>ERZ772821.1723-NODE-1723-length-12582-cov-3.210825_pt1 | contig 12582 bp, 10 predicted proteins | sample MGYA00580859_ERZ772821 | MGnify/ENA primary metagenome ERZ772821 (study PRJEB29015, sample SAMEA2737674) | human gut metagenome | biome: human gut; feature: human-associated habitat; material: faeces | place: China | collected 2012 ...
GGCTCATCCGAATTCATGAGCAACATCTCCACGTCGTTCGTTTCCATGCTCTACAACATCCAGCTCCTGCGCCTGCTTGGAGAAAATGGCATTTCCGCTTACGGCGTGCTGATGTATGTTCAGTTCATTTTCGTTGCCGTTTATATCGGATATGCGATCGGCTGTGCGCCGATAACGGGCTACCATTTCGGAGCCCGGAACCACAATGAGCTGAAAAATATGCTCAGAAAAAGCTCATTTCTCAGCGCCGTTTCGGGCGTTGTTTTAACAATACTGGCGATTGCGCTTTCATCGCCGCTTGCGAAGCTTTTCGTCGGCTATGATAAAGAGCTTTATGAATTGACCCGTCACGCATTCAGATTGTTCGCCTATTCATTCCTGCTGGCAGGCTTCAATATTTTCACCTCATCGTTTTTCACAGCTCTCAACAACGGTGCGGTTTCCGCGGCAATATCTTTCATGCGAACGCTGATTTTTCAAACCTCGTCGGTTCTTATACTTCCGATGTTTCTCGGCGTGGACGGTATATGGTGGGCAATCACGGTTGCGGAGCTTTTCGCGTTTATCCTCTCCCTCATCTTCCTTTTTGCCAAGCGCAAGAAATACAATTACATATAATAACGGCATATAAATATAATTAAAAAAGCAGAGGTCTTCCGTTTTGGAAAATCTCTGCTTTATTATTTGTTGATTAAAGAACCTTGTTGAAGAAATCAATTGCCCTCGGCTCTTTCGGATTGAGGATAACCTCCTGCGGCGTGCCTTCTTCGATAATATAGCCGTCGTCAATGAAAAGCACTCGGTCGGCAACCTCACGGGCAAAGCCTATCTCATGGGTGACGATTGCCATTGTCATTCCCTCTGCCGCAAGATCCTTCATAACCTGGAGAACCTCGCCGACCATTTCGGGGTCAAGCGCCGATGTCGGCTCGTCAAAGAGCATGATATCGGGATTCATGCAAAGAGAACGTGCGATTGCAACTCTCTGCTTCTGTCCGCCGGAGAGCTGATGCGGATAAGACTCCGCCTTGTCCTCCAGTCCGACTTTTTTGAGCATTGCCATTGCTTCCTCTTTTGCTTTTTCCTTTGAAGCCTTTTTCAGCTGAACGGGAGCAAGCATAAGATTCTGAATAACGTTGAGATTGTTGAAAAGATTGAAGTGCTGGAACACCATTCCGATGTTCTCACGAATCTTGTTGAGGTCGGCTTTTTTATCCGTAATCGCCTGACCGTCAACAATGATCTCGCCGCCTGTCGGCTCTTCGAGACGGTTTATACAGCGAAGAAAAGTTGACTTGCCGCTGCCCGATGGTCCGAGGATAACGACAACCTCGCCCTCATATATATCGGTCGAGATATCCTTGATAACCTCCAAATGACCGAAGTTCTTTTTGAGGTGAGAAACGTGAATTTTAACGTTGTTTTTATTTACGGCCACGGTTCATCCTCCTCTCAAGAGCCTTTGCAACCTTGGAAAGTATCGTGATAACGATAAGGTACATCAGACCAACAAGGAACCATACCTGGAACGACTTAAAGTTGATCGCAATAACATTCTGGGCAGCATTTACAAGCTCGGGGAAACCGATAACGGAAAGAATTGAAGTATCCTTGAGCGTGATGATAAACTGGTTGATGATGCTCGGTATCATTGTGCGGATAGCCTGCGGAAGAACGACCTTCTGCATTGCTTTCCAATATGGAATTCCGAGGCTTCTTGCCGCCTCCATCTGTCCGATATCAACGGACTGAATTCCTGCACGGATGATCTCCGACATATATGCGCCGCAGTTGAGCGAAAGACAGATTATACCTGCCTGCAATGCGGTGAATGTAAAGGTACTGTGTAAAAAGTTTTTCAAAGCGTAAGGTATACCGAAGAAAACGAAGAATGCAAGAACTATCATCGGAACGCCACGGATAATATCGACAAATATCTGTGCGATGACGTTGCATACCTTACTTTTAAGCACGCTGAGCATACCGAAGATGAGACCGATGATGCTTGCAAAAATCAGGCTGTAGAAAGCCATGATAAGCGTCTGTCCCATTGCCTCAAGCAGCAGCTTGCCGTAAACCGAAATTATATCTGCCATTTAGCGGACTCCTTCTGACAAACAGCAGGGCATCTTTGCAGACGCCCCACCGCTCATTTTTTAAAATTAGCCAACGTACTTGTTGATGATTTCGTCGTACTTGCCGTTTGCCTTAATGTTCTTAAGACCTGCGTTGAACATATCAAGGAATTCCTGATTAGCGGAATTGAAGATTGCAAGACCGTAATCATTACCCTCACTGGCTGTGTTCTCAAGAACCTTGAGTGCAAGCTTGCCGTTCTTGATGGAGTCGACCATGATCGGTGTATCCTCGAAGCATGCTGCAACCTGGCCACCTACAACTGCCTGATACATTGTCGGAGAATCCTTGAATGAAGCGATTGTGAAGCCGTACTTATCCTTGAGACTTTTTGCATAGTCGGCACCCATTGTACCTGTCTTAACCGCAACCTGCTTGCCCTTGAGATCCTCAAAGCCCTTGATTGTGGAATCAGCGGCAACGGTCATTGTCTGTGTGCAGTGATAATATCCGTCTGAGAAAATCCAGCCCTCGCTCTTACGCTTCTCTGTGATAGAAGCACCTGCGATCATGGCGTCCGCCTGACCTGACTGACATGCTGCGATAGATGCATCCCAACCAACACTGTTAAGCTCGTACTTGAAGCCCTGATCCTCAGCGATAGCGGCAAGGATCTCAACGTCAATACCGACAAGCTTGCCGGTAGCATCCGTGTACTCAAACGGTCTGAAAACCGTGTCGGTAGAAATCTTCCATACTTTTTCATCTGTCTTGTCGTCTCCCTTGGAGCCGCAGCCTGCGAAAAGGCAGAACATTGTAGCTACGCAAAGAAGAATTGCGATAAATTTTTTCATGAACTCAAATCCTTTCAATTATTGATTCGCAAAATAATACAGAGATAGTTTAATCTATAATTGCGAATTAGTCAAGGCTAACAAAGCCTGAATTCGTCATTATTTTATCATTTTTTTGCTTTTGAATTATAAAATCGACTTTTTGAAAGTTTATTTCCTATTCGCACCGTTCCGAACCGCCGTTTGTAAACATTAAATTCCTTCAACCGATTTCAGTAAAGAACGTATAATAATGTATAATATAATATTATGCAACCCGACTGTCGGTAATGCTTTGCAAAAAATCTTTGACTGTAACACGCTTTGCTCCGCACACAAAAAAGAGCAGGTCTCTTGACCTACTCCTTTATGGTCCCGCAGAGTGATACGGAAGTGTGAGAACACGAACAAAAACCATTGAAAACACTACATTTTTTACGGCATGGACGCACGGGTTTCTCAATAATTTAAGGAGAAACTGCCATGACAAATTTTATAGAAGAGTTCTACTACGGTAATATCGACCCGCAGGCACGCAGCTTCGAACAAAATAAAAAGGTACAGCACGATATGCAAACCCTCACCGATAACGAGGACTTCCTCACGGATAAGCTCTCCGGCGAGGAAAAGAAACGGTTTATCCAGTATGTCGATGCCTGGGCATCCGTCAACGGCGAATCCACCCTCGATAGCTTCATCACCGGCTTCCGCCTCGGCGCACAGTTTACATTCGATACCTTCGTCACATCGAAAGCACCCTATGCGGATTATTTGAAAGACGAACAATAAACCACGATCCGGCTCTGCCATACGGCGTGGCCGGATTTTTCAGCTCTATCGGCAAGATTCAGAAAAAAGTTAGTAAAAATATCGCGGTTTTTTGCCGATACCGGCAAATTCTTTCAAACAGAACAATCTTTTTCTTGTCTAAAGTTTGAAATCTTTATCATATTCTTGATTTTTCGGTCGAACCGTGATATACTATATTTGTATTATTATATCCAGCGCCAAATAGCTCATAAAGGAGATTCAAAATGGCTGTTAGTTATAAGAAATTATGGCACATCCTTGTTGATAGAAACATGAAGAAAAAGGATCTGGAAGAAGCTGCCGGCATCACCCACTATCAGATGTACAAACTTGCCAACGATAAAGATATCACCACCGACGTGATCGGTGCGATTTGCGCTGCCCTTGAGGTGGAGCCAAACGATATTATGGATTTTGTCCCAGATAGCAAGTAAGTCCGTTTTATGGGACATAGATCATCGTATGATATGAGAGTATGTCCCCTAAATTGCCAAAGTGAAGTTCGGATTTTTGAGAAAAAACGAGAAATACCACGGGTTCACCTTGACAAAAGGTAGGGTGTTATATATAGATATTTCAAGATTTTCAGAGCCTGAGGAAGCCGCCACCAACGAAGTTGGCACGACCTTGACGGGTTGTTGATGAAAATGCTACAATGCGTGCTTCGAATGCGAAAAAGAATAGATATTTCTGAGTTTCCGTCGCCTTCGGTGAAAAAAGCAAAGCATTTTCATCAGCGTTCAGTCAAGGTTGGCGGCGGATATGGTAAAATGATAACGGTTACTGTCTGCGGAAAGCAGGAAAATATGAGTCGTTTATCATTGTCTGAAAGGATAGTTATTGAATGTGGAATTTACCAAAAATTAAGTTTAGGAAAGATAGCAAAAAAGATAGGAAAAACTACGGAATGTGTTTCAAGGGAAATCCGAGCAAATAGAACAATTGCACCGGGAGAGCATTTCTTTGGAAAGGATTGTCACTACGCAGGAGAGTGCAAAACCAAAGGATTATGCGGAAAGGATGGATGCTCAAAGCGGTGTGTGACTTGCCGTGAATACGATTGCAGAGAACTTTGCACAAGATACAACAATACCCCTTGCGTTGTACTTTCCAAACCGCCGTATGTTTGCAATGTTTGTGTGCGGAGAAGAAAATGCAAAGCAGATAGAGCTTACTACAATGCTCAGCAAGCAGATGCAATGGCAAAGCGGAGATATTCCAACTCCAGAAGCAAGATACAAACCCGTGGTGAAGACCTTGAAAAACTTGATGAATTGGTTTCACCGCTGATTTTGAAAGGACAACCGCTAACACATATATGGTCAGAGCACGGTGATGAACTCGGCATTTCACAACGGACACTTTACCGATACATTGACCAAGGTGTTTTAAGCGTAGGAAACATTGACCTCAGACGAAAGGTGGCATACAAGCCAAGACGGAAGAAAAAAGAAGTGTCCGAAGGCTTTTTGAACCAAGAATTCCGCAAAAACCGGGGCTATGATGATTACCTGAAATATATGGAAAAACATCCCGATACACCCATAATTCAAATGGACACTGTTAAGGGTTGCAGAGAGCAAGGGAAACGCCTTTTGACACTGCATTTCTGTAACACCAATATGATGCTGATGTTTCTTATGCGTGACGGCAAAGCCGACACCGTAGTAGAGCAATTCGATATGCTGACAGGACTTTTAGGACTTGAAGAATTCCGCAAAGTCTTTCCTGTGATTCTCACCGATAACGGCAGCGAGTTCAAGCATACAAGAGATTTAGAAACTACCGAGGATGGCAAAAAGAGAACCAAGGTCTTTTACTGTGACCCTCAGGCATCCTGGCAAAAGCCACAGATTGAGAAGAACCACGAATTTATCCGTTATGTACTGCCAAAGGGCAAGACTTTAAATCCATACACGCAGGAAGATATGCTCCTTCTTGCCAACAATATTAACAGTATTCGACGAGAATCTCTCGGCAACAAATCCCCCTACGAAGCCACCACCGACAAGAGCATACTTCGGTTGATGGAGCTGATGGGATTACATACCGTACCGGCAGACGAAGTGAACTTAACACCGGCACTGCTGAAACGGTAACTTTAAACAATTGCAGATGGTGACCGCAACATATTTTTAAGCTAAGGCAGGTTGCGTTCACTTTGACAAAACGAGATTTCAATCTGTCTGCTTTGCCATGCAAAAAAGACAGTGAGATATATTAATTTTCGGCTTTTTTTAGGGTATATATCCTCTTAAAAGCCACATAAAACCGCTTATTTGGCTTTTTGTTGTGAAAGAGATATATTTACCCTAACTTCACTTTGTCATTTAAGCATTGACAAACAATTATTTCGAGATTATAATTACAAATATAAAAAAAGACCTCACTGAAGAGGTCTTTGAGCACACAATGTGCGGTTGAACGAATTAACGTCAACGATTTGAGTTAAACTTTTGTTTGAACTCACAGTGTAGTTCCATAGGGTACTCAAACTATGCAGTTTTATTTTGAGGTTGTCGAACTGTTTGAGAGCAGTGTAATTTCATAGGGCTTTCTTAGCATTGTCTAAAATAATTATAAAGCGGAGGACTAAAATTGATGAATAAGTCCTCCGCTATATAAAACTATTTTTTTCACCAGTTTAAATTGACCTTTTGTCAATAGTTGGATTAGAAAACAGAAAAACAAAAGTAATGAGGCAGTGGCGATTTTTTCGTCACCGCCCTGTTTCTTTAAATAAATATTCAAAAGAAGCGTTGTATATCAAATAATATTACAAAACCGGAGCTTTTATCTGATCCGGCTCCGACATAAACAGTCCCGCCGATACGAGCTTATCGACATCGTAACTGTCAATTTTTCCGTCACGGTTTAGGTCTGCAGCGGCAAGCACCGCCCTTTGAGGAGTCAACATTCCGGATGCGATGAGTTGAGCCCAAGCAGCGTCTCGTCCGTCATGCAGTCCGTCTCCGTCGAGGTCGCCGAAAATAACGACGGTATATTCTTTAATGCTTTTGTCCGGATATGTTACCTTAACAACAGTCCCCGTGCCGATATATTCTCCCTTCACGGTCAGTAATATTTCAGCGTAATCGCTTGAAAAGTAATCTCGGAATTTATCGGAGTTAACACCTTGCTTTAACCCGTAAATAATCGAATCATCAGCAGAGCAATTGTGGGCAAACCGCTTGATTACCGTTTTCTCCGTTTCACCGCAAACGTTGCAGGTGCGTATACTTTCGCCGTCTGCGGCTGCAGTCGGCTCTTTTGTGACCGTCGGAGCACTCCATATGTGGTCATTCGGATTTTCACAACCGATAAGTGCCGTGTAAGCTTTGATCCTGCCGACATAATAACCGAGAGTGTACCAGTTATCACCGCTCGGAACGTAAGAAAGATCCTTGCAGTCTCGGTATCCGGTGACGATCTTTGCGTCACCGTTATTGTTTGAAACCCTGACAATAACAGAAAACCATTCACCGTTTTCAAGCCTCACGGGTTCGTTGAGCTCAACTGTCACATATCCGCCGTGTTCAAAAAATCTCGTTGTTTTGCCGGCGGAAGCTCCTCCCGAAACAGGGACATTACTCTGTCCGTTGTACGGTGCGTCCAAATTCTTGATTATTTCGGTTTCAACAGTTATGTTCTCTCCCTGAACAGCAACATTAACTGCTTTTAAAAACTCGGACTTTCCGATTGTTCCGCCTTTTTTGGCTTGATAGACATTGGCTATACACTTGTCTTTTCTCAGTGAAAAATCTTCAAGGTTGCCGTCGTAGCAATAGTTGAAATCATACTTGTCCTTGGGTGCATAGGTGAAAGCGTATGCACTCGAGCTGGTGTTGTCATAAGAGAGCCAGAAATACTCACAGGAACTGTAACTGTTCTTTACAAGCCATCCTCCGTTCTGCGAAGCGCCGCCGGGGATGAATTTTTCGGCAGGAATATTGTCGTTCCAGCCAACAATTGTGCAAGCGTGGGGTGAACTGGATGAACCCGACTCGTTTTTCGGATTATAGTACTCGCATTCACGCATATTGTTATATTGAAAAGTGACTGCGCCGTACTGTGCAATCGCCTTTTTAATTGCGAGAATCCCTTCTGCGGGATTTGCTTTGTTCTCCGGAATATAGAAAGCGTTTTCAAATCTGTAAGTAGGGTTTTCAAACGGATTTATATTCGCCTGACTGCCTGAAACAGGTCCCCACCAAAGAGAAAAAATCTTAGCGATTTTAAGAGGATTACCTGTTGCCTTGGTGTAATCTACGGACTGCCAATCGCCGTTGGTGTTTCCGAGAGGGTCGGATTCTCTTCTGTAGATTCTGTAAGCTGCCGCAACCGGGTTAAAAGAAAGGCTGTTTTTGTCAACGTCGGGGTCAATGCCGAGACGCAAGATACTTGTTTCAGAAGCCGCAATCGAAGAATAAGCCCAGCAGAGATTACTGGTGCCCTGATCCTTAACGGGAGTAACAATTCCGTATTCTCTGCCGTCATACACGGACATTTGCATTATTTCTTCCGCAGTCGGAATTGTCGCCTGTTTCGCCGAAATGCTCGGCATAACGCTGAGCATAAGCAAAACGGTTACAACAATCAATGAGATAACTCTGTTTTTCATCAGGTGCATCACTTCGCTTTCCTTCAATTTTTTTCATTATACCCTAAAACAAACAAAGAAATCAACCCGTTTGAGCAACTTGCGTAAACGTTTTCTTGACATAAATTCGGCTAATTGATATAATATAAAAAATTATAATAGGTAAGTTTTGATTTAATTAAAGGATTTGATATAAATGAGAAAAACAAAAATTATTTGCACGATCGGCCCCGCATGCCGCAATGAGGAGACTTTGACTGACATGATCAGGGCGGGAATGAATGTTGCAAGACTCAATTTTTCGCACGGAACGCATGCCGAGCATCTGGAAACAATTAACATGTTGAAGAATGTAAGAGAAAAGCTCAACGTGCCGCTTGCAATTATGCTTGACACAAAAGGACCCGAGTACCGTATCAGGAGCTTTGAAAACGGTTCGGTATTTCTTAATGACGGTGATGATTTTACGTTTACAACCGACCAAATTGTCGGAAATGAGCATAAGGTTTCGGTCAGCTATCCCGGCCTTGCGGACGAGCTTTCGGTCGGCGATACAATTCTTCTCAACAACGCTTTGCTCAATTTTGAGGTAGTCTCGATTGACGGACATGACATCAACTGCCGTGTTGTTTCGGGCGGTGAGCTTTCCAACAACAAGAGCATGAGCTTCCCCGGAAAGACACTCAAGCAGAAATATGTCAGCGAACAGGATCGCTCGGATATTCTCTTCGGCATTGAAAATGATGTTGATTTTATTGCTTGCTCATTTGTTTCCTGCAAGCAGGATCTTCTTGATATCAAGGCAATCATGGGAGACAGCATAAACAGAATTGATCTTATCGCGAAGATTGAAAACCGTACGGGAATCGACAACATTGATGATATCTGCACCGAATGTGACGGAATCATGATTGCACGAGGCGATATGGGCGTTGAAATTCCGTTCGTGGAGCTGCCGATAATTCAGAAAGCGCTTATCACAAAATGCCGACTGCTCGGCAAGCGTGTTATCACAGCCACAGAGATGCTTGAATCAATGATTCACAATCCGAGACCGACGAGAGCCGAGACCTCAGACGTTGCCAACGCCGTTTATGACGGAACAAGCGCAATTATGCTTTCGGGCGAAACGGCAGCAGGAAAATATCCCGTTGAGGCGGTTGACACAATGGCACGAATCGCAATGCAGACCGAGAAAAACATAAACTATACAAAGCGCTTCGCCACAACCGAATTCAGAATCAAGAATCCTGTTGATGCAATTTCTCACGCAACCTGCGGAATGGCAATCGATTTGAACGCAAAGGTTATTGCCGTTTGCTCCCTTTCAGGAATGACGGTCAGAATGGTTTCCCGTTTCCGCTCGCCTGTTGATATCATGGGCATGACGGTCGACAAAAAGACGTGGCGCAAGCTTTCGATGTCATGGGGTGTAACTCCCGTGCTCTGCGAGACATACGAATCCACCGACGTGCTTTTCTATGCGGCAAAGAACAAGGCGATTGCGACATTCGGACTTGAATCGGGTGACAGAATTATTGTCACGGGAGGCATGACGAACGGCGTTTCGGGCAATACAAATCTAATCAAAGTTGAAACTGTATGATAAAAAATAACGGCATCTTCCAAATCGGTTGATGCCGTTTTTGCTATTTAACTTTTAGCGTTCGTAAATATGATTTCTGTTCATCTGTAATTCTATAGCTTTCGATTGCTTTCTGAATCGCCTTGTTGTGTGTCTGTCTTTCAAGACGTTTGTTTTCAATGTACGGAAGGATTTCGTTATAGTTTTTTGCAAGTGCAGTTGCAAAGTACCACGCAATCATCATCTTGACATAGTATTCCTCACGTGTGACTGCGCAGACGCGTTCGGCACATTCTGCTTTAAAATTCTCGCCGAGGAAAAAGTCCATCAGCATTTTTATTCCGAACCGGACGGCATACGGATTATCAGAGCCGAGCCAGTCGGGGATTTTCGAGTAAAGCTCCGGCAGATGCTTTTTGAAAACGGGAATTCGCATCATATCGCAGGTCGCCCAGTTGTCGACAAGCGGAAGAAATTCGTCAAGCAGTTCTATTATTTTTTCGTAGTCTTTTTCAAAGCCGATCAAAGCGGCATGAACGTTGTTTTCTTCATAATATTTGTGCGGAAGAATTTTCAAAAAGCTCTCGTAATCACCGCTTTTGTAAAACTCTTTTGCAAACTTTTTTAATTGCGGCGAGCGCACTCCGATGACAGCTTCTTTGTCAACGGTCGGCATCAGCGCAGCATGAAAATCACGGTACTTTTCGTCCTGCAATTCAAATAATTTTTCTTGAACATATTTTTCAATCTCATTCATTTTTATCAGACACTCTCTAAAAAATCTTCAATTGCTTTCACTCTTTTTTGAAGCGAAAAATCATTGGCACGTTTCTTTTCCTCGTTACTGAATTTTTCGAGAAGCGACGGATTTTCCAAAACTTTTTTCATCGCATTGTAAAGACCGTCCTCGGAGTTTTCACAGATAATTCCACATTCGTTTTCGCCGAAAATTTCTCTCATGCCCGAGCATTCGGTCGTGATAACAGGCACGCTCAATGCAACCGCTTCACTGACTGAGGTGCTGTAGCCCTCGGCATATGACGAGCAAACATAGACATCGGAGTGTGCAATATATTTATACGGATTCGTTTGAAAATCAAGAGTTTTTATTGTATCACCGAGTTTTTTTTCGACAATTATTTTTTTAATATATTCTTTTTCTTCGCCGTCACCCATTATGAGAACCGAAAAAAGCTTTCCGTCATTTTTCAGCCTTTCGCAGACATTTACAAAGCGCTCAAAGCCTTTAACCTTTACAAAGCTTCCTGCAAGAATGAACTTCATTCCGTTGCCGAAATCAAAATTGTTTTTCTCTTTGCTCTTTTCAATTATGCTGTCAAAATCAATCGGGTTATAGAGCACATGAACCTTTTTTGCCATGCCGTATTTTTGAATGAACGCCTCTTTCATTGTTTCGGCTACACAGACGATTGCATCAAAATTTTCGTAGCACTTTTTTTCTTCCTCTGCTGAGCCGAAAATTTTCTCGCTCCACGGGTTTACTATCATATCGGTATGAACCCATGCGATTTTTTTGCAGTTTCTTTTTTTTGAGTTGCCGATAATTTTTGTCGAATATCCCTCGCAGAAGGCGACCTCAACATCATAGCTTCCTTTGATATAATTCTTCCTTACAAATTCGGGAGAGGCAAGCAGAGACGCTTTGATTTTTAACTTGTTAAGAATTGATTTTGCGCCTGAGTCCGTTTTTTTTACCATGCAGCGGTGATTGGCGTGCGATTTGATGATATCCGTGTAAACCTCGCCGTCGGTCTCGGTGAAAACATCGTATTTATTTTTTGTGTTCTCAATGAACGTTGCAAAAATTCTTTCCGCACCGCCCCGACCGAGCGATTCGATAAAAAACAAAACAGATCGCATAACGACATCTCCGTTGATTTGATATTTAAATTATATAAAATATAAATGCTTATGTCAATGAAAAAAGACTGCGCCGGTGATGACGCAGCCTTTGAAAAGATATTATTATTTGTACATCGGGCCGTAAACCTGGCATGCACGGTAGTCCTGACCCTCTTTGTCCATACCGAAATAGTTCCAGTTTGCCGGACGGAAGATCTTCTCCTCGGGAACGTTATGAAGAGAAACGGGAATACGAAGCATTGAACACATTGTGATGAGGTCTGCACCGATATGGCCGTATGTAGATGCGCCGTGGTTTGCACCCCAGTTGTTCATGAGGTCATAAGCCGACTTGAAAGCGCCCTTGCCGTTGCAGATCGGAGTGAACCATGTGCAGGGCCATGTGTAGTCTGTTCTCTTCCAGAGAGCGTCTGTTACGTCCTCGGGAAGTCCGACATAATAACCCTCGCAGATCTGAATTGTCGGTCCGATACCCTTAACAAGGTTGATACGGATCATTGTTGCGGGCATTTCGTTCTTCGTAACGAAGCGTGAGGAATATCCGCCGCCACGGAAGTAACCGTTATCGGCTGCGTTCCATGTTGTGGCCTTGAGCATCTTGTCAACATCCTCGTCGGTTACGTCATACCAAGGCTTCATGCAAGCTTCGCCCTTGTCGTTCTTCAGCTCGCCGCAAGCATCAAGACATGATGCGCCGGAGTTGATGAGGTGGAGGAATCCGCCTGCCTCTTTTGCGTGACCCTCAAGCTCATAGCCTGTAACTCTCTTAACGGATTCCGCACTCCAGTGAGTAC
>ERZ772821.1728-NODE-1728-length-12534-cov-10.137671_pt1 | contig 12534 bp, 7 predicted proteins | sample MGYA00580859_ERZ772821 | MGnify/ENA primary metagenome ERZ772821 (study PRJEB29015, sample SAMEA2737674) | human gut metagenome | biome: human gut; feature: human-associated habitat; material: faeces | place: China | collected 2012 ...
TGTTCATGGTGCTGGGCGCCTACGCGCAGCTCAAGCTCACGTTCTCCGACACGTTCGTCACGAACTTCTTCTGGCTGGCGGTGACGGGCCTGAGCCTGTACACCGCGGCGTTCGTGTGCGAGTCGCTGCGTTCAGGCATCAACACCGTGCCGATCGGCCAGGCCGAGGCGGCTCGTGCGCTCGGATTGGGCTTCATGCAGTCGGCCACGCAGATCATCCTGCCGCAGGCGTTCCGCGGCTCGGTCGCGCCTCTCGGCAATACGCTGATCGCGTTGCTGAAGAACTCCACGGTGGCCGCGGCCGCGTCGGTGGCCACGGAGACGTCGTCGCTGATGAGCACGATGATCGAATTCCACCCGGACGTGATCGTGCAGATCTTCCTGATCTTCGCGTTCGGCTATGTGATTCTCATCATCCCGATCGGCATGCTGACCACGTACCTGTCCAACAAGCTCGCCGTGCGGAGGTGACGACATGGCTGATACTTCCAATTCCGTATTGTTCGACCAGCCCGGTCCCAAGGGACGTCGCACCATCCGCATCGTCAACTGGGTCGCCGCGCTGATCTTTGTCGGCGTGCTGGTGCTGATCCTGATGCGCCTGCACAACCCGCCGGACGGCGAGAACCAGCTGAGCTGGGAGCTGTGGAAGCCCGCGCTGGAGCGTGAGGCGTGGACTGATTTCTATCTTCCCGGCCTGTGGATGACGGTCAAGGCGTCCATCGTCGCCGTTGTCGGCTCCGTGGTGTTCGGCCTGGTGTTCGGCGTCGGCCGACTGCTGCCGAACGTGGTGCTGCGGGCGATCTCGTCGGTCGTCGTGGAGTTCTGCCGCGCGGTGCCGGTACTGCTGCTGATGATCTTCTTCTGGCGCTGGTTCGCGTTCGCGGGACTGTCCAGCCCGTCCTACTGGGCAGTGGTGCTGGCCCTGGTGCTGTATAACGGCTCCGTGGTCGCCGAGCTGGTGCGTTCCGGCGTCGGCAACCTACCGAACGGGCAGCGTGAGGCGTCGCTCGCACTGGGACTGACCGAGACGCAGTCGCTGATGCAGATCGAGGTGCCGCAGGCCGTCTACGCGATGTTGCCGGCCGCCGTCACGCAGCTGGTCGTGGTGCTCAAGGATACCGCGCTTGGATCGATCATCATGTACACCGATCTGCTGCAGGAGTCGCGCCGTCTCGGCTCGATGTACTTCAACATCCTGCAGACGCTGGTCATGGCCGCGGTGATTTACTTCATCGCCTGCTGGCTGTTGTCGAGGCTCGCCGAATGGCTGCCCGCGCGCATGCAGCAGCGTACGGCCGCACCCGCCGAACCCGAGCCGCTGGCGCCGATCGCCGCCGGCGACCCGTCCAATGTCAACCAGATCGCTGTGGCCAAGGAGGTCGAAGAGCTGCCGCTGGGCGGTACGCCGCGCAAATACCATGTGCATCACCGTGGCACCAACGCCTCGATTCGCAACTGGCGGCGCACCCGCTACGAACAGGGATATGACGCCACCCAGCCCGAGTCACAGGTTGACCCGGAAACCGGCGAATTCCCGGCGTTCCGCAAGCCCGAAGACAAGCCAGAGGCCTGACGGTCAGCTCAATCGCCGCTAAGCCAGCACGAAGAATTTACTGAGTGTTTGACTGGGCTCCGGCTACGTAGCCTTCACGGAGGATAGGTTGGAACATATGAAGATGTTCCGGCACCTATCCTCCGTTTTTGCTATTGCGACCATTGCGCCGCTGGCGTTGGCGGCCACGCTAGCCGCGACGCCTGCAATCGCACAGGCCGACCAGCTGCCCAACCCGGATTGGGTGGCATTGCTCTCCGACTACGAAAAGAACTATTGGCAGGCCCCCACCGATGCCGAACACGGTGGCAAGGTGCTCGACGCCGATACAATGAAACTCGACGAAGATTTGGCCGTGGCAATTAACCACAAAGCCGCCGAAAATCTCGATAAGGATGGCCTGAACGCCCAACGCAAGCGTGCACTCGTCGACTCCGATCTGCAAGCCGAGGAAACCATGCCGGACGCGCTCGGTCCGGTGCTTGGCAAATATATGAGCGAAGGGCTCAAATCCGAGAAACTCAACGCCGTCGCCGATATCTTCTCCTTTAACGTGGCCTCCACCTACGCCTCAAAACGTGCGGCCATGCATCCGCGCCCCTATCTGAACCGTGCGGAAAGCAGCTACGGCGGCACTAACGATCTCGCCGGACTGCCCGCCACGCTTGACATCAAGCAATCACCCTCATGGCTCGAACACGTGCCCGGCTACTCGAACTTGCAGAAAAACAGTTCCTACCCCTCCGGCCACACTACCGGCGCCTATTCGTGGGGTATCGCGCTGGCCGGCATGATTCCCGAACTCGCGCCGCAAATCATGGCCCGCACTTCGGAGGCCGGCAACAACCGCATCGTGCTCGGCGTGCATTATCCGCTTGACATCATGGGCGGGCGCATTGGCGCATCCGCCCAGAACGGGCAGTACTGGCATAACGAATTCGCTTCGTCCATCGTGCCCGCGTCCCGGCAGCTGCGCGACTATCTGGTGTCCCGCTGCGCCGCGGACGGCCACGGCACTACCCTCGCCGCCTGCATCGCCAACACCAAGGCCTCCGGTTCGGGCGGCTACACCAACGATTTTCTGGACCCAGTGGCCACCGAGCCGGTCGCGGACCAGGCCTCGGCCGTGCGCGTCTACACCGCACGCCTGACCTACACCTTCCCGAAAGACACCGCCCAGTCCGGCGCTGATTTCGTGGCCCCGCGCGGGGCAGCGGACGTGCTGCGACTGGCCTATCCCGAACTGCACGCCGATCAGCGCAACGCGATTTTGAAAGCCACTGCTTTGGATTCCGGATACCCCCTATGGCAATCGAGCGACGGCTGGCAGCGTATCAACTGGGCCAAAGCCCTGTGCGCCCGCGTCACCTTGGATAAGCACGGCGATGTGGCCAAGGTCGAGACCGCCGACCAAGTGGCGCTTACCGGCCCGAGTGTGGTCAATGCCCAGTACACCGACGCGGGCAATCACCCGGCGTCGGATAGCTCGGCGGGTGAAAACAGTGCCATTGCGGCCGAACCGGATCTCGCCACCCTCCATGCCGCGCAACGACCGGCGTTGATCAGCGCAGCTATCGGTACCGCTGTAATCGCGATTGTCGGCGGAATACGGACGGTTCGACGCAAATCCAAGAACCAGCTTCAGCAGTAATTCAGCCAAAGTTCAGTCGCGCTGCTCACCGCTGCGGTGACACTGAGCAGCATCGCCCTGATCGGCGTGCCCGCTGCGACTGCGGACGAGCAGCAGACCACTGCCGAACAGAACACGGCTGCCAAACCATCCGTAATCATCAACGAGGTCTATGCCGGCAATACGAAAGCTGCCGGAGACCCGGATAGCAAGCGTTGCGATTGGGTCGAGCTCAAGAACACCGGCTCCACAGACGTTGACGTGAAGGGCTGGGGCATCTACGACAGCGGCAAGAAAGCCAAGAAGCACTACACCATCGGCGCCAGCGAAGTAACGAATACGGACACCGTCATCAAAGCCGGCGGATATCTGGTGGCATACATCGACCCCGACAAGGCAAAGCCTGCCAAAACCTGCGATGCCGCTGCCGATATGAAAGTCTCCTCGATCAAGAGCGAGAGCGACAATCTGATAGTCACGATTCTGGCCACTTCGAATTGTGATGATAAGAACGCATCCACGAAATTCAATGATTCGGCCACCCGACTCACGTTGCAGGACAGCGACGATAATGTCGTGGCCGATGCCGTGTTCGATTTTTCGGGTCTATTCCACGTATACCGCGCAGTTGTCCAGCAAGCGTAAGGGCATGGAAGCTGAAGGCAAGACCTGGAACTACCACGATATTCTTGCGCAATTCATCACGATGCACAACAAGAATTCAAACGTACTGCTTATCTGGTCGGGTGACTGGCCCACCTACAGCAGCAATTCCGACAAATACTATGTGATTCTTGCCGGTGAGGGCTTCGACTCGACGGATGAGGCTTGGAATTGGTGCAAAGCCAACAATTACGGTCCGAACGACTGCATGCCTATAGATTTGCAGTAACAAGTGGAATGTGAATGTCGCTACGTTGCTGGGTCTCCTGAGTTACAAGACGTACAATCGGGAGCATGGCCAAGGACGACGACAGAACCAACAAGCCTGAAGAGGCCGGCAAGTGGGGTACAGCCGGAAAATCCTCAGGAAAGAACAACAAGAACGGCAAGGGAAAGGAATACAAAACCGATCGCCGGATCGACAAGGTATTACAGCTCGCGGCGGATCGCATAGACACCATCGACTCCAGTGCCAGCGTGCCTGAACGACTGGCACGTGCGGCGAAATCCAGTGAACTGCTCAGCGCCGTATGGTCGTTGCCGCCCGCTCAACGTCTTATGTTCCACCACGGCATGCAGGTCACTGATGTCGAAGGCGATTCCACTCCCGGATTCGACGGCAATAAAGAGGACGCCGAGAAGTTCATTTCGATCAGCTCCTCCGAAATCGCCCGATACCAGCGGCTCATGTACGCGAATGGCGTCAAAGGCTCGACACGGCGGCTGCTCATCGTGCTGCAAGGCATGGATGCCTCCGGCAAGGGCGGCATCGTGCGTCACGTGTTCAGCCAAGGTGACCCGATGGGCATCCATTACCATGGCTTCGGCAAGCCTGCGGCCGAGGAGCTCGACCACGACTTCCTCTGGCGTGTGAAGCGTGAATTGCCCAAGCCGGGGTGGATTGCCGTATTCGACCGCTCCCATTATGAAGATGTGGTCATGCCGCACGTCTATGGCACCTATCCCGAAGACGTATGGCGTGCCCGCTACGACCAGATCAACGATTTCGAACGTGAACTGGCCGCCAGCGGATGCGCCATCCTCAAGATCTTCCTCGTGGTAAGCCAGGAAGAACAGAAAAAACACTTTCTTGGGAGGCTGGATGATCCCACCAAGTTCTGGAAATTCGATATCTCCGACCTCGAGGCCCGCGACCGATGGGATGAGTACATGTTCGCTTGGCAGGAAGTGTTCGAGAAAACCAGCACGGCCGCCGCACCGTGGTACCTCGTTCCGGCCGATAACCGCTGGTATTCGCGAGCCGTGGTCTCCGAACTGCTGCGCACCACCTTGAAGAACATGAACATGACCTGGCCTCCCCTCGAACCCGAGGTGGACCCCGACGAGGTGCGCCGCCGGTTGGCGTGAGCGATCCTCCCATTGGCGGAGCCAAGCGCATGGCACAGCTCTTCGCATGGCTCCGCCCGCTGGCGGGAGGCGTCGCATAGCGACGGAGGGCGGCTCGTGCCGTCGGAATAGGCCACTAGGTAGACTGAGCATTATGACTGACGAGAAGGAATACGGATCCCTGGGGCGGCTGGCCCCCGAATGGGACGGCGACGGACGCGAACGGAATCTTACGGCCGACGACATCTACGAACGGTTCTTCGGCTGGGTGGAAGACGTCAAGGGCATCGAGCCGTGGCCGCATCAGGAAGAGGCCATTATGGACCTCTTGGCCGGCGACCATGTGATTTTGAATACCCCGACCGGTTCGGGCAAATCGCTGGTGGCGCTCGGCATGCACTTCGCCGCCCTATGCACTGGCCGCCGCTCCTATTACACCGCTCCGATCAAGGCGCTGGTGTCGGAGAAATTCTTCGACTTGGTCGAAGTGTTCGGCCGCGACAATGTCGGCATGATCACCGGTGACAGCCACATCAACGCGGACGCGCCGATCATCTGCTGCACCGCCGAAATCCTCGCCAATCAGGCTTTGCGCGAAGGCACCCATGCCGATGTGGGCCTCGTGGCGATGGACGAATTCCATTATTACGGTGATCCGGAGCGCGGCTGGGCGTGGCAGGTGCCACTGCTCACGCTGCCGCAGACCCAGTTCCTGCTGATGAGCGCCACGCTCGGCAATGTGGACGCCATCGCCGACAAGCTCTCCGATCTGAACGACACCCCGGACGTGGATGTAATCGCCGACGCGCCGCGACCGGTGCCGTTGAGCTACGAATACACGCTCGACCCGATGGAAAAAACCGTGGAACTCGCCTTCCGCAACGGCGAAACCCCGATTTACGTGGTCCACTTTTCGCAGGACGCCGCATTGGAGACCGCGCAAGCGCTCGCCTCCACCGGTGTATCCAGCAAGGAACAGCGCCAAGCCATCGCAGAAGCCATCAAAGGCGTCAAGTTCACCACAGCCTTCGGCAAGATTCTGCAGCGACTGCTGCGCACCGGTGTCGGCATCCATCATGCCGGCATGCTGCCTCGCTACCGCCGCCTGGTCGAACAGCTCGCCCAGCAGGGTCTGCTGCCGGTGATTTGCGGCACCGATACATTGGGCGTCGGCATCAATGTGCCGATTCACTCCGTGGTGCTCACGGCCCTGACCAAGTTCGACGGCACCAAGATGCGCCGCCTGCGCGCCCGCGAATTCCACCAGATTGCCGGACGAGCTGGCCGTATGGGATTCGATACCGAGGGACTGGTGATCGCCGAGGCTCCCGAATATGAAATCGAAAACCAGAAAGCCATCGCCAAGGCCGGGGGAGATCCGAAGAAACTCAAGAAGGTCAAGCGCAAGAAGGCGCCGGAAGGTTTTGTGACCTGGAACCAGAGCACGTTTGATAAGCTCATCGACGCTGAACCGGAGACCCTGGTCCCGCACCTGAAAATCACGCATTCGATGGTGCTCAATGAAGTGGCGCAGGGCGGTGACGCCCGTGCCCGTATCGACGATCTCATCGACGATTCCGCGCAGACCCCCGACCAGAAGGAGCATCTGCACCAGCGGGCCGACGAGATCTTCCAAACCCTGTTCGATACCGAAGTCATCGAAACCGAGGACCGCAAGGACGGCGGCAAGGACTACTACATGACCCTTGATATGCCGGACGACTTCGCCCTCGACCAGCCGCTCTCCCCGTTCCTGCTGGCCGCGCTCGAACTGCTCGACCCCGAGTCCGACACCTATGCGCTGGACGTGATCTCCATGGCCGAGGCCACGCTCGAAGACCCCAAGCAGGTGCTGCGTGCCCAGGAGCGTCAGGCCCGAGACAAGGCGATGGCCGATATGAAGGCCGACGGACTCGACTATGACGAGCGTATGGATAAGCTGCAGGAGATTACGTATCCGAAGCCACTGGAAGACATGCTCGAAGCCGCGTTCGATCAGTACCGCCACGATGTGCCGTGGGCCAACGACTACTGGCTGTCGCCGAAATCCGTGGTGCGCGACATGGTGGAAACCGCCTCCGACTTCACCGGATACATCACCCGATACAACATCGCCCGCTCCGAAGGCACCCTGTTGCGCTACCTCTCGGACGCCTACCGCACGCTGGCGCGCACCGTGCCGCCCGAAAAGCGTGACGAGCAACTCGAAGACATCATCTCGTGGCTGCGCGTGCTCGTGCGCTCCATCGACTCCTCGCTGGTGGACGAATGGGAGAACGCCGGTGACTCGGCTGACCAATCCGAGGCTGCGGCATCCCTGGCCGCGCCCGGCGCAAAAAGCGCGGTGGTCGAGGACCGTCGTGGTCTTACCGTGCTGGTGCGCAATGCCTTGTTCCGCCGTGTGCGGCTTATGGACCTTGACCAGCCGGACAAGCTCGGCGCGCTCGACAAGGACTGGGGCTACGGCGTGCACGAATGGGAAGATGTGCTCGACGACTACTACGACGAGCACGAGTACGTGGGCATCGGCGCCGAAGCGCGCTCGCCCGAACTGTTCATGTTGGATGACAAGCACGAGAACGACGAGCATACGTGGAAGGTGCGTCAGATTATCGATGATTCCGATGGCGACCACGACTGGGCCATCGAAGGCATCGTGGACCTCGACGCCACCCAAGACACCGGCGAAGTAGTCTTCCACGACTACAAGGTGAGTAACTGATTCCTTTCTTGGCTCCCCTCTCTGAGGGAAGCCAGGGTGCAGCTCGAACGTCTGTTCGAACACTGGGGTACTATAGGACGTTATGAGTGAGAACGATTTGTTTGGGGCGGCTGATGCGCCGGAGTCGATGACGCGGCCGTTGGCGGTGCGCATGCGTCCACGCACTTTGGACGAGGTGATTGGCCAAACGCAGGTGTTGGGCCAGGGCTCGCCGCTGCGCCGCCTCGCCAATCCGGCCAGCAAAGGCAGTCTCACCGCGCCGAGCTCCGTAATCCTGTTCGGCCCTCCAGGCGTCGGCAAAACCACGCTCGCCACCATCGTGGCCGGCCAATCCGGCCGCGTGTTTGAGGAACTCTCCGCCGTGACATCCGGCGTCAAAGACGTGCGCGACGTACTCACCCGCGCTCACGAACGGCTCGTGTCACGCGGCCAGGAAACCGTACTGTTCATCGACGAGGTACATCGCTTCTCCAAATCCCAGCAGGATGCGCTGCTTCCCGCCGTCGAAAACCGCGACGTGACCTTTATCGGCGCCACCACCGAGAACCCGAGCTTTTCCATCATCAAACCGTTGCTCTCCCGTTCGGTGGTCGTCAAGCTTGAGTCATTGGAGCCTGATCAGCTCATCGAACTGGTGCAGCGCGCGCTGACTGATGACCGCGGTCTCAGGGGCGAGGTCAAAGCCACGGACGAAGCCATCGCCGACATCGTGCGCATGGCCGGTGGTGACGCACGCAAGAGTCTCACGATTCTGGAGGCCGCGGCTGGCGCGGTCACTGGCGACGAAGCCCGCAAAAAGGGCGCACGCCGACCCATCATCACCCCCGAAATCGTGGCTACGGTAATGGACACCGCCACCGTGCGCTACGACAAAGACGGCGATGACCATTACGACGTGATTTCCGCATTCATCAAATCCATGCGGGGCTCCGATCCGGATGCCGCCATCCATTATCTGGCACGCATGCTGAAAGCGGGTGAAGATCCGCGCTTCATCGCCCGTCGCATCATGATCGCCGCCAGCGAGGAAGTCGGCATGGCCGCCCCGCAGATTTTGCAGGTCACCGTGGCTGCGGCGCAGGCCGTGGCGCTGGTCGGCATGCCCGAGGCACGTATTATTTTGGCCGAAGCTACGATTGCCGTGGCCACCGCGCCCAAATCAAACGCCAGCTATAACGCCATTAACCAGGCGCTCGCGGACGTGGATGCCGGCAAGATCGGCGCTGTTCCGCTGTATTTGAGGAACGCCCCCACCAAGCTTATGAAAGAGTGGGGCAACCACGAGGGCTACAAGTATGCGCACGATTGGCCCGGTGCCGTGGCGCCACAGGAATATATGCCCGAAGAGCTGCGTGGCACCGAGTACTACCATCCCAACGATCGCGGCTATGAACACGAAGTCAGCCAGCGTCTTGCCAAGATTCGCCCGATGTTGCATGGCGGGGAACCCGAACAGAAATGAACATAGGGGAGTAAAGTGTAACGCAACAATAACAGTGGGAAAGGGAAGACAAACACCATGGCGACCATCTTCATCGTGGACGACGATCAGGCCATCGGCGAAATGCTTAGTCTTGTTTTGGAAAACGAGGGATTCCAGACCGTGACCTGCCTGGACGGGCTGAGGGCTGTGGAAATGTTCCCCATCGTCAAGCCCGATTTGATTCTGCTTGACGTTATGCTCCCCGGGCTGGACGGCACGGGGGTGGCCCGCCGCATCAGAGCTACCTCTAATGTGCCGATTATCATGCTCACCGCCAAATCAGACACACTTGACGTCGTGGCCGGCTTGGAAGCCGGGGCCGACGACTACGTGCCCAAGCCCTTCAAAGTGGCCGAATTGCTGGCGCGTATCCATGCACGCTTCCGCATCGCCAAGCCGGCCGCCGAAGACGGTGCCACCGGTGGTGCAAGCGGTGGCAATGCAAACGTCAACCATCTGGAACGCGGATCCATCGTCATCGACCGTTTGGAACACACCGCCACCAAGGATGGCAAGGACCTGAATCTTACTCCGATGGAATTCGAGCTGCTGTTCATGCTTGCGGCCGCCGCCGGCGAGGCCATCAGTCGTTCCAGCCTGCTCAAGAATGTCTGGGGATACGAGAATTCCGGCGATACGCGCCTGGTCAATGTGCATGTTCAACGCCTTAGGGCCAAAGTGGAGGACGACCCCGAGAACCCGCAAATCGTGCAGACCGTACGTGGCATCGGCTACAAGTTCGTCACTCCTGAACAATGAACCTGCGCCCTCGATTCAGCCTCAAACGCTTGCTGCGCCACGGACGCGCTGAAGTTCGTCGCTCGCTGCAGGCCCGCACCGTGGCCCTCACCGTGATTCTTACACTGGCCGTGGCCATCGTCTTCTCTGGCGTATCGATGGTATCAGTGCGCGCCTCGCTGCTTACCCAAATCACTTCGCAGTCGCGTGCCGACTATTCAAACATGGTGCAGCAGGCCCAAACCAGTCTGGACGCGGCCGATGTCTCCGCCACAGTGCAGATCCAGCAGCTGGTCAATGACTTGGCGTCCTCGTTGCAATCCGAGGGGCCCTCCAACCTGATAGGTGTGTATTTGTGGAGTCGTGATACCAACTCGCGTGCCATCATCCCCGTATCCACCGAACCCAGCTATCAAAGTCTGATTTCTGATGACATCCGTTCGTCCGTGGCCTCCGACTTGGATGACAGCGTGTTCTATCAGCCGGTCGAAATTCCCGGTGATTCCGGCATGCCGGGCAGCGGGACGCCCGCAGCGGTGCTCGGCACCGTATTGGACTTTGGCGTGGCCGGCAACCTCGAATTCTTCGCCATTTATTCGTACACGTTCCAGCAGCAGTCCTTGACGCAGATTCAGCTCAGTCTGGTGGTCATCTGTGCGTTGCTGTCCATCGTGGTGGGCGTAGTAATCTGGCTGGTGATTCGTGGCATCGTGCGCCCGATTGAACGAGTGGCAGCGGCCTCGGAAACACTGGCCTCCGGCAATCTCGATATGCGCGTTACCGTGGATCGTAAGGATGAGCTTGGTGTGCTGCAGCAATCCTTCAATACGATGGCTGATGCGCTCAACCAGAAGATCGATGAGCTGGAGGAAGCAAGCGTTTTCCAGAAACGATTTGTGTCCGACGTCAGTCATGAATTGCGTACCCCGGTGACCACCATGCGTATGGCTTCCGACCTGCTCGAAATGAAAAAAGACGGCTTCGACCCCTCCACCAAGCGTACGGTCGAACTGTTGGCCGGCCAGATCAGTCGATTCCAAGACATGCTCGCCGATCTGTTGGAAATCTCCCGCTACGATGCCGGTTATGCGGCACTCGACCTTGTGGAAACCGATTTATGCGAACCAATTGAAACGGCAGTGGACCAAGTTGACGGCATAGCCCAAGCCAAACGGGTGCCGATTCACACGTATCTGCCCAATGTGCAGGTTTTGACTCGTATCGATTCGCGTCGAGTGATTCGCATCGTCAGAAATCTGTTGGCCAATGCCGTCGATTTCGCTGAGGACCGGCCGATCGAAGTGCGCGTCGCGGCCAACCGCAAAGCCGTGGCCATCAGCGTTCGCGACTATGGCGTTGGTATCGACGAAGACAAAGTCGCTCATGTATTCGATCGATTCTGGAGAGGCGACCTTTCACGTTCACGCGTTACCGGCGGCACCGGATTGGGCCTGGCCATCGCCATGACTGATGCCTTGCTGCACCACGGTAGTATCCGTGTACGTTCGGCAGTGGGGGAGGGCACCTGGTTCTTGGTATTGCTGCCGCGTGACCCCGACCAAGGTGAGGTGGCGGACGCTGAACTGCCGGTGAATTTTGCTTCTGAAACGCCGGATGACCTGCGTGTTACCGGTGGGTTTGGTGTGGCCACCAGCCAAGTCACACATGATTATCATGAGGTTCGCCGCGACACGATGATGGGGAGGCCACTATGAGACGAGTGACCAGAACGATTGCCGCCGCAGGCGCGGCCATAGCCTGTTGCATCACGATGACGGCATGCTCAAGTCCGTTCGGTTTGCCGATTAGCGGCTCGGTGCAGACTCTGGCACCGGTGGAACAGCAGACCCAGCGTGTTTACACCAATCCTCAGGGGCCTGCGGACGATGCACAGCCGGAAACCATCGTCAAAGGGTTCTATGACGCTATGCCTGCTGGCGTACAGTCCGATGGCTATCGCGTGGCCCGCGAATTCCTGACTGGCTCGGCTTCTGCCGGGTGGAATGGAGATTCTGCGGCACTGGTATACAGCGGCACCCCTGATTTCCGCCGACGCGCCAACACCATAAGCGCGCCACAAGGTGCGGAAAGCTCACTGATTGTGGAAGTGGAACTTCAGGTGGTGGGTTCCTTGGATTCGCATGGCGTATACACGCCGTCAAACAGCACCCAAACGCGCAGGCTTCCCTATACGCTGATGAAGAAAAGCGGCCAATGGCGCATCTCGTCATTGGAAAGCGGCGTGGTGATTTCCACCGCAGATTTTGAACAGGTGTTCCGCCAAGTATCCGTGTATCAGGTGAGTACTTCCGGCAAGCAACTTATCCCGGATATTCGTTGGTTGAGCTGGCGCAACTGGCGCACCCAGGCAGTCGGTGAAGTACTCTCGGATGCACC
>ERZ772821.1732-NODE-1732-length-12520-cov-3.294505_pt1 | contig 12520 bp, 7 predicted proteins | sample MGYA00580859_ERZ772821 | MGnify/ENA primary metagenome ERZ772821 (study PRJEB29015, sample SAMEA2737674) | human gut metagenome | biome: human gut; feature: human-associated habitat; material: faeces | place: China | collected 2012 ...
ACACCTTCGCCGACCTGATGACCCAGCGCGGCGCGGAAGTCATCTACTATTCCGTTGACGCGGACGATGTGACCGATTACGACAAGGACGTTCGCGGCCTGACCGTGACCTACACCTGCACCGCAAAGCCCGTCGCGGAAGAAGAACCCGTCATTGACGAGCAGCCCGTCGCGGAGGACGAGAGCCTCATCGACGATCAGATGGACGGCGAGCAGGGCGAGCTTCCGGAAGGCAATATCCCGACCGTCACCGAGACGGAAGACGGCACCGTGATCGACATGGGCGAAACCGCCGAAGAACCCGTTGAGGGCGAGGAAGCCAACGCCGACAAGCCCGAGGAAGACGGCGAGCTTGACGAGGACTTCATCCTCCCCGAAGAGGGCGAGCTGCCCGAGGAAGACGCTGAACCCGAAATCCCCGAAATTGATTTCAGCACGCTGAGCGTGGCCATTTCCGCCGAAAGCGACGTGGTGGAGCTGGGCGGGGACATGGTGCTGACCGCCATTCTCACCGGGTTTGAAGACCTGAACTACACGCTCCAGTGGCAGTTCTCCACGGATAACGCGAACTGGGCGAACGTGGACGGCGCGACCGGTTCCACGCTGCGTATGCAGATGAACGAGGAAAACCGCGATTACTTCTGGCGCGTGTCCGTCGATAACATCAGTTGGAAGAATCCCCCCGTTGTCCAGACCGAGCAGCCGCTCGACGTCGCCGACACGGCGGAAACCGGCGCGCAGGAATGACGCGCCCGTTTTTCCGAAATCTTTTTCTTGAGGCGGCGCACCGTTTGCCGCAGATTCGCTTTGATCGTTCTGGAAGCATGGGTAATGCCGCTTTCTGATGAAACAGGAGGATAAGACAATGAGGGATAAAGTAAAACGCTTTATATCCATTCTGATGACGGCGCTGATGCTCGTCAATCTGCTGCCGGTGGGGGCGCTGGCGGATGGAATTACCAGTATCGGGTATAAGCCGGAGACGGTTGCAGATGTCAGTCGAACCGTGTATGTCTATGTGAAGGTTACGGGCAATACAGACGGGCTGGTTCTGAATAAGGACGGATGGTATACCATCGGAACTGTTTCTATCCCAAATATGCCTGACCCCGAATACTATTGGCGTGTCCGGGAGGGCGTACATGCAGATGGTGTTGAGCTGACAGATAAAGATAAAAGTTGGCTTTCTGCGAATTCCGTTAGTGGCATTAACCATGAAAAGAATACGACCATTCCGCTGGGCAAGGTGAAATGGACGGGAAAAGTTGGCGACCAGAAATTCGGTTTTATCCGTGTTTCCACTGGTGCGGCTGAATATGTTGGAAGCGGATGGACGTGGCATCTGGACGGCTATGTAAACGTTGAGGATGTCAATGCTAAATACAAAATCCGCTATGTCAATCAGGATAATACGGAAGAAGTATTGGCGACGTCGGAGGAATACACGGGCAAGCTGGGCGCTACGATCACCTATAATGAAGCGCCGTACAAGTTTACTTATAAGGGGAAGGAATATACGCTCCAAGGGAAGCCAAACCAGACGTTCACGTTTAAGCTGGTAAGACCCGAAAACACGTTCGATATCTATTATCGCCGCCCGTATGGGTATACGGTTGAATATTACTACGACGGCGTAAAAAATGAAACCGTAACCGGCGAAGCCAAGCTGTGCGGAACGGAGATCAACACGTACACGCCCAAGCCGAAAGTCGGTTATGAGCTTGATGAGACTAAGACGACAAAGCTCCCGCTGACGATTGGAACGGATGAAAGCAAGAACGTTATTAAGGTCTATTATAAGAAGATTGGCTACACGGTAACGTATAAACCGGGCGAGCACGGTGCTTTTGATATCCAAAAACACGATGCGAAGTATAACGATGACACGCCTGCGTTTAACGGCGAAACAACGGGCGATCCCGGCTGGAAGTTTGCGGGCTGGGAGCCTAAGGTTGATAAGACGGTGACGAAAAACGCGGAGTATGTCGCGCAGTGGAAAGAGAAAGAGGTCGCGGTTACCTACGAGGCCGAATACGGCGGAAAGACAGAATCGTTGCCTACCTCCCCCCAGAAGATCACCGCTTTCTCTGCGGAGAATTTGAAAGCCGTACCCGCCCCGAATAAGTCGAGAGAGGGGTATGCGTTTATCGGCTGGTTCAAGGGCGATGACCCGAACCCGCTTGAAATGAAAGTAGAACTGTCCAAAGAAACGGCTGAGGCCAATCTGAACAAGGACGACAACGCCCTGTACACGGCCACGACGTTTACCGCGAAGTATGCGCCGATGACATCTGAGGTCAAATATATCATCGAAAAAGACGGCGTTCAGGATGAGACACCCATCTCCATCCAGACGATCAGCGTCATTGACGGCGAACCCTTGGAAAACGTAACCGCCAACCCGATCGAAGGCTATACCTTTGACGGCTGGTATCTGCACACCGATAGGATAGCAGAAGGTTCTACGCTGGAAGCGGCGACAGCCAAGGGCAAGCTGCACAGGGTCAATGATCTGTATGCGGACACGACGTTCACGGCGAAGTTCGTGCCGGACAAAACCAAGACGGCCACGGTTCTCTGCACGATTGACGAGAAGCAGATAGGCTACGGCACTGTTTATCCATCCATATATCAAACCATTTTGCAGGCGACCGGAAAGCTGGACGGCGGCGGTTCTGTTTCCGGCTCGACGGCCACGGCGAACAAGGGGTACAAGTTCGTTTGCTGGTATAAGGTAACCGGAGAGGATCCCTATGAAAAGGTAACCGACGACCCGGAGCTCAAATCGGAATTGGCCGAGTCTAAACTGAACAGGGACGAGAAGACAGGCCTGTATCAGAACACGGTTTTTAAAGCGTGGTTTGAGCTGGATGCGGGAGCGAAGGTTCCCGTTACCTATGAGGCCGAAAACGGAACGCTTGAGGGAATAACCTCTCAGGAAGCGCAGGTCGTGACGGGCGAAGGCCTGACCGACGTAGAGGCCACGCCGAACACGGGATACAAGTTCGATGGCTGGTATGTGAAGGATAACGATACCCCCATCAGCGGTCTTGACCCCGCCGAAGAACTGGACGCTGAAACGGCCAAGAAAAACCTGAACAAGGACGGCAATCTGTACGCGAAAACGACGTTCATTGCGCGGTTCGTGCCGGATGAAAACCAGACGGTTCCGGTTATTTACACGACGGACGAAAACGGCATACTTTGGGGCGGTCCAGTTATCGGATCCATCACATATAATGTGAATATCGCAACGGGCAAGGTTTGGCTAAATAATGCCTTTGTCGATAAACTGGAGCCCGTACCGACCTACCCGAAAGAAGGATATGAATTTGATCGCTGGATCAGGGTTTCCCCCAAAAAGACGATTGAAGGCGCGGTTTCTACTCTGACGGATGAAAAGGCCAGACCGAATCTGAATCAGAAGGATGGTCTGTATCAGAAGACGGAGTTCAAGGCGATATTCAGGCCGCAAACCAACCTGAGCTACACGGTGAACTACTACTGGAACGGGAATCACCAGAATCTGATTAAGTCCGAGTCCGGAACCGCGACTTATGGCCAAATCGTGAATCCGAAAACGGATGTTTCGGGCTACACGCTTATGCCGGGTCAAGAAACGTCGCTCACGATTGGCACTGGCGAGAACGTGCTCAACCTCTACTATTATAAGAACGTCAAGCTGATAGCGAACAGCGACGAGAAGACTTATGATGGAAAGCCGAAGAGCGTTTCCGGCTACACCAGCGCAGTCGCGGAAGTGCAGGAAGACGGCACCGTGGAATATGTGCCGTGGACGGGCGAGCCGTTGACCTTTGAGTTTGTCGGCGCTTTCGGCAGCGGAAAGGACGCAGGCGACCATGAAGTTACGTTCAAAGAGGGTTCTCTCGGAGAGAACAACGGCCTGTATTATGTGAAAAAGGTTCAGCCGGGCACGCTGACGATCACGCCTGCCCCGATCACGCTGCGAGCGCCCAGCGCGAGCAAGACTTACGACGGAACGCCGCTGAAAGCGGAGGATTATGGCTACGGGTATGAGGGAAATACAGACCTTGCGAATGATTTTAAATCAATAAGCGTAGACGGCAGCCAGACGATGGTTGGAAGCAGCGCAAGCAGCGTCACGTATGAGCTAAAGCAGGGCAAGATCCCCAACAATTACAACATCCAATGCATTCCGGGTACGTTGACGATCACCCCGGTCATGGACGAAGTGCTTGTTAAAATCAAGGGCAACACGGCCAATGTGACCTATGACGGCAAGCTGCATAGCGTCGAGGGCTACGCGGTTGACAGCATCAGCAACTCGCTGTACAAGGACTCCGACTTCACGTACAACGGCGATGCGAAAGCGGAAGGCACTGACGCGGGCGAATACCCGATGAATCTGGCGGAAACTCGGTTCGAAAACAAGAATACGAACTTTGCGAACGTAAGATTTGATGTTGAGCCCGACGGCAAGCTGACGATCAGCAAGCGCAACGTGACGCTGACCTCCGCCGACCTGACAAAGGTCTACGACGGCACGGCGCTGACGAACGGCAATACCCCGGTAAAGGAAGAATTTGGCACAGAAAAGGCGTTCCCGGACGGCGAAGGTTTGGACTATACCTTTACGGGAAGCCAGACGGTGGTTGGCTCTAGCGATAACAAGTTCACCTACAAGCCGAACACGAACACGAAGCTGACGAACTACGAGATCACCAAGACCGAAGGCACGCTGGAAGTCACGCCTGTCACGGACAAAGTGACGGTGACGATCAATGGCGGCAAGAGCAGCGTGACGTATAACGGCGAGGATCATACGGTTACGGGCTATAAGGTTGCCGACATCAGCAACCCGCTGTACAAGGAAGCCAACTTCACGTTCAGCGGCAAGGCGGAAGCGAATGGCAAGAACGCGGGCATCTACAAGATGGGGCTGAAAGCTGCGGACTTCGCGAACACGAGCAACAACTTCACGAACGTTGAGTTTGTGGTTGCTGACGGCCAGCTCGAAATCACCAAGCGCCCGGTGATGCTGACCTCCGCCGACTTGATAAAGGTCTACGACGGCACGGCGCTGACGAACGGCGACGCCCCGGTAAAGGAAGAATTTGGCACGGAAAAGGCGTTCCCGGAAGGCGAAGGCGTGACGTATACCTTTACGGGAAGCCAGACGAACGCCGGTTCCAGCAAGAACAAGTTCACCTATGCGTGGAACGAGGGCACGGACAAGGATAACTACACGATTTATCAAGTCGAGGGCGATCTGGTGGTCACTCCGATTGACGGAATCAAGGTAACGATCACGGGACGCAAGGACACGCAGACCTATGACGGCAAGGAGCATTTCGTCTTTGGCTTTGATGCGGAGCCCAGCAACGCGCTGTATAACCCGAAAGAGGATATGCAGTTTAACGGCACTGACGTAGACATGACCGCGAAGGGCACCGATGCGGGCACGTACCCCATGAAGCTGACCGCTGAGGACTTCACGAACAAGAGCAAGAACTTCTCGAAGGTGACGTTCGTTGTGACGGACGGCTATGTGAAGATCACCCCGCGCGCGGTGACGCTGACCTCCGAAACGGCCAGCAAGACCTACGACGGCACGGCGCTGGAGAAGCCCGTTGTGACGGTCGGCGGCGACGGCTTTGTGGAGGGTCAGGTGACGGAGATCAAGGCGACGGGCAGCGTGACCAACGCGGGCAGCGTGGCCAACACGATCACCTTCACGCCGAACAAGGAAACCTTCAAGGAAGGCAACTACGCGATTACCAAGACCGAAGGCACCCTGACCATCGCCAAGCGCAGCGTGCTGATCACCTCGCAGTCCGCGACCAAGACGTATGACGGCTCGGCGCTGACCCGCCCGGCCGTGACGATCACCGGCGACGGCTTCGTTCCGGGCGAACTGGCGAAGGCGGAGGCGACCGGCTCCATCACCAAGGTGGGCAGCACCCCGAACGCCATCCGGTATACGACGACCGGCGCGTTCAACGCGGCCAACTACAGCATTGCGCTGTCCGTGGGCACGCTGACCGTGACCGAGAAGCCGAAGCCGGAACCGCGGCGCACGTTCAACCTGACGATCAACTACGTCTATCAGAACGGCAAGCGCGCGGCGGCTTCCTACAACCGCGGCGGCCTGAAGAACGGCGAAACGTTTGATATCACGTCCCCGGTCATCGCGGGCTACACGGCCTCCGAAACCGTGGTCAGCGGCACGATTGACAACCGCGATATCAAGGTGACGGTCATCTACACCGCCGACGGCGTGAATCTGGATGACTACGGCGTGCCGCTCGGTCTGGGCAACATCACCATGAACGTGGGCGACTGCTTCGAGTAACCCTTTCACCGCATCCGGCGCGCGCTGTGCCCGCCGGATGCGGCCTCTCCGTACTACAACAACAGGAGGAAAAAGGCCATGAAAAAAATCCTCACCTTGTTGCTCGCTCTGTGGATGTTGACGGGCTGCGTCGCGATGGCGGCGGAAAATCAACTGGTTGTCGGCAGCACAACGGCGATGAGCGGCGCGTTCTTTACGGATTTGTTCGGCAGCAACACCGCGGATATGGACGTTCGGGCGCTGCTGCACGGCTATAACCTGATGAGCTGGGATCACGAAACCGGCACATACCAGATCAACGACAGCGTGGTCGCGGGCATGGCCGTCTCCAAGGACGCGCAGAACAACCGCGTGTACACGTTCGACCTCTACGGCGATTTGAAGTTCTCCGACGGGAGCGCGATCACCGCGAAGGATTATGCGTTTTCCATCCTGCTGACGGCCTCGCCGGAGCTGGCGAAGCTGGGCGGGCAATCCGCCGCCGTCGGCGCGATTCTGGGGATGGAGTCGTACCAGTCCGGCAAATCGTCCGTCCTGCGCGGCGTGCGCCTGCTGAGCGACACGCAGATGTCCATCACGATCAGCAAGGCCTACGAGCCGTATTTCTACGAGATGGCGCTGTTTGATTACAGCCCGTATCCCATCAGCGTCCTTGCGCCGGGCTGCAAGGTGGTCGATACCGAAAAGGGCGTGGGCATTGTCAATGCCGGCGGCATGGGCACCGCGATCTTCACCGCCGACCTGCTTCAAAAGACGATTCTGGACGCGGCCACCGGCTACATGAGCCACCCGTCCGTCGTCAGCGGCCCGTACACCCTGACGAGCTACGACGCGCAGCGCGGCACGGCCAGCTTTGCCATCAACCCGTATTATAAGGGCAATGAGGAAGGCGAAAAGCCGACCATCGAAACCATCGTCTATCGCTCGGTCGCCAACGACGAGGCCATCGACCTGCTGCTCAGCGGCGAGGTCGATCTGCTCAACAAGATGGTGGCCGCCGATACGATCAGCAAGGGGATTCAATCCACTGCGGATCAGCCGTTCTCCGTGGCGAACTACCCGCGCAGCGGCCTGAGCATGATCAGCTTTAGCTGCGAGCGCCAGACGGTCTCCGGCAAGGCGGTTCGTCAGGCGATTGCGAGTTGCTTCGACCGCGACGCGCTGGTGAAGGCCTACACGGGCAACTTCGGTCTGAAGGCCAACGGCTATTTCGGCATCGGCCAGTGGATGTATCAGCTCGCCGCGGGCACGATTCAGCCGCCCGTCGCCGATCTTCCGGCCAACGCGACCGCCAAGGAGACCGCGGCCTACGAGAAGACCGTCGCCCAGTGGGACGCGCTGTCGCTCGACAAGCTCAAGGATTACCCGCTCGACCTCGATCAGGCGGCCAAGCTGCTGGATCAGGACGAATGGCGGCTCGGCAAGGACGGCATCCGCGCCAAGAAGATCGACGGCAAGACCGTCGCGCTCGACCTGACGCTGATTTATCCGGAGGGGAACGCCGTGGGCGACGCGCTGAACGCGACGCTGGCGGAAAACCTCGCGGCCATCGGCGTTCGCCTGACGGTCAAGGCCGTTCCGATGAACGAGCTGCTGGATATCTACTACCGCCGCGTGGCGCGCGACTGCGACATGATCTATCTGGCGACGAACTTCGGCACCGTCTTCGACCCGAGCACGACGTACTCGACGGACGAGGCCTACGTGAAGACCGTCAACCGCACGGGCATTCGCGACAAGAAGCTCGCCCAGCTCGCCGTGGACATGCGCAAGACGGAGCCGGGCGACGTGCTGAGCTACTGCCAGAAGTGGGTCGCCTTCCAGGAGCGCTGGACGGAGGTTCTGCCCGCGATCCCGGTCTACTCCAACGTGTACTTTGATTTCTACACGACCCGCCTGCAAAACTACCGCGTGACGGAAAACCAGACGTGGGCGCAGGCCATCGTCGGCGCAACGCTGACGCAGACAGCGGAATAAAAAAACCCCCCGCCGGGAGGGATTTCCTCTCGACAGTCTGAGCTATTCTCCCCCTTCGGGGGGAGAATAGCTTTTTGTCTACAGTCTGAGGCGGGCTAGGCGCGCTGATCCCGCCTTTTTTTGAAAACGAAAAAATGTAAAAAAAAACATCCTCTTTTTATTCAAACGGTATTGATGAAAGCGTTTTCATGTGATATTATTCGATTAACAAAGGAAAACGCTTTCATTGTGTGCAGAGAAAGGAGGAAAAGAAGACGAATCTGTTTTCGTTGGAAGGGAAGAACGCGGTGGTTACCGGGTGCGCGACCGGCATCGGTCAGGGCCTCGCTGTGGGGCTGGCCAAGGCGGGCGCAAAAATCCTGGCGTTTGACATCGCGGATCTTTCCGAAACAAAGCAAAAAGTGGAAGAGGTCGGAGGTGAATGTCAGCTTTACCATGTAGATTTATCAAACAGCGCCATGATCGACGAAGTATGGCATTTGGCTGTTGAAGAAAATCAACATATTGATATCCTGTTTAACAACGCGGGCATGCAGCATCGCGAAAGCGTGCTGACCTATCCGGAAGACGTGTTCGACCGCGTGATTGCCGTCAATTTGAAATCCGCGTTTCTGATGGCACAAAAGGCAGCGAACCATTTTAAGGAAAGGGGCTGCCGCGGCAAAATCATCAACACGGCTTCTCTGTTTTCGACGTTTGGCGGTGTGGATGTCAGCGGCTACACCTGTTCCAAGGGCGGCATGCTTTCCCTGACGCGGGCGCTGTCCAACGAGCTGGCGCCGTATGGCATTTGCGTCAACGCGCTGGCGCCGGGCTACATCCTGACTGGATTGACTCGGGCGGTTTACAACAATCCCGAAAAAAGCAGGCCGATCAACGAGCGCATCCCCATGGGGCGCTGGGGCAATCCGGACGACTTTGAAGGCATTGCCGTTTTTCTGGCCTCGCAGGCTTCTGATTATATCACCGGCGCCATGATCCCGGTGGACGGCGGATATACCGCAAGATAATGAAAGGAAGAAGAACATGAAAAAAAGAATGATCGCCATTGCGGCGTCTATGATGATGGTGCTCGGGCTCGGCACGGCGATGGCCGACGATACGATTACCCTCCGTCTCTCCAACAACCAGCCGGATGGCAACGTGACGACGCAGGCGTGCGAGTGGTTCGCCGAGCAGGTGAAGGAACGCACGAACGGCCGAATCGAGATTCAGGTGTACAACAACGGCACGCTGGGCGACGCGGTTTCCTGTCTGGAGCAGGCGCAGTATGGCGGCATGGATATCATCAAGGCCGACCTTTCCACGATGACCAACTTTGTCGATGATTACAACGCGCTGATGATGCCGTATATCTACACCGATCTGGAGCATTTCTGGAAGGTGCACGGCGGCGAAATCGGCATGGGCATCCTCCGCGGCGACGCGATGAAGAATGTCGGTCTCTACGGACTGACGTACTACGATGCGGGCTCCCGCTGCTTCTTCAGCTCCAAGCCGATTCATTCCCCGGCGGATATGAAGGGCATGCTGGTTCGCGTGCAGGAATCCGAGCTGATGATGTCCATGGTTGAAAAGCTGGGCGCAAGCTCGATCGCCATTGCGTATTCCGAGTGCTACTCCTCCCTGCAGACCGGCGTTTGCGACGCGGCGGAGAACTCCATCGTCAATTATCTGGATATGTCCTTCTATGAGGTCGCCCCGTATTACATCAAGGACGACCACACCCGTTCGGCCGACATTCTGGTTATGAGCCAGAAAACCCGCGAAAAGCTGAGCGAAGAGGATCTTGCGATCATCGACCAGACCGCGCTGGATTCCTGGGAATACCAGAAAGAGCTCTGGGCCAACGCGGAGAAGGAAAACGAGCAGAAGCTGCTGGACACGGGCAAGGTTGAAATCTACACCCCGACCGACGAGGAAGCGGCTGAATTCCGCGACGCCTGCACGCCGATCTGGTACAGCTACGAAGGCGGCAAGTACACCGACCTGGTTGATCAGATTCAGGCCGCGGCCGAATAAAAAAACATGGAGAGGACGGAGCGGAATTGCGTATCCGCTCCGTCCTTTTTCTCTGACAGGGAATAGGAGTTGAAATCGCGTATGACGGAAAAGCTGAAAAAAACGCTTCTATTGATTTACAGGTGGATTTACAGAATCATATTCGGCTACGCGCGGATCTCGCTTGTCGCCGTGGTGGGCATTGTCAGCGCGCAGGTTGTGGCCAGAAACATTTTCAAATCCAATATCCGCTGGAATCAGGAAGTCGCGCTGCTCCTGACCATCTGGATGGCTTTTCTGGGGCTGAGCATCGGCGTGGACAAAGGGCTGCATATCAAGGTGGAGCTGTTCTTCAGCATGTTTCCCAAAGCCATTCAGAAGGCGCTGGATTGCCTGAACCGGATTCTGCTGCTGCTGGTCGGCGTGTTTTTCACCTATTACGGCACGGCCCTCATCCTTTCGACGACACATTCTAAAATGACGGTCACGCGCTGGCCGGCCTGCGTGATGTATCTGATGATTCCGGTTGCGGGCGTCACGATGATCTATTTCGTGCTGATGAAGATGCTGGGCATCGAAGACGAAACGGACGCGCAAAAGAAAGGAGAAGCCTGAACATGAACGGTATCGCCATTGCGATTTTGCTTCTGACCTTCGTTTTTCTGCTGGTCATCAAATGCCCGATCACGTTTTCCATGGTCATTTCCACCAGCCTGGCCATGCTGTATCTGGATATCCCGGTTATGACGATGGTGCAGCAGATGTGCAAGCAGCTCAATTCGTTCACCCTGCTGGCCATTCCGTTCTTTATCCTGATGGGCGAGCTGATGGCGCAGGGCGGCATTTCGAGCCGTCTGCTGAAATTTGCGGATGTGTGCGTCGGCCGTTTTACGGGCGGTCTGGCGCACGTCAACGTGCTGGCCTCGATGCTCTTCGGCGGCATTTCCGGTTCCGCCATTGCGGACGTCTCCTCGCTGGGCGTCATTGAAATCCCGATGATGACGGACGCGGGCTATGACGTCGATTTTTCAACGGCTGTCACGGTGACGAGTGCCTGTCAGGGGCTGATTATTCCGCCGTCGCACAACATGGTGCTCTATGCCATGGTTGCGGGCGGCGTATCGGTCGGCAAGCTGTTCTGCGCGGGATATGTGCCGGGCATTCTGCTGGGCGTGAGCCTGATGATCTGCTGCTACTTCATCTCCAAGAAGAAAAGTTACGGCAAGGGGAAAAAGCTTCCGCTGAAGGAAGCGCTGGCCGTGACTAAAGATACGGTGCTGGCCATGCTGGCAATGGTCATCGTCATCGGCGGCGTTTCCGCCGGTGTCTTCACGACGACGGAATCCGCGGCGATTGCCTGCCTGTACTGCGCGTTTATCGGCCTGTTCGTGTACCGTCAGATGATGCTCAAGGATATTCCGGCCATTCTGGGTCGAACGGTCAAAACCCTTGCGATGATCTACGGCCTGATCGCGGCGGCTGGCGCCTTCGGCTGGATGATGACGTACTTGAACGTGCCGCAGATTGCGACCAACTTCCTGCTCAGCGTGAGCACGAACAAATACGTCATCCTGCTGCTGATTAACATCATCCTGCTCGTGCTCGGCTGCTTTATGGATTTGACGCCGCTGGTGCTCATTATGACGCCGATTCTGCTGCCGGTGGTCAAGAGCTTCGGCATGGATCCGGTTCAGTTCGGCGTGGTGATGATGCTCAACCTCGGCATCGGCCTGTGCACGCCGCCGGTCGGCACGGCGCTCTTTACGGGCTGCGCGATTGCGGGGCGCAAGATCGAGAGCGTTTCCAAAGCGACGCTGCCGCTGTATGTTCCGATGCTGGTTGTGCTGCTGCTGGTCACCTATATTCCGGGGCTGACGATGGCGCTGCCGAATCTGTTGATGAAGTAAACGGGGGACGCTTATGAAAACGGCATTGGTAACCGGCGGAAGCCGGGGAATCGGGCTGGCCATCGCCCTTGAACTGGGGCGATCCGGCTATGCGGTGGCCATCATGGCGACCAAGCCGGAATCCGCCTATCCGCAGAGCACGCAGAAGCTGCGCGAGGCCGGCGTTTCGTATAGCTGGCACGCGGGCGACTGCTAATATGACAAGTATGGGTAACAGCGAGTTTGTTTTAACCATTTTCGGCGCATTAGCCCAGGAAGAGAGTGCCAACACTTCCAAGCGTATCAAGTTTGGTAAGAAGATG
>ERZ772821.1737-NODE-1737-length-12503-cov-3.277555_pt1 | contig 12503 bp, 8 predicted proteins | sample MGYA00580859_ERZ772821 | MGnify/ENA primary metagenome ERZ772821 (study PRJEB29015, sample SAMEA2737674) | human gut metagenome | biome: human gut; feature: human-associated habitat; material: faeces | place: China | collected 2012 ...
TATGGCGTTCAAAAGCTCCTTTGCGCCTGCCACGGCACAGTATTCGGGTACAAGCCTTTTTACAAAGCTGCTCATATCCGGTCCCGTTTTATTCATCATAACGGTGGAAAATACCGTATCTCCGCAGACAAACACGGCTCTTTGGTCGGCGGTTCCGGCGTATACCGTCTTATCTGCCGAAAGCAGGGAAAACAGAATATTTACCGCGCTTATATGCAGCTTCATCTCTGTTTCTCCGTCCGCCGCGTTTCGGTTTACAGCCGACGCCATTCGCTTTTGGTTCATCGCCTCCGCCGTGCTGATACCGGGAGTCAGCCTCAGTGTTACGCCTTGCAGCTCTCTTTTATCTCCCTTTGTATCGGCGGCAAACGCCGCGTGCTTTAAAAGGGGCAAAAGCCCGGATACGGAAACATACGCAGTCGGGAAAACAAGCTCGGATTTCGGGAATTCATTTACCGGCCTTGTTACAAGTAAATACCGTGCAGAGCCGAAGCTAAGGCCTAAAGCGCCGTTTTCATCCGTTTCAATAGTTACTCTTTCTTCCTTTGTTTTTCTAAGAATTTCAAGCACTATGGGCGGCAGTATGATCTCGCCGCTCATAGAAATATCCGCATCGCGTATGCGCTTTACAACCGAGGTTATGACGTCGGTGCCTATAAGCTCCAATATTCTCTTTGAAGCGTCGGCGTAAAGATATATGCCCGACACCCCTGTGACCGAGCCGCTTTTGGCAGCCGCCGTTACGGTTTTTAACGCCTCGCAAAATGCCGGACGGTTTACTGTAAACTTCATTTTGTTTCTCCCATCTCTTTTAATAATACGAATGCCAGTCTGAGGGTAAGCTTAAACATTAAAAGCCGTTCTTCCGAAGCGCACCTGCCTAATGCGTCGTCGCGTTCTTCAAGCAGCTGCTTTTGTTCGTCCGTAAGGGTTTTATGAAGTCTTTCCCCCGCCTCAGCCGCATTTGAACGCTTTTGTTTGTAGCTTTCCGTTTGGGGCTGGGCGTTTTCAAAAACCATATCGCACAGCTCCTCCAATATGCTTTTATCTTCCATTTCCTTCTGTCTCCTTTTTCTATGACGCTAATAAATCGAATAGCGTCAACTGTTCGTCTTGAGTTGCCGTTTCGGGTTCGGGCAGCATAGGCACTTCCGGCTTAATAACTTTAAGCAAAGGCGCTTTCTTCTCCTTTTGGTCGTTTTTAACCGCCATTTTCTTAAAGGTTGCCGTAAGATCCTCAACGCTTTCCTTAATACCGCTTGCAAGTTCCCTCGCTAACTGAGTAGTCATATCCGTGTTCTGCGACAGTGCCGCCAGTCCCTCCTCGGACAGCTGACCCTCAATCATTGTCGCCGCCGCAAGCTTTGAAGCCATAAGCTTTAACGCCCGCTGCTGCATGGTATCCGCAAAATAAAAAAGATACACTTCAATTTTGGGCGCGGTCTGGTTTATACGCCAGCTGCGTAGCGACGCCTGCCTTAACACATAAAGGTTAAACGAGAGGTTGAAAAATATAAGGGTGGTAAAATCATTGAGGTCAAGCCCGGTTTCAACCAGCTTTGGGTTGGTTATAAGGACCTGCATACCCTCGTTCAGCTTTTTCTGCACCCAGTCCTCACGCTTTATGGCTTTCACGTTCTGCTTTAAAATACAGGCTTTAATTCCCATTTCTTTAAGCCTGTCTGTTAAAAGCGGCTGAGTATCTAAGCGCACCCAGGCGGTGTAGATAATAACCCTTTCGCCCGCAGCTACCTTTTTCCGCACAAGCTCCAATACATTATTCAGCTTATCGTTCGGCTCGTCTGTAAAGTCCTTGGGGACGATAGAAAAATCTCCTGCGATTACAGGCGCGTGGCCGTAAGGCTGATCGGGGTATACAGTCAGCAGATTGAGATATGGGGACAGCAGCTTGTTAGCAAGCCGTCTGTCCTTTCGCATTACGGTACGGAATTCATCCTCCATATGCCTGTATTCCTTTTCCACGCTTTCGGACATTTCGCAGGCTACCGGAATTTCCTCATAATCCGGCAAATCCTTTGCCATATCGTATAGAGATAAAAACACCGTGTTTTCCATAAGGTATCTTGAATAAACGATAGGCGAAATACCCGGCAGGAATTTCTCGCGTACCTTTTGCGTCCGGTTCTTTGAGGCAACGTTAAACTTTGTTTCGGGAGTTTCATATATGCTCTCTACCACACCGTAGCGCTGACAGAACTTCCGCGCGTCGCTGTACTTAAAGCCGTCTGCTAACATTAAGCGGGGTTTCAGTCTGAACAGCAGATAAAATGTACCCTTGGCATAACCGTTTATCAGGGTTGCGGTCATAGCAATAACCTTTTTTGCAATGCCGGCTATTTCCGCCATAGCCTCACCCTGCGCGCTTTCGCCCGAATATTCGTGCAGCTCGTCACAGATATATGCGTCAATTTTTTTGAAACGGTGCTTAATATACCGTGAAAGCGGGAATTTACGGTATGCTCCCTGTGCGGGGAATATGCCGTCGGGATTGTCCATAACGGCGTACACCTGCTTTTTCATACCGTCGGTTTTAAGCTTACCTGAATAAAAAGGGAATTTACGGTGGATATATCCGTAACCGCCTATTCTTACCCATTCGTTTTTGGCGGGGTCTAAGCAGTCAGGATTATCCGCCTCCCATAAAACGGTTTTACAGCTTTGGCATTTATGGTTTTTATTGTTTTCCTCATGGAAGAAAATACTGTCCGCAGGTACGGTATATGATGTGCCGTCGGTCGTCACCGTCATTTCCTGAACCGCGCCGCATACGGGGCAGATAAAACCTTTTCTGCGTTTGTTCCACATAACGGTAGGTTTACGCAGATAACCGCTTCTTGCGCTCTCCTTTGAAAGCACCATAAAAACGGGCTTATCCGAGGTTTTATACAGCTCATACATACGGTCAACATCCGTAATGCTCGAAACTACCCTTGCAATACAGTCCGGTACGGTTTCGTAAAGCTCGCGCACCCATTTCTTTGCCACGTGTGACGGGCAGGTAATAACATTTATACGCCTGCCGCCGCCTATGGATTTTTGGTAGGCATACAACGCTGCTGAGCCTATTTTTGTTTTGCCTGTACCGCAGCCCGATACAAGCATTGTCATTTTTTCCTTTTTAAGCTGCCTTTTAATAGCCTCGGCTCCTGCCAACTGTGCCTCGTAAAGCGAATATCCGGTATTCTGCCGGATATACTCATTTACTTCGTTAAGCTCCGGGCAAATACTTTCCTCTGCGGGGTTGAAAACAGGCTTAAATGTTGCCTGTATTTTTTTCGCAATATCCTTGCCGAAAGCATTAAGATACTGCGTAAAGGTTTCTATATCCATAAACGCCGTATCGTCCCGTTTTGCGTTCGGAATACATATTTCCCCCGATTCAAGCCCGTCCGTCAGAACCTTTGCTATTTGTGTTTCGCTCTTTTTAAGCGTTACAGCATATGCCGCAAATTCCGCATTGGTGCTGACTACATTAAGCTTTTTAAGAATCCTCCTATCCTTTAATTCGCGTATAAAGTATTCTTCCCATTCGGGCATTAGCGGCACAGACAGCTTACTGTCCAGCTCTGTGAAAAGTCCGCTTTCATCCTTACAGAAAATGTATAGGTCGCGCGGATTTTCGTCTTTTTCCTTTTTCTCGTCGCCATTCGCTACCAGCACACACTCCGACGCGGTATCTCCCGCTTTCACACGGCGGCTGTAATTGCCGCCGTGTGTAGTAAGCTCCGTTTCGCTCTTTTCCTTGGGCAGTCTCAATGCAATTTTACTGCCGCTGAACAGAGCGTCAGACATAGCGAGCACCGTTTCGGGGTAGCCGCCGAAGCGTATGGCTACGAGGCTTTTGTTTCCGTCGAACACAACCGTGTCCGCGTAATTGGTTATACCCACTCCGTAATTTTCGTCTTTCAGGATAACGGGTATAAGGCTTTTGCTGTTTTCGGTGATAGATCACCCTCTCCTTTCCGCCGTAAGCTTTGCTGCCTTAAAGAAATCTCAGGTGTAAAGTGTAAAAATCTTTTAAAGGCAGTAAGGCTTCGGCTTGTTGTATGTAAAAACAAAAAAGACCGACCTATCCTGTAAAAATACAGAATTGGTCGGTCAATCTTGTGATTACCGAATTTATTTTCTTGATATATTTTAAGTTTCCTTAAAAATGCAAAAAGGTCGGACTTAACCCCTTGTGAGGGAAAAGTTCGACCGAGTTACTTCAACCAATGTCATAATCCGAAAAATCCGATCTGACAATTTTCTTAAACCATGTTACAGGTTCATTATATATTATCCGGTTAGTGATGTCAACGAAAAGATTTTAAAAACTTGACATTTTTAAGGTTTGTGGTATAATATAAGTGAAATAAGGCAAACCGATAGACGGCTAGCCTTAGTTATTAGTGGAAATAACCGCTAACTTTCTGAGGGTTCGGCGGTTATTTTTTTATGCTTATAATGTAACCGATTACAAGAATCATAAGTACTATGATAAAAGTTTCCTGTTCCAAAGCATCACCCCCTTAATATTAAGAGGGCGCGGGTCTCCGGCGGAGACCTCTGCACAGCAGAAGTGCCGACCGAGGCGACAGCCGAGAAAAAATGCCCTCTGTATATCAAAGGGCCAACCGCCTACCGTTGTAGGTTCACCTTATTCCGACAACATTATACCATTATATTGCTGCTATTGCAAACATATTATTACCGAGTGAATTAGTCAAGGATAGAACGGGCAGCTATCACGCCTACCAACCATAGTAGGTCTTCAAGAGATGCAGGGGTGCCAACCTGCTGATTGATCCACTCAGTATAATATACATCGGCATTCGTGCCGATTTTTTTATTGCCTTAAATTTTCTGCGAAAAAGAATAAAAATATTTTTCAAAAATGCCCTGTCAAACTTGACAAATCGAAATTTTGTGTTATATAATGCAAGCGGTGTTAATAACACCTCTCCTTTTGAGGGACGCTCTTTGTTTTCCGGCGTTCCTCTTTTTATTTGCAATAAAAACACCCTAATATTATTTTAGAGTTTGATTTGCGGCAGCAATCTTTCTTTTAGTTTAGTTGAGTACATACAACAAATATGTAGACTAAACCACCACACGGCCAAACACTGCGCCGTTTGCAATTGTTTATCAGAATACAAACCGTGACACACCACATTTCGCATGCCAAACCCATAGTCACTCGTATAAAATAGACGTAAATTGAATAAAAATGTTTCATCAAGACATTCTTTTACATCAGGCAAATCTAATATGCTTTCTAAAGATAGAGATTCTTCCACCCCGTTTTTATCAGTCTTATATACAATTGATCCGCATTCTTCTGCCACTTTTCTTATTCCATGTTCTATTTGCGGCATTAACAAATGCATTGCTGTAGGTAACTCAAAATTAAATCCTGCCACTAATCCATTCAAAAAGGTGTCCTGTCTATCTGCTTCAATAAAAACATTGTCTTCAACCAAAAATTTCAAAGTGTCATTTGAAAATTCAAATTTCTTTTTTGCTTCGGAAACAAATCTTGTTATTATTGCATTCGCAGTAAATGTATATTCTTCAGATGCCTGATGTTCCATAATATGGATCAATTCGTTTTTTGATGCATTTAAAACTGACGGTATTATACATTTTTTGCGTCCATTACTGTCTAATATCGTTTGGGGAAAGACCGGTGATGTTATTCTTTCTGAAGTTTTAAATTCGTTGAGCAATTTATCAAAAGATTTGAGTTGTATGATTTTTGAAATTCTATATAGTATTATTTCAAATGACTCGTTAGCTACATAGTTTTTGATTTGTTGAACAGATTTGCTTATATCAATAGGACCTATCTTAAAAGATTGCAGAGTTTTCATAGACAACTCTTTTATAGGTATAATTCTTTTTGCCAACCTTTTTCTTTCGGAATTCTTATTTTTACTATTTGTTCGTTCCCATGAATTCATTGATTTGTGAATTAGAGTTATAATTTGACGTGAATGTTCTTTGCTTTCCCAATTTAATTGATTTGCCTGCTTTTCATAGTCGACAGCAATTCTAATTCTTACATCATTTTTCTTTTTATCGTTTTTGATTAAAGTGTAAAAATCTTCTAATCCTTCTAAAAATGCAACTGCTTTATCAAATTCCCCATTAAATTCATAGTATTTAATTGCGTCTTTATATGAGGTTTCTATTTCATTGTAATACTCTTTGCATTTTGCTATTCCGTTTAGTATATATAAAATACAATAACCAGGCTTTTCATAATTATCCCTTATATAACTTAATGCATTATTAAGAAAATCATAAAAGTCAAATTCATCAATTCTTATTTTTGAGCATATCCTACTGATGCCTAAAGCAAATTGAGTGTATGATAATTCGTGTTCTTCGGTTGGTGTTTGGAGTTCCGATTGATAACCAATCACAGCTTTTTTTGCGTTTTTAATATCATGTGTTTTTTTCCATAATAATTCATTACAGATCGCATTAAAATACCTGCATTTTGATGCATTAACGATTTCTCTTAACCAGTTGAAATTTTTCTCTGAAATATTATCGTTAATATTACGATCAACATCGTCTTCTGGTCTTATTGGTAAAAAGTGACGCATAAGAATTTTTGCTATTATACTGAGTAAAGTGCGATTTTCCGCGTGTTTGTATTTGCATAAGGAATATATATTATTGCGCTTATTTTCTAATGAACTATTATCATTCAAAATCGAAACAATATCTTTGATTATCTTGTTATTCATTGTTTTAAATCACTCCATCTTGATTATATCATATTATAACCACTTTTACAAAATGAATTAGAAATATTATACAAGACGACTTTTATGCTTTCTGTTTATCGCTTACCGCACCGCCGGCTATAATATGGATTCTTACCATCTTGACAGTATTCTGCCGTAAATCAGCTTTTTATCATAATTGTATTTGCGTATAACAATTATGACCTTATCCCCTATATGAAAATCCAAGGCGTTTTGATCCGGTAGATAGGTACAAAGGCAATCCAAATTATCCTCTATTCTGCAAAACACACCGCCGCCGTATTTGCCGGTTATTTCGGATACTCTGCGGCAGTTAAGCGGGTGACGCATTTCCGCACCGTCAAACGGGTGCGGCTTTGCTTCCTTTATGGATATTTTAAGTTCCTCGTTTACTCTGTCAAGGCTTTTCATAATCGCCTCGTGCTTTTCTCCGGTGTGTATATACTCCCTTAAATCAGGTATCATACCGTAGGATATATCCGGCGTTCTGAGCATTAAATCAAATCCGTGGCAGCAGCACATAACCTTTGAGCGCCCGACCGCTATAATATCGCATTCGGTGCGCTTGCCGGGGATAAATTCCTTTTTCATAAAGCTGCGCCTGCGGATTTTTAAAGCCTTTCTTCGTGAGGCTATACAGCAGTTACCCAATCGGTCTATGTCGGTTATAACATAATCTATTTCTGCCCCCGATATTGTTCGTATAACATAATCCGGCGGGCAATCCTCTTTATCATACCAAACCTCGCTAAAGGGTATAAGGATTTTTATGGTATTATCTATCACCGTAAGGCAATGCGTATTTTTATTCCCGGACAGCTTTACCGAGTCCACCCCTACGGTTTTGCCCGTCAGCAATGATTCGGAACGGTACGAGGCATATATGCTTTCCCATGTCAGTCTTTTGTCGGCGGATATTTTTCCGTCCAGTCTTGTTAAATTCAGCTTTCCGAATTCTTCTATGTTCATAAATTTTAACCTCCCTTATAAAAACGGTATTCCGTTTTTTCTTTTATGCAAATAAATGTATCGCAGGGTATGCGCAGATATTCGCCACGTTCGGTGCTTTCCAAAACCGCTATTACTACCCTGCAATTAAGGTCCGCGCTTTCAAGCAGAGCGCTTACCACCATTTCCCTGCCCGGTTCAACAACGCAAATATCATAACGGCAGAGCTTTTGCTCACGCTCTTTGAAGAATGTAAGCGAAAAGGGCGGCTGACCGCGGCAGTATATTTCGGGCGGATGTCCGCATACTGCCAGCATTACCTCAAACGCGGTTTCGGTATTTCTGTCACCGATTACTCCCGTATCGTCGCATAAGTATTCGCCTGTTCTTAAAATTCGGCGGTTTACTTCGAGCTGATGAAGCGCCACCTCAAAGGAATACGCTTCGGGGCAGAGCCTTTTGAGCATTTCGGCTTTCATACCGCCGTATTCCCGCACAATTTCAAGTATTTTCTTTTGTGTTTTAGTCAGAAGCATAGAGCATCTCCCTGTCTATCATATTGTCAGGCAACTCAAGCAGGGTGCTTGTATGCTCAGCATTTACAGCATTCAGAATAACCGAGTAGAGATAGCCCTGCGGGTTCTGTACCTCGTTTTCGTTGTGCCTCAGCACCTCCACCGCGTCTATAAGCGTATCGCGGTTCACTTTTCGTAAAAGATTCCGTATTTCCGTTTGCGGCAGCACAGCACCGGACAGCTTAATGCTCTGCTTGTAGTAAAGCACTCTGACAGCACTCTCAAGCATTTGCGCTGTTTTACTTTCAAAGCTTTTTAATTCGCATTTTTGCAAAATTTCCGCCAGCGCCGGATCGGTCGATTGATTACACTCAGTATAGATATTTTTAATATAATTATTATTCGTTTGGATTGACTGCCGTTTCGGCACTTCTTGATGTGTTAAAACGGCAGTTCTTGATGTGCCGTTTTGGCAGTTCTTTAACTGCGTATCCGGAATATTAAGACATGCCGATTCGTCAGCTTTAGATATGCCGTTTTCGCACATCTGCGTATCCTGCGGGTTTTCGGGTTCTTTTTCGTCTGTTTCCGGGTTATCGAAAGAGCTGCCGAAGTCACCGGCGTCGCTGTCCTCTAATTCGCATTTAAGCACAAACAGTCTGTTCGGAAAGCCGCGCCCCTGTCTTTTTTCGAGTAATAATCCGGCAGAGATCAGCTCCTTAAACGCCGCTATCGCCTTTTTGTATGTAATGCAAAGTATATCCGCTATTTCCTCGCGCTTGTAAATTAAATAAACCTCACCGTCCTCGTTTATCCAGTTATTCTTTTGAGACAGGCTCATACGGTCAAGCAACAGCGAATACACAAGCTTGCTTTCCGCCGAGAGCCTTTTGTAATTAGGATTGGCAAATAAGGATAACGGAAGTCTTAAAAATCTTTCGTTTACAACATCACTCAGTCTGTATGTTCTGTTCATCATATATCCCTTTCCTTTACTGTCTGGAGCTTTCTGCAATCTATCCCGTCGGACAGATCAAAGCTTTCCTTTTCGTCTTCGTCCGTATCAAGCGGCATTTCAAACTGCATTTTGTATTGCGGCACTTTTTTGTTTTTAACCTTCTCCGGCTTTTTAATCTTCCATGCGGGTATATGCTCCGCCGCCTTGCAGTATTTTAACAGCTTAAATGACGGATGCTCTTCGGGTGTTATTTTATTGAGCAATAACGGCTTTGCACCGCGCACCAAAAGTATAGCCTTGTCTTTAGGCAGCCGCCGTATTTCATCGGGCAGCATAAGCGCTCTGCCTGTGCTCGTCTTATTCTGCATATACGGTTTTGGCATGGATAAAAAGTCTAAAAAGGGTCGCATCGGGGTATTCGTGTTATTTACCCTTACGGTAATCTCGCCGCATTGCTTTGAGAAAAACTCAGAGGTCATAACATCATTGCAGCCTAAGAATAACTGGTAATCGCAGTCGCCCACAATTTCCTGCCACTCGTTGCCGGGGTATCTGTCGGACAGCTGCGCTATACTCTGCACCACCGCCTGAATGTTTATGTTACGGGAGCGAGCCACCGAAAATATCTTCTTGCTGTCGAGCAGCGCTATATTGCAAAATTCATCCATTAAGACATTTACGCAGACAGGCAATCTTCTGTTATCCTGCTGACGGGCGTAATCAAAAAGCTTTACAAACATAAGCGAGAAGAACATTGAAGATAAAAATTCCAAAGAACTGTCTTGATCGGATATAATACAAAAATACGCGCACTTTTCTCTGCCCGGCAGGGTTAAATCTATTTCGTTATGCTTAGTTATATCGTCTACCAATTTATTCTGGAAAACATTTAAGCGGTTGCCAAGCCCTATTACAATATTTCCCCAAATCTGCTTATGCGCCTGACGGAATATACCGTATGGCGGCAAAGCAGGATGGTCGGGCGGTAATGCTCTGAATCGGGCGTCCAATTCCTGCACGGATGTTGTGGATAAAATCTTGTAGATTGTACCGAGGCTCCGTTCTTCGGGCGGCAGCAGCTTGTCCGTTCCCGGATATGTAAGGGTCTGAACATAGTGCAAGAGCGCCATTAAAAGATTTTTTTCGGCTTTCTCCCAGAAATCGCCGCGTTCGTTCTCGTTCGAGGTATTCCGTATAATTATTTCTGCCGCGCGCTGCACAAGAGTAATATCCTGTGCCGTATCCATTACGCAGTTCCAGCCGTCAGAGGCGAACAGGTCAAGCAGGTTATATGCCTTAACGGTATATCCCCGGCTGTTTAAAAAGCCCGAATACATTTCGTAAAACTCGGCTTTCGGGTCTACCATTACAAGGCTTTCGCCCCTGCGGGCGGCCTGCATTACAAACGGCATTACAAAGCCTCTCGACTTTCCCGTACCGGGCGCGCCGTACACCATAACATTTTTAGACATACCCGGCATACCCTTCATTGCGACATAATCCCCGTTTTCTAATTTTCCGAACAAGGTTTCGTCCACCTTTTCTATGCTGCCGCTCACCAAAAATTCCGGCAGCTCCTTTTTATCCATAAACCCCGATGTGCCGTGTGTGCCCTCGGGCAGTATCTCTATTCCTCTTTCCTTATCCTTTACAGTCTTGTATCCGCTTAAAAGATCTTTGCCTTTGCCGCTGAACAGCAGAAACATAAGGAAACCGAACAGTACCGTTCCTATTCCTGCCGGAGTGAAAAGAGAGGATATATTTTTTGTTATACTTACGGTAAAGAGCTTTTCGCTTTCGCCGCTATAAAAGTTATGTAATCCGGTAGTTACGGAATGGACTACAAATCCTGCGGCGTAAAGAATAATAAAGAGAATTAAAATATATCTCGGTATACTGTCCTTATTCTTTTTGTAAAAGGCTATTGCCTTGTTCTCCAGCATCTCAATAATTTTAGACAGGCGCACTTAAAAATTCTCCTTTCTCGGTTATATACGGCTTTGTTTCCTTAACATACAGCTCGGACGGCAGCCGCAGCATTTCCTCTGCGGTTTCGGTACTTAACGGGTGCAGCACCGCCCTTTTGCCCCTTAATATTTCCTTTACTGCGTTTACCTGCCAGTCAAGCAGAAATATATGCACCCCGTACTCCGCCGCCGTTTCCATTCGCGGTATATCCATATCTATGCCTATTAAGATTTTTTCCGCCGCGTCGTAATAATTCTTTTCGGGCGGTTTGTATTTTGCCTTTAAAATGCTTTCGGCTATAATCCTTCGGTGGTCGCGGACGGATATTATACGCATTTGTCTGGCGCCCGCCTGTGACAAAGGAAAGAATGTAACCGGGCAATCGAGCCGACGGACGGCGCTTAATACCGGCAGCGCTCTTGAATTTGTGGTCTTATGTGCGGAATATTCGATTATTTTTTCAAGGCTTTTATCTCCGGTAAATGCCGCGGCGCTCTTTCTGCCGCCTGTTAAAATATTCATTGTAAAGGTATTGCGCTCGGCTTCGGGGTACAAGCCGTCGTTTTCCTCGGTTATATAGTAAACGGCGCGGGCGGTGTTTGCAGCGGCGTCGTGCCTTTGGGAATGTAGCTTCCCGTGTGCCATACGTCCACGGCTTCAGCCCCGAGGAACACGAAGGCAAGGTTCTGAATCTCGCGGTTCAGGTCTTTTATAAGATAATATACGTGTGTGCGTCGCCCGTCTTTGGCGATAGGTGCGTTGTGGAAGTTCCATACCGTTCCAATCGGCGTCCAGTAAGTGAAGTATTGTATGCACTGTGCGCCGTAGGCCAGCGCGCTGAACGCCTCGTATCGCAGGTGTGCACCCGAGGGCAGCGGATAAGGCCCGTGCTCCGTGCTCATCACGAAAGCCCAGAACGGCATGCCGTGCCTGCGTGCCACGCGGCGTATCACTTCGAGGTTTTCGTAGAAGTACGGGCGCACGTAGTTTTCCTTCACGTCTTCGATTACGGGGTAGAAGTCGTATGAAATCTGCGGCAGTCCCACTTCCTTCACAAACTTGTCGGCATAGTCCTCGTAGCTTTCTGCCCCGAGGAAGTCGTTGCGCACAGCCGGGTCGCCGTAGCTCGGGAACAGGTTCAGGTAAACGGTGTGCGTGGTGTCGGCCGCGTACACGCGGTCGCGAAACTCCCTCAGTTCGGCAAAGCCGTGCACCGTAGGCTCGTCGCGCAGGAACCATCCGGCCAGCATGGGGTCGTTCTTGAAGCGGTTCACCGTCGCGGCGGTTTCTTTTTCCAACTCCTTGCATGTGGCCATTATCTTCACGCCCGTGCCC
>ERZ772821.1742-NODE-1742-length-12479-cov-6.054250_pt1 | contig 12479 bp, 9 predicted proteins | sample MGYA00580859_ERZ772821 | MGnify/ENA primary metagenome ERZ772821 (study PRJEB29015, sample SAMEA2737674) | human gut metagenome | biome: human gut; feature: human-associated habitat; material: faeces | place: China | collected 2012 ...
ATGGGGCGCAGCTTTTCGGGCGGCAAGCCGTCGGGGGGATTATCCAGCAGCTCCACAACGATGCCGTCCACCCGCCGCCGGCCCAGCGGCACGCTCACCCGCGCGCCCACCGATACCTCCGCGCCCTCCGGCACCAGGTAGGAAAAGGGGCGGGCCACGTTTGTGTGCACCACATCCACAATCACCTGCGCGACCACGGCCCCGCCTCCTTTCGTATGCGTGCTTGTCAGCGATAGAAGCGGTTGCGCGGCCTGGGCACGCGTCCCTTGCGGTGCCGGCCCGTGCGGCGGAACACGCGCATCAAAATCCGAATGGCCACAAACACGCCGCCTACCGGCAAAAAGATCATGACCACCAGCTCCGCCGACAGCGGCGGGAAGGGGTTGGGATCGGCGTAGACCTGCTCCACGATCTCCTCCAGCGAAAGAGGCGCGTTTTCACGGCGCGCGATGGTGCGCGAGGCCACCAGGTCATAGGTGACGGGGCTGCCGCCGTCGGTGGGGTAATAGGTCATGGTGCCCATGACCTCACCCGCCTGAATGGGGGCGGCAAAATCGCGCGTGTACTCGATCAGCACGGTCTGCCGGAGATTTCTGGCCATGCTTTCCATCTCGGCTTTGGTGGCCACGATGCTCACCTCGCGCGACCCGCTGCGGGCCTGCACATTGAGCTCCAGCCGGCCATAGCCCTCATCGTCCAGAGAGAAGCCGGAGGTTTCCACCATGATGGGGTTTTCGGCATACAGCTCCGCGGGCGTCATGCTCACGAACTGGGAAAAGCCGTATTCCATCAGCTTGACCGTATCGGTCCAGCGGCCGTCCGCCGTGGTGTAGAACACCACGGAGATCAGCTCCACCCCGTCCCGCTCGGCCGCGCCTACAAAGCAGTGGCCCGCCGCGTTGGTAAAGCCGGTCTTGATGCCGATGGCATAGGGGTAATAGGCGTCGTTTTCCTCCAGGCTGGGGTTGAAAAACGCACGGGAGCTGGAGGTGAGCACGCGCGCGCTGTGCAGATTGCTGGCCGGCAGGGAATAGGTATAGGTTTTGGCGATGTCGCGGAAGGTCTCGTTCTGCATGGCGGCCTGGGCGATCTTGGCCATATCGCGCGCGGTGGTATAGTGGTTGGGGTCGTGCAGGCCGTTGGCGTTGGCAAAATGCGTGCCGGTGCAGCCGTACATGGCGGCGGCCTCGTTCATGACCTCGGCAAAGGCCGGCACGCTGCCGTAGAGCGTTTCGGCGATGAGGTTGGCGCCCTCGTTGGCGGAGCGCACCATGGTGCCGTAGAGCAGGTCCTTAAAGTTGATGCTCTCCCCCACGTCCAGTCCCATGTCGGAGCTGTCGTCGCCGATGTCGGCAGCGGTCTGCGACAGGTAGACGGTCTGGTTCATATCACCCATCATGATGCCCAAAAGCACGGTCATGATCTTGGTGGTAGAAGCGGGATACATGGTGGCATCCGCATTCTTTTCAAAAATCACCTCGCCGGAGGATGCTTCGATGAGGATGGCCGACTTGGCGTAGAGCTGGTCCTCGTAAAGATCCTCCGGATGCTCCGGATCGTAGGGCTCCACATCGCTGGGGAGCTCCGGTTCGATATAGTAGATGACGTTTTCCTCTTCGGCGACAGCATGGAGCGGGAGCGCCGCAGGGCACAGCGCAATCAGCATCGAAAGCAGCAGGCATACAAGCGCACCCATCCGTTGGCTGTGCATAGGCGGGTCCCTCCTTCCGTGCGGGTCAGGCATGCAGGCCATACCACAACAGTTTATTATACCACCAAAGCAGGGAAATGCACAAGCCAGGCTCCCTTTTTACACCTGTGAGCCCTCCACGGTGATATTACGCACCCACTTTCCCCTTTTGAGCACCCACAGGGCCGGGATGACTTTCAGGTTCATCAGCACCTGCACCACCAGCACCGCCGCGGCGATGTCGATGCGCCCCGGCAGCAGCAGCGCCATCAACAGGCTTGCCGGCACGGGCACCAGCCACATATAGCCGCTGTCCAGCAGCATGGCGCTGCGCGTGTCACCCCCTGCGCGCATGCAGTAGAAGCAAAAGCCATAGAGGAAGTTGAACGGTGAAAACACCCCCATCACGGTCGCTATGCGCGCAGCAAGATCGCGCAGCCGGGGCTCTACCCCAAAGGCGTTGGGCAGGATCGCGCCCAGTCCCAGGCATAGCGCCACGCACATCAATCCGATGGCCACCACCAGCGTGAGGAGTTTTTTACAGTTGGCCTTTGCCTGCGAAAGCCGTCCCGCGCCGAGTTCGGCCCCGATGAGCACCGAGACCGCCGAGGACGTTCCCATGGCCAGCACCGCCGCGATGGTGGAGATCTGCTCGCCGATGGTCACGGCAGGCAGGGCGGTTTCGTCCAGGCGCGCATAGCTCCAGAAGTAGACGTTCATGCCCACGTTCCACAGGATTTCGTTGAGAATCAGCGGCACGGCCTTAACGGCAAATGCACGCACCACCGTGCGCGGCAGGCGGAAGGCGGCTCGGAGGTCCAGCGTGAACAGGGAGCGCCCGCCAAGGAGCATACGCAGGTAGAACAGCATCTCCACGGTCCGGGCGATGAGCGTACCCAGCGCCGCGCCGCGCACGCCCAGAGCCGGCATGCCCAATCGACCAAAGATAAGGGCGTAGTTGCAAAGCGCGTTGACCCCCATGGCGGCCAGGCTGACCAGCATGCTCATGCGGTTTTCACCGATGGAACGAAGGGAGAAGATGCATACATTGCTCACCGCCAGGGGCAGATAGCTTAGCCAGATGATGCTGAGGTACTCCATGCCCAGCGAGATGGTACGCGGATCATTGACAAAGATGCGCATCACGCTTTCGGGCCACAGTGCCAGCCACAGCCCCACGCACAGCGAAGCAGCCAGCCCGATTACCAGCTGCAGGGCAAACAGAGCGCGGCAGGTCTTGACATCGCGCGCGCCGTAATACTGGCTGATGAGCAGCCCTGCCGCGCCCGTCATGCCGAAGAACACGCCGAAAAAGATGGTATAGGGGCGGTTGGCCACCGTCACGGCGCTCATGGCCAGGCCGCTGGCGTCCAGGCTGCCCACCATCAGGTTATCGATCATGTTGAACAGGTTGTTGATCAGCTGCTGAACCGCGACAGGGGCCATCACCCCCAGCGCGCCGGCGTAGAAGGAGCGGCTGCCCACAAAGGGGCGGGCTTTGGCAAGCAAGGTCTGCATAGACGGCTATCTCCATGTGCGTATCGTCCGCCTCCGGAGGCGGGCGCGGGGCGCGGAGCCGCGCGCCATTTCATCATAGCCCGCCGGCAGCTGCCTGTCAACCATAAGGGCTTTGCAAACCCCGCACAGGCATGGTACAATGTATCACACCGTTGTTTCACCAATTTTGTAAAGGAGCCGGCTTTTATGATTGACTTTGTGTTTCAAAATCCTACCAAGATCTACTTTGGCAAAAGCGCGCTGAGCAACCTGAAAAGTGAGGCCGCCCACTGGGGCGAACGGGTGCTGCTGGTCTACGGCGGCGGCAGCATCAAGCGCACCGGCGTATATGACCAGGTGATGGCGCAGCTGGCGGGCACGCAGGTATGGGAGCTGGGCGGCGTTCAGCCCAATCCGCGTCTTTCCCTGGTGCGGGAAGGTATCCGCCTGTGCCACGAGCACGACATTCAGTTGGTGCTGGCGGTCGGTGGCGGCAGCGCCATCGATACCGCCAAGGCCATCGCTAACGGCGCCTGCTATGACGGCGACGTATGGGACCTGTTTGACGGCAAGGGCAGGAATACGGAAGTTCTGCCCCTGGGCACGGTGGTGACCATCCCCGCGGCAGGCAGCGAGATGAGCGATTCCTGCGTCATCACCCGCGAGGAGGACCTGTGCAAGCGCGGGCGCAACACGCCGCTGAACTTCCCCAAGTTCTCCATTCTCAACCCCGAATTCACCTATACGTTGCCGCCCTTCCAGACGGCCTGCGGCGTGGTGGACATCATGGCGCACATGATGGAGCGTTATTTCACCCGCGTCACGCATGTGGAGCTGATCGACCGCATGACCGAGGGTGCGCTCAAGACCGTGGTGGGCAACGCCCCCATCGTCATGCACGAGCCGGAAAACTACGACGCGCGCGCCGAGATCATGTGGGCTGGGTGCCTTGCGCACAACACGCTGCTGCAAACCGGCCGCATAGGCGACTGGGCTAGCCACAAGCTGGAGCACGAGCTCAGCGCGCTCTACGATATCGCCCACGGCGCGGGGCTGGCCATCGTGTTCCCGGCGTGGATGAAGTACGCACTGGCCCACGGCGGCGAGGCCAAGCTGGCGCAGTTCGCCGTGCGGGTGTTCGATGTGCCGATCAGCGGCGATGATGCGGCGGACGCCGCCGAGGGCATCCGCCGGCTGGAAGCGTTCTATCGCAGCCTGGGTCTGACGACCACGCTCACGGAAAACGGCATCGGCGATACGGACTTCGGCCGCATGGCCGAACGCGCCGTGGCCATGGCAGGCGGCACGCTGGGCCAGTTCGTGCCCCTGAAGGCAGCGGATTGCGAAGCCATCTACCGGCTGGCGCTGTAAGGAAAAAAAGCAGTCCCGGAGGAAACGCGCTTCCTCCGGGACTGTTTTCGTTAAAACTGGAAATAAATGAACTGGCTCGCATCAAAGCCTGGGCCATACACGCCAAAGATAAGAATACAGAGGATCGCCGCGAGATAGGCCAACCACCGAAAGGCCAGGTTCTGCCGTTCCAGACGCTTTCTGAGCGTCACGCCATGCTCATGGGCCACATCCACTGCCAGCACCACCGCGGCCGAGGCCACCAGCAGGCCCAATTCCAGCCGGGAAAGGCCCAGCGTATACAGCGTTTCATCAAAGAAAATCCATGGATTGTGAACCGAAAACATCTGCCGCAGCACGATCATTGCCGCTTCCAGCGATTCGGCACGGAAAAATACCCACGTCAGGCAAATCAGCGCAAAGGTCATCAGCCTCTGAAACAGGCGGTAGCTGAAGCAGTCCCGGTTCACGACGGGCCGGCCGTCCTTCAGGGTGGCGGGCAGGCGGGACAGCAGCGTATTTTTCACGTTTCCCGCAATCTGAAACAGGCCGTTAAGGCCGCCCCAGATGACATACGTCCAGTTGGCGCCATGCCACAGTCCGCTGAGCAAAAAGGTAATCATCACGTTGAAATACCGGCGTATACGCCCCACCCGACTGCCGCCCAGGGGAATATACAGATAGTCCCTGAACCAGGTGGACAGGCTGATATGCCAGCGCCGCCAGAAGTCGCTCACGCTGGTAGCCAGATAGGGCTGGCGAAAGTTCTGCGTCAGGTTTATGCCGAGCATCTGCGCCGCCCCCAGGGCGATGGATGAATAGCCCCCGAAATCACAATAGATTTGCAGGGCGAAAGCGACGGTGGCTACCGCAATGCTATAGCCTGCATAGGCCTGACTGTTGCCGTATACCTGATTGACCAGCAGTGCGGCCCGGTCGGCCACAACCATCTTTTGAAAGTATCCCCACAGCATCATCAAGGCGCCGTTTTTAAAGGCGTCTGGGTCGAAAGGCCTGGGCTGTCTGAGCTGCCCCAACAGGTCGCGGCTTCGCTCAATGGGCCCCGCCACCAGCTGCGGAAAGAAACTCACAAAGAGCGCATAGCGGAAAAAGTTCCGCTCCACCTCCACCTGCCCCCGGTACACATCCATCGTGTAGCTCAGGGCCTGAAAGGTATAAAAACTGATGCCCACCGGCAGCAGCACATCCAGCTCCGGCGGCTGCCAGCTGATCCCCATATTCGACAGCAGCGCCGTTAGGTTTTCCGCCGCAAAGCGGTAATACTTGAAGCAAAACAGAATGCCCAGGTTGATGATCAGGCTCAACGCCACCCATATCCTGGGATGATGCCACAGTGCGCTTCCCGCTCCGTGTTTTTCCTCCGGAACACGGCAACGGGCAATGAGCAAACCGCTGAGATAGGTTACGGCGGTGGAGGTGAGCATCAGGAGCGCATAGACAGGATTCCAGCACATGTAAAAGTAGTAACTGGCCACCAGCAGCCATATCCACCGAACACGGCGCGGCAGCACAAAATGCACCAGCAGCACCGCCGGAAAAAACATCAGAAAGGGCACCGAGTTAAACAGCATGCAGCGTTTCCCCTTTCTTACTCATCCCAGGCCATCTGGGTCAGATCAAAGGTGCGGCAGTCCATGAGCATATGATCCGGCAGTGAATAAACGGCGATGTTCATGCCCGTGTTCGTGCTTCCGGCCGAATTGCCATCCACCCTCCATCTGGAATCCTCAAACGTTATCTCATGGCCCAGCAGATTCCAAGCAATCGTTTTGGTTCGGCCTTCCGATGCATAGGCGCTGGCAAGCATCCTTCCTTCACAGCACACTCCATCAAGCGTGCCTGTGCCGGTATAGTACCACTCCTCCACAGCCTCGCCGTTCATGCCCAACATCTCGGTCATCAGCAGCCAGTCGCTTTCGGTGAAGCCTTCGTACACATCGCCCTGGGCTGAAATCAGAACCAGATAATCTCCGTCCAGCGCGGCCAAAGCCTCCAAATATCCTGTCAGCCCCGTCTCCATACCAATCAGGGACATGGCGGCGTGCTGAACATCGTAACGTCCCGTCCCCTCACGCCATGGAGTGTAGCGGCTGTCCGCACTTTCACGCCGGTCGGCCAAATCATAATGATCGGCAAGGTAATCACTCCAGAACTCCGTGTACAGGCGGGCGCCCCTGTCGTTCAGATGGCCCAGATCGCGCATGTACTGCAGCCCTTCGATGCCCGACTCCTCCAGCCCCACAAACGGGACGCCGAGCTCGTCTGCCAGCTCACCCACCTGGGCAAACAGCTTTTCCTCGGCCCGGTTGGTCATATAGGGTGCGGCGCACAACACGATCTCAATTCCCTTGTCCCTGGCATACTCCACAATACGCCTGATGGCATTGACAGACGCATCCAGCAGTTCCGCAGCCTGAAGCTGCTCGTCCGTAAATTCCCAATAGGTGCCCACTTCGTTCGCCTGCAGGGCCGCCTCCTGCGTATAGGCCTGCACGGCATACTCCTGTCCTTCCATGCTCTGGTCGCCGTAAAGATAGCCAAAATTTCTGATGGAGCGTGTGTCTCCCCGCAAATATTCAAAATTGTCACGTGCCAGCTCCCCATAGCGGCTATGCATGCGCGTCAGTTCAAAATAGGCTTCTCCTCCTGCTCCGGAATGCGTATAGGCCTCGGCTATGGCCCCGGGTTTAAAGGGGCTCCCCACCGGCAGCCACCGCGCCACGCCCGTAGCCGTGTTATAAGGATTTGAGCCCTCACTCATGGCGGCGCGGTATTCCAGTGCCAGCACATTCTGCACATAGAAATAGCAGTACGGCGCTGCCGCTGGATACACGTCCAGCACAATCACCTGCGGGCTCTGCGTAAGCAGCGCCTGACGCAGCATCCAGTATGAAGCGTCAAGATCCACCGAGTTTCCCGTGGCCATGGCGCTGGTCACGCCACACAGATCATAGAGATATTGCGGAATAATGTTATAGTTCATATGCGATGTACCCAGCCAGAGCACATCCACGCTTTCGGCTGGCAGGTGTTTAAGAGAGGACGCGCTCTGCGTGACATCATCTCCCCCGCTCAACAGCGTTCCCGTTGCGTTGACCGCAATCGCCAGCAGGCACAGAAACACGAGGAATTTCAGCCAGAACGCCGCCAGCTTGCGCATGTCATTCTTTCCTTTCTTTATGGGTAATTTAATCATTTCGCTTTATTATAGGTAACGTTTGTACTCCTGTCAAGCTGTGCAGCCCATGGGACCTCAGCCGCAGCGCCATTGCAGGGAATGAAGCAGCTACATTATTCCTTCCTGCGAAGGCCCTCTTTCCCGGCCCGACGTGCAACGCGCCCCGGCAACGTCTGTGCACTTTCATGACCGGGAGCTCACCTTTTCGTCCTATGCCCAGTTGTCCGGGTCAAATGGCATACACACAAATTACCCCTCCGGACAGATGATGTTCGGAGGGGCGCTGGCATAGGCGTTTTGAGAAAACGCTTACGCCTTCTTGGCCTTGAGCTTTTTCTGGCTCTTGTGGGCGATCCGCAGTTCCTCCAGAGCAGCCCATACATAGCCGTTGATCATGTTGGCGCTGTAGGCGCCCGCCAGAATGCCGATAATGATGGGCAGGCTGAACTCGCGGATGGTGTCCACGCCCAGGATGTAAAGGGTCACGATCGTCACCAGCGTGGTCAGCGTGGTGTTGATCGTGCGGCCCAGGCTTTCCCGCACGGAGATGGAGACCATCTCTTCGCGTTTCATGCCGGCATACGCGGGCTTTTTGTTGTTCTCGCGAATGCGGTCGAAGATGACGATGGTATTGTTGATGGAATAGCCGACGATGGTCAGCATGGCCGCGATGAAGGACGAATTCATCTGAATCACGCTGCGCAGAATCACCATGAAGGCGATCATGATGAGCACGTCGTGCAGCAGGCCGATGACCGCCGCAAGGCCCGACGCAAAGTCAAACCGCAGGGCGATATAGGCCAGCATCAGCACAGCGGCCAGCAGCACGCTGATCACGGCGTTGCGCACCAGCGTGGCGCCCGCGACAGGGCCGACATAGCTGGCGGTGGCGGTTTCGGTATCCATGTCGGGATAGATCTGAGACAGCTCGGCCTCCAGGCCGTTTTGCAGGTTCTGGATTTCCTCATCGCCGCTGAGCGTGGGCACGCGGATCTGCACCACATGTCCCTCGGCGCCGGAGGAAGAAATGGTGAACTGGCTGATGCCCTGATTGCGCAGAGCCGTTTCCACATCGGCCTGGTTAAAGGCGGCGCCCATGTCGTACTGAATATTGAGGCCGCCCGCGAAGTCAATGCCATAGTTGATGCCATAGCCCAGCAGCGACATCACCAAAGCGGTCACCAGAATGGCGGCGGAAACGCACAGGCAGACACGGGCGCGCTTCTGAATTTTCATATTACTTCGCCTCCCCTTCAACAGCGGCGTCTGCGGCGGGTTTAACCGCTACAAACAGCCTGGGCTCATGGAACACGCGCACAAAGCGCGTGAGCAGGAAACGCGTGACCACAATGGCCGTGATCATGCTGGTGATTACGCCCAGCAGCAGCGTCGTGGCAAAGCCCTGCACCGAGCCGGTGCCATAGAACAGCAGCACCACGGCGGCGATGATGGTGGTCACGTTGGCGTCGAGCACGGCGCTCATGGCGTTTTTGAAGCCGATGCGCACTGCGTGAATCATCGGGCGGCCCAGGCGGACCTCCTCCATCACGCGCTCGAAGATGACCACGTTGGCGTCCACCGCCATGCCGATGCCCAGAATGATACCCGCGATGCCGGGCAGCGTGAGCTGGATGCCGGGAACGACAGCAATGAAGAGGAACAGCAGGATGATATACACGCACAGTGCCCAGTCAGCCACCAGGCCGCACATGCGGTAGCGCACCAGCATGATGAGCATGACGATCAGAATGCCGATGATGGCCGCCGTAATGCTGGTAGACAGTGCGTCGATACCCAGCGTGGCGGAGATGGTATCGAGCTTGTCCTGGCGCAGATCCAAGGGCAGCGCGCCGCTTTGCAGCTTGAGGCAGATATCCTGCGTCTGTTCCTCGGTGAAGCTGCCGGTGACCATGACATCGCCGCCATAGATGGCCTCGTTGACAGTGGGGCTCATGAGCACTTCGCCATCCAGCTGGATGGTGATGGTCTTGCCAATGGACTGAGCGGTCATGTCGCCAAAGATTTCGGCGCCCTCGCTGGTCAGGCGGAAGCTGATGGCGGGCTGTCCGGTCTCGGTATTGGTGATGGGGGTGGCGGACTGCAGGTGGCGGCCCTCCATGAATACGTTGCCGTCAGGATCGAGGAACTCCAGCTTTGCCGGCGAACCAATCAGGTCCAGCACAGCTGCGGGGTCGGTCACATCAGGAATCTCCACGCGGATGCCGGTCTGACCCAGCTGGCTGACGGTGGCTTCCGGATATCCCTTTTCGGTGAGGCGGTTGGCGATGATGCTCATGGTAGAGTCCAGCAGCGTGCCGAAATCATATCCCTCGGCGCGCATCTCATCGCTCATGGACGCTTCATATTCCACATACACGCCGCCCTTGAGGTCCAGGCCCAGGGCGATGGACTGCGGCCAGTTGTCCACATCAGAGGTGGGCAGCCAGGGCAGCAGCTTATACAGTCCCCGGCTATCCAGCCATGTGCCGTTGAGGCCCAGATAGCCCACGGCCAGCGTAAGCACCAGCGCCACGCACAGCACGATGATTGCGGAGGTCCGCTTGCTCATCTTCACGCGGCGGCGATTGTTGACCTTCATGGTATGTCAACCATCCTTCCGTTTTTAAATTTAAGATGTTGAAAAAATGCATGAACTGGGCTTCATCCGCCCGCCGCCTCTGCCCGAAACACCTGATACACGCTCTGCGCATACCGCGGAGCGGTAAGAACACGGCCGTTCGCGTCACGCCGACCCTCCGACTCGCGTCTGAGCCCTTCTGTGGGCGGCGCATCCAGCCGTGCGTCCATACGCGTCCCCTGCGCGCCGCTATTTGCCTGTGCGGCCAACGTTCCGTCAGTCGAGGCCATGGCGGCGAGCACCGCATCCGGCGGCACGGTGGGCGGCTCAATGCGCCGTGTGAGCGCGCCTTCCTGCGGCGAAGCCACGACCAGCGCGCTAAGCAGCAGCAGAAACAGCCCGACCATCGCCGCGACTCCAAGCGCCTTCCGCACAGCCAAGCCCTCCCCTGCCCTACGCGCATTTTCTATGACACATATGCGTATTATACCCGCCGCCGCACGGCACGTCAAGTGCAGAAACGGCGTGCGGAACGGCTTCCGGCGGTATTGGCGGCTTTTTCAAAAAAAGGCTGGACAAATGCGCCGACCTTTGCTATAATGATTAATGCTGATGCGCCAATATAGCTCAGTTGGTAGAGCAGCTGATTCGTAATCAGCAGGTCAAGGGTTCGAGTCCCTTTATTGGCTCCAGCTTTTTTCTATCGAGGTGTAGCGCAGTTTGGTAGCGCGTTTGGTTCGGGACCAAAAGGTCGCAGGTTCAAATCCTGTCACCTCGACCACTAAAATCCGGATTTGTGAAAGCAAGTCCGGATTTTTTGTTCCGCTTTTTTGGTCGAACCGGATACAAGCGGACAATCCCCCTTTCGGCTGCAATCGGATGACAACTGATAAAGGTGGATGAATGTATTCGGGTGTCCGGGTTGCTCTCCCCTTTCGATCAGGGGCAGGCATAGGCAGATGTTTGAGGAATATGACGGTCTAAATAAGAAAACAGCCGTGCGGCAGAGATACTTAGATCTCTTTACCACAGCTTTTTGTGTGCGTTATTCCATTTGCTGTATGTTGAAACGCGTTGCGCACGGCAATGCTCCCCCATTTCCTGCATGTTAATGCGCGTTGCTTGTGGCAACGGACTGTTCTGTCTATAATAGTGTCAGCAGCGGAGAGAAAAGGAGGCGATCACTATGCTCAACGAAAATATTAAAGCGCTTCGAAAATCCAAGGGACTCTCGCAACAAGAGTTGGCCGTTAAGCTGAACGTCGTGCGACAGACCGTTTCAAAATGGGAACAAGGGCTGTCCGTTCCCGATTCCGATATGTTGGTTGCAATATCGGAAGTCCTTGAAACGCCCGTTGGCACGTTGCTGGGAGAAACGGTTGTTGAGGCAGAGCCCGATGCCCTAAAGGCAATTGGCGAAAAGCTGGAAGTGATAAACCTGCAGCTTGCGCGAAGGAAAACCACCCGAAGAAGAATCCTCCATTGGTCACTTGTCGCATTATGCGCCGTCATAGTAGCGATTTTTGTACTCCTTTTCCTGATCAAAAGCCCTTACCTGGGGTGGGATTACGGCGAACCAGAAACCGCCGTCCTTGGAGTAGGGTTCCATGCATTGGAGTGGCTGTTCGTCAGAGTAGCGCCAATCGTCCTCATTTGCGCAGGCATTTGAATTTTTATGACGCGAAAGAAAGAATAAAATACTTCCGGCCACACCGCCATTCAAAAAATGAAACTGGCAGTTTCAGGCTGGCAGGCAAAAGGATGATTCAAAATGAAAAAAATCGGCGCTGCGATTGCGGCAATCGTCGCATTGGCGTTGGGTTCCATAGCAATATACAGTCAAACCATTTCGAGCGAATCTGTACCCGCCGACGATGAAATCACGCTGCACATACAGCTGGATACAGAAGAGGACGTGGGCCTGTTGATCTATGATTATTGCGCAAACGGTCACGAATACAGCGGCGGTATATCCAATGCAGATCGATCATTGCTCAAGCGCAATGAAGAACTCATCGTGGTATGGAATCAGCAGGCATTAAACAATCCCTCCGATACCGTAGATTTGTCGATCCAGTTTCGAATCATAACAGAATACGTGGATCCCAACTATGAAAACATCTATCCTGAAGAGATTACCCGATATCTGGATTCTGTTTCCTGGG
>ERZ772821.1748-NODE-1748-length-12453-cov-3.530892_pt1 | contig 12453 bp, 9 predicted proteins | sample MGYA00580859_ERZ772821 | MGnify/ENA primary metagenome ERZ772821 (study PRJEB29015, sample SAMEA2737674) | human gut metagenome | biome: human gut; feature: human-associated habitat; material: faeces | place: China | collected 2012 ...
ATCATATCGTAACTGCAAAGATGGGATTCCATGGAAGAACCTTTGGTGCCATGTCCGCCACCGGACAGCCGGGAAACGGATGCCAGGTTGGCTTCGGTCCTATGACCTACGGATTTTCCTACGCACCGTACAATGATCTTGAGGCTTTCAAGGATGCCTGCACGGAAAATACCATTGCCATCATGATAGAGCCTGTACAGGGCGAGGGCGGTGTCCATCCGGCAACCATGGAATTTATGAAGGGACTTCGGGAATTTTGTGATGAGAACGATATGCTCCTTCTTATTGATGAGGTTCAGACAGGCTGGTGCAGAACCGGTAAGGTGATGAGCTATATGCATTACGGGATCAAACCGGATATCGTGTCCATGGCAAAGGCCCTTGGAGGAGGTATGCCGATCGGCGCGATCTGCGCTACAGAGGAAGTGGCAAAAGCATTCACACCTGGTTCCCACGGAACAACCTTCGGCGGACATCCGGTTTCCTGTGCTGCGGCACTTGCAGAGGTTGGTGAACTTCTCGACAGAGATCTGGCTGGCAATGCGGAAAAAATGGGTACTTATTTTATGGAAAAACTTGCAAAGATCCCTCATGTAAAAGAGGTTCGTGGTCAGGGCCTTCTGGTAGGCGTGGAATTTGATGATGCTATTTACGGTGTGGATGTAAAGCATGGCTGTCTGGACAGACATCTTCTGATCACTGCAATCGGAGTACATACCATCCGTATGGTACCGCCGCTGATCATTACAGAGGAGGACTGTGATCAGGCGGCTGCCATCATTGAAGAGACAGTAAAAGCACTTTCAGAATAAGCGGAGGAGATGGACAGCATGAAAAGATTTACATTTTCCGTACCGCAGAATATTCTTTTTGGTGAAGGTGTATTAAAGGAGCTTCCCGGGGCAGCCGGGAAGCTTGGCGGAAAACATGGCTTTATCATTTCCGGCCCCACACTGAACAGACTTGGCGTAGTGGGGCAGTGTGAAGAAATCCTTACACAGGCAGGCATTGCAGTCAGCACCTTCTGTGATACAGAAGGAAATCCATCCGTGGAGACTGTGGAACGTGCAGCAGAAGCGTTCCGGGCAAGCGGAGCGGACTTTATTGTTGCTCTTGGCGGCGGTTCCCCGATGGATGTGGCAAAAGCCGTAGGCGTTGTGGCGAAATACGGCGGCAGCATCACAGAATATGAAGGTGCAGACAAGGTTCCGGGGGAGATCATCCCGCTGATCGCCATTCCTACAACTGCCGGAACCGGTTCAGAGGTTACGGCTTTTTCTGTTATTACCGATCACGAACGAAATTACAAGCTTACAGTATTTTCCTATAAGCTGATCCCGGCTTATGCACTTCTGGATCCGTTGCTTCTCACCTCCGCACCGGCTTCCGTGGCAGCTGCCTGCGGGATCGATGCACTGATCCATGCAGAGGAATCTTACGTTTCTCTGGACGCATCTCCATTTTCCGAGGCAATGAGCGAAAAAGCAATGGAGCTGATCGGGCGGAGCATCCGCACCTACGTGGCAGACCGCAGCAATCTGGAAGCAGCCTCCGATATGCTGGCAGGCTCTCTTTTTGCAGGGATGGCTTTTTCATGGGCAAGACTTGGAAATATCCATGCCATGAGCCATCCGGTCAGTGCTTTTTTCAATGTGCCGCACGGTGTTGCAAACGGAATCTTGTTTCCGTATATCGTGAAATATAACGAAGAGGCAGCCTTCGGAAAATATCGGAAGATCTATAATTATATTTCCGCGGAAAAGAAATGTGAGTCTGAGTTTTCAAAAGGAATGCTGGAACAGGCAGTTCGTGAGCTGAACGCCCAGGTTGGAATCCCGGCAAAATTATCGGACGCAGGGGTTACGGATGAGTATTTTGCGCAGATGACAGAGGATGCCATGAAAAGCGGAAACATTGCGGTGAATCCTCAGAAAACCGTTGGGGAGGATATCCTGGCACTGTATAAAGAGGCATTGTAAAGATAGTATCAGGTAAGTATGTGACACCTCTGTATAAATAAAATCTGTCATCAGAGTACTTGCGTAAATAAAAAAGATATTGGCTTCCCGAAATCAGTAAAAAGCTGTTTTCCGGGGAGCTTTTTTTGCAGTGAAAATTATATTATAAACATAAAGATTTATACAACGAACATGTACGGATAAAATATACGATGCTATTGTATAGACAGTAACCAAGCATACCGCAACAGAGCAAAATACAGTAGAAAGAAGAATGCATATGGAGAGCATAGCGGTTAAAAATCTGTACAAAATATATAAAATCTCACAGCGGCAAGAAGGTTTTACCGGGATGGTGAAATACTTATTCCATCCCCAATATAAAGAGAAGGAAGCTGTAAAAGGAATTTCTTTTTCCATACAGCAGGGTGAATGTGTAGCTTTCCTTGGGGCAAACGGGGCAGGAAAATCAACGACTATTAAAATGCTTACAGGGATCATGAAACCGACAGATGGAAAGATTTCCGTTATGGGAAATGATCCATTCAGGGAACGAATCAGAAATGCCGGGAACCTAGGCGTTGTGTTTGGTCAGAATACACAGTTGTGGTGGGATATTCCGGTAAAAGATTCTTTTGAACTGCTGCATAGTATTTATGAAATCCCGGACAATGTTTATGGAGAAAATCTGGATCTGTTTAAGAAAATCCTGGAACTGGAAGAATTTATGGACCAGCCGGCAAGAAAGCTGTCCCTGGGACAGCGAGTAAGGGCAGATATAGCAGCAGCTCTTTTACATGATCCGCCGGTTTTATTTCTGGATGAACCAACAATAGGGCTGGATGTGGCAGTTAAACAGAAAGTATATCAGTTTTTACAATACATAAATAAAGAAAAAAAGACCACGATTTTGCTGACAAGCCATGATCTGAAAGATATGGAATGGCTGTGCCGGAGACTTATCATTCTGGAAAAAGGAGAAATTTTATATGATGATGAAATAACAAAAATATTTGATGATTATCCGGAAGCAGAAACACTGGAAGAAATTGTTATTGAACTGTTCAATGGAAATACGAAGAATTAACCGTCTGATTTTGTTTTTCTGAGGAGAGCAAATATGAGAAAATATCTGGCACTGATAAAAGGGGGATTTTTGGAAGGAATTGCTTATAAAGAAAATTTCCTGACCGGTTTGCTTGCAAATTTTATTCAGGTTGTAGTTTTTTACTATGTATGGAAAAGTATTTTTTTATATCATACGGAGATTAATGGATATACATGGAAAATTATGAAAAAATATGTGATCGTTTCTTTTTTGTGCAACAGTACATTTTCTTTTGGATTTGAAATGCAGACAGCCAACAGTATTATCAGTGGAAATATAATCACAGATTTGTTGAAACCGCTGAGTTACCGAAGTTTGACTTTTTTTAAAGCTGTTGGAACAGCAGGAATGGAATTTCTGATCACATTTTTATGGTGCGGTACTTTCCTGGTAATGTGTAACGGAATGCAGAATATAGAGATGTGGCGAGTTCTTCTGCTGCTTTTTTCCATACTTTTGGGAATGGGAATCAAATTTAACATCCAGCATATATTTTCCATGTTCTGTTTTTATACAGATAATGCGTATGGTGTTGTAAAAGGGAGAGAAGTTTTGACAAATTTCTGTTCTGGAGCTCTGGTTCCGCTGGCATTGTTTCCTGGATTTTTGCAGAAAATTGTTATGATTATGCCCTTTTCAGGGATTGTATATATTCCATGCAGCATATTTGACGGGATATTTTGCTGGCAGAAATGCTGGGAAGCACTTTTGTTCCAGAGCGTGTGGAATGTAATATTATTTGCATTTGGAAGCATCTTATGGAAAAAAGCCTCTTCCGTTATCGCATTATATGGAGGTTAAAGATGGGCAGATACAGGAAATATTTCAAAATATACCGGAAGATGCAGGAAATGAATATAAAATCCCTGATGTATTATCGAGCAGATTTTCTGATGATGACATTTTTTACATTGCTGTCCCAGGTATCAAATCTGGCAGTTGTTGGAATTATCTATACAAATATTCCCACAGTTGGCGGCTGGTCTGTATGGGAAATTTTATTGTTATACGGGTATCTGTTATTTTCAGAAGGATGGGTGAACTTCTTCTTTCAGGGTTCCTGGAAAATTGCACAGATGGTAAATAAATCAGAAATCGACCGGTTTCTCGTAAGACCGCTTCCGACAGGAATGCAGATGGCAGCTTCCCGGATTGATTTTGACGGATTAAATAAAATGATCATAGCACTGGGAATATTGTCAGCTGGAATAAAAAACTGTAAAATAAACTGGACGATCATAAAAATCCTGTATTTTGTGGCATCTCTGCTTACAGCATCTATGATCCGTTTTTGCATGATCTGGATGGCAAGCTGCAGGTCCTTCTGGATGCAGGGACCAAAGAATTCATTAAACTATCTGGTTCTTTCTGTAGGAGAAATGGCGAAATATCCACTTATTATATACCCAGGCCTGCTGAAAGGAATCTTTGGATACATCATACCCTACGCATATGTCAGCTATTATCCCGCCGGTTTTTTGCTTGGGAAAAATGACATGTTAGCAGGATGTCTGTTACAGTTTCCTGTCTGTTTAGGGATGTTGTGGTTATCAGCAGTGTGCCTGAAACGTGGACTGGGAAGATATGAAAGTGCTGGAAATTAAAGATCGTTTACAGGGGAGGTGAGTTCATGCTTGGAAGTAAAGATATTTTTCTGGATCGGGCAAAGCGGGAATTGTCGGTTATGCAGATGAACCATTGCGGTATCCAGGAATGTGAAAAAGGACATATGTGGCAGTTTCAGGCACGGCCTTATCATCTGCTGCATTTTGTACTGCAGGGAGAAGGAAGCTTGAAAATTTCAGGCAGAATGCTGAATGTACATGCCGGACAGGCATTTTTTATACCTGCAGGAATAGAAGGAAAATACATAGCTTCCCTGCAGAACCCCTGGAAATATGCCTGGATCGGATTTTATGCAGACAACGGAAATAAATTTATTGATCTTTTATTTGGAAAAAACGAGATCCTGGATCTGGCGCTTTCGGCTAAAGAACTGGAAAAAGAGATCCTGTCGATTTTGTCAGTTATGGATAAAAGACTTCAGGATGTGGCCATTTATCAGGAAGAAGATTTTCCGGGAGAGCAGTTTTTCTCCATACGGAATTTTTCCGCATCCCTGGAGGCAAACAGTAGAATGCTGCATCTTTTTGCCAGACTTCTGGAAACGCAAGGTGATATAAAAAAGCTGACAAAAGAAGAAAAAAATCTGGCCAAAGATGCCAAAAACTATATGGACCGCATGTACAGCCGGGATATCCGGATCCAGGATGTGGCAGGAATCCTCCATGTACATCCAAACTATCTCAGCACATTGTTCCGCCGGGAATACGACCAGTCACCACGGGAATATCTCCGTAAAGTAAGGATGAATCAGGCAAAGCTCCTGCTGGCCACCACAGAATATTCCATATCGGATATCTCCTCAGATGTGGGATATACAAATCCGTTTCAGTTTTCGAAGGTATTCAAAAGCTGTTATGGGATTTCGCCTACAGAGTATCGAAATATGAGACAAGTGTAATACAAACATGTTCAGACTGGCAACATAATTGCGATTATGCTGCCTTTTTTGCTGCTTTCCAGTACTTTTACCTGTCCGTTATGCTGTCTGACAATTTCACTGACAAGTGCAAGCCCCAGGCCGGCACCTCCCATAGCACGGCTTCTTGATTTGTCTACACGGAAGAACGGGGTGAAGATTTTTTCCTGATATTCGGGAGGAATGCCGATTCCGGTGTCGGAGACTTCAAGAAAGACGTAATTGACAGACGTGGATGTATCTGTTATTTCTTCAGAAGGATGGATATTTACGGTTACTTTTCCACCGGAGTGATTGTATTTGATCGCATTTTCCACAAGATTGTACACAGCGCGATACAGCAGCAGATAGCTTCCGGTAATAATGCAGTCCCCTTCCTGTTGGATCAGTTCAACATCCTTCTGTTCCGCTACAGAAGCCAGGTCGCAGAAAACCTCATCAGTCAGTGCTGCCAGAGAGATTCTTTCAGAACGTTCAACAGTCTGTACACCGGTCATATCCAGGAGGATTTCAGCCAGATGGGAAAGTCGCCCGGTCTGTTCCTGGAGCATGGCAAAAATCTCCTGATAATCTTTTAAAGCAGGTGTTTCCCTGCGGGCAAAAACCTCCAGATTTGTCTGGATAACAGCAAGAGGAGTCCTCAGCTCATGGGCTGCATTGGCAGAAAACTGCTTCTGGGCAGTAAAGGCCTCATCCAGGCGTGCGAGCATTTTGTTAAATGAAATTGTCAGGCGGGAAATCTCGTCATTGGTAGCAGGAACTTCCAGAGCCTCTGAAAGGTTCTGGACCTCTATTTGGTTTACCTCCTGGCTGAGTCTGCGAAGCGGAAGTAATGCCTGACGGCTGATAAAATAAGTGCAGATGCTGCTGAGAAGGATGATGATCCCTGTTACCATGAGTCCTTTGGTGAGAAACAGTTTTTTTGTTAGCTGCAGCTGATCGGAAAGCTCCGGAAATAAGACGGAGGGATCCATATTAAAGGTGATGGGAGCAGAGTCTGTGTTATCGATCCGTATCATGTAATCTCCCAGATTCTCCATTCCGGCAACTGCAGACTGGCTGATAAAAAAATACATCAGAATGCAGGTGACTGTCATAAGCAGCGCGGTGATCAGTGTCAGACGCCATTGAAGAGATAGCTTTCCTGTTATTTTTTTCATTGTCATTGTATATCCTCCGTTAAAATGTAACCCTGGCCGATCTTATTCTGTATCGGATCAAAGCCGAGAGCCGTGCGCAGCTTTTTTCGAAGAGAAGAAATGTGGACACGAATGGAATTGCTGAGACTGTTGACGCTTCCGTCCCAGATATGCTCGATCATTTCTTCCGGGCTTATGATACGGTTCTGATGAAGAAGGAAATATTCCAGAAGAGAACTTTCCTTTCGGGTCAAAGAAAGGGGGAGTCCATCGATACTGGCCTTTCTTGTACGGGTATCAAAGCTGATACGTCCGCATTGCAGACATACGTCCTGCTGGATAAATTTCCTTCGTGTCAGACTTCGGATCCGTGCCTCCAGCTCTTCAAAATGAAAAGGCTTTGTGAGATAGTCATTGGCACCGAGATCAAGCCCTTCAACCTTGTCTTGGATCTGTCCTCTGGCAGAGAGGATCAAAACGGGAGTGGAAGTATTGGATTCCCGAAACTGGCGCAGGATTTCCAGACCATCAACGCCTGGAAGATTCAGATCAAGAAGGATGAGATCATAATTTTCCACCAGACATAATTCCAGTCCTTCATCCCCGTCAAAACATGTGTCCGCTTCATAGCCATCCATACGAAGTCCCTCCGCAATAGACTGGCAGAGCTGCTTTTCATCTTCGATTATCAATATATGCATAATAAATCCTCCTAAAAAACAGTTGATTTTGCCTTGTTATCTATCATATCATGTATAGCATAAAATTCCTGTAAATTTTTTTGTTTCTTAACAGAGATTTTATACAGGGGATGATATAGTAAGGCTACAGAGAACAAAATTTACATGTAAAATATATGCTGGTTCCGGATATGGGCCGGTGATATCAGAAGGGAGAATAGAAACAATGAAATTAAGAACACAGAAAATAACAGCACTTATGGCAGCAGCGGTATTAGGAATATCTGCATTTGGAAGCGTACCGGTAACAGCGGCAGAAAGCACGGAAACAGCAGATATCGGAGAGGCAATGGCGGTGGATGGAGAGGCAGTTTCATCAGATCTGGTAGCAGGTACATTTAAGCCTTCCGACGTAACCTGCAAGGCACAGGATTCTTATGAATATCCGTTTCTGGGACTGAAGCTTTCACTTTCGAAGGAGCTGTTAAATCAGATCAAGGATCAGAGCATTGCAATGCTTACTACGGAAGATTTTGAGAATCAGACCAATGCAGTGACATATGCCTACGTAAGCTGGAGCAAAATGACAGAGGAACAGAAAAATGCCGAAATACAGAAGATGGGAACAGGATATGACGACTGGGTGGCAGGTCTGGACAGAATCGGTACAATTGGCGTTTATGACGAAGCTTCACAGAAAAAGCTGGATGAGATCACCGGCTGTACAGAGCATAAAGAGCTTGGAAGCAGCAGTGACGGGAAATACAAATATTATCTGAGCACCAACAAAGATGCAGATGAAAAGCTGACAAAGGAGCTGGAAAAGATCAAAACCGATATTACGGAAATGGCACCATATCAGAATATTTCCGTGTTTGACCAGCCACAGGATACCAGCGTCAACCCGGAGGATGTAAAATCTGTAGGAAAATTTGAAACAACAGGAATAGATGGAAAAACATATACAGAAAAAGTGTTCAGTGACTATGACCTGACGTTGGTAAATGTTTTTACAACCTGGTGCTCACCATGCGTAAAAGAGATTCCGGAACTTCAGGAGCTCTATAAAGAAATGAAAGAGAAAGGCGTCGGAGTAGCAGGTGTGGTGCTTGATACTACAGATGAAAAGGGAAATCAGGACGAGGAGGCTGTAAAAAAAGCTGGCATTCTTCAGGAAAAAACAAAAGCAGAGTATCCGTTCCTGATACCGGATACTACTATGATGAACGGCCGTCTGCAGGGGATTTCCGCATTTCCTGAAACATTTTTTGTTGACAAAGATGGAAACATTGTAGGCGATACCTATACAGGAAGCCATACACTGGACGAATGGAAGGAAATCGTGGAAAAAGAGCTTAAAAACGTTTCAAAGTAAAAGATGATTATTATGGAGAGTGGAAAAATGATTCGGAAAATAACAGAATCCAGGTGGATCGGACCTGCTCTGGCGGTTTTGGGAATTTTACTGATGATACTGGGAATCTGCAGGGGCGAGGTGTCTGTAGTTTTTACAAAAGCGATCAACATCTGTATGGAGTGTATTGGCATTGGATAATAAGAAGATGAAAATAAATGAATGGCCGCGGCATGGGATCCAGGCATTGTGGGCGGCCCTTACAAACAGTCACATATCAGGTTTTGTGACTGGAAAGATCTATACCGGAAAACTGAAAAATGTCTGTGTTCCGGGGCTGAACTGTTATTCCTGCCCCGGGGCAAGAGGGGCCTGCCCGATTGGTTCCCTTCAGGCTGTGATCGGAAGCTGGAACTTCAAGATGGCATATTATGTAGCTGGATTTCTGATCTTTGTGGGAGCGTTGCTTGGAAGACTGGTGTGCGGATTTCTATGCCCCTTTGGACTGATCCAGGATCTGTTGAACAAGATTCCTTTTCCAAAGAAGATCCGGACATTTCGGGGAGACAAGCTTCTGCGAAAACTGAAATATGTGATCTTTCTTGTATTTGTGATCATACTTCCCATGTTTGTAGTAGATATCATGGGGCAGGGAGCGCCATATTTCTGCAAGCTGATCTGCCCGGCAGGAACGCTGGAGGGAGGTATCCCGCTGGTGCTGCTGAACAAATCCATGCGAAGTGCAGTAGGCTGGCTGTACATGTGGAAAAATACGATCCTGGTGATCACCATTATCTTATCAATTATGATATACCGGCCATTCTGTAAGTATATCTGCCCGCTGGGAGCTTTTTATTCGGTATTTAATAAAGTTTCCGTTTTTCGTTACAGAGTAGATAAAGAAAAATGTGTTCACTGCGGAAAATGCAGAAATATCTGCCAGATGGAGGTTGATCCGACAGAGGATCCTAACAGTGCAGAGTGCATCCGATGTGGAAGGTGTAAAAAGATATGTCCGACACAGGCGATCCGGTGTGGGTTTGCAGGCAAAGATCAGACCTGATTTACGTTAATTGACGAAAAACAGAATTTTCCTTATAACATTCAGTATCTGATGAATAGTACGGAAAACTGAAATGATTCAGAAAATTAGACTTAGCTCACTTTAAAAGTGAAAAAATAATTTGATAATTTCTTGACAAGTACTAATAAATATGTTAGTATTCAATCATCAAATTAATAAAGTCTTCGGTGACTGACGGAGTTGTGGGATAACCACGAGGGAGCCGGAGATTCGATGAGTCGACCGTCTGGGCAGTATTTGAAAAAATTCAGATACTGCTCTTTTTTATGGGATAAAAGATGCAGACGGTTGCAGCGGAGAAAGGAGAACATTATGGGATTCAAAAGTGACATCGAGATTGCACAGGAGTGCACAATGGAGCCAATTACCAAGATTGCAGAGAAAGCAGGTATTGATGACAAATATCTGGAGCAGTATGGTAAATACAAAGCAAAGATCGACTATAATCTCCTGAAAGAAACAGACAAAAAAGACGGCAAACTGATTCTTGTGACAGCTATCAACCCGACACCGGCAGGTGAGGGAAAAACAACTACAACGGTAGGTCTTGCAGATGGAATGCAGAGACTTGGAAAAAATGTTATGGTAGCTCTTCGTGAGCCATCTCTCGGACCGGTATTCGGTGTCAAAGGTGGTGCAGCAGGCGGCGGCTATGCACAGGTAGTTCCGATGGAAGATATCAACCTTCATTTCACAGGTGACTTCCATGCCATCGGTGCAGCAAACAACCTTCTTGCAGCAATGATTGATAACCATATCTTCCAGGGCAATGCACTGAACATTGATCCAAGAAAGATCACATGGAAGAGATGTGTGGATATGAACGACCGTCAGCTTCGTAACGTAGTAGACGGACTTGGCGGAAGAACAAACGGTATGCCTCGTGAAGACGGATACGACATCACAGTTGCATCTGAGATCATGGCAGTTCTCTGTCTTGCAAGTGACATCAAAGACCTGAAAGAAAGATTATCCAAGATCATCATCGGATATACATATGGTAAAGTTTCTGAGCAGAAACCTGTAACAGCCGGTGACCTTCATGCAGAAGGTGCTATGACAGCTCTGTTAAAAGATGCCCTGAAACCAAACCTTGTACAGACTCTGGAACACGTTCCTGCAATCGTACACGGCGGACCATTCGCCAACATCGCTCACGGATGTAACTCCGTAACAGCTACAAAGATGGCTCTGAAACTTGCTGATTATGCGATCACAGAGGCTGGTTTCGGTGCAGACCTTGGTGCTGAGAAATTCCTCGACATCAAATGCCGTATGGCAGGCTTAAAACCAAGCGCAGTTGTTATCGTAGCTACTGTACGTGCCCTGAAATACAACGGCGGTGTTGCAAAAGCTGATCTCAACAACGAGAACCTGGAAGCACTTGAGAAAGGTCTTCCAAACCTGCTCAAACATGTATCCAACATCAAGAATGTATACAAACTGCCATGCGTAGTTGCTATCAATGCATTCCCTACAGATACAAAAGCAGAGCTTGATCTTGTAGAAGCAAAATGTAAAGAACTCGGCGTTAACGTTGCTCTTTCTGAAGTATGGGCAAAAGGCGGCGAAGGCGGAATCAAACTTGCAGAAGAAGTTCTGCGTCTGGTTGAAGAGCCAAACGACTTTACTTATTCCTATGAACTGGAAGGCTCCATCGAGGACAAACTGAACCAGATTGTACAGAAAATCTATGGTGGAAAGAGAGTTGTACTTACAGCAAATGCCCAGAAACAGGCAAAACAGCTCGAGGCGCTTGGCTTCGGCAACTGCCCGATCTGTGTAGCTAAGACACAGTACAGCCTGACAGATGATCAGACAAAACTCGGTGCACCGACAGACTTCGAAGTTACAGTACGTAACCTGAAGATTTCCGCAGGCGCAGGATTCATCGTAGCCCTGACAGGCGAGATCATGACCATGCCGGGACTGCCGAAAGTACCGGCTGCAGAGAGAATCGATGTAGATGAGACCGGAAAGATTACGGGACTTTTCTGATAAGAATTAAGTCCTATACTAAAAAGGTGTATTTTTGCTTTATAAAGCAAGGAAATTCAGTTTGGAACCTGTGAAAACCCTGAGGGGGAGCATCTCGAAGTTGCACAGGCCGGGAACTGCCCGTCAGCCCGTCAATGGTTTGACAACCTGTGAAAACCCTGAGGGGGAGCATCTCATAGTTGCGAAAGGCCGAAGCTCCCCCTCAGACTCCCCCTTTTTGGCCCCGCTGAAAAGCAAGAATATAGTTTAACCGATAGAATGTCAAAGTATCAGGATATCCTGCCTCATATATAGACGGGGGATTCTGGTACTTTTTGTATGTTTACATACATAGATAACCTGGGAGGGGTAAAAAAGCCAAGGGGTGTGCAGAGGGGACCGGTGAGGTCCCATTTGCATAGAGTGCATAAAATCTTTGACTCTATGTGAAAAATATACAAAATTCAATTTGCATTTTTGATTATTTTGCAAAAAGAAAATAATTATATTGACAATTTATTGACAAACTCGTTGCTTTGTGATAACATTTACTCATCAATTCAATAAGGTCTCTGATGACTGGCGGAGCAGTGGAAATCACCACATGGGAA
>ERZ772821.1751-NODE-1751-length-12448-cov-42.337771_pt1 | contig 12448 bp, 9 predicted proteins | sample MGYA00580859_ERZ772821 | MGnify/ENA primary metagenome ERZ772821 (study PRJEB29015, sample SAMEA2737674) | human gut metagenome | biome: human gut; feature: human-associated habitat; material: faeces | place: China | collected 2012 ...
AGCCTTCTTTCTCCGTGCAGCTTGGTTCTACGCTGGGCTCTTCGCTGATGGCTGGCGTCAATAATGGCTCGACTCAGAACAAGGACAACTCTGATCAGGCTTCCACGGAAAAGACCGAAGCCGTAAAGGGCGACTCCAAGGATAAGGCTTCCGAGAAGATCGAATCCGATAAGGGTTCTAGCTCTGAGGAGAAGGGCGACGAGTCCGAACAGAAGAAGGACGAGGGTAAGAAGTCTGAATCTGAGGGGAAGGACAAAAACAAGGACAAGACCGAGGACGGAAAGCGGCAGGGCGAGGACAGCAGTAAGGGCAACACCGACAAACAGAACCAGGAGCAAAATGACTCCAAGACGGTGACCACTACAACCACCACTACAACGACTAAGACTTCGGGCGGTAATATGCCCAAGACGGGCGACCTTATCGTTATGGCGAGCCTTGCCAGCGCGAGCTTGGCCACACTGGGCGCTACGTCTATCGTAAGTGGTAAGCATAAGCTCGATCAGCAGAAGAAAGCTTCTGGGGAGGACGGCTCGGAGGAGTAGCCTCTCGGTTGCCAGATAACTAAAGAGTTGGGACGGGGTCCGGTTCGAATGCATCGGGCCCCGTTTTGTTGTGCAACGATTAGTTATGCCCCCTCACACCTCTTGTTGCTACCGTTGCCCGATATGTTCGCGCGGCGTCGTCGGTACGCGCGAGGCGGTCATTACAATTGGCATCGTGCAGCGATTTAGGGGGAACGTTTTGGTGTCTGAACAGGCAAATGTTGATTGTGCTGCTGGCTTTGGCGTGCGCTTGATCGGCTGTGCCGACGATGCGGTTTTGCCCATTGGCATGCACGACTATGCGGAGGCCCTTGGTTGCTGCATGCTGGTTGACAAGACCGTGTTTATTGCCGATGTGTTGGACTGCGACGCGTCCGTTGTGGTGTGCTGTCGACCCGAGGGTTTTGGCAAGAGCATGAACTTGTCGATGCTTAGGGCTTTTCTGGAGCGTCCAGCGGTCGGTCGCTCTGGTCAGCGTTTGTTTGCCGCTGCTCAGATTTGGGATGCGAACGGCGGGCGCTATCGGGATGAGTATGCTTGCTATCCGGTGATATCGCTGGACTTTTCTGGCGCTGCGAGGCGTGGCCCCGCTGTTGCCGGCGTCGTGCGCGATGCCCTTTCGGGCGAGTGCGCTCGCTTGTTGGCTCTCTTGGAGGCTCCGGATTTAGCTCGAGATAAGGTGCGTCACATCGAACGTGTCGCGCGTGGCGTGGCGAGCGCGGACGAGGTTGACTCGGTGCTCGGTGTGCTCATAGAACTGCTGGAGATTGCCTGCGATGAGCAGGTTGTATTGCTCGTTGATGGGTACGATGCGGCGTGGTCTCGCCGTGCGAGCGCGAGGGACGCTTCCGACGCCGATCCGGCAGAACTACTTGACCGTGTGCTGTTCGGCGCCATTGCCACTGCGCGCGATTCGTTGCGGCTGACGTGTCTGATGGGGGAGTATCCCGGCCCTGCCGAAGCGGCGCTTTCTTCGCGCGGCTGCTCGTATTGTCTGTCGACGCCGCTTTCGACGTGGTGCGACCGTTGGTTCGGCTTTTCTGATGCCGAGGTCCAGGCTCTGTTGAATCATGCAGGCCGCGGGGAATACCTGGATGATGCGTGTGAATGGCTCGAGGGATATCGGTTTGGTAGGGCCTATTGCTCGAGTCCAGCGCGTGTGATCGGTTTTCTGGGCCGAGGCTGCACGGCGCCTGTGCGTGCCGATCTGTATGGATATGCCGATTGCCTGAGTAGGGTAGTTGCCGGGTGGAATCTCGACCGCCTTTCGGTCTTGTTTGATTTGCTCGAGGCCCATGGGTGCGCTGAGGTCCCGCTTTGTTTGGGCACTGCAGAGCCAGATGTCTCGCCTGACGATGGCATGTGGACAGCGCTGTATCTGTCCGGTTTTCTCACGACGGATATGACTGAGGAGCCAGAGCATGGCGATCGCCTCCGTGCTTTGCGATTGCCCAATAACGAGCTTCGCCAGGCCTTGCGTCTAGTGATTATTGAGTGGTTTGAGTGCGCTGCCGAAGACATTCGAGACGTCGATGCGTTTCGCGACGGGCTGTGCCATGGGAACGAGGATACCGTGAGGCGGGCGCTAAGCCGCATCTTGGGAGATGCGGGAATCGGTGCGACCGACCCAGATGCTCCGCTGCCATATCACCTACTCTTGCAAGGACTCTGCTTTGGATTGCCGGGCTATGCCAATCCTGCTTCGAGGCGAAAGTGTGGCGCGGATCGCTGGGACATCCAGGTTTTTCCCACGGGCGCCGTGTTCGACATGGCCGATACGATCGGTATGCTCGATGAACGTCCGCTGATAACGATCAACATGATGTATGACCCCGGTGTGGATGCGCTGGGCCTGGAATTGCTGGCCGTGCAGGCGCTGCTCGACATAGAGCGCGACGGCATCGACGAAATCCGTGTGCCGCGACCCGGCGTTGGTCGCATGCGCTGGGGGTTTGGGTTTGATGGACAGCATGTGGCTACGGTGTGCCAGCGGCTTTAAGCGCCGAGGTGTTTCCGGCTTCCGTTACTCGGTGTCCTTCATGGGCGGCATGGGCTTCCAGTTGGGATCCTTGATGATCTTGCGGGCGTCCTTCATGCCGCGTCGCAGCGCCGGAATACCGGTCTTAAAGCACTTGTCAACGGCAGCCAGGCGAATGAATTCCTTGCAGAAGGTCGCGGCGTTGCCCAGACGGAACAGCATAGGGTGGTAGTCGCCGTAGATCTGCATGTAGCGTGCCAGATAACCGCGGTTGCGCATGATGTAGTAGCGGTTGGTGTCGCTCGTGGAGTTGAGCTGGCGCTTGCCGGCGATATCCCAGTTAGAGACGGCGCGGGCGCGCTTAAGCACCACGTCGGCAACAACGGCGGCGGGGAAGTGCTGGCTGGCCACGTAGCCATAGCAGGCATCGTCGCCGTAGATAAAGAAGCGCGCGTCGGGCAGGCCAATCTTGTCGACCACGCGGCGCGAGAACATTCCGCCCTCAAAGCACAGCTGGTTCATAGTGCGGTAGCCCTTGGGGCCCAGGTCCCACTTTGCGATGGGGTTGGGGATACCAAGCGAAAGGATGAGCTGGTACTGCCAAAAGAAGGCGCCGCCGTCAAAGTCCAGGCGCGAACCCTGGATGACATCGTAGCGGTCGGTCCACTTGGCCAAGCGCTCGATGCCTTCGGCGATGACGAGCACGTCATCGTCCATTACCCAGAACCACTGGGCGCCCAGGTCGTAGGCGCATTTAGTGCCGGCGGAGAAGCCGCCCGCACCGCCGCCGTTTTCGAGCTGAGGGGCGTAGATGACACGGTCGGTGCCGCCCTGCGCGTCGGGCTGCTCGGTGTCGATGCCCCACAGGTTGGCCAGGCGCTCGTTGAATGCGGTGCACATGGCCTCGGTCTCGCGCGAATTCTCGTTATCGACAATCACGATGCGCCAGGGCGTTGCCGTGAGCTCGGTCATAGAGTCGAACAAGTTGGCCAGGAGTTCCTGGCGCTTGTACGTAACGACGACGATGGCGAGCTTATCGATGGGAGCGGGAAGGGTTGAAGTCATGAACGAGAATATCCTTTCGCGTGGGCAGCATATCGGCCCTGCGGAATAAACAACGTGTCCCATGGGACACGACTATTGTAAGCGTAGGCGGGCGCCCGCGGGTAATGTTCCGCTAATCACCAAGAACGTTTGCTACAAGCCTGGTTGACGTGTGGGCGTAGCGAGATTGCATGCGCGCATTGTGGTATTACATAGGTGCCGATTCCTGTGGACACAATCTTTCTGTTTGGATGACCCGTGAATAAAACTCGTTTAACCTCCTTTGCCGATAGCCTCCCCATCAAGGCCATGTTGCTGTTTTTGGTTCTTCAGGTCGCATTTGTCTTGAGCAATACGGTGGCAAATTGTCTTCCGCGGTCCGTTATCGAGTCGCATGCGCAGGGTTCGGAGTCCTCGGCCCTGCTGTCTGAAATGTATGTCTACGACCACCGTGTTGCAGCTGGTCCTGTTTGCTTTGATAACAATCGCTTTATCATTGAAGTCGCACGGCAAAAGGACCAAGGTTCTCCGTTTAAGACGATGGCTGTTGCCGAGATTGATGACGTTACGAAAGCCAACGGGATTACGCATCAGCAGTATTACCGGTATTGGCATGGATGGCAGCTACTTACGAATGTCTGCCTGTTTATTGGCGGTATCGATGTGGTCGTGGTGCCTGCGGCTGCTCTGGCGATTGTCGGCTCCGCTTGCGCTTACGTTGCCTTGCGGAAGCGGTTTTCAAAGCCAGTGACGTTGGGTTTCCTTGCAATCCTGTTGTTCTCGACCAATCTGTTTTTCAATTTTATCGGTGATCTGCTGCTGTGCATCTCGTTCTTTGTGGCGCTCATCATGATGTCTTGCATGAGCCTTCGTTTGGACTCGGCCCCGAACGCACGGGTTTTCACAAGCCGCCTTGTCCTTTGGTCGATAGCGACGGGCGCCGTGTTTTCGTTTCTTGACTTTTTAACGATCCCTGCTGCAGTTGTCGCCCTGCATTGCTTTTTCGCCTTCATTGCGCTCCCCGAGGGCGAGCGCCCCAAGCGCTGCGTCGTCACGATGCTGCAGGCGCTCTTTGGGTTTGGGCTTTCGTTTGTGTTTACCTGGGCGATGAAATGGGTTGTCGCGGCATTTGTGCTGGGCTGGGACGAGGTCTTTTCGAACGTTCTGGGCGAGATGGGTCTTTGGTCTGCGCATGGGACTTCGTCACTGTTGCCCCAAGTTGACTGGCCTCAGATTTTGAAGGAGTTTTATTGCATGAGCCCGCAGCTGTTCGCCATTTGCTCAACTGCTGGTTATGCGATGATCTCGAACATCGTTTGTCTTGTTTCGTTTGCTGCCGTATTGGCGATTTGGATTGCCGTGCTCGTTTGCTCGATACGGGGCGGAGCGCAAGGCGGTCGTCGTCGCAAGATGTTGATCCAGTCACTGCTCATGGCGCTGCCTCTGGTGGTTGTTCTGGGTTATTTCGTTGTTATGCATGACCATGCGATCGTTCATATTCCGGTATTTGGCTGCAAGAACTGGGCGATTGTCTTTGCGATTCTATTTGCTTCGGGTGTTAGCGCGCTTCGTGGTCTGCGGAGTCGGAAGGCTGCTTAGCTGTTCATGCGAGCCTTGATGGCGTCGACCACGGCCCTGCGTACGATATCCACGAGGAGCAGGGCAAGCGCGAGGCAAAGGCTCATAAGGATTCCGAGCAAAATGGCGCCGGCTGGATGGGGCTCTCCCGTTTGGATGCCTGTCGCCATGGTGTAGGTTGCTTTGTCAAAGATGGGTCGCCAGACGTTGCAGGTAAACGACTGTACGGCGTAGAAAGCGAGCGTTCCTGCGGCGAGAGACATGATTGTCTTGTCTGCAGCTGGGACTTCGTGGCGCGGCTGATGGAGCGCTGCGGCGGCAACGGATGCGGCGGCCAAGATAAAGGATATGACGGAAGTGGACTTGTAGGAGAGCTTCCAGAGCGTGTCGTACTGGCTGTTTGCCGAGAGTAGAAGCTCGAGCGCGATGGTGGCGGCAACGAGTCCGATGAGTACGGTCTTGGATTTTTGAGCGCCAGATGCGTTGCCGTGGTATTCGAGGACAAAGCGCATTTCCCCAGCCGCAATAAACGCGACCAGGTAGGTAACGGCGCTCATGAGCTTGCGCCACAAAACGATACCGTCAGCTTCGTTTGCCGTCGCCGCGATGTGGCAGTTGATTCCAAATGTTGCGAGCACGAGAAGTGCTACGACAAACGGGGCCCTTATGCTGCCGATCCGCTGTCGTATCAACGCAATCACTGGGACGAGCAATACAGATGTCGCGTAGACCCAGATAAACTCGATGCCCAACGTGAGCCAGCCAATCTCGTGTAGCGAGATTTCGGGCAGGGGATAGACGTACATCGAAACAAGCAGACAAGCTACGCAATAAAAGAGCGTGGGCAAGACGATTTTCTTTAACCGCGTAAACGATTTACTAGCGAGGCCCCGTGCGGATGACCCGTTTTGGAGGGCACGAACCGCCGAGGGAATAAGGAAGTACCCCGAGATCGTAAAGAAGACCTCGTTGGCCCAGCAGCCCAGCAGGTTGATGAAGCCGAGCGCTCCGGAGCAAGGGAAGGCAGCGAGCGGCGCATATTCCGGTAGACCGGTGCATACGGCCTGGAAGGTCCACTGAAACGTGTGGAATACCGCGATGCCAGCGACCGCGACCAAGCGAAGCGCTTCGATGGAGGTATTTCTGCTTGCTTTTCTGCCCATCAGACTATTTTCCAGCGCGCGCGTTGTATGAACCAAAGTGCGATGTGATCATTTTTAGAGTCTGCTTGGGACCTTTGTTCCATACGTTATACAGGCCTTCGCTCGCGAGGTCCTTGGCGTATGCGCAGTAGCTGATTTTAGGGTTGGCGATGCCCATATACTCGGCATAGAGCTTTTTGGCCGCGGGGGTAACGCGAGGATTGGCGAATACCAGCTCTTGTGGCATGCGTTCGAACATCTTGTGGATGGCCTGCTCGATCTCGGGGTGCCCCTCAATTCCGGTGTGCTCAATCATGATGCCCATATAGGTGAAGCCGCGTGTGATTTGCGGTGTCCAGACGGCGGAGTCGGTGACGTTGAGACGCTCAAGAATATCGACCATATCGTTCCAGCGATTAAACGGCATCAAGGGGTCACGCTTGGCAAGAGCGGCGGCCTTCTCGGGCGTTTCTTCGCGGTAGCAGTAATACGGCTTGGGCCAGTAAGCGATGGCCTTTGCCTGGCAGAGCGTTTCGACGAGGAATGGATTATCGGCCCAGCCTGCACCAGGGATTTCCTTAAACCAGATATTGTTTTGCATCAGGAAGTCGCGACGATAGATTGCCGACCAAATGGACGGATGGTGGGCCAGCAGGTGTGGAGCGTCGTGAATGGTGAATGGTTGCCGAGGCGGTTTAATGCGACCGCGATATGCGCAATGTAGTTTGACCTCTTGGGGGGTATCGGGGTTGCGAATGATCCAATACGGGGTCTCAATAATATCGAGTTTGTTCGGATCGCTAAATTTGCGCTCGGCAAAGGAAAGCATGTCGGAGTACATTCCATGCTCAATCCAGTCATCGGGCTCGAGGATGGCAATCCAGTCGCCCTTTGCCTCGCGAATGCCCAGATTGCAGGTTGCGCCGTAACCCTGGTTTGCTTTATCGATCACTCGGACGCGTGAGTCGCGCGCAGCGAAATCTTGCATAATGGCGAGCGAGTTGTCGGTAGATCCGTCGTTGATGGCGAGGATTTCCAGCTCAATTTTCTTTTCGTTTAATAGACTGCCTAGGGCTTGAGAAAGATACGGCTCGGCATTGTAAGTAGGCACGATTACGGTCAGCATTCAAACACTTTCTCTAGGCGACTTGGAAGAATTATACCCTATTGCAAAGCAACGATTTTGGTTGCATATGCTCTGAAGAAACTAAAACCGTTGCAAATGAACGAAAGCAACTAAATTAGTTGCTATAATCGCCATGAGGAAAGGAAGCCTGATGAACAATAGCTATTCGGCTCTCATGGTCGACATGAGGCATTCGAGATGTCTTTCGGACAGTAGAAGGCAAAGCGCGCAGGAGGATCTTGCAAACGCAATGGAATGCACAAACGAGCTGTTCAAAACTGAGCTCGAAATGCCGCTAATGTTTAGTGCGGGCGATGAATTGCAGGGCCTTTTCCGTAGTACGGCTGGCGCATTCTTGGCATACAGATTTATTAAGATACTCGTCCAGACGGTTGATCTTAGGGGCGGTATTGGAGTGGGAGAATGGAAAACGCGGATGCAGTCCGCATTGTCGACGGAACAAGACGGGTCAGCATACCATCGTGCGCGTAGGGCAATTGCTGAGTCTGAAAAGGATAAGTACAGCGATTTAAAGATCATTGATGTTTCGGGCGTTTCGCGCGAGAAGGAACTGTGCGCGGCGGGTTGTCTAGAAATAATTGATCGCAGAAACGAGTCGCAGCGTAATTACTGTGAGGTTGTTGAATTACTGCGACCGCTTATGCTGCATGATGACAGAGACGCGACTTTGAGCAAAAGGTATGCTGAACTAATCGAGGCACGTATAGGCAAAAAGTACGGCGCTAAAAGCAATCCGAGCGATTGCGTTCCGGTAACGTTGGTCAGCTCGCTCAACCTCAACGTAGATAGCATCAGAGCTAGTCATGTGGGGCTTGCGGGACAAATGGGTGTTGCGATGGGGAAGACGAGGCAGGGACTCGAGAAAAGCCTTAGGCTCGCGAATGTTGTAAGAGAGAGGGAATTGGCTGCTTTTGCAGTTTATTTCCTTAATGAACTGGAGATGTCATGAGGGTATTCGGGTGTTTCCTTCTGTTTCATATGCTGTTCGACTTTTATTTTCAGTCGAATAAAATGGCAGGCGAGAAGGAATACAGCAGAATTGCCCTTGCCATGCACTGTTTAGTTTACGCGGCCGGCGCCGTAGCAGCAGTAGCTCTTCTGTTTGAGGCGAGTGCAGCCGCCATTGTTGCGTCCTTTACAGTATTTGCCCTTTCACATTGGATTATCGATGGCAGCCTGAGAAGGGCGTTTGCAGGACTTGACCTTTCGCCGGTCGGCAGTTTTCTGGCCGATCAAGTGCTTCACATTATAATTCTACTCATATTAAGCGTTCTATGTTGCCATTTGTGGGCCATGCGGCCAATTGCTTTGAATCTCTTGGGCGCCCGTGGAGCGGAGCTCTCTTGGATTTCGACACTGTGCTTTTGTGGACGGCCTTGTAGCATTGTTATTGCAAAGGTGCTCCAATTTCTTCGAAACCCGGGTGATGAGCAGTCGGCGGATACGACAACCGCACATTCAGGCAAGTGGATTGGAATATTTGAAAGGCTGATTGTCGCGGCGCTTTCTTTGCTGAACCAATATTCGGCTATAGCATTTATTTTTACGGCAAAAAGTATCGCGCGCTTTAAGCAGCTGGAAAGTAATAAGGATTTTGCTGAGGTTTATTTGCTGGGCTCATTGGCAAGCGTGTTTCTAGCAATGGCTTCTGCGATCTTATTTAGCTATTTGTTTAGTGACGCCGGTTGCTGAAGTTGCCATTTTTCTAAATCTGTTTTTAGGGAGTTGAAAATGACGTCGGAATTAAACGAGGGCAATAACAGACCGACAATTATAAAAAGTAACCTTACAATTTCTTGTGTACAGTTTGTCAAGATGAAAACATATTCTGATGTTGATCGAGAGCTTGATATACCGGTTTATGAAATATCTAGTATTCATGGTTTAAATCGTTTGATCGGTTATTCTAAATTTATGAATAAAGATGTTGGTAGAGTTTTGTATCGGGGCCAAAATCGACTGTATGGAAGTCTAACTCCCTCCTTGATGCGCGGGAAGAAATACTCCGATAAGTGCCTGCATCACCTCAAGTCGCTTGTTGATACAATAATGTCTGACTCGCCTTTGAATAAACAGTTCAATCTTCCTGCTGGTTGTAACTCAAATCCTTCTGTTATTGAGGGGGCGCTGCAGCACTACGGCATAAGCACTCGTTTTATTGATTTGGTTGACAATCATTGGATTGCTTTATGGATGAGTCTATATGAGTCGGAAACTATTAAATCTATAGAAACCTATACTCATTATAAGAGTCGGTATTTGGATAACTATGATTTGCTATCAAACATTGCTAGAGGGGATGACGATCCAATAGGTTTCGGTTATTTGTTAATGGTGTGCGTGCCAGAAATTAAGTCTCCGATGGAAAACGGGCTTTATCGAGGCAGCGGGTTCGAATTGATAGATTTAAGAAGATCCCTTCCTTCTATCTTCCTTAGACCGCATGCGCAGCATGCCTATGTTCTGCGTAGAAGAGGACCCGATGACAATAACCCTAATTATTACGATGTGGCTTCACAGTTGATAGGCATAGCAAAAATACGATTGGACTATATCGCCAAATGGCTTGGGAACGGAGAGCTTCTTACTCAAAATAATCTATTCCCTCAACCATGCTTTGATCCTGGATATGAAATCTTGTTATCAAGAACAGATTTATTCGATTCGAAATTTGCAATGATTACAAAGTATGTTTAAACGGTCCCCCCGTTGCGCTCGAATTGCCATACAGTCGTGAGAACGAGGAAGTTCCACATATCGAGAAGGATTAGGATCAGGGAGGTCCCATGGCTGCTGTTGGAACGCTAACGTATATTTGGAGATCGATACATTGAGCGTCTTTAGGATCGTAAGTCCTTTCTCTATCAATTATTTAAATATAGGCTTGTTTAGTAGATAATCTACCACTAGTGATTATTCGGTTTGATTGAGGACGCGATATGAAAAAGGCTTTACGTCTTACAACCACTTTCTCTCTAGCTGCTCTTATGGCGTTTTCGTCATTGATAAGTCCTGTAGTTGCTGCCTATGGGTTGAGCGAGACGCAGCCTGTAAACGCCGTGACGGATGTGACCTCCACTGATGATGGAGTTGCCACTCGCGGTGATGATTCTAACGGAAGTGATGCCGCCGGCGATCAATCGCTGATTGGAGGCGATGTTGAGGTTCTCGACTCTGAAGGTCAGGATAAATCCGGGGGCTATTCTGAGGTCGAGCAGCATGCCGATTCGGTCGATTCTTCCTTCCAGTACGTTTATCTCGCATATCCGAGCCTCTCCTCTGGGACTGATCAAGTCATTGCCTTTGCTACGCCCAATGACAGTGATGTTCTTTCCTCTGCAACTCTTTATTATGTGAGTACTAATGGGGTCAGGGGCTCTGTTGACACGTCTGCCGCGGCTGGGAATTCTGCTGCTTTTATTTTTGGCGCGAACTTAAACGCAAATACTTATTTCCTCACTTCGATCTCCTATTCGCTGCAGGGTGATGAAGCAGAGCATGAGATTGATCTTTCCGGCCGAGATTATTCATTCACGGTTGTTGAGGCTTCTACGAGCTCCGAGGGCACATCTGTTTACTATGCAGATGAGGACGGAAATGCAGTCGAGGCTCAGACTATCCAGCAGGCACTGGAGTGTGCTGATTCGCCGGATGGCGTTTCTACCTATGCCGCACGTTCCGCGCGTAATGTTAGCGTAATCGCTCTCGACGCTGGCCACGGCGGGTCTGACCCCGGCGCGCAAGGTAATGGCAAAAGCGAGGCCGATCTTACCTGGAAGATTGTGGCGGCATGCAAGAATAAGCTTGAGGCATACGGTTTTAAGGTCGTTCTTGCTCGTGAACAATACGGCAATTACTCCGGTAATGATTTTCTTTATCGCGTCCAGCGTTGTATCGATCAGGGCGCGCAAGCTTTTGTGAGCTTTCATATCAATTCCGGTTCTTCCGCAGCTCATGGCGCCGAGGTTTACGCTCCCACCGCAAATGGTACAGACTATACACAGGTTTCTGTTGAGCTTGCCAATAAGGTTATGAATAACCTTGCTGCTATGGGGCTTTCGTACCGCGGTGTTTTTCAGATGCAAGTGGGAGATGAGTTTGCAGTAATCCGATGCGCCCGCGAGCAGGGGATCCCTGGCATCTTAATTGAGCATGGCTTTATTTCCAATTCCGGCGATGTCGCTAATTACTTTTCCGATGATGGTTGTCGTCGTCTTGGCGAGGCTGATGCCGCTGCTATTATTGCGCAGTTCCCAAAATCCAGCTGGTATTCGGGCTCTTTAACTGTCAAGAAGAATGCCAGGCATATTGATTTGGCTACAAAGTTTTCAGGGGGTAATCCGACTAACGCCTGCTATATGGTCAAGTCTTCTAGTGGTCGCGTCGATTGGGTTCAAGGATACGATCAGCACAATAATAGCTGGACTGGATCTTTCGATCTTGATGCAGAATACGGCGTATTTCAAGTCGAAGCATATGTTACATGTGATGGCGAGACCTTTAGAGTGGATTCTAAGTCGTTCGGAGATAATCGTGCCTCTACGAATGCTGCTATTAGCGGAAACATTGTTGACGTAACTTCATCTAATTGGGCAGTTGATCCGGACTATGTGTCGTATGAGGTCATTTCGCCTTCTGGCACGTCTTACTGGTTTTCGGGCTGTAAGTCTGGAAATGAATGGGGCTGCCAGTTTAACCTTGATGATTTAGATTCATTGTTTGGCAAGACGACCGTCCGACCGTGGTGCACGCTTAATGGCGCTTCAGCATTTCCATGTGGTTCTACAAATTATGAATTTGAACGCCCGGACGTGAGCCTGTCCCTCTCCGACGAGGGCGGCTCCCTGTCCGCCACCGCGTCCGGCCTCAAGCCCGCCCCCTCCAACGCCTGCCTGCAGGTCGTGGCGCCCTCCGGCGCCGAGCGCTGGTACCAGCTCTACCGCCAGGCGGACGGCTCCTGGACGGGCGCGGCGCCGGCGAAAGTTCACTCTCGGTGAATTTGCTCGTGCAGAAA
>ERZ772821.1754-NODE-1754-length-12436-cov-18.022131_pt1 | contig 12436 bp, 9 predicted proteins | sample MGYA00580859_ERZ772821 | MGnify/ENA primary metagenome ERZ772821 (study PRJEB29015, sample SAMEA2737674) | human gut metagenome | biome: human gut; feature: human-associated habitat; material: faeces | place: China | collected 2012 ...
ATGAGCTGCCCCTGCGGGGAGAGATTTTTGAGGAGCTGAAATGCTGTGCGGTCAGCAACATTCCCCGCAAAATCAGCAACATTGTGGAGCTGATGAAACTGGCGGCGCTGGTGGAGGATTTTCCCCCGGAGCCAGACCGGATTCACCTTTCCAACGGCACACTTTTTCTGGACGGGAATTTTGTGGAGGGAAAGCCGAAAATCGTCCGAAACCGCTTCCCCGTGGCCTACAACCCCAATGCCCCGAAACCCGTTCTCTGGCTGAAATTTCTGGATGGTCTGCTCTACCCGGAGGACATCCCCACCTTGCAGGAATATATCGGCTACTGCCTGATTCCCAGCAACAAGGGACAGCGGATGATGGTCATTAAGGGCAGCGGCGGCGAGGGAAAATCGCAGATCGGCGCTGTGCTGGGAACTTTGTTCGGTTCCAACATGAAGGATGGAAGCATCGGGAAAATATCCGAGAACCGATTTGCCCGTGCTGACCTGGAACATATCCTCCTGTGCGTGGATGACGATATGCGGATGGAGGCCCTGCGCCAGACCAACTATGTGAAATCCATCGTCACCGCCCAGGGCAAGATGGATTTGGAGCGCAAGGGCAAGCAGAGCTATCAGGGATGGATGTGCGCCCGGCTGCTGGCTTTCTCCAACGGAGATTTGCAGGCGCTGTTTGACCGGAGCGACGGATTTTATCGCCGCCAGCTGGTGCTGACCACGAAAGAAAAACCGGCTGGCCGTGTGGATGATCCCGACCTTGCCGAGAAGATGAAAGCCGAGGTGGAGGGTATTCTGCTGTGGGCTTTTGAGGGATTGCAGCGGCTGGCCGCCAACAACTTCAAATTCACCGAAAGTGACCGCACCAGAGAAAACCGGGAGGCAGTCAAACGGGACAACAACAATGTATATGATTTTCTGGATTCTGACGGATATGTTCGCCTGAAAGCCGATCTGTCCGCCAGTTCCAAAGAACTGTATGAGGCGTACCAGATTTACTGCACCGAAAACAACCTGCCTGCCCTGAAACCCCGCAGCTTCAGCGAAGCCCTGATCGCCTGCCAGAGCCGCTACAATCTGGAATACTGCAACAATGTGACCAACGCAGCCGGACGGCGGGTACGTGGCTTTCTTGGGATTGAAGTATTGGTAAGAAATCATATATCAGTGTTTTCCGGTGATTCGATGCGTACGTACGTACCGGAAGATGTACCGGAGGAATGGCGGCGCTGAACCGTGTACGTGCGTACACTTTGATTGACCCTTGTTCTCCCTTTTATAGCAATTCAGCGGCTATGTCAGTCAGGATCACCGATCAAATCCCCATGCTAAATCAAGGCAAGTGGGAATCGGAAAGTATTTGACGGTTGAAAGAAATCATTTTGCGAAACCGTGCTTCTCACCCCGGTGAACCGGGTGCATGGAACCATGGGAAAATGTACGGTTTCAAGCCAAGTCACACGAAACGGAAAAGTCGGAAGGTGCGACCTATGGGCAGGACATCACACCGGCAATTCTGAACGGATTTGTTGACGAGAGAATTTTTCACGACACAGTGAAGCGGTTATGCCAGAGGGCGTACCGGCTTCGCTTTTTTATCAAGTAAATTTAGGAGGATTTTTTATGATGACGGTACGCAACGAGATTAAGGCACAGATCGTCCGGGCGGGATACACCATGCAGGAGGTAGTTGACCGGCTCCATGAGGAATACGGCTGGTCGGACAGCGTTTCCAACCTGTCGGCCAAGCTCCAGCGGGAATCCATCCGCTACAAGGAGGTTATGGAGCTGGCCGACGTGCTGGGCTATGACCTGATCTGGCAGAAACGGAGGTAAAGCCATGACAAGTGAAGAAAAGAAACTGTTGCAGGCAAAGCACCGCTTGGAGGAAGCCCAGGCACGGGACCGGGTGAAGGAGCGAAAAGCCCGGACAAGGCGGCTCATTCAGGAGGGCGCTGTACTGGAAAAAGTGCTGCCGGAAGTACAGGCGGTAGGGCTTGATAATCTGGAAGAATACCTGCGGCGAAAGCTGACAGCACACGATTGAAAACGGCTGGGAGGTCTCCGGGAAACCGGGGGCCTTCCTCTTTTTTATCCCGAAGGGCGCACTTACTCACCACCTGCTAAAGCAGGCGGTGGTAGCCCTCCCGTTGGTCGGGCACGTGCGCTCTCCGAGGGGGATTGCGGCTCCTGCGGGAGCCGCTGGACAAGGCTGCATTTCTACCAAACTGCCAGCCTTGCCCATGCAGTCGGCGCAGGGGTTTCCACTTTGGAAGCCCCTGTTCATGGGGTGGTATATTGCCACCCCATCCCGCCGCCTGCCTGCGTCAACCTGCCACTGGCAGCTTGACACAGATACAGGGGTGGAACAAATCGTTCCACCCCTGCCGGAGGTACGTCGCATTTCACGACGTACCTGTTGCAATCGAGTACGGAAGAAGGGTTGCTGCGTTTCACAGTAGCCCTTCAGAAAGGACGGTAGACAATGGCGATTTATCATTTGGAGGCCAAGATGGTCAGCCGTGGAGCTGGACGCTCCGCCGTGGCTGCTGCGGCCTATCTGAGCTGTTCCCGGATGCTCAACGAGTACGACGGGGTGCAGCATGACTACACCCGCAAACAGGGCCTTGGGTGGCGGCAGGTTTTTCTGCCAGCCACCGCCCCCGCAGAGTGGCAGGATCGGGAAACCCTGTGGAACGCCGTGGAGGAAACCGAAACCGCAAAGGACAGCCGCCTCGCCCGTGAATTTGTGGCGGCGCTGCCCATAGAACTGAGCCGGGAGGAACAAATCCAGCTCCTGCAAGACTTCATCAAGGAGCAGTTTGTAGCAGACGGAATGTGCGCCGATGCTGCTATCCATGACCCATATCCTCCCGGACACAATCCCCATGCTCATATCCTGCTGACGGTGCGCCCGCTGGATGAAAAGGGAAAATGGCAGTACAAGACCGAGAAAGAATATCTCTGTGTCAAAGACGGCGAGGAACGGGGCTTTACTGCCGCCGAGTTCAAGCAGGCACAGGCCGACGGCTGGGAGAAACAGTACCAGTACAAAGTGGGCAAAAAGAAGGTGTATATGGCTCCGTCCGCAGCACAGGCCCAGGGCTATGAACGTGTATCCAAGTATCCCAAAAGCACCAAATATGGCAGACAGAATCCCATCACGGAACGCTGGAACAGCGATGAGCAACTTGTTCTGTGGCGGGCTGCATGGGCGGATGTGGCAAACCGCCATCTGGAGCGCACCGGGCACGAAGAACGCATCGACCACCGCAGCCATGCCGAGCGTGGGCTGCTGGAGCAGCCTACGGTCCATGAGGGGGTGGTTGCCAGAGCCATGGAGAAAAAGGGTATTATCTCTGACCGATGTGAACTGAACCGGCAGATCAAGGCCGACAATGCCCTGCTCCGGGAGCTGAGAGGACAGGTCAAAAAGCTGGCGCAGGCAGTCAAAAACACCCTCCCGGCACTTGCCGAGGCCATGGAAAATCTGCGAAAAAATTTGCTTCTGTTCTGCTATCAGCTGGGGTATCTCCGCAAGGGTAAGGAGCGTCTGAACACTTCGCTGAATACGCTGCGCCCTGCCCTCACGCAGTACAATCAGCTTGCAAAGGACATCCGGGATAAGACGAAAGAGCGCCGCAGCCTGCTTTCCGAGAAAAAGGCTCTTTCCGCTGTCCATGTATTCCGGAACCGGGAACTGGGAGCAAAGATTGCGGCACTGACAGAGGATTTGGAGGAACTGCGTTCGGAAAAGAAGCTGCTTCTGGCATCGCTGGCATATACTGAGGAAGATGCTGCCGATAAATTCCCTAAAGACATCGCTGCCATGGAACAGAGCCTGAAGCGGTTGGAAGAACAGGAACAGAAATATTCTGCCGAACTGGACGCTGCTCTGAACGAGTATGCCGGGCTTCGGGCGCAGGCACAGGGTTTCAACCTGGTGCAGCTGTATGAAGCAAGGCAGGCCATCCGCCCCGGCAAAGAACAAGAAGCGGAGAACCGGGCACAAGAGGTTTACGGCGAGAAGTACAACCCACTGCTGATGTTTGACAGCAAAAAGGCGGTTTCCCGTATGCTGCATGAGGATATTGAGCGGCAGGCAGTACGGAGAATGATGCGACAGGCGCATAAGGAGCAGCAGACTTTTCAAAAGAAAAAGAGTGAACAGGAACGGTAACCCACCGTTCCTGTTCACTACAACCTTAACGGGATTTCCCCATAACATTTGATTTGTCTTGATAATTATTTACATCCCATCATTCAATAAAACCAAAGTATATCGCAGCAGCTGCGGCAAGAGCGATTCGATACCAGCCAAAAATTCTGAAATCATGTTTTTTGATGAACGACATAAGGAAACGAATAGATATTATCGATACCAAAAACGCAACCAACATTCCGGTAAGTAGTACAGCACACTCAATAGCTGTAAATTTTATGCCAAAACTCATGAGCTTAATCGCACTCGCTCCAAACATGACCGGTACTGCCATCATAAATGTAAACTCAGCTGCCGCCACTCGTGACACTCCAATTATACGTGCACCGATGATAGTTGCTCCTGATCGGGATGTTCCAGGTAATACAGCCGCAATAAGCTGAAACATGCCAATCCATAGTGCTGCTTGATAAGTTAATTTCTCGACAGATTCTATGGTCGGCGTTCTCTCTTTATTTTGGTGCTCCACCACCAGAAATAACACGCCAAACAAAGCAAGCATGGTAATCACCACGAGCGGGTGAAAGAAAAGAGCATTCAACATATCACTCCACAGGATACCGATAACTCCGGCAGGAATACAAGCTACAATAATCTTTGGCCACAGAGCTAAAACATCCTTTTTCAGATGGGGCTTACCATGAAACGAAACTGGACAAAGCTTACTCCAAAACAGAAGAAGTACAGCCAAAATTGCACCAAGTTGGATTACTACATAGAACATCTCCATGAACTCCGGTGTCATATCAAGCTGGAGGAACTCATCCAGTAAAATCATGTGTCCTGTACTGCTAATGGGCAACCACTCCGTAACTCCTTGCACCACACCAAAAACTACCGCTTTGATAAATTCCACAGTATCCATTTTATTTCACCTCCAGTAATATATACAGATAATTATCTCTTTCAAAAAAGGCGGAGGGTGCCCCCTCCGCCTTTTTGCTTATTGTGCGCCTGGCGGCGCACGTTTCTTAAGGGTGCAAGTCCCAAATCCGCCCGGTAGCGGGAAGGATATAGCCGAAGGCAAGGGTGTCCATCGTGAGGTGGAATCTGAAGGAAGCCGGATGTGGGGAACCGACTAACCCACGGGCAAACCTCTGGTCTGACGAACAGAAACCGCATAGAAGGCTGTGCATGAGGGTAAGTCTGCAATCCAAGATGAAGCCCAATAGCTACACGGAATCATGAGCAGTAAATGCGGCAGATGGATGGAGGAAAAGAAACGTGTGGTACCCAGGGAGATCTGTACGGAATGCGCCGAGAGGAGTAACCATTACCGAGAGGTAATGCTGAGCGTACAGAGGTCAGCAGAGGTCATAGTAGCTGAGTTTTCAGTGAAGGACCGAATCAATAGGAGTCTTTAGTACAACTGGGAAAGGAGGAATGGGCAGATGGGTACAGAAAACAGGGAAAGCTGCTCACAAAGAGATAGCGCGGAACGTAAAGGGTATGTGAGAGCGCACCGCTCATTCAACCGGATATGGAAGGAAAGGGACAGTGCAGAGCCGGACATCTTAGGTAAGATACTGGATAAGGACAACTTGAACCGGGCCTACAAAAGAGTGAAGGCAAACAAGGGAGCGCCGGGAGTCGATGGAATGACCATCGAAGCGGCACTGCTATGGCTGAAGGAACATAACCATGAACTGGTAGAAAGAATCAGAAAGGGGAAATATACCCCGTCTCCTGTCAGACGTATGGAAATCCCGAAGCCGGACGGAGGGATACGAAAGCTAGGTATCCCGACCGTCATCGACCGCATCATCCAGCAGGCAATGCTCCAGCAGCTCATGCCAATTTATGAACCGCTGTTCTCGGATGACAGCTTTGGTTATCGACCGGGAAGAGGGGCAAAAGACGCCATTTTCAAGATAAAAGAGTATATCGAACAGGGTTATACAAGGGCAGTCGTCCTTGACCTGTCAAAGTACTTCGATACGCTGAACCACACAATCCTGTTGAACATGCTGAGAAAGCAGGTAAAAGACGAAAGGGTCATACAGATGGTCAAGCGATACTTGAAAAGCGGAGTGATGGAAAACGGTGTTGTAACAGAGACAGAGGAAGGCTCCCCGCAGGGAGGGAATCTCTCCCCACTCTTAGCAAATGTATATCTGAATGAATTCGACTGGGAGTTTCACAGACGGGGCGTACCGTGCATCCGCTATGCAGATGATATCGTGCTGCTGGCGAAAAGCGAACGGGCGGCGGAACGTCTGCTGGAAAGCAGTACGAAATATCTGGAAGAGACACTGAAGCTTAGAGTGAACCGGGAAAAGAGCCGGACGGTCAGCGTGTTCGCGATCCGAAATTTTAAGTTCCTTGGTTTCTGTTTTGGGAAGAACGGAAAAGGAATCTACATCCGGGTCCATGGAAAATCATGGAAGAAAGCCAAGGATAAACTGCGTCAGCTCACTTCCCGGAGCAGGTGCGGAAGCATTGTCCGAACCATGGAGAAGATAAAAGTCTACATGAGAGGATGGCTGAATTACTATGGGATAGCGGACATGAAGAACAACATTGAAAGCCTAAGCGGATGGCTGTACCGCCGGATACGGATGTGTATCTGGAAACAATGGAAGCTACCCAGAACCAGAATGAGGAAACTCATAGGACTGGGAGTAGATAGCCATTATGCGGCAACGATAGCCTACGACCGAAAAGGATACTGGTTCAATGCCGGAAACAAGGCGGTCAACTGGGCGTTAAGTAAAGAAAGACTGATAAACTGGGGCTTTTATGATATAGCCACAGCCTATCAGTCTCTGCACGTCAACTATTGAAACCGCCGTGTACCGAACGGTACGCACGGTGGTGTGAGAGGACGGCGGCTAATCACCGCCTCCTACTCGATTATGAATATGCTTTTTAATGGTCTTTACAATTTCTACTTGTAGGATCGACATAAGGGACAATCCTATGACGATCAGCCACTGTGTGCCATCCAACAAGGTCAACTGGAACGCACTTTGCAGTGCAGGGACAAACAGGATGCACGCCATCAGAAGGGCGGACACCACGAAGGAAATAATCAGCCAGGGGTTGATCCCCTCTGCCCGCACCCAGATAGGCTCCGTATTGGAACGCTGGTTAAAAGCGCGAAGCATCTGAGAGAAGGCCAGCACACAGAACGCCATTGTCTGACCGGTCACATGACTGCCCATGCTTGCGCCGATCCAGTAAGCGCAAGTGGTCATGGCCGCCACAAAGATACCTTGCGTAATGACCCGGCGAACCAGATCCTTTTCAAACAGAGTGCCTGATTTTACCGGCTTGTGCTTCATAATGTTCTTGCTGGCCGGGTCAACACCCAGCGCCAGAGCAGGCAAGGTAGCCGTTGCAAGGTTTACCCACAAAATGTGAACGGCCAGAAGGGGCGCATCCCAGTTAAACAGGGTTGCAACAAACAAGGTTAGAATTTCCGCGATATTACCAACCAAAAGGAACTGGATTACCTTCTGGATATTGCGGTAGACACGGCGGCCTTCCTTGATGGCATAAGCAATCGTAGTAAAGCTGTCATCCAGCAAGATCATGTCGGCGGCATCCTTTGCCACATCCGTACCGGTGATACCCATCGCAACACCGATGTCCGCTGCTTTCAGGGCGGGGGAGTCATTGACGCCGTCACCCGTCATGGCCGCTACTTCGCCAGTGCGTTTCAAACTCTGGATGATACGCAGTTTATCCGCAGGGGATACGCGGGCGAAGACGGTCGTTGTTTTTACCGCATCGTCCAATTCGTCTTCCGTCATCGTATCCAGTTCCTCACCGGATATGACGGTGTTGCCTTCTCGGTAAATATCCAGCTCTTTCGCAATAGCAAGGGCTGTCACCTTATGGTCGCCGGTGATCATAATCGTTCGGATGCCCGCCTGACGGCAGGTACGCACGGAATCGGCCACTTCTTTTCGGGGCGGATCGATCATTCCGGTCACACCCACAAAAGTCATGTCAAATTCCACATTCTCATCATCGTCTGTGGGCAGTTCCGTGAGGGTGCGCATGGCAAAGCCAAGCACACGCAAAGCGTCCTCCGACATGGAAAGACAAAGTTTTGTAATGTTTTCTTTGTCAGCCTCCGTGATGGGCCGCACACCTTCCGAAGTCAGAATGTGGGTACACAGGGGCAGCATTTCATCCACCGCGCCCTTGGTATAAGAAATCCACTTCTCGTTGATGCGGTGAACAGTGGTCATCCTCTTACGCTCGGAATCAAAAGGCTGCTCAAAAAAGCGGGGATATTCATCCTCCAGGGCTTTATGGTCGATTCCAAACGCCTGTGCCATATAGATCAGCGCACCCTCTGTGGGGTCGCCGATGATTTCTCCCTTTCTATCCGGGTCGAGACTGGCGTCATTGCAGAGCGCCGCCGCATAAACCAATTCTTTATATACCGCAGGATGCTGTTTGGCGGCATTTTCAATCGGTGTAGTTGTGCCGTTTTCAAAATCGCCGTTGACCGCAATGTGCGTTACCGTCATTTTATTGAGTGTAAGGGTACCGGTTTTATCGGAACAAATGACGGTGGCGCTGCCCAGGGTTTCCACTGCGGGCAATTTACGGATCAATGCGTTTTTCTTTGCCATGCGCTGTACGCCCAACGCCATTACAATCGTGGCTGTGGCAGGCAGACCTTCCGGGATGATGGAGATTGCCAGAGAAATCGCAACCAGGAACTGCGGGATAAGCGGGCGTTGATAAAAAGCGCCGATGGCGAAAATCAGGGCACAGACAATTAGTCCAACGATGGTCAGGGTCTTGCCGACCGCATTCAGCTTCCGTTTTAAGGGCGTATCCGTATCGTCTTGATTGTCCAGCATACCGGCGATATTACCTACCTCGGTATCCATGCCGGTGGCTACCACAACGCCGGTCGCCCGTCCGTATGTGACAATGGCAGAGGTGTACGCCATATTACTGCGGTCACCCAACGGGCAGTCTTCCGGCAGAATATCTTCCGCTTCCTTTTCAGAAGGGACGGATTCGCCGGTCAAAGAAGCCTCCTGCACTTTCAAATTGGCGGAATCTATCAGGCGTAAGTCCGCCGGAACCATATCTCCATCGCCAAGCATCACAACGTCACCCACTACCAACTCGCTGGCGGGTATAACGCTCTCCTCCCCCTGGCGCAAAACCCGAGCCGTTGGGGCACTCATATTGCGCAGAGCTTCCAGAGAGGACTGTGCTTTCTTTTCCTGCACAATACCGATGACGGCGTTGACGATTACAATAATAAAGATTACCGCCGCCTCTGTCCACTCCTGTAAAATTGCGGAAAAAGCTGCCGCGCCGATGAGGATAAGTACCATCGGGTCAATGATCTGCGCTTTCAGCATTTGTAGAATGGTTTTGGGCGGTTTCGAGCGCAGTTCATTGCGCCCATATTTTTTCAGCCTTACGGCAGCCTCGGCGTCACCTAATCCTTCCTCGGAGGTATGTAAAGTTTCATAGACCTCCGTAAGTTTCCGTGCGTGCCAAGGCGTCTGTCTGTGTCGATCCATAATGGATCAATCACTCCTTTCTTTGATAAAATTTATATTCTGACCGCCTTTCAGCGGTGGTCAGCAAAAAGAAACACAAAAAGACATAGCCCGCTGTCTAATGATTAGACACAGGTTATGCCTATATATAAAACGTATTTAATTTACAGTGAATGTTACTTCGGTCAGCGTCGCTACTGTCGGCGTTGTCCATAGTAAGTCTTTCAATTCCCTTCTTTGAATAATTTGTTTTTTATTATATAGGGAAACCCGCAAGAAGTCAAGGCTGAATTGGGAAGTTCATATTAATTTTAATTTTGAGCGTTTCAAGTTCTCTTTTATAACATGGAAATTTAGATTCACTGACGTTTGCCTATCTTTTATTAAGAAATTAAAGAAAATAAATTCATAGATTACCGCAAAGGTTTTTGTAAAAAACACCCTTGACAAATCTCTTTCCAGAAAAAAATCCTGGAAAAGTATGCCCGTGAGCATGGATATAGCAATTTCAAATTCTATGTTGATGACGGCATCTCAGGTACGACCTTCAACCGCCCAGGCTTTCAGCAGATGATTGCAGATATTGAGGCAGGTCTTGTCAAGCGTGTTATCATTAAGGATTATTGTGCGATAATAGGACTAAATCAGAAAGACCTTGAAAATCAAGGCATTCTGGCTTAGTCCCTTCTTTTTTTGACCGAAAACAAAGGACTTTCACAATAATCAAGCAAGCCGGAGTGTGCCGCTGCACACTTCCGGCAGAAGGAGGATATAGTGGGTGCTATCAAAGTCTTCTTGAAGGAGGTTCTGCTTCCAATCGCGCTTGCGTTCTGCCTCGCGTCATTTCTCAAGCCGATCTATATGCCTGACGGCGTATGTGACTACTTCCTTATGTGGATCTGCGTCGGCTTGCCATTTGGCATCCGGAGGATGTGCCTCTGGCTCGTTCCCAGCGGCTACGGTATCTCCGGCTCAGTCGGCATCTTCGCATTGAACTTAATCATAGGCGGTCTTATCGGAGGACTTGCCTTCTTCATCGGGCTGCTGCTCGGTGTCATTCATACCATCCGAGCAATCATCTGAACTACATCGTAAACGAAGAGGGTTTGTTTCTTCTCCAATTTGGAGTAAGAAGCAAACCCTCTTTTTTTGTTGCCCAAAAGCCGGAATATTTGCTGGCGATGCGGCGAAGGAAAGGAGTTTTTAAGCATGAAACGCATGACAGCCGGTGATCTGCAAGCACTGGAATTGCTGATGCAGACCATACCCGGCTTTGAGCATTTTGACAGCGGCGCGGATGGCATTCTCCCTGAGTGCCGAAGCTGCCGCTTTCACCGTCCTCACTGGAAATATCAGTCCTGCGTGTTTGCAGAGTGTCCCTACTGCTGCAATCCCGTTTCTACACTCAAAAATCAAAGTGGCACATCTGATGCCGGAAAGGAAACCTGTCATGGATAACAAAATCGAAGTCTTCAAGAATGAACAGTTCGGTGAGGTGAGGACGATCCTCGACGGAGAAACACTTCTGTTCTGCGGCTCAGATGTTGCAAGAGCATTGGGATATGCCAGACCCGGCAAGGCAATTATTGACCATTGCAAGGGTGTCCTAAAACGGGACACCCTTACGAGCGGCGGTACGCAGTCCCTTTCCTACATTACGGAGGGTGATGTTTACAGGCTAATTGTCCATAGCAAACTCCCCTCGGCGGAAAGATTTGAACACTGGCTGTTCGATGAGGTTGTTCCCATGATCCGCAAGACCGGCTGCTACATGACGGAATCCCTGCTGGACCGCATTCAGAAGGAACCGGCGGTCATCATAGAGCTTGCGCAGAACTTGCTCAAGGAAACGAATCGCGCCAATGCCCTTGAAGCGGAGCTGGGCATCGCAAGACCGAAAGCCGATTACTTTGACGCCTTCGTCAATCCAGATGATTGCACCAACATTCGCACCACGGCGAAGGAACTGAAAATCCCGGAGCGCAAGTTCGTCAAATTCCTGCTTAACGAAGGGTATCTGTTCCGCTCTCCCTCCGGTCAGCTTCTTCCCTACAACAAGAAGAGCAACGAAGGACTCTTCATCGTCCGGGATTTCGTGACCTTCCGCTATACCGGCTCTCAGACCTACTTCACCCCGAAGGGCAAGAACGTCATCCGCATCCGCTACTTTGGAATCTGCGGCGTTGAAGTATCTACGGAAATGGCAGGGTGATCATGTGTCAGTCTATCGCGTCAATAAAACCCGTGACTTCACGGTCATGGGCAATACCCACCTGAGAGATAAGAACCTCTCCCTCAAAGCAGTCGGTCTTCTCTCAAAGATGCTGTCCTTCAACGATGGCTGGCAGTTCTCCACCCGTGGTCTTGCGGCACTCTGCAAGGAAGGTCCCGACGCCATACTTTCGGCACTCAAGGAGCTTGAGGAAAACGGCTACCTTGTCCGTCACCGTGGCAGAGATGATAAGGGCAGAATGGTCAGCACGGAGTTCGACATCTATGAGATGCCGCAAGCCGGTTTGCCACACAGGTATAATCCACACAGGGAAAATCCCGATGTGGAGAATCCAGACGTGGAGAATCCCCATAGGGAAAATCCCGCACAAAGAAATACTATCCAAGTAATTACTCAAGAAAGAAATACTCTCTCAAAGAACTATCAATCCATCAATCTTGATGGGATGGACAGGATGGATGAGCGAAGCGAGTATGAAGAGATTATCAAAGAGAATCTT
>ERZ772821.1758-NODE-1758-length-12421-cov-12.747210_pt1 | contig 12421 bp, 10 predicted proteins | sample MGYA00580859_ERZ772821 | MGnify/ENA primary metagenome ERZ772821 (study PRJEB29015, sample SAMEA2737674) | human gut metagenome | biome: human gut; feature: human-associated habitat; material: faeces | place: China | collected 2012 ...
TAGGCCAGGCCGCCGGGGTCCCGGCCCACCCGGATGATGGCCAGGGTGGGGACCACGCCCCGCTGCCGCAGGGCGTCGGACCGGGCTTTCAGGTCCTGGGTCAGGCGCTCCGCCACGGGAGCGCCCGGAAGAAGTTCAGCCATAGGGGTTCACCTCGCTTCGCTTATTCCCCGGAAAACCGGAGAATATCCCGGGAGACCGGGGTATAGAACAGCCTTTCCGCCTGGGCGAAGTCCCGGGTCTGGCCCAGGATCCACATGAGCTTGCACACAGCGGACTCGGTGGTCATGTCATAGGCCTCCAGCACCTGGAGGGTGTGCTTCAGGTGGCCGCCCACATGGTATACCGTCAGGTCGCTGCCCTCGTTGGGCACCTGGGTGGTCATGACGATGAGCTTGCCCGCCTCCGCCGCCTGGCGGACCACGTCGTAAAACCCGTCGTATTCCGGCAGACCGCCTACGCCGAAGCCCTCGATGACCAGGCCGTCATAGTGGTCGGCCATAAAGGCCAGCAGCTCCCGCCGGGTGCCGGGGATCAGCTTCAGCAGGCCCACACTGCCGTCCAGGGCGTCGTAAAACCGGGGGGCGGGGCGGCTGTCGGTGGTGATATATTGCAGCAGGCGCTCGTCCTGGATCAGGGCCAGCTCCGGATAGTTGACGCTGGAAAAGGCCTGGAAGCTCTTGGAGAAGGTCTTGCGGGCCCGGGTGCCCAGAATGACCTTGCCATTGAACACGATCTGCACCCCGCCGCAGCCCCGGCAGGCATACAGGAACGCGTCGGTGAGGTTGCGCTTGGAGTCGGTGCCGTCGTACCAGATGGGCTTCTGGGCCCCGGTGAGGACGATGGGCTTGGGGCAGTCCTGGATGAGATAGCTCAGGGCCGCCGCCGTGTAGGCCATGGTGTCGGTGCCGTGGCTGATGACGAAGCCGTCATACTGGTCGTACCGCTCCCGGATGGCCCGGGCCAGGCCCAGCCAGTGACAGGGGCGGATGTTGGTGCTGTCCAGGCTGTACAGCTGCAGGCAGTCCACCCGGCACAGCTGAGCCACCCGGGGTGTATCCTGCAAAAGGCGGCTGGGGTCCAGCTCGGGAGCAAGACCCTCCGCCGTCTGGCCGGAGGCGATGGTGCCGCCGGTGCCGATCATGAGGATGTTTTTCATATCAAAGCTCCTTGTTGTCCATGGCGGCCAGGCCGAAGCGCACCGCCTGCTCGATCTCCTTCTGCCGCCGGGGGTCGGCGGCGTCATATTCCTGGCGCAGCCGGCGCAGAAACAGGCCCCGCAGGGTATCATCGCCGCAGCGGTCCCACAGGTCCCGGCGCAGCCGGGTGTCGTCCGCCAGCTCCAGCTGGAAGAAGCCGCCGGACAGGGCCTGCTCCAGGGCGGGCAGGGTCAGCGGCTCCGCCGTTTCGCCGGTCAGGCGGATGCGGTAGATATCCCGGGAGGTGTCCGGCGGCAGCCGGCGGCGGATGGCCTCCAGGGCGTCCCCCTGGGACACGTCCACGGTGAGGATCTCATAGCGGCGGCGGGCAAAGGGGACAAACTGCATATCCACCCGGCCCGGCTCCACGTCGCCGAACAGGAAGCCCCGGTCGCCGGTCTCGTCAAAGCCCCGGCCCTGGGGACAGCCGGGATAGGCCCACACGGTGCTCCCGGCCCGGTTCATGGCCGAGGGGGCGTGGACATGGCCCAGAGCCAGATAGTCCAGGCCCGTGGCAGCGATCTCCTCCGGGGTCAGGGGGCGGTAGCGGCTTTCCCGGCTGCCCATGTCCCCGTGAAGAACCATGATGCGGGCGCTGCCGTCCGGCTGGGCATAAAAGCCCCGCAGGCCGCTTTCCGCCTCCTCCGGGGCGGTGAAGGCCGCGCCGTATACGGTGCAGCCCAGCTCCGGCAGCACCAGGCGCTCCATGCCCCGGCCCAGGAAGATGCGGACATTCTCCGGCCAGATGGGCTGGCGGTAGGGACTGGCGGCGGAGAGCCAGTCGTGATTTCCCGGTGCGATGACCACCGTGCCCCGAAAGCGGGACAGGGCCTGGGCCAGCATCTGGGCCGTCTGGCTGTACAGCCGGTCGGAGTCGAACAGGTCCCCGGCCAGCAGCATCAGCTGGGCTCCGTGGTCGTTGGCCCAGTCCACCAGGCGGCCGGGCAGCTCCCGGCTCTCCTGCCGCCGCAGACGGGCCTGCTCCTCCGGCAGGGAGCGGAAGGCGCTGTCCAGGTGGAAGTCCGCCGCATGAAGCACCTTAGCCATCCGTCTCCTCCTGCCAGCCCTTGCACACGTCCACCCAGGAGACAAAATTGGTCCCGCAGCAGCGCTCCAGCTGGTCACAGGTCAGCTCAATGGCGCTGGCGGCGCTGCCCACGGCGGGAAACACCGTGTCAAACCGCCGCAGGGACCGGTCCAGGTAGGTTTTCACGTCCTCCGGCAGGGCGAAGGGGCACACACCGCCTACGGCGTGGCCGATGCGCTCCACCGCCTCCTCCGGGGTGAGCATTTTGGCCTTCATGCCGAAAAGGTGCTTATACTTGCTGTTGTCGATTTTGGCGTCGCCGGCGGCCACCACCAGGATGGGCGCATCTCCCAGCTTGAAGCTCAGGGTCTTGGCAATGCGGGCGGGCTCCACCCCCACGGCCACGGCGGCCAGCTCCACGGTGGCGCTGGACACATCGAACTCCCGGATGCGGTCCGACACGCCGAAATGCTCCAGATAGGCCCGGACTTTTTCCACGGACATGATACGGTTCCTCCTCTGTATTTATCGGATATCCACGCGCTCCACGGCGGTGCACAGGCCGGTGGCGCTGTCCAGGGTGAACAGGGCGCCCTGGGCCTTGCAGGGGCCCTCCGCCGGGCGGTAGCGGCCCGGCAGGCCCCCCAGGAAGGTCTCCACCGACTGCTCCGGGCGGATGCCCAGAACGGACTCCACCGCACCGGTCATGCCCAGGTCCGTGATATAGCCGGTGCCCTGGGGGAACACCCGCTCATCGGCGGTGGGCACATGGGTGTGGGTGCCCCACAGGGCGGAGACCCGGCCGTCCAGATAATAGGCCATGGCCAGCTTCTCGCTGGTGGCCTGGGCGTGAAAGTCCACCAGGGTGAAGGTGGGCTTGTCCCCGGCCTTCAGCAGGCGGTCCGCCGTGGTGAAGGGGTTGTCGCTGCCCCAGGCCAGGTCGCACCGGCCAATCAGGCACAGCACCGCCACCTGCACCCGGCCCAGGTCATAGACCCCGTAGCCCCGGCCCGGCGTCCGCGGGGAAAAGTTGGCAGGGCGGAGAATGTAGCGGTTCTCCTCCAGATAATCGGTGATCTGCATTTTGCCCCAGGTGTGGTTGCCCAGGGTGATGACGTCGGCCCCGGCGGCAAACAGGTCGTCGGCCTGCTGGGGGGTCAGACCGGTGCCGGAGATGTTCTCGCCGTTGATGACGGTAAAGTCCACCCTCCGGTCCCTTTTGAAGGCCGGCAGGCGGCGGCGCAGGTGGGCAGTGCCCTCCTCGCTGGTAACGTCGCCGATGGCCAATACGCGAAATTCCATGGTCGTTCTCCTTTTTATACCACTTTATACCACCTGGAACAGGTAGAATTTCAGATAGCTGGTCTCCTCCACGCCCCAGAGGATGGGGTGGTCGGCGGACTGCTGCCGGGCCTCGATCTGCCGCAGCTGGACCCCGGCGTCGTGGGCGGCGGCGTGGAGCATTTTCCGGAACAGCTCCTCTGTGGCGAAGTGGCTGCAGGAGCAGGTGGCCAGGTATCCGCCCCGGGGCAGCAGCCGCATGGCCCGGTAGTTGATCTCCTTATACCCGGCCATGGCCCGCTGGGTGGTCTGGCGGCTTTTGGTGAAGGCCGGGGGGTCCAGGATGATGAAGTCATACTGCCCCTTCTGCAATTGGGGCAGCAGGTCGAACACGTTGGCGGCCATGCAGTCCACCACCTGGGACAGACCGTTGCGGGCCGCGTTTTCCCGGGCACATTCCACGGCGAACTCCGACACGTCCACGGCGGTGACGCGGGCCGCGCCGCCCCGGGCGGCGTTCAGGGCGAAGGAGCCGGTATGGGTGAAGCAGTCCAGCACCGTTTTGCCCCGGGCCAGCCGGGTCACCGCCTGGCGGTTGTACTTCTGGTCCAGGAAGAAGCCAGTTTTCTGGCCGTTTTCAAAGTCCACGGTGTAGCGGATGCCGTTTTCCGTGATGTCCGCGCGGGTGAAGTCCGGCAGAGGCTCCCCGGCCAGGGGATACCAGCCCTTGCCCTGGGCCATGCCCTCCTTGTCCCGCAGGGCAACGTCGTTGCGCTCATATATCCCGGCGATGTCCTGGCCGTCCTCCCGCAGGACCCGGACCAGCTGGGAGAAGATCACGTCCTTCACCCGGTCCAGCCCCAGACACAGCACCTGAGCCACCAGCACCGGACCGAACCGGTCCACCGTCAGGCCGGGAAAATGGTCCGCCTCGCCGAAGATCACCCGGCAGCAGGTCAGTTCCTCCGGGGCCATGACGGTCTTGCGGTAGTCCCAGGCGTATTTCACCCGCCGGGCCCAGAAGTCCGGGTCGAACCGGTCGTTGGGGTTGCGGGACAGAAGCCGCGCCCGGATTAGGGAGCGGCTGTTGTAAAATCCGGCGCCCAGCCAGCTGCCCCGGCGGCTTACCACGTCCACCAGGTCGCCGTCGGCAGGCGCGCCGGAAACGGAGGTGACCTCCCCCTCGTACACCCAGGGGTGGCCGCCGGTCAGGGCCGCCTCCCCCTTGGGGGTGATGGCGATCTGTGGATAGGGTCGTTCAGCTTTCATAATGGGCACCGTCCTTTTTTTCATGTGAAGCCATTGTACCACACCCGGTGGGGAATTACCAGTGCGCAGAGCCGGTATTTTGGCATAGAATGACCAGGAAAGGAGAATGCCCATGCCGAAAATTTATCTGAGTCCTTCCACCCAGGAATATAACCCCTATGTCACCGGGAACGGGTCGGAGGAATATTTCATGAATCTGGTGGCCGACGCCATGGAGCCGTATCTGCTGGCCAACGGCATCCAGTTTTCCCGGAACACCCCGGATATGACCGCCGCCTCCTCCATCCGCCAGGCAAACCGCGGGGACTATGACTTCTATCTGGCTCTGCACTCCAACGCCTCCGGTCCCGGCAGCCAGGGGCAGAACCGGGGGATCATCGCCTTCTATTATCCCACCAGCCGGAACGGCCGCCGGGGGGCGGAGATCATCGCCCGGAATCTGCAGGAGATTTACCCCCTGCCGGAGCGGGTGGTGACCCGGTCCACCACCAGTCTGGGGGAGGTGCGCCAGCCCCGGGCTCCGGCGGTGCTGGTGGAGATCGGGTATCACGACAATGAGGCCGACGCCCGCTGGATCGAAAGCCACATCGACGCCATCGGCCAGAGCCTGGCCATGAGCATGGCGGAGTATTTCGGCCTGCCCTTCACCTATCCCGGCCCCAGCCAGCCCGGCGTCATCGCCACGGAGTCCGGCGGGCCGGTGAACCTGCGGGGGGAGCCGTCGGTGTCGGGGCAGGTGCTGGCCCGGATCCCCAGCGGGGAGACGGTGACGGTGTTCGGCCAGTACCGGGGGTGGTATGTGGTGCTGTATGACGACATTCTGGGCTACGTCAGCGCCCCATATGTGCAGATTTAGACACCTGAGCGAAAAAATAGCAGGGAACATGCGAATATGCTCTTGACAGTTTTGTGCAATCCGATTAAAATTAATGAAGATTATCATCGGGGGGACAGGGGATTCTCCCGGTTATTATCTGCCAGGAACGGAGTCATCCGTTTGCATACACAAATTATGAATAGGAGGAACACCAACCATGACACCTACCGGTTGGATTGTGGCGGCGGCCGCCTTTGCTGCGGCGGCAGTGCTGTTTTTCCTCCTCGGTATTCGCTATCGCAAGCGCGTGGCCGAAAAGGAGATCTCCAGCGCGGAGGAGGAGGCCACCCGCATCATCAACGAAGCCATCAAGAGCTCTGAAAGCAAGAAAAGAGAGGCCCTTGTGGAGGCCAAGGAAGAGATTCTGAAGTCCCGCAGCGAGTACGAGAAGGAAGTGAAGGAGCGGCGGGCCGACCTGCAGAAGCAGGAGCGGCGCCTGCAGCAAAAGGAAGAAAACCTCGATCACAAGATGGACGCCATCGAGAAGAAAGAGGAGGCACTGGCTGCCAAGCACGCCGCCGCCGACAAGGAAAACGAGGAGATCCAGATCATCAAGCGCAGCCAGACCGAGATGCTGGAGCGCATCTCCGGCTTTACCGCCGACCAGGCCAAGGATTACCTGATCGCCCAGGTGGAGTCCGAGGTGACCCACGAGACTGCCCTGAAGATCAAGGAGATCGAGGCCCGGGCCAAGGACGAGGCTGACAGCCGGGCCCGGGAGATCGTGGCCACCGCCATCCAGCGCTGCGCCGCCGACCATGTGGCCGAGATCACCGTCAGTGTGGTTCCCCTGCCCAATGACGAGATGAAGGGCCGCATCATCGGCCGCGAGGGCCGCAACATCCGCACCCTGGAGACACTGACCGGGGCGGATCTCATCATCGACGACACACCGGAGGCCATTACCGTCTCCTGCTTCGAGCCTGTCCGGCGGGAGATCGCCCGGCTGGCTCTGGAAAAGCTCATTGCCGACGGCCGCATCCACCCCACCCACATTGAGGAGATGGTGGAGAAGGCCCGCCGGGAGGTGGAGGCCACCATCCGGGCCGAGGGCGAGCGCGCCGTGCTGGAAACCGGCGTCCGGGGCCTGCACCCGGAGCTGCAGAAGATGCTGGGCCGCCTGCGCTACCGCACCAGCTATGGCCAGAACGTGCTGCAGCACTCCATCGAGGTCAGCCACATTGCCGGCCTCATGGCCGCGGAGCTGGGGGCCGATGTGCAGGCCGCCAAGCGGGCGGGCCTGCTGCACGACATCGGCAAGGCCGTGGACCACGAGATGGAGGGCACCCATGTGGCCCTGGGCGTGGAATTCTGCCGGAAGTACCGGGAGAAGGAGGACATCATCCACGCCATCCAGGCACACCACAACGACGTGGAGTGTAAGACGCTGGTGGCCTGTCTGGTGCAGGCGGCCGACGCCATTTCCGCTGCCCGTCCCGGCGCGCGGCGGGAGAACCTGGAGAACTATATCAAGCGCCTGGAAAAGCTGGAGGAGATCACCGGCAGCTATCCCGGCGTGGAAAAGAGCTACGCCATTCAGGCCGGCCGCGAGGTCCGCGTGATGGTGAAGCCCGAGCAGGTATCCGAGGACCAGATGGTCATTCTGGCCCGGGAGCTGGCCAAGCGCATCGAAAACGAGCTGGAATACCCCGGACAGATCAAGGTACACGTCCTGCGGGAGACCAAGGTCGTGGAATACGCCAAGTAAATACACCGCTGATCAGGCCGCAGAGTTCCCCGCTCTGCGGTCTGATTTTCGTTAAGCAGCCATAAAGATTTCGGAAATGCCGGGGAGAGGCCGTTAATTCAAAGGAATTTGTTGCATAAAGGACCGGAATATGATATACTGAACCATCAGGCTGTGAACCTGCCTGAAATTTCATTACAGAAAGCTGAGTTGGTAACCTTTCTATGGACAGTAGTACTGTCGCAATGCTGGCGGCGCTGGTGGCGCTGGTCGCCCTATCCGCCTACTTCTCCGCCACGGAGACCGCTTTTACATCCCTCAACCGCATCCGCCTGAAAACCCGGGCCGACGACGGCGACAAGCGCGCCGCCCGGACGCTGGCCCTGGCAGCCGATTTTGACCGGCTGCTCTCCACCCTCCTCATCGGCAACAACATCGTCAACAACGTGGCCACCACCATCGGCGCGGTGCTGTTTATCCAGCTCATCGGCCCGGGGAAGGGCCCCACGGTGTCCGCCACGGTGCTGACCGTGGTGATCCTGATCTTCGGCGAGGTGACTCCCAAGAGTCTGGCCAAGGAGCGGCCGGAGGCCTGGGCCATCGTCGCCACGCCGCTGCTGCGGGTGATGGCGGTGCTGCTGACGCCGGTGAACTTCCTGTTCACCCAGTGGAAGAAGCTGCTGCGGGTGCTGCTGCGGCACCAGGACGACGACGGCATCACCGAGGAGGAGCTGATGGGCATGGTGGACCAGGCCGAAACCGAGGGAAGCCTGGACCAGCACGAAAGCGATCTCATCCGCAACGCCATCGAGTTCAACGACATGGAGGTCTCCGAGATCCTCACCCCCCGGGTGGACCTGGAGGCTCTGGCGGACACCGCTACCATGGAGGAAGCGGCGGCCATGTACGCAGACAGCGGGTTCTCCCGGCTGCCGATCTATCACGACAGTATTGACAATATCATCGGCGTCCTGCACGAGAAGGACTTCTACGCCGCCTATTGCCGGGGCGTCAAGCGCCTGTCGGAGCTGAAGAGCTCCGTGCTGTACACCACGGAAACCGCCCGGATATCGGACCTGCTGCGGCAGCTGCAGCAGAACAAGGTCCACATGGCGGTGGTGGTGGACGAATACGGCGGCACCCAGGGCATCGTCACCATGGAGGACATCATGGAGGAGCTGGTGGGCGAGATATGGGATGAGCACGACGAGGTCATCGAGGAGTTCCGCAAGCAGTCCGACGGCAGCTATCTGGTGGCCTGCTCGGCGGACCTGGACGATCTGTACGACCTGTTTGACATGAAGCCCAGCGAGGAGTATGATGCCTCCACGGTGTCCGGCTGGGTCATGGAGGAGATCGGGCGGGTGCCCGACGTAGGCGACCGGTTCCAGGCCGACGGCCTGGACGTGTGCGTCACCCGGGTGGAGCACCGGCGGGTCATGGAGATCCGGGTGCGGCCCCTGCCGCCGGAGAAAGAGGAGCCGGAAAAGGCCCACGCCCACAGCGGCACATAACATAGAATAGAATAACAAGTCCCCGGCGCGTCTGCGCCGGGGACTTGCTATTCTATCCAAAATGGGCGAAGCCCATTTTGGACAAAAGGCTTGCAGTCTGCCGCGCGCATAATTTGTTCGCCATAGGCGAACAAATTCCACACTTGCAGACTGAGAAGTATTTTTTGCCAGGTACACGCCCCGGCAAAAAATGATCTCAATTGATTTGCCGCCTGCGGGCGGCAAACTCTGCGAGGCTTTTTGACAGATTGGCAAGGTGCCGGGGACTTGCTTTGCAATTTGTACCAATTACTCGAAGCTCTCGGGATAAAACATCAGGGCCTCGTTGAACCGGAGGATGGAGTCGTCGTCGATGGACCATTTGCCGTCGTCGGTTTTGCTGACGGCCATCTGGATGGTGACGGGGTCCAGGGTGTCCGGCCCGTCCTTCACGGACACCCGGCAGGCGTTGTGGATGCCGGTGGCCCAGGTCTCCTCATACTGGATGTACTCCTCGTCGGACATGGCGTTGAGCTGTTCATCGGTCAGCTCGCCATAGGTGTTGAAGAAGGTCATCAGACCGATGCCCAGGTTGTCGTATACCTGGGCGGGGAAGTTCAGGGGCGTTACGGTGACGTCCACCAGGAAGTGGCTGTCGTCCACCTGGCTGGCGGCGCCGATGGTGTAGTCCGCCTTGGCATAGACCTGCTTCATGATGTCGATAAAGCGGTCGGACTGGTTGTTGTTGACGTCGTTGATCTCGAAGGCGGCCATAATGGCCTGGGCCTGAAGGGCCATGTTCTCCTCGTAATAGGGGAGGCAGTCCTCCTGGGTGCTGTTTACCAGCTTCAGATAGTTCTCGTCGCAGGCACCCTTATACAGCAGGTCCATGTTCCCCTGGACCAGGATGGGGGCGGCGGTTTCCCACAGCTTGGACTCCACCTTTTCCTGCAGTCCGCCGCAGGCCGTCAGTGCCAGCAGGGCACACAGGGCCAGCACCGCGGCGGCGATGCGCTTGATATGCTTCATGGGGTCGCTCCTTTTCTCTCTCTTGATAATTCTTTTATATCATAAATGGAAGAATAAGGCAAGAAAAGAATGAAATTTGGCGAACCACACAAGAAAAACGGCGGCGGATAGGAAAAAATAAACAAGAGGGGAGTCTCTGCCGACGGCAGAGACTCCCAAAATTTGCTTACAGCTTGTCGGCCACGGCATCCAGCCAGGAGCCCTGGAAGTCCTCGATGCGGCCCAGGTCCACCAGGTGGGCCAGCTTCGGGTCGATGGGCATCCTGGCCAGCAGGGGCAGACCGTATTCATCGGCGGCCTGCTGGGTCTTGCCCTCGCCGAAGGGATAGAGCTTCTTCCCGCAGTCGGGACAGGTGATATAGCTCATGTTCTCCACCAGGCCCACAATGGGGATGTTCATCATCTGGGCCATTTTCACGGCCTTCTGCACCACCATGCTCACCAGCTCCTGGGGGCTGGCCACGATGATAACGCCGTCCACCGGCAGGGTCTGAAACACGTTCAGGGCCACGTCGCCGGTTCCGGGAGGCATATCCACGAACATATAGTCCACGTCCTGCCACAGCACGTCCCCCCAGAACTGCTGCACCACGCCGCCGATGACGGGGCCGCGCCAGATGACGGGATCGGTCTCGTGCTCCAGCAGCAGGTTCACGCTCATCAGCTGGATGCCGGTGCCGGTGATGACCGGCAGAATGGCGTCCTCAGTGGCCACGGCCCGGCCGTGGATACCGAAGGCCTTGGGGATGGAGGGGCCGGTGATGTCGGCGTCCAGAACGGCCACATTGTGGCCCCGGCGCTGCATGGTGACGGCCAGCTGGCTGGTGACCATGGACTTGCCGACGCCGCCCTTGCCGGATACCACGCCGTAAACCTTGCCGACCCGGCAGCCCTCCCGCAGGGGCTTGATCTGGAAGGGGCTGCCCCCCTGGCGCTCGGCGCAGCTTTCACCGCAGCTGCTGCAATCGTGGGTACAATCGCTCATAATCAATTCTCCTTTATAATTATGTTGTAGAAATTATTTCTTGACGACGCCGTCCTTCTTCTGCCGCAGTACGTCGATGAGCTTGCCGTGGCGCTTGGAGCGCAGGTTGGGGTGGGAGCGCAGCAGACGGCGCTCGAACACGTCTGCGCCGCTGCGCAGCTGGGCCAGGCGCAGCATCCGCTCCTGCAGATACTCGTCGCTGGCCTTCTCCAGGCCGTTCATCAGGCGGACGGTGAGCTCCTCCACCCGGTTGCCGTACAGCTGGGCCTTTTCGTCCAGGTGCTGGCGGATCTCCTGCTGGAGCTTCTGCAGCTTGTCCAGACGGTGGGACAGCTGGAAGGCGCTGCGGATGGACAGAACGTTGTCCATGATATACAGGCCGAAGATGAAGGACGCCACCGGCACGGTGTACTCCGGCCCGATGCCCATCAGCCACCGCAGCACCGGCGGGTTCACCACATGGCACAGCAGCACGCAGCCCAGGCCGAAGAAAATGCAGTTGGTCAGGCAGATGCGGCCGTTGATCTGATACTTGCAGTTGGAGTAGTCCCACCAGCGCATGTGGAAGATGGTCTCCATCATCCAGCTGGTGAAGTACTCCAGGGCCGTGGTCAGCACCATGCCCGCGAGAAACGTCAGAATGGGGTTCTTCAGCCCACCATTTAATACATATAACACCAAAAGCGCGCCGTGTCCATAGATGGGGCAGAGAAATCCGTTGAGAAATCCGCGTTTTTCGCTTAAATGCTTGATGGCGATGGAGTGATAGATCATCTCGCCCACCCAGCCGGCGGTGCTGTAGATGATCATCAGCAGGAAGCATACGCAGATATTCTCAAAGCTATTCAGGGGCAGAAACATAGAACACCTCAATTCAGGGATATAACGTGGGCGCGGTCCCGGAGATAGTCACCCTCCCGCCGGTGGCAGGTGAAAAGCAGGATCTGACGGCTGCGGCTCTCCTCTGCCAGCCAGTCCAGGGCGGCGGCCAGCCGCTGGTCGTCAAAGTTGGCCAGGGCATCGTCCAGGATCAGGGGCGCGGCCTTATCCCGGGGCAGCACCATCCGGCAGATGGCCAGCCGCACCGCCAGGTACAGCTGATCTCCCGCCCCCTGGCTCAGCAGGGACAGGGCCCTGGGCATGGCGTCCCCGGCGGGCTGGGCGCTGAGGGACAGGTTCCGGTCCAGCAGCACCTTGTCGTACCGACCGCCGGTGATGGCGGAGAAGATCCGGGCCGTTTCCGCCCCCAGGGCCGGGGAAAACCGGGTTTGCAGGACGGTGTTGGCCTGGGTCAGGGCCTCCATGGCCAGGGCAATGGCGTCGTACTCCGCCTGGAGGGCCTCCAGCCGCCGGGTGCACTGGTCCCGCTGGGCCTGTAAGCTCTCGGGGCTGTCCATGGTCCGCAGCTGGCCGGTAAGGCTGTCCACCCGGGAGCGGGCCTCCCGCAGCTGATTCCGGGCCTGGGGCAGGGCGGCGTTTATCTGCTCCCGGGACAGCACCGGCCGGGGCAGGGTCTCCTCCGGGTCCGGCAGCGGCGGCTGGGGCATTCGGGCTATTTGATGAATTGTGCCGCA
>ERZ772821.1769-NODE-1769-length-12363-cov-4.228469_pt1 | contig 12363 bp, 9 predicted proteins | sample MGYA00580859_ERZ772821 | MGnify/ENA primary metagenome ERZ772821 (study PRJEB29015, sample SAMEA2737674) | human gut metagenome | biome: human gut; feature: human-associated habitat; material: faeces | place: China | collected 2012 ...
TTATCCACCCCGGTACTGCGAGATTGCCACGGGCGCGAAGCGCCCTCGCAATGACAAACTTGGGGGCCATTGCCTTTTTAACATTAGCCCGCACTTCCCGCCGGTGCAGTGCCGGGTCCGGCTGTCCCCTCCCCTACAATACTGCATGCGGTCGGCGATGGCTTGTACGGGCTGCAACTGCCTTCCCGAGATTGCCACGTCGCTTTGCTCCTCGCAATGACACATCAAGGGGCGTGCGCAGGGAACGGTGCACGGCATCGATTTGGCTGTCCTTATGCCGCTTCGCGGACGGGCCTGGCTGTCCCCGCCCCTACAACGCACGACCGGCGCCCCTGCGAAATTTTCCATATTCCATTATCCCTTTTACTGGAGGTATCACCATGCTCGGTTGTGTCATCATGGCGGCGGGGAACGCCGTGCGCTTCGGCGCGAACAAGCTCGAGGCGGAGCTGGACGGCAAGCCGCTCATCATGTGCACCCGCAAAGAGGCCGCGCGAGAGGTGCTGGCGAGGCTGGGGAAGCGAGGGAAGGACGGTAAAGCGCGCGGCTAGGCGCTGGGCGCTTTACCCGTGTCGTCCTCGATGGCGCGATGCGGACGGGCGGGGGATCCGAAAGCGACCGTGTTGGACGGGATGTCCTTGTTGACGACGGAGTTGGAGCCGATGATCACGTTGTCGCCGATGGTCACGCCGGGGAAGATCGTGCAGTTGGCGCCGATCCAGACATCGCGGCCGATCTTGATCGCCTGCGCGCGGCTCGTGAACCCGCGGCGCTCGCCCGGCTGCTTGGGGTGGTCGACGGTCGTGATGACGCACCCGGGCGCGATCATCGTGTGATCGCCGATCTCGATGGGCGCGGCGTCGATGAACGTCACGTTGGAGTTGATGAAGACGTGGTCGCCGATGAAGATGTTCTTCCCGTTGACGAAGCTGACCGGCTCGAGGAATTAGAGGTCCTCGCCGACCTCCCCGAACACGGTGCGCAGGTAGTCGATCTGCTCCTCCTCGCTTTCCCAGACGCCGTTGTTAATGCGATCAAGCTTGCGCCGCACATCCTGGCGCTTCTCGAACCAACCAGGGTATTTGAGGGAGAACATGCGCGGCTGATCAGACATGGTTGAGTCCTTTCGGATTAGAAACCATATAATCTTGGTAATATATTAAATTATCCCTAGTTCGGTAACGCCGAGACTCTGCTGGATAAACTGTATGAATGTAGCTTCGTTAAAGAGGGTCTTGATGTCTGCGAGTGCTTCATGATATTGGCGAATGGGCTCGCAACTAGCCCAGTGCTATCTTGCTATGCCGATCCGGTGGTGGCCTTCCTCGTTAAGGGCAACATAATAGTTTAACGACGGTGGATTTTGGGAAGATAATTACGATCCAGGTGGGTGCCCCATGTCTAGAGACCACTTTATGCCAGCATCCTTCATTTCTCGTTTTGGAATACCTTGGGAAGACTCGCGAAGGAGCAGGGATAAAAAAGTCTGGGTTGCTCACTTGGGTAATACTCGCATCATCAAAGAGCGGGCATCATCGTTTGGATATATTAACGGGTTTTATGGAGCACCTACGGTATATCCAGGGACTGCTCTGACAGTGCCTTCTTTTGATAGCTGGGGTTACGAAGCTGAACTCAACAGGGTTCTGGACGAAGTGTCGAGCCAAAAGCCCATCGCGCTATCAGATTGGCTTCATGTCCTGGTGCCTTTCGTCGCTGGATTGTTTTCTCGCGGCCCTGACTTTAATCGAAGGTATGAAACTCTATACGATCAGCTGTCTGTCGAAGCGGCGGCTGATGAGACATGGCGTAAATTGAATACCAATTTTTCTCGACACATTCGTATGGAAAGGCTTCTATCTGCAGTAATGTCATCTAGTTGGATTGTGCACCATGTTCCTTTCCCATGTTCGATTATTTCCAACGATTTGGGTTTAGCTACGATGTACGATCCGAAATTCGATAAGAGAGGCTGGGCGATACCAGTTGATCCTGGATGCGTTTTGTCGATCTTGCCAGGCACTGCGAGAAATATCGGGGAATACAGAAATGGTGCTTGGTATGCTACCTTGCCTCATACCAACTGGGCACCAAAGTTCTTCGGCAATCTAAACAACAGCATTGCCCAGCAGGCGTCTAGTTTCATTTTTGGCAACAGTCTAGAATCCGTAGCTCGCTGTTCTTTGAGGATGTCTTCTAAATCGCCACAAGATCTCTTTGGGATAATGGATTTCGATTGGGGTTCTTCGATTGAAAGCGTCTTGTATGGGCATAGATTTGATTGGTATTTTGCTGCTGCTATAGCGGATAGCGACAGCATTCCGGATCCAATGTTGAATCTTCCGGACGTCTTCGACGCAATTGATTATGAAAGGTGGGTCCCTCTCTTCTTTGAGGTTCCTTCTGAGAAGGATTTGCAATTTCAGGGTATCGCCTGCGATCGAGAAGTGGGTTTAATTCGCATTTCCCTCGAAACAACAAACGTGGAGGTTGGTGGATAAGACCAATGACTGTTAACGATCATGCGATCGATAAGAAACCCTCTCCTATGTCCGCAGCTAAAGCCTCTGCCCCTCCCATCTAATACAATAGTACATGCTTTGTATTGCATTGTGTATGCGATGAAAGGGTGACTATGAAGTACACCGATTTGGTTGAACGCGGGGCGAAGCAAACCGAGATCCAAGCGTTTCTCGCTGAAGGCGAAACGGTGCCGGTCACCATTCGTATACCTAAGAACCTTCGAGACTCGGCAAAAGAAGCGGCTTCCCTTCGGGGGGGGGGTCAGTTACAGCGCATTTGTGCGTATGTGCATGATTCAGGAACTAAGCAGGAAGGCGTAACGCGCATGAACCACTCTGAAATCTCGAGCTTCATCTGGGGTACCGCGGATCTGCTGCGCTCCAGCTTCAAGCAGCACGAATACGGCGACATCATCTTGCCGTTCACGGTCATGCGCCGACTGGACGTCGTGCTGGAGCCGACCAAGCAAGCCGTTCTCGACGTCGCTGCGAAGAAGCTTCCCGACGCTCTGCGCGACACGATGCTTAAGAAAGCCGCCGGCGTCGACTTCTACAACACGAGCGAGTTCACTATGAAGGGGCTCCTTTCGGATGCCGACGGGATAAGGGAGAACCTGACGAAATACGTCACGTCCTTCTCCCCGGAGATCGCGGACATCTTCGACAAGTTCAAGATCTTCGAGGCCATCAAGGACCTGGACGACAACGACCTCCTTTTTCTGGTCGTCGAGCGCTTCTGCAGTCCGAACATCGATCTGAGCCCTGCCTCGATCACCAACTCCGACATGGGCGATATCTACGAAGAGCTTATTCGTCGCTTTTCCGAAGTTTCCAACGAGACCGCAGGCGAGCATTTCAGTCCGCGCGATGGTCTGCGGCTTGCGGCGGAGCTTTTGGTGGTGGGCGAGATGGAGGACCTCACGCAGCCGAACCGCATCGTGAAGGTGTGCGATCCCTGCGCGGGAACCGGCGGAGCGCTCACGGTGTTCGCTGATCGCGTCGCCGAGATCAACCCTAACGCAACGGTGGTGACCTACGCGCAGGAAATCAACGGCCAATCGTATGCCATCTGCAAAAGCGACACCATCTTGAAGGGCGGCAACATCGTAAACGTCCATCTTGGCGATACGCTCGCCGACGATCAGATGCCTGATGAGACGTTCGGCTACCAGATCTCCAATCCGCCGTACGGTGTGGATTGGAAAAAGTCCCAGAAGGCGGTGAGGAACGAGCACGACGCGCTCGGTTTTGCTGGTCGCTTCGGCGCCGGGCTTCCGCGTATCTCCGACGGCCAGCTGCTTTTCGTGCAGCATATGGTTGCGAAGATGCGCAAGCCCGAAGACGGCGGCGGGCGCATCGCCGTGTTCCTCAACGGCAGCCCGCTGTTTACCGGCGCTGCGGGAAGCGGTGAAAGCGAGGTCCGTCGCTTTCTGCTCCAGCACGACCTCGTGGATGCCATCATCGCCATGCCGAACGATTTCTTTTTCAACACCGGCATCGCCACGTATATCTGGATTCTCGACAACACCAAAGAGCCGCGCCGCCGGGGCAAGGTGCAGCTCGTCAATGCCAACGGTATCTACCGCAAGATGCGGAAGAGCCTGGGCAGCAAGCGAAACGAGTTCACCGACGAGCAGATCTCTCAGATCGTTGCCCTTTACGAAGCATTCGAGGATGCGGATCCGAATCTCTCTAAGGTGCTCGGCAATGACGAGTTCGGGTACGTGACCGTGGACGTGCGCCGTCCGCAGTACGACGAGAACGGGGAGATCATACGCGACAAGAAAGGACGTCCTGTCGCCGACAAGGAGAAGAACGACACCGAGAACATCCCGCTCTCGCAAAGCGTCGAGAAGTACATGGAGTGCGAAGTGCTGCCGTACGCACCCGACGCATGGATCGAGCCGCGCAAACAGAAAAAAGGCCAGATGCTGGAACTGCGCGACGGCGGCGTGGTTGGCTTTGAGATCCCCTTCACGCGATATTTCTACGAGTACACGCCGCTGCGTCCCAGCACGGAGATCCTGGCGGAGATTCGCGACCTCGAGGTGAGCATCGCCGAGAAGCTGCGGAAGGCGGGGCTGTGATGGGCGAGAAAAAGAACACGCGCGTAGACGACGAGAAGAATGAGCTGGCGGCACCGAGTGGAATCGTTGCATATCGGCAGACTGAGGACATCGTTGGTGATGCGCGGCTCATTATCGAGAGCGCGCAGAAATGGGCTCATCGCGCGGTCAATGTTGCCCTCGTGTACCGTAATTGGTTTCTGGGCAAACGCATTGCGGAAGAGGAGCTCAAGGGCGAGGGTCGCGCAAAATACGGAGCGCAGGTTATCGTGAATCTATCTAAAGCGCTCTCGAAGGAATACGGCAAGGGATTTTCCAAGCTGAATCTTTGGTATTTCCTGAGATTCTATAGGGTGTACCCGCAGATTGTTTACACGCCGAGTAAACAATTCGACTCCCTGCTTTCTTGGACTCATTATCGGGTTTTGCTGGGAGTTGAAGATCCCAAGGCTCGCAAATGGTACACGCAGGAAGCGGCTTCCCAAAACTGGAGCGTGCGCACGCTCGACCGCAATATCAGCACGCAGTATTACCATCGACTTTTGGCGTCCGGCGTGAAGGAGCCGGTCGAGCAGGAGATGGAGCAAAATACTGCTGCGTATCAGACCGAAGGCTATCGAAAGCTTGAGTTCGTCAAAAACCCGTACGTGATGGAGTTTCTCGGCTTCAGTGCTGATGCGCAGATCAAAGAAAACGATCTGGAGGATGCACTCATCGTCAACCTGCAGAAATTCCTGCTTGAACTGGGCAAAGGCTATGCGTTTATGGGCAGGCAATACCATCTGCGAGGGATCGACGGCGACTATTTCATCGACCTGGTGTTCTACAACGTCGTATTGAAGTGCTACGTGCTCATAGACCTGAAAGTGGGCAAGACCACGCATCAGGATGTCGGCCAGATGGACATGTACGTGCGCATGTTCGACGAGATGCAACGTGGCGAGGGCGATGGCCCCACGTTGGGGATCGTGCTTTGCTCCGAAACGAGCGAGGATATCGCCCGCTACTCGATACTCAAAGGCAACGAGCAGCTGTTCGCCAGCAAATACAAGCTCTATCTTCCGAGTGACGAGGAGCTGCGTAACGAGATTGAGACGCAGAAGCACTTGTTCGAGCTGCAGCAGTCAGAGCGCAGCGAAAGCGACGGTGAGTAGCTATGGAACGCTACGAGGAGTACAAGGATTCCGGCGTCGAACGGATCGGGGAGATCCCGGCGGAGTGGGAGGCTGCCAGGCTCAAAACCCATCTCGTAAAGAATCAGGGGGGAGTCTGGGGGAGCGACCCGAGAGGGGATGGCGGGACCGTTGTTCTTCGCTCGACCGAGCAGACCGTGGATGGCAACTGGGACATCTCGGATCCCGCAATCCGCGACTTGAGCGAGGAGTCTGACGCGGATAGCCGAATTCTGGAAGAGGGCGACCTGCTCGTGACCAAATCGAGCGGCAGCGCACTTCATATCGGAAAGACGACGATCGTCGACGAGGCGATTGCCTCCATGCGCTGCTCGTACTCGAACTTTATGCAGAGGCTGCGATCGGGACGAGGCTTGACGTCGCGATTCTGCTGGTACTTTCTTAATTCCGATTTGGCCAGGGAGCAGTATTGCTACTTGCAGAACTCTACTTCGGGGCTTGGAAATCTAACGTCGGGCACTATCTCGGGGATCATGATTCCCGTTCCCCCTGTCGACGATCAGGAAGCTATCGTAAGCTACCTTGACGCCAAAACCGCCGAGGTCGATTCTCTTGTAAAGGATTGCGAGCGGGAGGTTGAGCTGCTGCAGGAGTATCGCAAGGCGGTCGTCTCCGAAGCGGTCACCAAGGGCCTTGACCCCAACGCCCCCATGAAAGACTCCGGCATCGACTGGATCGGAGAGATTCCGGAGGAGTGGATGCTCTCCAGGGTAAAAAACGTTACATTTTCGTATGCGCGCATAGGTTTCCGTGGCTATCGAGTTGATGATTTGGTTGATGAAGGTGAAGGGGCGCTAACGTTGAGCCCTTCCAATTTAGCGGGATCTGGTTTGGATCTGTCGAAAGTGTCTTATTTGAGCTGGTGCAAATATGAAGAAAGCCCCGAGATACAGTTAGGTGTAGGGGATGTTTTGTTGACAAAGACTGGTTCATCTTACGGAAAAACTGCATACATCACTAAGTTGTCAATGCCGGCAACCATTAACCCCCAGTTAATGGTGTTCAAGAGGATACAAGGCGTTGCGAAATACTTTTATTACCTGACCTGTACTGATTGGTTTCAGCTTCAGATCGAGAGGTGCGTTGTCGGGGGAACGATTCCTACCATATCCCAAGAAGCTATACGAAATATGTATATATGCTGGCCAGATTCTGAGCAGCAGGACACTATTGTCGCCTATCTCGACACCAAAACCGCCGAGATCGACTCGCTCATCGCCGACTACCAATCTATGGCTGACAAGCTGCGCGAATACCGCAAGTCGCTCATATCGGAAGCCGTGACCGGCAAGTTCAAGGTTCCAGGAGTTGCATGATGGATTTCGAGAAGATTGATCCGGCGATTGCCGACACACTTCAGGATGGCGATGTCCTGGTCACTCCTGATGCCATGTATGAATACAAGCAGGTCGGAGAGACCACCGAGCTCGTCTTCGAGAACGATGTCGCCGCCTTCATGCACGAGACGGGCTGGCGTACCTTCGCGAGCAATGCTGAGGGCCAAGCTGACTACGATCGCAAGCTTGCTCTCAAGGTGGACTCCCTCGTGGGATTCGTGCAGGAAACGCAGCCTGAAGAGTGGGCGAAGATCGAAGGGCTGTACGGCTCGCATACGCGCGAGCGCTTTCTCAAGCGACTGGTCGAAGAGCTTGAGCCTCATGGTGAACGCGGAGGAGTGCTGAACGTTCTACGTCATGGCATTCGCATGGCGCCGGGGGCGCAGTTCCGGCTGTGCTTCTTCAAACCGGCAACGGGCAAGAACCCCGATGCGCTAGCGCGGTACCGCGCCAACCGGTTCGAGCTCGTCCGTCAGCTGCGCTACGGCACGATGCTGGACGATTCCGGCAATTCGGTCGACGTGGTCCTGTTCCTTAACGGCATCCCTGTCGTCACAATGGAGCTCAAAAACAACCTGTCGGGCCAGCGCACCGAGCATGCCGTGAAGCAGTACAAGACCGACCGCAGTCCCAAGGAACTCTTGTTCAAGCCTAATCGCCGCGCCCTCGTGCATTTCGCGCTCGATTCCGAGACGGTCGAGATGTGCACCTGGCTCGCCAACGGCAAATCGCGGTTCCTTCCGTTCAACCGGGGAAACGGCATGAACGGCGGCGGCAATCCCATACCGGAGGACGACGGATACCGAACCGGGTACCTGTATCGGGAGATCCTCGCTCCGGACAGCCTGCTTGACATCATCCAGCGCTTCGTGCGGGTGGAGTACGACAAGGAAACGCACGTGATGAAAGCGGTCATCTTCCCTCGCTTCCATCAGCTCGATGCCGTCCGCAAGCTCGTCGCCGACGCCAAGGCGAACGGCGTGGGCAAAAACTACCTCATCCAGCATTCGGCGGGCAGCGGCAAGTCGAACTCCATCGCATGGCTGGCGCATCATCTGCAGTCGCTGCATGACGACAGCGGCAATCCCGTGTTCGACACCGTGATCATCCTGACCGATCGGAGGAACCTGGACGAGCAGCTCTCCGAGACGATCGATTCAGTCGAGCATAAGCGCGGCGTGGTGGTGCGCGTTCGCGAGGAGGACGGCAGCGCGGGACTGCGCGAGGCGCTGAACTCAGGCGCGCAGATCATCACGTCAACCATCCAGAAGTTCCCATACATCTGCTCTGAAACCAAGGTGTCCGGCCGCACGTTCGCCGTCATCATCGACGAGGCTCACAGCTCGCAAAGCGGCAAGGCGAACGCCAAGATGAAGATGGCGCTCATTGATCGTGATCTTGATCCGGATGAGCCGTGGGATACCGAGGACGAACTCGTCCGCGAGATGAAGGCGCAAGGGCATATCAAGAACCTGAGCTTCTTCGCGTTCACTGCCACACCCAAAGCGGCGACGCTCGAGGTCTTCGGAACGCGCGATGACCAATGCAAACGCGACGCCGACGGCATGCTCATTCCGCGCCCCTTCCATCTGTACAGCATGAAGCAGGCGATCGAAGAGGGCTTCATCCTGGATGTTCTGGAGAACTACACGTGCTTTGAGACGTACTTCAAACTGGCGAAGACCATCCAGGACGATCCCAAGTACAAGGAGGCGAAGGCCAACCGGGCGCTCATGGGGATCGTGAACTGGGATCCGGCCATGGTGGAGCGCAAGGCGCAGATCATCGTCGAGCATTTCATGAACGACGTCGAGGGCGTGCTGGGCGGCAAGGCGAAGGCCATGGTGGTGACTTCCAGCCGGCCGATGGCGTATCGTCTGTACAGCGCCATGACCGAGTACATCGAGCAACAGCGGTATGCCTGTCAAGTGATGGTTGCCTTCAGTGGGACGCTTGAGGTCGACGGCAAAGAGCTCACCGAGGCGAAGATCAACGGCGTGTCCGAAACGCGGACGGCGAAGGTTTTCGATAGCGACGAGAAGCGCATTATCGTCTGCGCCAACAAGTTCCAGACCGGATTCGACCAGCCAAAGCTCTGCGCCATGTACGTGGACAAGATGCTGACGGGTGTGACGGCAGTGCAGACGCTTAGCCGACTGAACCGCACGTGCGCTATCCCGGGCAAGCGCACGTTCGTTCTCGACTTTGTCAACACCTGGGAGACGATCCGCGCGAGCTTCGCCAACTACTTCGAAGCGACGGAGCTGGATGCCGTGACGGATCCCGACGTGATCTACAACCTGGCGAGCCGGCTGGACGGCTACCACGTATACGATCCCTCCGAGGTCGAGGCGGTGGCAGCGGCATATTTCGACGAGCTCGACCTGAATGCGGTGCTGCGCAAAGTCGAATCGAAGCTTCAGCCCGCGGTCGATCGTTGGAAGGCACTGGACGATACGCCCAAACGCGAGTTCAAGGCGCTGCTGCGCAAGTTCCTGCGTTCGCACTCGTTCATCACGCAGATGATCAGCTTGGGGGATGCGGAGCTGCACCGCCTGTTCGTGTATGCGGGCTTCCTGGTCAAGAAGCTCTATCTGGATACGGGCGCTACGCCGGATCTGCGCGACAAGGTGGAGCTCGAGTACTTGCGCATCGAAGACAAGGGGACGCAGGCGATCAAGCTCGAGAGCGAGGCGCTGCACAACGGCGGCGCGAATGCGGGCATTCCAAAAGAGGAGGAGGAAGAGCGCCTGAGCGTGCTCGTCGACCATCTGAACGAGATCTTCGGCGCTCAATGGACCGAGGCGGACAAGATCATAAAGGCATGTGCAGACAAGATTTGCGAGGACGAGGATTTCGTCGCCAAAGCGCGCGCGAACAGCATGAACGACCTGCGGGCGATCTTCGGGGATGTCATGATGAACGCGCTTGCGCTCATCCTTGGTGATAGCCAGGATATGTATGAGAGGTTCAACGAGAATCCAGAAGCGTATCTCACCATCATGAACAACGATCTGCTTCCGATTGTGTATCGGCGTTGCAACGCGGAAGAGGGTTGACGAGAGCCGGTGTTCGGAGGAGGGGCGATTTGCTAACGGGTTCTTTCCGTGCTTTTATACAGGAGTGAGCGCGGACGGCGCTCTCGGATAGGAAGGAAATGAAATGGCGGAAATCGGCATCATGGAATGGACGTTCGTGGCGGACTGCGAGATACCGGCCGACGTCGTCGACATTCTCGTTCCCGGAGAGACGCCGATCGCGGCTTACAAGACCATTCGCGATTCGGCGATCATAACCGACAAGCGTCTTATCGTGAGGGATGCCCAGGGGATCACCGGCAAAAAGGTGGAGATCTACTCTCTTCCGTGGAAATCGATCGATATGTGGTCGAGCGAGAATGCGGGCAAGATCGACTTCAATGCCGAGATGGAGTTCTGGACGCGTGCCGGCCATGTGAAGCTCAACCTCAAGAAAGGTGTTGACGTGCGCCGTTTCGATCGCATCGTCGCAGCGTACGTTCTTTAGGGTCTCGTGGCAATCGGAGCGAACAGCTTTTATCGCATCCGTCCCATGCGTTTGTAGAAATCGGCGGGGATGCGGCGGTGGCCGAGGCCTTTCGCCTCGATGCCGCCGTCGATTTCCCTGAACATTATCCGACAAGTCACTTCGATTCCTTGTCTGACGCGGTGCTGGTACAGGATGCGGTCTCTACCTCTCCGGCAGATCCTCCATTCCGCATCCCAGCACGCGCGATAGTCGATAGAGCGCGCTCCTTGGGCACGGTTGATGTCCTTGTTGCGTTGTTCGTGCATCTGGATTACGCGCAACCCGACGTTGGCGCGGCGGGCGAGCTCCGACTGCGACAGTCCGAACGCTTTCCGCCTCGCGCGTAGCCGGGTCGGGCGGTTCTCATCGAGCGCATCCAGCTTCCGCAGCATCTTTCTATGAATTTGGACTCGTCCGCCTCGTGCAGCGGGTGATGCATCCCTCTCAGGTCGTCGTAGGAAAAAAATCGAACGCTGATCGGTGGGGGAGGCCGGTTTTCAGCTGAAACCACGCCACGGACCATCCCACCTAGTAATCGGGCGAGCGATCGTATCTCGGTAAGGGCCGCTCCGGGCAAGAAAGAAGCCGGGCATCCCACCAAAGATAGACCCGGCTTTGTTCCAAGAAAGATGCTGCCCGGTTAGGCGGGGCACCTTCCATTTGGGATGGTATCAGGTTGACTGGCGTGTGGCAACGGGGGTGGCCGGCGTGACGAGCTATCCCACCAGCGCCAGCTTCTCTGCTCGCCCTTCCTCGATCGTGGCGATGATCTCCTGCTTGTACGTTTCTCTGTTCTGCATCTCGTCGGTTGCTAGCAGGGCGGAATCGACTCCTACGCTTATTGCCGTTCCGGCGGCAAGGCCGGCAACGGTGCCTGCCGGACCGCCGATCGTCCCCAGTGCACCGCCTGCAAGGGCGCTCGCCGCTCGAGAGAATCCCATGCTGCTGAGCTTGCTAATGAGCTTCTTCGAGAATTCTTTCCCCATCGCCTTTTCCACGAGTTTTTTCACGAGATAACCGCCTTCGGCACCGGCTCCGGCGCTGATACCCAAACGCGCCCCTGCATCCATCAGCTTCTCCGTGGGCTCGAGCGGCTGCGACAGGAAGTCGTCCGCCAAAAGCTCCTTGGTTGTCACCAGCCATTCGGGCACGCCGGACAGCTCGTAGCCGGCAAGCTCCTGTTCGATGCCGGCTTTCAGCTGCGAGGCCTGCTCCACGAAGCTGTCGAACTCGGCCTCCAGCTGCGAGTCGTCGATGCCTTGCTCGATCTGGTTTTGGAACTGCTCCGCCACGAAGCTCTCGGCGGTCCCCGTGATCATCGTGGCCAGGCGCTCGTAGTCGGCGGGCAGGCTGTAGTACCAGTCCAGGTAGCTGTCCACGTTGGCGATTCTCGCGTCGTAGGACGCGTTGATCAGCGGCACCAGCTTCTCGCGCGCGTCGGCGTACAGCGTCTCGGACTTCTCGCGCGCCTCGGCGATCAGCTCCGCCATCGCCTGCTGCTCGTAGTACTTGCCGTCCAGCACGAACGCCGCCATGCCGGCCTGATCGCGCACGAAGCTCTCCGCCGCGGTGAACTCCTCGGTCTCCGACGCCCGATCGACCGCCAGATCGGCGCCCAGAAACGCCGCGCACAGGCACACCGGCAGCACCGCAGCCGCAGCGGCGTACTTCTTGACGACGGGCTTGTGCGCGCTGGGCT
>ERZ772821.1771-NODE-1771-length-12360-cov-40.184803_pt1 | contig 12360 bp, 11 predicted proteins | sample MGYA00580859_ERZ772821 | MGnify/ENA primary metagenome ERZ772821 (study PRJEB29015, sample SAMEA2737674) | human gut metagenome | biome: human gut; feature: human-associated habitat; material: faeces | place: China | collected 2012 ...
TTTTCCGGTTCGACGAACAGCCGATCGTGTCAAATTTGGTCTAACAGAGCCTTTTTATTACAACGCGGCGGAACGTTTTATTGCGCGTTGGGCGGACCGGTAAACCGTTCGGACGTTAAATCGAGCCGACTGCGCCTTTGCTTTGCCGGGGGTGTTCGTTATCGGCTAGTATGGCCTTATTGTTACGACGCGCACCGCGTCGGGAAGCGCGGTGCCGCTTGTTGGGAGGAATGTCATGAAGAAGAAGCTGCTGCTTGCGCCCCTGATGGCTGTTCTGGTCGCGTGCGTGGTTGTGCTTTCCGGCTGCGGAGGTCCTTCGGTTGAGGAGCTCATCACCGAGGATCTTACGACGCAGTTTGACGAGGTCAAGAACGGCGGCGACGACTTCCTCGCCGGCCTGGAAGAGGCCTCGGGCGACGAGTTCGAGCAGCTGGGCATCGATCCCAAGGAGTACGCCAAGAGCTATCTCGAGGGTTTTGACTACAAGATCGGCGATGTGACGGTCGACGAGGACAAGGGCACCGCGACTGCCGATGTCACCATTACCTGCAAGTCCATGAACAAGATCGTTGAAGATTTCGCCACCCAGTATCAGGAGAAGATCGCGGCGCTCGATACGATGCCTTCCGAGGACGACCTGTACAAGATGGCCGGCCAGGTCATGGTCGACGTGACCAAGGCCGCTAAGACCAAGGACACCAAGGTCACCTTCAAGTATTCCTGTAATGACGACGGCGAGTGGTCTGCCGACGATTCCGCAACCAACGAGATGATGAATGCCATGATGAGCTAGGGGAGTTACACGGTAGTTCGTTACGGCGTTTTACCAAACGCCGTAACTGCCCGACGCTGCGCGGGCACCAGAGCGACAACTTGTCATTCAAAGAGGACGGCATGACCAGAAGGTCTATGCCGTCCTCTTTTCATGCCAATTTGTTCGCTCTGGTGGGCGCTCGCTGCCGTTGCCAAAACATCGGCATTTTCTCTGTTGCCAGAAGGTGGTCGTTGGGGACGTTCTTAAATAACTAGTCGTTTAAGAACGTCCCCAACGACTACATAGCATGAGAGTGGATAATCTCCCGGTTTGAGTCTGCATTCAAGCTCAAAGTGGGAGATTATCCACTCTCGTTTTTGTTCTACCTACATTTGTAGGAACAGTTCGTGGAGGCGGGTGTCTTCATCGAGTTCGGGGTGGAAGGTTACGCCGAGCTGGTTGCCCTGGCGGGCGGCGACGATGCGGCCATCGACCTCTGCCAAGGCCTTGGCGTCGCCGTGGACCTCGACGATGCGGGGCGCGCGGATAAATGTCAGCGGCACTTCACCGTCGATGCCGTCTACCTGTCCCTTGGTGCGAAAACTGCCGAGCTGTCTGCCATAGGCATTGCGCTCAACGAGCACATCCATGGTTGCCAAACGCGGCGTGCCCTTATCGTCATGAGCGGCAAGGTCGTGAGCCAGCAGAATCAGGCCGGCGCAGGTGCCCAGGACGGGCATGCCTTCAGCGATACGGGTACGAAGCTCCTCGAGCATGCCCAACTCATCAAGCAGTTTCCCTTGAACGGTAGACTCGCCGCCGGGAAGTACCAGACGGTCAAAGTTCTGCTTCAAATCAGCCGCCTGCCTCAGCTCAATACAGCGTGCGCCCAGCTCAGATAGCCTTGCCTCATGCTCGGCAAAAGCGCCTTGGACCGCCAGCACGGCAACCGTTTGGTGTGCATAATCGCTCATGTGCGATCCTTTCTGCTGGACTAGCGCCCGCGCTCTTCCATGATAATCTCGATCTCGTCGGCGTTGATGCCCACCATAGCCTCGCCCAGGTCCTCCGAAAGCTCGGCGATGAGCTTGGCGTCGGTGAAGTTTGCCACGGCCTTGACGATGGCGGCGGCGCGCTTGGCGGGGTCGCCGCTCTTAAAGATGCCCGAGCCAACAAAGACGCCCTCGGCGCCCAGCTGCATCATCAGCGCGGCGTCGGCGGGGGTCGCGACTCCGCCGGCGGCAAAGTTTACGACGGGGAGCTTGCCCGTGGCATGGACCTCGCGCACCAGCTCGACCGGAACCTGCAGCTGCTTGGCTGCCTCAAAGAGCTCGTCGTCGCGCAGAGCAACAACGTCGCGGATCTGCTTTTGGATCTTGCGCATATGGCGCACGGCCTGAACGACGTCGCCCGTGCCCGGCTCGCCCTTGGTGCGAATCATCGTGGCGCCCTCAGCAACACGGCGCAACGCCTCGCCCAGATCGCGGGCGCCGCAGACAAACGGCACGTCAAACTGGGTCTTGTCGATGTGATAGACATCATCGGCGGGGGAGAGGACCTCGGACTCATCGATGTAATCGATCTCGATGGCCTGCAGGACCTGCGCCTCGACAATGTGACCGATGCGACACTTGGCCATAACGGGGATGGAGACGGCCTCCTGGATGCCCTTGATCATCTTGGGGTCGCTCATGCGCGAGACGCCGCCTGCGGCGCGGATGTCGGCCGGAATGCGCTCGAGTGCCATGACGGCGCAGGCGCCCGCCTCCTCGGCGATGCGTGCCTGCTCGGGCGTGGTGACGTCCATGATGACGCCGCCCTTGAGCATCTGCGCGAGCTCGCGATTGAGTTTGACGCGATCGACCTTGCTGGTCTGTTCTGCCATGGTTGCTCCCTTGGTTGGCATGTACATTGCTTGACGGAACATCCTATCGGGGAGCTGGGTATGGCGAAATACTCAGTTTTCGAGATAATAATAAGATCAGCTTAATACCAGATTGAACAGCTCGATAAGGTCAGGTGACAAACTCATGCTTGACTACAATTTGGAAAAACGCGGCGAAGCATCGCTCTATGAGTATGTTTACCAGCAAATCCGAGATGATATCGTAGCTGGACGCATTACGGCGGGGGAGCATCTGCCGTCCAAGCGCGCCTTTGCCAGCCATCTGGGAATCAGTGTTATTACCATCGAGAATGCATATAGCCAGTTACTCGCTGAGGGCTATATTTGCTCAATGCCACGTCGTGGTTACTACGTTTGCGAGCTTCCGGATGCGCCGGTTTTGGCTTTGGCTGCGGGGGATATCGACCGAGATGCTGTCCCTGTTGGTCCCAGCGCGCATGATGCCATGGGGCAGGCAGAGCGATTCGACGAACTTTCTCCTTCCGCTTTGGAGGCGGCGCGGCTTTGGCAAAGTGCGCTACGGGCGACGCTGACGTCCGAAGACGAACGTGAAATCTTTTCGCCCGCACCGGCGCAGGGCACCGCTCGACTGCGACGTGCGATTGCGCACCATCTGCGCGGGACAAGGGGCATGAATGTCAATCCCGACAATATCGTTATCGGTGCGGGCGCCCAGCTGCTCGATACCATGTTGGTTCAGTTGCTTGGCGCGGACAAGGTGTATGCCGTCGAGGATCCAGGCTATTTGCGCTTGACGCGCATCTATCAGGCCATGGGTTGCGAAGTACGGCATGTCCCGTTGGATGCTGAGGGCGTGGACTTGAGCGCGCTGCAGAAAACCGGGACCGATGTCCTTCACCTGATGCCGTCTCATCAGTATCCGACCGGTCTTGTGACGAGCATTGCACGTCGCTATGCGTTGCTGAGCTGGGCCGCCGAGCGGCCAGGTCGGTATCTCATCGAAGACGACTTTGATTGTGAGTTTCGCCTTGCCGGCAAGCCGATTCCCGCGCTCGCGTCGATCGATGCCGCCCAGTCGGTTATCTACACCAACACGTTTTCGAAGAGCCTTTCATCGGCGTTACGTTTGGCGTACATGGTGCTGCCCGATGAACTAATGGAGAGGTTTAAACGCAACCTTGGTTTCTACGCCTCGTCGGTAAGTTCTGTTGACCAGGTCGCTTTAGCGCGCTTGCTGGAATCGGGTGATTACGAGCGGCATGTGAACCGCGTGCGCGTTCGAGCTCGCGAGGCGCGTGATGGCCTGACGGCGCTTGTGCGAAAGGCGTTTCCGGCGGGGGAGTTTTTGGTTGAGCACGCGGATGCCGGCCTCTACTGCGTCGTAGTTGCGGAGTGCGATACGGGCGGAAACTCTTTTACACGCGCCCTCGCGCGCTCGAGCATCCCTTACATCGATATCAATGACTGTTTTTGGTGTCCCGATGGCGCACATGGATCTTCAAACCCGACTCGAATCCTTGTCCAGTACGACGATTTGAGTCCAAATGAGCTAAATGCCCTGGAATCGCAGCTAATGGGCGCACCCTCTAACCTAAGTGAGTAGGCTTTTAGCGTGAGGAGGACCAGGCCGTTTTGTAGCAAGCTATCTACCTGCGATTTTGTGAAGCAGTTTAGTCGGTCTGCTCGGCGGGTCCTAAATAGTCTACTCACTTGCCGCGCAAGGCTTCCGCATGAGAAAAGAAGCGGGGTTTTCAACAGGGCTTCGTCCAGCTCTTGGCAAGCTTTTGGCCAGTTGGGGAGGGCTGTTGAAAACTTGGCAGTCCGTTCGGCGCCATTTTTGGTGCGTTCGCGCCAATGCGTGACTGACTGGGTTGAAATTCGTGATTTCCTGTGCCTATGAAAGATCTACTTTGTGACATATCGGCTTTTAGGTACTGGCGTTTGCCTCCTCAAGTCCGCGCTTTGTGTCCGCCTCTTCCACGACCGGAAGAAGACCGGCAGCGATATGATCTCGCCCGCAACCCGACGGCTGCGGTCGCGCTCGGTTTTCCGTTGTATACATTGGTTCGGACGAGAAACAAACGGACTTGTCCTGCCAGCATTAGGCAGCGGCTGTTTCTTGGTGAGCTTCCCAGGGAATCCGTGCTGGAAACGGAGCATGGGTTTTTGATTACGTCTCCTCTACTGACGGCATTCATCATGTTGCGGCATCTGACGGATCTTCAGCTTCTTTTGGTATTGGCGGAGGTGTGTGGCTTGTTTGCGGTGTGCGCCCTGCCGGCGGCACTTGAGGCGGAGCTTTCGCGTGCAATTGATTCGGGCGCGATTTCGACAACGTTCGGTTGGGTGCGCTGCCCGTCCGAGGACGGCACCGCCTCAAATTTATGGCGTCGAGACGCTTTGGTTTTGGGCGGAGACCTTGACCGTTTTTGTTCAGATGTTTGCGGGATGCGTTACGGCAATAGATTTATAGCGGTATCGCAACTCGTTCCATTGGGTGCCGCGTCGCCTTTTGAGGTCGAGGCGTATTTGCTACTTGCACTGCCGCGATCCCTGGGAGGCGAAGGTTTTTGCGGCATAGAGCTCAATGTCGAAGTGGCGCTAAGCGCAAGTGCTCGGGCGATTGTAGGCAAGTCCCGTGTATATATCGACCTACTTCTTTCTTCGCCGGACGGAGAGCGACAGGTGGCCATTGAATGCCAAGGAAAGGGCTCACACGGGCGAGCCGGGGATGGTTTGCGTGACGCCGACCGCATGACGGCGCTTCAGGCCATGGGCTACGATGTATTTCTCCTGACACACGGACAGATATCCGATGATGATAGATTCCATGCGATTGTTAAGGCCGTATGCAGGTTGCTCGATGTTGAATATCGCGATAAAAGCTTGGAGGAGCAAGGGGCCGAGGCATTACTTCGGTCTGAGCTATTCGTTGACTGGTCAAAACTGGGAGAAATCGACAAAAAGATGCCCGTTAGACACAAAAAGGCCCGATCATGGACGGTTGCAAATCTAAGTGAGTAGACTTTTAGCGTGATGGCGACCAGATTGTTTTGCGGCAAGCTATCTACCTGCGGTTTTATAAAGCAATACGGGTGGTCTGCTCGACAAGTTCCCAAAAGGCTACTCGCTTAGTTTTTGACGCGAAGCCGATGTCAAAGGTGGTCCTATTTTTGGGACGTTAACTGGTTTGCAAGACACGAAAAAGGCCCGAACCATGCGGTCCGGGCCTTATAAAGCTAGAGAATGTCTCTCAGGCGTTTGGCTTAGCCGAAGTAGCGCTTTAGCAGGCCGGCGAAAGCCTTGCCGTGGCGAGCCTCGTCGCGAGCCATCTCGTGCACGGTGTCGTGGATGGCATCGAGACCAGCGGCCTTGGCGCGCTTGGCGAGATCGGTCTTGCCGGCGGTGGCGCCGTTCTCGGCCTCAACGCGCATCTCGAGGTTCTTCTTGGTGGAGTCGGTCACGACCTCGCCCAGGAGCTCGGCGAACTTGGCGGCGTGCTCGGCCTCCTCGTGGGCAGCCTTCTCCCAGTACAGGCCGATCTCGGGATAGCCCTCGCGATGAGCGACGCGAGCCATGGCCAGGTACATACCGACCTCAGAGCACTCGCCCTCAAAGTTGGCGCGCAGGTCGGCAACGATGTCCTCGGAGACACCCTCCATCTTGGCGACGCCCACGACGTGCTCGGCAGCCCACTCGAGCTGACCCTCTTCCTGCTTCAGGAAACGAGAACCGGGAACGCCGCACTGGGGGCACTTGAAGTCCTCGGGCAGCTGGTCGCCGTCGAACTCTTCCACATAACCGCAAACGGGGCAAACAAACTTCATGATTCGATCCTTTCGATCGATGGCGATTGTGCGCTCGTCCGGTCCCGTAAGGGCCCTCTCCGGACGTGCGTCTTGACGAGTTCTATTATCCATAAATGCAACCAAATGTGAAGCCTATTAGGAATGATTTTTAATAAAATAATTTTGAGATGTGAAGATGTTGATTGATTAACGGTTTGCAAGTCATATACGGACGCCGCTGAGTACAATCGGGCGAGCAAATGTTGACCTATCAACAAATGAAGGAGTTTCCTTTATGCATCTAGCCCGTCGTGCCTGGTGCCGAACATATCAGACGGTTTTTCGCATTGCATTGCCAATCCTGCCCTATACCGAGCCGCGCATTTTAGAGCATGCCGAGGACGTGCCCGCGGTGCTTCAAAAGCGCTCGATACAGCGGGTTCTTATCGTGACGGATCCCGGTATTGCCCGTCTGGGGCTCACGGCGCCGCTCGAGACGGCGCTCGCGTCCAAGGGAATTGGCGTTACGGTCTATGCCGAAACGCGTGCGAACCCCACGGTCTCAAACGTGGAGGAAGCGGCGTCCCTGTATCGCGAGAGCGCCTGCCAGGCCATTATCGGCTTTGGCGGCGGTTCGGCCATGGACTGTGCCAAGGGCGTGGGCGCACGCATCGCACAGCCAAATAAGCCCATCAACAAGATGCGCGGCCTGTTGCGCGTCCACCGTCTCCTGCCGCTGCTCATCGCCGTCCCCACCACGGCGGGCACGGGAAGCGAGGTCACGCTTGCAGCGGTCATTACCGATGACGAGACGCACTACAAGTACCCCATTAACGACTTTGTGCTGATCCCGCGCTTTGCGGTACACGACCCCGAGTTTACACGTGGCCTGCCCGCCTCCATTACGGGGCAGACGGGTATGGATGCCCTGACGCATGCCGTCGAGGCCTTTATCGGCCGTAGCACCACGCCCTACACGCGCAAGATGGCGCGCCAGGCGGTGCAGCTCATCCACGACAATTTGCTCGAGGCCTATGAGTATGGCGACGACATGCGTGCGCGTCGCAATATGCTTTCGGCGGCGTATAAGGCGGGCGTTGCGTTTACCCGCTCCTATGTGGGATACGTTCACGCCATCGCGCACAGTCTGGGCGGCCGATACGGAATTCCGCACGGTTTGGCCAACGCGATCATCCTGCCGCACATGCTTCGCGTTTATGGTGACGCCGCCGCCCCCATGCTTGCCGATCTTGCTCGCATGGCAGGCATTGCGCCGGCTAACGCGCAGGACAGTCTTGCGGCCGAGGCATTTATCGATTGGGTCGATCGCATGAACGTTGCCCTGGGTATCCCCAAATATGTGACAGGCATTCGCCGCTCCGACATTCCCGAAATGGCGGCACATGCCGACGCCGAGGCCAATCCGCTATACCCCGTTCCGCTTTTAATGGACCGCTTGGAGCTCGAGCGTATGTACGAGGTCGTCGCGGGTGGTATGTTTGAGGACGAGAACTAGGAGAGTGCCATGAACACCGAGGAAATTGCGCGCATCGTCGGCGATCAGCGCGCCTACTTTAAGACGCACGCCACGTTTGATGTCGACGCTCGCCGCCGTGCGCTCGTGCGCCTGCGTGATGCGGTTCGTGCGCACGAGGCCGATATCGTCCATGCGCTCAAGACCGATTTGGGAAAGTCGCATGACGAGGCGTATATGTGCGAGATCGGCACGTCGCTTTCCGAGATTCGCCATCAGATCGCGCATGTGGCTCGATGGAGTCGTCCGCGCCTGCGTCCGTGTGACCTCGCCAATGCCGTGAGTGTGTGCAAAACGCAAGCCGTGCCCTATGGCGTCACGCTCATCATGGCTCCATGGAACTATCCGTTTTTGTTGACGCTCGAGCCGCTCGCCGGCGCGCTCGCTGCGGGTAACACCGTGGTCATCAAGCCGAGTGCCTATGCGCCGGCTTCGAGCGCGGTGCTCAAGCAAATCTGCGAAGAGACGTTTGATCCGCGCCTGGTGACGGTTATCGAGGGCGGGCGCGCCGAGAACGAAGCGCTGCTCGATGAGTGCTGGGACAAGATCTTCTTTACCGGCAGCGTTCCGGTCGGCAAACTCGTCATGGAGCGGGCAAGTAAAAACCTGACGCCCGTGACGCTTGAGCTGGGCGGAAAGAGTCCCTGCATTGTGGATGCGACGGCAAACTTGAAGGTCGCGGCACGGCGCATCGCCTTTGGTAAATGGCTCAACGTGGGCCAGACCTGTGTAGCGCCCGACTATCTGCTGGTCGACGTGCACGTGCACGATGAGTTGTTGGGCCTCATCAAGGAGGAGGTCCGCCGCATGTTTGGCGAGCATCCGCTCGACAACGAGGATTACGGCCACATCGTCAACGCCAAGCATTTTGCGCGCGTGCGCGGGCTGATCGATCCCGACAAGGTTGTGCTGGGAGGCACGGCGCGCGAGTCGTCGCTCAAGATTGAGCCGACGATCCTAGACGGCGTGTCCCCCGATGACGCCGTGATGCAGGAAGAAATCTTCGGTCCCATCTTGCCGGTGCTGACGTTTGAGAGCTTAGACGAGGCCGAGACGTTTATTACGGATCGTCCGACACCGCTGGCCTTATATATCTTTAGCCAGGACCGCGCAGTTCAGGAGCGCTTTGTGCGCCATGTGCCCTTTGGCGGCGGCTGCGTCAACGACACGATCATGCATCTGGCTACGAGCCATATGGGCTTTGGCGGCATGGGCGCGAGCGGTATGGGGCAGTACCATGGACGCGAGAGCTTCGATACGTTTAGCCACAAGAAGAGCATCGTGAACAAGGCAACGTGGCTGGACGTGCCATTCCGCTATGCCCCGTATGCGAGCTGGAAGCACAAGTTCGTGCGCATGTTCGTGCATTAGAATCAGATGACTTAGAGATAAGCAAAATGGCCGCCCCCGCATAAGCGAAGACGGCCACTTCTCATGCCCAAGCGCTGGGGCGTGGAGCGTTCTGATGGCAACGCGCAGGGGCGGGACGCCAGATCGGTGCTAGAATACGGGACGACCGCAGCAAAGGGGAGATTATGCATATGTTCGAGACCTACATGGACTGATGACGCTCAGGTTGTCTTGTTTGGTTTCCATATGCATGAGGGGTTTACTATGTCCCGTCTTCTTTCTCCATCGCACCGTTTGGTTGCGGTAAATTTCTTTATTCAGCTTGCATTTCAGTCGACGTATTTTGTCGGCATCATTGGCTGCGGCACCTACGTTCTCGGGGCCGGCGCATTTGAGACGTCCGCCCTCGTGTTTGGACTCAACCTGGTGCTCATCTTTGCAACGTTTTGCGCCGGCGCACTTGTGGACTCCTTGGGCCCGCGTCATGTGCTTCTAGCCGTTTGCGTCCTGCTTTGCGCATCGGGCGTTTTTGGCCTTGTAGCTCCCGTGTCCTATCCCGCGCTTGCGCTACTCGCCATCTCTGCCGGGTTGCTGTTTGGCGCGGGGACCACGGCCATGGACGCCTATCCGCGCTTTTTGACGGAGGCGCCCGAGGAGCTTTTGCGCATAAACGGCCTCAACAATATCGCGACAAGTGTCGCGGTGATCGTTGGACCTGCCCTTGGAGGCGTTATCGCCTCGGCCTTTTCCAACCAAGGGGTGTTTTTCCTGCTCGCGGCAGCACCTGTTCCCGCTTTGCTGCTTGTGGCCTCGTTGCGTGAAGGCACTGCTGTTCAGGGCGTCGACAAGCCGGAGTCTCGCGATGGGGCGACGGGCTTGCGATCGCTTTGGGAGGGCGTTATTACCACGGCGGCCGATGCCGACCTGCGCCTGATTTTTCTCATGGGCTTTATGGGTTTCTTTGCCTACGGGGCGTTCGATTCGCTCGAGTCACTGTTCTACCGCGATGTTCTCTGCGTGGGTGCGGAGTGGATGGGATGGCTGTCGGCCATTGCCGGTATCGGCGGAACACTGGGATCGTACCTGATCATGCGCGTGCCGTCGGGACGCATCAGGCTGGAGCTTTTGGCAGCGATGCTGCTGGTGACGGGCGTGGGCTCCGTTGTGTATGTGGGTACCGCCTCTGTTGCCGTCGCTGCAGTGGGGCAGCTTGTCTGCGGCATCGGTTTTGGTGCCATGGGACCGGTGCGCGTCACGCTCACCCAGCGCTTGAGCGACCCTGCTAAGGTGGGGCGCGTCATGGGCGTGATGCGCGTGGGCCTCAATGGCGCCGGCGTGCTGCCGCTGATTGTGGCTCCGTTTTTGGCCGATGCCTTTGGCGTGCAGGGAGTACTTGTTGGCGCAAGCCTGGCAACGGCCGCTATCGCCTGCACGTTTTGGGCAATCGCCCGGCATCGGGGCTAGACTCGCGGTGTCCCACTTGCTTTGCTGAATAAGTAGTATGGCGTGCCAATTTTGTGCAATAGAACCGATAGCATAGGGATAAACAAAGTGGCCGCCCCGCGTAAGCGAAGACGGCCACTTCTCACGATGAAAACGTGTATCGGAGTTGGCAAGACCCGCGGGCACGGGTGCCATCCGTGTCCCTATCTTATCCGCAAGCGCTCTGCCGCGCAAGCGTTGCGGCAAGCGATTGAAAGACGCAGGTAGGGTGAATATGTGTCCGCACGGGCCCGTAGACTTCTCGATAAGGTTAAGTGCCGGGTATCCCGGCCGTTAGAGGAGCTGCTATGTACGAGCCTTCACGTGTTCTTCTGTCGTTTCACATTGCGGGATTTCAGTATGCCGATGGCGCCTTGGTCTTGGGCGATCTTAAAGTGGGCGATAAGCTGACGCTGTGTGCCGAGCGCGATAATCCCCATGACCCCGAGGCGGTTGCGATCTATTACGGCAACACCAAGCTTGGCTATGTTCCGGGAAACGAGGTCGGCCCGCTGTCCTTGATGATGTATTACGGCCACGAAGACGTATTTGAGGCCCTCGTGCAACAGGTTGCCCCCGAGCGCAGCCCGTGGCATCAGGTGCGCGTTGGGCTCTATGTGGTGGATGCTCGCTAGTCGGCGATGGAGGCGGTCATGTTTGATGACGATGACCTGTTAGATCTGACAGATGATCCGTTTGAGTGGGATATGCTGCTCGATGACGATGAGTTGGAGCAGGACCGCAAGAAACGGCAGGGTAAGAAAACTCAGGGCGACGCTTCGAAAAAGCAAGACAAGCGCCGACGCGGTCTGTTCGGCGGGCTCTTTGGCTAACCGCCGCATCGCTGTGTCTGTATACTTAGCACGAGTTTGATGCGTTGCGAAATGAGGACAGAGACGATGATGTGGTTTACCGCCGACCTGCACTTGGGCGATACGAATATCTTGCACGACATGGACCGGCCGTTTGGCTCGGTTGAGGAGATGAATCGCAAGGTCATCGATGCCATCAATGAGTGCGTGGCTGCGGATGATCGCCTCCATATTCTGGGTGACTTTACCTATCGTTTGCCCCTGGCGGATGCTGTGCGCCTGCGCGAGCGTATCGAATGCAAGAATGTGACGCTTATCCGTGGCAACCATGACGGCGACTGGGAAGATCCCGACGCACCGCAGATTTGGGAAGACGTGCGCGATTACCTGGAGATTGCTCCCGGCTATGCCAAGGGTCATCGCCTGGTGATGAGCCATTACCCCATGCTCAGTTGGAATGGCAAGGCGCGCGGCGCCATCATGCTGCACGGGCATATCCACAGCAGAGGAGACCGCACCAACGCGCGCAATCGCGACCGCGAGCGCCCCATCTTTCGTTACGATGTCGGCCTCGACGCCAACGATTGCAAGCCCGTAAGCCGTGACCAGATTCTCGGTTTTTTTGGACTGTAATTCTCGAACCACCGCACAAACCACCACAAAGGTGCCTGTCCCCTTTGCGGTGGTTCTGGCGCCGTTGCCATTATGGCAGCGGCGCCTTTTTTGTCCGTGCGGCGCGGTAGAGTGTAGGCGGTTGAAATTTGCGTCCATCG
>ERZ772821.1773-NODE-1773-length-12356-cov-3.880579_pt1 | contig 12356 bp, 10 predicted proteins | sample MGYA00580859_ERZ772821 | MGnify/ENA primary metagenome ERZ772821 (study PRJEB29015, sample SAMEA2737674) | human gut metagenome | biome: human gut; feature: human-associated habitat; material: faeces | place: China | collected 2012 ...
TATTTTGTGCACATGGTATCTCTTGCGGACCTCACGCGTGGCGCCAGCCGCCCCGGCGCGCACGTTCTGCTCGACGGTCATGGTGGGAAAGAGCGCATAGCTCTGGAAGAGGTAGCCCACGCGGCGCTGCTGCGGCGGTAGGTCTACGTGCGCGCTGGAATCGAAGAGCGTGCGGCCCCCCAGCACGATGCGCCCCGAGTCAGGGCGCTCGATGCCGGCGATGCACTTGAGCGTCATGGACTTGCCGCAGCCCGAGGGGCCGAGCAGCGCCATGATCTCGTCCGGGCGCTCGATGGCAAACGAGACGTCAAGCGAGAAGGATCCGAGCCGCTTGGTGATGTCGACCTCGAGCGTCGTCATGCGACCGCCCCCTTCGCGCGGGCGGAGCGAGAACGCGCCTCGAGCATGTTCATGGCAAGAAGCACCACGGCGCTTATCGCCAGGTTCACGAGGACCCACTGGAACGCCAGGCCATCCTCGCCGGTACGCCAGAGCTGGTAGACCGTCGTAGAGACGGTAGCGGTAGAGCCCGGGGTATAACCTGCGACCATCGAGGTGGCGCCATACTCGCCCAGCGCCCGTGCGAAGGCCAAGACCGAGCCCGCGATGATGCCCTGACGGCAGGCCGGCATCTTGACGCGCCAGAACACCCAGGCGTTGGATTTTCCCAGCGTACGGCCAGCGTCGGCCAAGCTCTGGTCAAAGCCCTCGAACGCACCGCGCGCCGTGCGGTACATGAGCGGGAAGCTCACCACCACGGTGGCAAAGATGGCCGAGTACCAGGTCATGGTGAGCTTCACGCCAAAGGTAGCCAGCACCCATGAGCCGATGGGGCGCCTAGGCCCGAGAAGCACCAGCAGGAGGTAGCCCACGACGGTGGGTGGCAGCACCAGGGGCAGCGTGAGCACCACGTCGAGGATGCCCTTCACCACCCGGGGCGCCCGCGCCACCACGTCCGCGAGCCAGATGCCGAGAAGGTAGACCACCGCCGTGGAGATGGCGGCTATTCTCAGCGAGTTGAGAAGCGGATACCAGTCCATACCGCGCTACGCCTCGGCAAGCGGCGTGAAGCCGACCTTCTCGAAGCAGTCACCGGCATCCTTGGTCTTGAGGAAACTGAGAAAGGATGCGGCGAGCTCGGGCTGGAGGGCATTCTTGGTGGCCGCAGCCGGGTAGACCACGCGGCCGCACATCTCCTCCGTTGCCTCGTCCACCATGGTGAGGTTTGCCGACGTGGCGTCGGTCTTGTAGATGACTCCACAGTCGACGGCCGCCTCGGTTACCTGCGAGGTGACCTCCTTCACATTGGTGCCGTAGGTGATGCAGCCAGCGTTTGCCAGCTCGGTCTCGTCGAGGTTGTAGTAGGCGAGAATCTTCTGGGTGTACTGGCCCACGGGCACGTCGGAGTTGCCCATCCCCAGCAGGATGTCGTGGGCCTGGAGCTTTTTGGCCATGTCATCGAAGCCCTGGACGGTCTTGGGGTTGCCGTCGGGCACGCAGAGCGTGACCTTGTTCTCGAGGATGTCAAAGCGCGTATCGTGGTTGATGAAGTCGAGGCCTTCGTCGTTGCCGGAGGTGGCGCTGGCATCAAGCTGGTTCATCTGCTTCTGGCCGGCGGAGATGAAGACGTCGCAGTCTGCCCCCTCCTGAATCTGTGTCTTGAGGGTGCCCGAAGAGTCGAAGTTGAAGCTAATGTCCACGCCGTCATTGGCTGCTTTGAAGAGGTCGCCCGCCTCGGTGAGAGACTCGGTGAGCGAGGCCGCCGCAAAGACGACGAGCGTCTTTGTCTCTGCCGCGGGCTCCGCGGAGCCCTGGGATCCACCTCTCTGGTCTGTCTGAGCGCCGGAGCTGCAGCCTACAAGACCCAGCGCAGCCGCCCCCAGAACATGCACGAATGTCCGCCTAGTGCAAGAACTCCCCTGCTTCAACATGACCCGTCTCCTTTTTTCGGTGCCTATGGTTGTGGGCTTAGTCCCCTGGTAGAAGCCAGTTCGGACAGCATCCCTACGTGCATTGGGGAGAGGCCATCGCCCTGCACAATGCCCCCTGTCGGGTCGAGTCATCAGGGGCGTTGTGCACTGAGAAATATAACGCAGTCTAAAAAACTTTCTGTAGACCAAACCATTTTACATGGCACTGTTCGGCAAACGGTTAGGATTCAGAGGTAATTCGACTCGACGCAGACCTCTGGCATCAGCATCCCGCGCCGCATCCTACGCGATATAGAAACGCGCGTAGAGCGAGGTGTCGTTGAGCGCGGCAACCATCCGAACCGTATTGAGCAACTCGGCATTGCCCGCAGCGAGCGGCTCCAACACTCCCTCCAGGCAGAATGAATGCAGCATGCAGGGCAGGTCCGAGCGAAGCTTTTTCACTAGGCTGAAGGCATCGCGCACTTGCAAGCAAAGGTCGCCGGAGGAATCAAGGGGCACAAACACGCCACGAACCGCGAGGTTGCGCGCCTTGCGAAGGAGGCTCGCAAGTTCTTCGCTGTCTTTAGTGCAAAAACCTCCAGCCTCTCTCGGTGAGTACCCCGCACGTACGCGCAGCGCAACGTTCTCAAGGTAGCCACGCTGGAGCCGCGGCCCCGCAAGCTCGTCGATTGCCTTGAGCTCATGGGCGTCGCTTACCAGATAACGGCAGCGGCCAAATGCGGCCTCAAGTCCCTCCTGTGGCGCGCGGGCAGAGAGAAAGACGCCACGGGGGTCAAACGAGTCACGGCACGTGTCGATAACGTCAGGGCTATGCGTCAGGATTCCGCACTGGCCACCATCCAGGAACTCTTTGGGGAACGGCCCATCGGTCTCAATCAGAGGTACGGCCCCCACCTGCTGCTCCGCGAGCCACGTGGCGGTCTTGGCATAGCACTCAGCCCTCACGTTCTCCTCCCCCCGCATTAGAGGAGCCCGCAACGTCGTTGCCATTGCGGGCCCCTGGTCCGGTCATGTGTTGCGTCTTGCAAGGCCCGCATAATCCGAGCCTTTTGCTTGACGCTAATCCTTGCGATACGGCGTGTGAGCGATGGGCAAGCTCTGGCGGAACTCGCCGTCAAGGCGATAGTACGCGCCTGCGCAAGCCGGAGCCGTGGGAATCATGCACAGCTCGCCACATCCCTTGGCACCCAGCGAGTAGGGCAACATGTCCTCCTCCTTGGGCTCACAGAGGATAACCTCGAGCTCGGGCGCTTCGGTTGCCCGCATGAAGCCGATGGTCCCAAACTTGCTCTTTGGGTAGCCGTCGACACACTCGAACTTCTCGGTCACGCCATAGCCAATGCCCATGACCATGCCGCCCTCAATCTGTCCCTCGACAGACTGGATGTTGACGGGCCTGCCCACGTCGAAGGCCGAAACCGCCTTCTTGATGTGACCAGTCTCATCAAGGATGATCAGCTGGGTCCCGTAGGAGTAGCTCACGTGACTAATGGGGTTGTCCTTGATGGCGCCCAGGGGGTCGGTCTTGGCAGAGAACTCGCCGTAGAACTCCTGGCCTTCAAGGTCGGCCACGGTCTTTCCACCCTCGAGGGCAAACTTGAGCTTCTCGCCCACGCGGCGCGCGGCCTCTCCTGTAAGGACCGTCTGGCGTGAGGCAGTCGAAGTGCCGGCATCCGGCGTGCGGATGGTGTCGGGGTCCTCGTAGACAAACAGCGCCGGGTCGAGGTGCGTGACGTGGCATATCTCCGTCAGCACCATCTGGCCAATGCCCTGCCCCATGCATGCAGCAGAGGTGCGGATGTGAATCTTGCCCTGCTCGACGCTCAGAAGCACACGGCCAATGTCCTTCTTGCCCATGCCGGTGCCGGAGTTCTTGAAGCCGCAGGCAATTCCCACGTAGGGATGCGCGTAGTACTCGTCCTTAACGGCGTCCAGCGTGGCCTCGAAGTTGGTGTCAGGTCCTGCGATCTGCCCGTTGGGCAGACGGTCGCCCGGCTTGATGCAGTTGCGGCGACGGAACTCCCATGGGTCGATGCCCACCATCTCGGCAAGAAGGTTGATGTTCATCTCAGTTGCAAAGCAGCTCTGGGCTGCGCCAAAGCCGCGGAAGGCACCGGAGACCACGTTGTTGGTGTAGACGGACATGCCAAAGATGTCGAGGTTCTGGTAGTTATAGGGACCAGCCGCATGCGTGCAGGCGCGCTCGAGGACTGGCCCTCCCAAAGAAGCATAGGCACCCGTGTCGGCGATGATAATGCCCTTCATCGCCGTAAGCTTTCCGTTCTCGTCGCAGGCGGTGGTGAACTCCATCTCCATGGGGTGGCGCTTGACGTGATAGTCAAGCGACTCCTGGCGCGTGTACTTCACCTTGACCGGTCGCTTAAGCACCCAAGCCATGAGCGCCGCATAGGGCTGGACCGACATGTCCTCCTTGCCGCCAAAGCCACCGCCAACGAGCGGCTGGTGGCAGTGGACCTTCTCCGGGTCGAGCTGCAGCATCTTCGAACACTCGCGGCGCACGTCGTAGATCGACTGGCAGGTCGAGTAGATGAGAAGGCCGTCGCCCTCGGGCATGGCGACGCAGCTCTCCGGCTCCATGAAGCCGTGCTCCTGCCATCCCGTCTTGTACTTGCGCGTGACAACATACTTAGAGTTGCGGATGGCCTCGTCGGCATTGCCGCGCTTGAGGCTTGCGCGGCTCATAACGTTGCCGTCCTCGTGGATCATGGGCGCGTCACCACGCAGCGCGTCAAAGGGGTTGGTGACGGCAGGGAGCTCGGTGTAATCGACGTCAACTAGCGAGACAAGCTCGTCGAGAACCTCCTTCTTCTCTGACGCAACGACGGCAATAACGTTGCCAACGTACTTGGTGATGTCACCCTCGCCCATCATGACGTCCCAGTCCTGCTTGAGGTGGCCAATGATGTTGCAGGGAACGTCCTTCTTGGTAAGGACACGCAGGCAGTCGGGGTGTGCCTCGGCGCGGCTTACATCAACTTTGTTAATGCGTGCGCGCGGGTACTTGGAGAACACGCACTTGGCGTAGACCATGCCCTCGGGGTGGATGTCGTCGACAAACTTACCACTGCCATTGACCTTGCAGGCAGCATCGATACGCTTTGCGTGCTGGTCCATCGCGAGCGTCTTGGGAGCAGGAGGAATCTCCTTGTGCTCGCGGAAGAACTCGGCAGCCATGAGAATGGCATCCTCGATCTTGGCATAGCCAGTGCAGCGGCAGAGGTTGCCGCGGATGGCCTTCTTGACGTCCTCGCGCGTTGGATTGAGGTTGGTGTCGAGCAGGCTCTTGGCCGAGATGATCATGCCAGGAATGCAGAAGCCGCACTGCACGGCCCCTGCCTCGGCAAAGCAGTGCTCATAGACGCGCATCTCATCTGCGGGTATGCCCTCAACGGTAAGGACGTGCTTGCCCTCGAGCTTGCTGAGCTTCATAACGCAAGCCTTGGTCTTTTTCCCATCGACAAGTACGGTGCAGGTGCCGCAGACGCCCTCGCTGCAACCGTCCTTGGCTGCCGTTAGCCCCAGGTCATCGCGCAGGAAGGTGAGCAGCTGCTTGTCCTCCTCGCAATGGTATTCCCTGCCATTGACGAACAACGTGTACATGAGTTGACTCCTTCGAAGTGAAGGGGGACGCCCCGATGTGGGCGCCCCCAGAGAATGCTTATGCAGAAGCTCCGGCTAGATGCCCTTGCTAGAAAGGAAGTCGTCCAGGAGGTTCAGGCAGACCTTCTTGCGGTACTCCGCACTCACGCGGCCTCGAGTTAGCTGCATGCGATCGGCGTAGGCAGAGAGGACCTTCTCCTTTGCTCCTTTGGCCTCCTCGACCGTCTTGCCCACAAGCATGGCCTCGAGGTCGGGAAAGCGCAGAACCGTGCCAGAGACGGCACCAAAGGCGCAGATAAAGCGCGTGATGGTACCATCCTCGATGCTGAGAAGGCCGCCAAAGGAGACGCGCGAGATGGCCAGGGCCTGTCGTCCGCCCACCTTGTGGTAGTAGTAGTCGTCAATCCCGGCCTTGGGCAGCAAGACCTCGAGGATGAGCTCGTCGGGCGCAAGGTCAAGCTGCTTGCGGCCCTTGTAGAACTTGTCGACGTCAATGACGCGCTCGCCGCGCACGCTGGCAACGCGAATCTTTGCACCAACCGCGTACTCGATGAGAACAGAGTCTGCCTTTGCGGAGCCGTTGCCCAGGTTTCCGCCAAAGGTACCGGCATTGCGGATGGCTGGCGCAGCGATGCGCGAGACAGCCTCCTTCATGAACTGGGGAACCAGCGGGCTCTCGAGCGCCTCGGTGAAGGTGACCGCAGAGCCAATCCTCACGTACTGGTCGTCCTCGCGGATCTGGCGCAGCTCGGGGAGCTTGCCCAGGAACAGATAGGTCTCGTTGGGCTTTGCCTGGACCATGAGGTCGGTGCCGCCGGCATAGGGCACAACATCGCACTTGCTGCGCAGCTCAAGCGCCTCATCCAGCGTCTGGGGGAAGAATCCGTTTACCATAGTCCGTTGCCCTCCTTTGCGGCGGTCAGCACCGCGTTGACGATGGCGTTGTAGCCCGTGCAGCGGCACAGATTGCCTGACATGCCCTCTCGAACCTCATCCTCGGTGGGATGCGGATTCTGGGAGAGGATGGACTCGGCCGCCATGACCATGCCCGGGGTGCAGAAACCGCACTGCACGGCAGCGAACTGCGCAAATGCCTTGTCGAGGGCTTTGAAGCGCTCGGTCTCGCGGTAGCCCTCGAGCGTGACAATCTTGCTGCCCTGCGTGGCTCCCATGGCAACGCAGCATGAATTGATCAGCTTGCCGTCCATGAGCACGGAGCACGCGCCGCACTCTCCCTCCTTGCATCCACACTTGACAGACTTGCAGTCAAACGTGTCTCGAAGCACGTCCAACAGACGGTCTGTGGCAGAGCCGCCGTATGAGACCGGCCTGCCGTTAAGGGTGAAAGTGATGTCACTCATTTACGCTTCCTCCTCAGCAAGAGCCTTGATGGTGTCCTCGGCAGTGAACGGCGCGTGCTCGAGGTTAATCTTGCCGCCCAGGGCCTGCTCAACCGCCTCGACATATGCGCCAGGTGCGCCAACCAGGGGAACCTCGCCCGCACCCTTGGCGCCGTACGGTCCGTCGGGGTACTCGCGGACGTGAAGCTGGACGTCGAGGTTTGGCACATCAATGGTGGTCGGGATCAGGTAGTCCGAGAACGTGTTGTTGCGGATGCGGCCCTTGTCGTCGTAGTCCATGTGCTCGATCGAGGCGTAGCCAATGCCCTGGAGGAAGCCACCCTCCATCTGGCCCATGACGATGTTGTAGTCGATAGGGGTGCCAACGTCGAAAGAGGCATAGGCGCCAAGGATCTTGGTCTGGCCCGTGAGGGTGTCCACCTCGACCTCGATGGCCTGTGCACCCCAGGCATAGTCTGGGTAGGCGTCGCCCTGGAACTTGTCGAGGTAGAACGGAATCATGAAGTCGGGCTCCTTGAAGCGCTCCTCGACAATCTGGTCCTTCCCGTCCTCCCACTCGTTACGCAGCTTGATGGCGGCGCGGCGCAGGAGCTCGCCAACGACCATGAGAGAGCGCGATGCAACGGTTGGGCCGGAATCGGGCACGCGGGAGGTGTCCGGGTGGTCATAGAAGACCTTCTCCAGGGGAAGGTTGAGCTCGTGAGCCACGATCTTGGGGAAGGTGGTGCGAACGCCCTGGCCGATCTCTCCGTTAGAGGCAAGAATCTCGACCGTGCCGTCCTTGTACTTGCGCAGGCGGGCAACGGCCTTGATCATGTCGCGCTCACCCGAGCCGGTGAAGCCAGCGCCATGGAAGTGCCACGAGAAGCCAATACCACGACGGAAGCGGCCGGTCTGGGGCTTGCTGTACTCCTTGTGCTTGCGCAGAAGGTCACTTGCCTTGTCAACCTCGGCGAGCATCTCGGGCAGGGGCACATCAAAGTGGTACATGCCCGACGTCGACGTGCTGTCGCCCTTCTTGACGAGGTGCTGGCGCTTGAACTCGATGCTGTCAACCCCAAGGTCACGGGCGATGTGATCCATGAGCATCTCAACCGCGAAGAAGGTCTGCGGCGCGCCAAAGCCTCGATACGCACCGGTGGGCGTAGTGTTGGTCTTGAGCGCACGGCCGTGGACGTGGAGGTTGGGAATGTTGTAGACGCCATTTGCGCAGATGATACCGCGCTGAAGGACAACGGCGGACAGCGTTGTGTAGGCACCGCTGTTGAACTTCACGTCGATGTCCATAGCTGTGACCTTGCCGTCCTTCACGGCTGCCTTGTAATGGCACAGCGACGGGTGACGCTTGGAGGTGAACTCGAGGTCCTCTCGACGGCTAAAGATGACACGGACGGGCTTCTGGCACTTGTGTGCGGCAACGGCAACCTGGCACGCCAGGATGGAGGGGAAGGCCTCCTTGCCGCCAAAGCCGCCACCAGTGACGTCCTGGTGAACATGGACATCGGCCGGCCCGCAGTTAAGCACGCGCATGACGGCCCCGTGCACGTAGTAGGCGCACTGCATGGAGCCGTGCACAAACATGCGGCCGCCCTCTTCGGGCACGGCCATCATGCCCTGGGTCTCGAGATAGGCCTGCTCCTGATAGCCGGTCTCAAACTCCTCGTCGTAGACCTTATCAGCCTGGGCAAAGGCAGCATCGATGTCACCCTTGCCGTACTCGTAGTTGAAGAAGACCTCGTTGGCCTTCCTCAGATCGAGCATTGGCTCAAGCTCCTCGTAGTCGACCTCGCAACGGTCGACAATCTCCTGGCACGTGTCCTCATCGGGCCCGCACACCATGCCGATGGGCTCACCAATGTACTCAACCGTCTCGCGCGCAAAGACCGGAGTATCGTCCATGACGATGTTGACGTTGTTGTCACCCGGCACATCCGTGCGGTCCACGTACACGTAGCCCTCGGGAAGCTCGGGAAGCTTCACTCCCAGCACCTTTGCACGGGCGTACTTCGAGCGAAGAAACTTGCCGTACAGGCAGCCATGCATGTCGACGTCGCCAACGTACACAGAGCGGCCTGACATCTTAGGCTCGTGGTCCTTCTTCGTGACCGAACGTGAAATGTTTTGCAACTCAGGTTCCTCCTTCTTCCTACTGGTAGAGCCGTACGCAATCCCTGTACTGGTCAAAGGTGTCCAAATCGCACCAACAGCCTTGGTCGTCGACTGGCACCGTGACTACTGCGTCCTCATGCAGCCTCCAGAACCCACGTAAGCCATTTGGACCCGAGTAGTTCTTGATGGCATCCACAAAGCGCGCGTCCACAAGAGGCGGATGCTTGCGGTAGCCCGAAAGCGTTGGAAAGACAATCGATGGCCGGTCCCACGGCATTGCGCAGCGCAGCAAGAAAAACGTCTCTCTGCTCACGACGGGCATGTCACCTGGCAGCAGGAAGAACGCCTCGCAGTCAGGCAGGCTCGAGAGCCCCAACTTAATTGAATGGAGCATGTCGGTTGTCGCATAGGAGTGGTTGTAGACCACTCGCACCCTGCCCTCCGGATAACACTTCCTCAGAAGGCTCTCGACCTCTTTACCGCGATAGCCAAGCACCACCACGACTTGGGATGCATCTCCCTGGAGAAGCGAGTCGACCGTATTCTCAATCACGGTCTTTCCGCGCAGTGGCATGAGCGGCTTGTAATCCCCCATGCGCGACGACAGGCCAGCAGCAAGTACAAGACCACTGACGTTTCCCCTCATGATTCCCTCCCCTCGCACAAGCTCGAGAACCACCCTGCAAATCCATGCAGAGACGCCAGGCAGGTATCCCCGCATGATGGAGACCAAGATGTTTGGAAACACCCAGCTCAATGGCGTTATACATTCGTGTGTACAACGCCTAATTCGATTGTGCTTACCGCCTGTTTTGCTCTCAAATACTTTGTGAGAAGTACACGCCGAACGGTACGTGGACGCTCGGGAACGTCAGCGTCATGTCAAAGGCAGGCAAGCCCGCCATCATAAAATGCAAGGCGCAGCCCTCGGACTGTCGGGATTAAGCTGTCGAGGCCGTCGGGCTAGCTTTCGCTGGACGGTTCCTCCTCAAGAAGGTTCACGGCGTCAGGAACGAGGAACAGCTCGCTGAAGCGGCGCTGCGCAAAGCTGTGAATGTCTTCCTCGTATTCCTGGAACGCAAAGGCAAGGCGGAGGCCCTGCTCGGTGAGCGTTGTCCTGCCCCCACGACTACCGCCGTGGCGACGAACGACCACGTCAAAGCCAACCTCGTCCTCGAGCCTGTTGATCATATCCCAGGCCTTCTGCGGAGAGAGGCCACAGTGCAGGCAGGCCTGACGAACGGAATGCATGTCCTCAATCAAGAAGAGCAGAAGCTTGAGCCGAGAGTTGAGGAAGGGAGACTCCTTGCCAATGTTCACCTGGACGGATGGTGCAAGCAGAGAGTCATTGTGCTCGCGCAGCTGCGCGCGAAGCTGCGCCTCGTCATGCACGCTCATCAGGATACCGGCATCGCTTACCGGGACGCGAGCGCGGGCAAGGCCGGACGTAGAGACGGCACCTCTGAGTCCCTCTCCTCCCTTGTAAGCAAGTATTGTGGGTATTACCTCGGTGCTTATCACAATGGGATGCCCACCATGGCCCTTGAAGGTTGGCACCGCAACTTCGGCCTTCGCATCCAAGAGCGCACGAAGCGTCTGCGCAGAAAACATTGGCGCGTTAACCGGCGTGAAAACCACCTGGTCGCACTTGCCTTGGAGGAAGCTCAGGCCAAGGCGCACTGACGAGAAGAGCTCAGGACGCTCGCGCTCCTCGTTGGGCAGGAAGATGACGCCCAGCGAGGAGACCTGGTGGATGACCTCAAACTCCTCCGCCCCTGTCACAATCACGATGGGGAAAACACTTACCTGCTGCAAGGTCAGGATGATGCGGCGAACGTTGGGGATGGACCCAACCTTGAACAGGGGCTCCGCGTCGCGCTTGCTCGCGGCGGCAATAACCGCGCCAACCTTTCCAAAACGCATGGATTCCCCCCATCAAACAGCACTGTGCCCATCAGGCGACCGCCCCATGCCCCATACAAGCACGCGGGTGGCAACGCGACAAGCCCTGGAACGGCCTGCCGGTTGCGAGGGCAGCCCCAACCGTCGAGTCGACGCGCCCACCGGTAGCCTTCTAGCCCGTCTCTCGCGAGCGCGTCTGGTCGTAGGCAAAGACCCACCAGCGCAGCTCCTCGGGTTGCCCCACCGCCGGAACGGCGCTGCGTCTCTCTAGGTAGAGCTCCGTCTCGTGCCCACCAAAGCGCACGTGGTAGCAGGCCTGCCGTCGCCCGCGTGCCTCAGCGCCAAACGTACCTTCCTCCGTTACCTCGTCTATTGCAAAGCTCCTCCCATCCTTCCAAATGACCGCAACGGGTTCCAGGGAGCCGTCACGCCCAAAGCGCGCGATGACATCCACGTACTCGCGGTGCACACGACGCCGCGTCCCGTCTGTGAGCGTTCGATATTCCATGACCCGAGAGTAGAACATGTGTTCCCTCTCGACAAGCGAACGAGTAGTGAATTCTCCGAGCGGAACGCGCTTATTTGTGTCGCGCGGACGCCGTATAACCTTATGCGAGTTAGAACATGTGTTCTTAGATGGAATGGAGGAGCCATGGCACCAGATGCGCACGCACTCGAGAAGACCTACCTGGCAATCGACCTCAAGTCGTTTTACGCAAGTGTGGAATGCGCCGACAGGGGCCTGGACCCCTTCGCCACGGACCTTGTGGTGGCAGACCCAACGCGCAGCCCCAACACCATCTGCCTGGCCATAACCCCCGCGCTCAAGGCCAAGGGGGTCAGGAACCGCTGCCGCGTGCGCGAGATACCCCAGGGCATCCCCTACATCACCGCCATGCCCAGGATGCACCGCTACATGGAGGTCTCCGCGCAGGTGTACGCCATCTACTTGCGCTACGTGTCCAGTCAGGACGCCTGGCCGTACAGCGTGGACGAGGCCTTTCTCGATGTGACGCCCTACCAGGCGCTCTATGGCCCCAACGCACGGGCGCTCGCAAAGCGCATCATCGCCACGGTACGAGAGGAGACGGGCGTCTCGGCAACGGCGGGCATAGGCCCCAACATGTTTCTCTGCAAGGTGGCGCTCGACCTCATGGCCAAGCACGCCGCAGATGGCATAGGACAGCTGGACGAGAAGACCTTTCGCCACGACGTGTGGTTCCACCATCCCATCACGGACATCTGGGGCATAGGGCCCGGCATTGCGCGCAGGCTCGCTCGGGCGGACGTCTACGACCTTGCGGGCATCTGCGCCACGGACCCAACGTGGCTGCGCGGGGAGTTTGGCCGCAACGCCGAATGGCTCATCGACCACGCCTGGGGGCTCGAGCCCTGCTCCATTGCGGACGCCCGCGGGTACGTGCCCAGG
>ERZ772821.1786-NODE-1786-length-12248-cov-10.712212_pt1 | contig 12248 bp, 7 predicted proteins | sample MGYA00580859_ERZ772821 | MGnify/ENA primary metagenome ERZ772821 (study PRJEB29015, sample SAMEA2737674) | human gut metagenome | biome: human gut; feature: human-associated habitat; material: faeces | place: China | collected 2012 ...
CACCAAGATCAATTTGCTCAACTATGTCCCCTACAGCAAGAAGGAAGCCATCGAAACCCTCACGCGCGAATTCGGCTGGGAATACTATGGCGGCAAGCACTTTGAAAGCCGGTTCACCAAGTATTTTCAAAGCGTCTACCTGCCGCGCAAGTTCGGCTATGACAAACGCCGCGCGCACCTGAGCTGCCTGATTCTCAACGGCGAGATGACCCGCGACGAGGCCCTGGCCGAGCTGGAAACCGCGCGCCGGAACGCCCGCGCGCGCCTGGAGGCCGCCGGACAGGCGGACAGCGATACAAAAAACGCCCCCGCGGCAAGCGAGGGCGTGAAGCTGAGCAAAAACGAACAGAGCGGGAAGAAAGACTTCCGCGAGGACAAATATTACCGCCGACAGGTGGAGCAGTGGCAGAGCCTGAAACCCGGCAGCCGCGTGAAGGTGGGCACGGTGCAGGAGGGCAGCGCGCTGAACCAGGTGGGATTTGCGGCGGCGGACGTGTACTTTGACGCGAGCAAGCTGCAAAAGGAGCTGACGAACCACGGCGACCATTTGACGGCGGAGCTGGTGCAGAGAATACCGGAGCTGCTGAACGACCCGATTGCCATTACGCAGGCCATGACGCTGAAGAACACAGTGAACGTGTTTGGCGACCTGCAAACAGCAGACGGCACGCCGGTTCTGGTGGGTGTTATGGTGGCCAAAGATGTGGCCGGGCGAAACGCCGTAACAAAAATCCGCACGATCCACGCCCGCAGCGACTTTGCAAAGCTGATTACAGATGAAAGCATTTTGTATTTGAATGAAAACAAAAAGAAGACCAAAGAGTGGTTCCAAGTCCGCGGCAACCGCGTGCCTTTGGACGGAACCAGTTTTGGTCTTATTCGCAGTATACAGCTTGGGGACGCGGATGTCAAGTACAGTGAGAAGATCAGCGGCGCGGTGACACAGGAAGAACTGGAAAAAGCGCGGGCGGAGTACCGCGAAGCGGAACGCGCCCTGAAGGACAGCTGGGCGAGGGAAAAAGCGTGGCGGCAGCAGGACGAGGCCGAACATGGGCGGTTTTTGGCCCGCCTGATGCAGCACAAGCGCGCCGGGGACGCGGTGCAGTGGAAACAGAGCCAGGAATACCTGGAATACAAGGCGGCGGAAAACCGGTTTAAGGCCGAGCAGGACGCGCTGCTGGAACAGCGCGACCTGGCACAGGAAGTGATCAAACAGGCCCGCGAGCAGGAGCAGGACAAGGCATGGCAGAAAAAGCAGGCCCAGCAGGCCGAGTACGACGCCGAGGTGCTGGAAAGCGGCATGAGCCGGGAGGATTACCACCGGGAACAGGCAGCGGACACCTACGGCACCACAAAGTGGTTTGAGAGCGCCGGGTACATTTTGCCGGACGGGCGAATGCTGGATTTCAGCGGAGGGAGCGACAAGAGCGTACGCGACCTTGACCACCGCGACATCCAAAGCGTTTACGGCCCGGCGGAGCTTGCGCGCGGGGCAGAACAGACGGATTACCTGAATGCCTTTATTGCCGAAGGCAATGTGCGGGTGATGGCGGAAAGCCCCGGCGTGGACGTGAGCGCCGAAACCGAGGTGAGCGACGCGCAGAAGGCGGCCATTGCCGAGATGGCCGACACGCTGGGCGCGGCAAAGCATGGGTTTAACCTGGACATCAGCCGCAAAGACGGCAGCACTGCCGCAACGCGCTGGTACGAAGGCCGGGTGCGCGGCAGCGAAGTGGTGCGCGACCTGGAAACATATTACCGCACAGGCAGCCTGCCGGAGCAAAGCGAACTGAACCGGTTCCGGTACAGCAAGAAGGTAGACGCCGAGAAACACCCGCAGAGAAGGAAAACGGGCGAAGAACAGGTGAGCTTTGAAACCCTGCGGGAACTGCCGGATATGGAGATCACCGAGGTGGAGGAAAACGACCTGGCCGACAAGCCCGTAAAGGAAATTTTGGATGCGGGCCTGGCGAGCACGCAGCGCATACCGGGCAAAAACAGCGGGAGCGTGGTAAACCGATACACGGGAGATACCATTGTTGTGACGAGGGCTGGGCTGCGGCACGGGCTTTTGAACGCGGCCCAGATACAAAAAAATGCCCCGTATGTGGGGCAGATCGGGCCGATTTTGGAGAACGCCGTAAAGGTGAACGAGCTGGAAGCGCGCGGCAAGGAGGTGCGAAGTGATTTGTACCTTGGGGCGGCACGCATGAGCGACGGCAGCCTGATGGGGATCCGCTTTGTTGTAAATATGTACGAGGACGGCCAGAAGGTGCTGGATGCCGACAGCATGGAACCCTTGCGGGGAAGCCTGTACGCCCATACAGGCAGACAAATTAAAAATGGAACCGAATCCCTCAAGGGGCGAGAGGTCAGCACGAATGCCGTTGCTCTGTACGGTTCCAACATCAGTATAGAAGATTTTTTGGGCAGCGTCAAGGAGGAACTGGGCGAAAATTTATCTGCGAATGTAAAATATGCCTTTGGCATGGACACGGAAACAACGGCTGGCTTTGGCGAAGGACTGCGGTACAGCGCCCCGACGGAGGCGGACTATGACGACCTGCGGGCGCAGAACCGGGAGCTGGCGCAGAAAAACCTGTACATGGAACAGCAGATGGAGGTGCTGCGGCAGGAGTTTAAGGCATCGGGCGGGCACAGCGTAAGCCGGGCGAGCGCGCGGGGCATTGCCCAGCGCATTTTGAAGCTGACGGGCAGCAAGTACGGCGTGGACAGGCTGAGCGGCGATTTGTGGCGGGTGTTTAACGTGGAAGGCAACGGCGAGCCGACGCTGAACGCCGACGCGATGGACGCCCTGACCGACGTGATGCGCGGGGTGCTGAACGAGAGCGAGCAGAAAAACACCGAGCTGCGGGAATACTATAAACCGCTGCGCGAAACCCTGCGCGGCACGACGCTGGAGGTGCGCCAGGGCAGCGCGGAGTTTGCCGAGCTGATGAACGCCTACGGCGACGGCAAAAACGGGCGGCAGTGGGGCAACGTGCGCAAGGCGCTGTTTGGCCGGCTGAACGTGCGGCTGACCGACGGGGCCGGAAACTGGGACACGATGCAGGCCGAGCTGGCCGAGAGCTGGCCGGGAACCTTTGACGCGGAGAACACCGACATTACCGCATTTACCGACGCGGTGCTGGGGGTGTATGAGGCAAGCGTGCCGGTGGTGGAGAACCCGTATGGCATGGACATGGAAACACTGGCGCTTGACCTGGCCAACGAGGCGGTGGAGGGATACCTGAACAGCCCGACACGCCGCACCATGGCAGACCGCGCGGCGCAGGACGCGCAGAAGGCCGCGCGCGCCGAGTACCGCAAGGGGCGGCGGGACGCGCAGGCCGAGATGAAGGCCCTGTACGACCAGGCATACGCCAACCGGAAAGAGCGGTTTGACGCCATGCTGGAGGTTTACAAGCAGAAGGCACAGAACGCCAAGGACGACGCCGTGATGCGGGAGCGGATGCAAAAGCTGAAATGGGTGCAGACGCGGGACAAAAAGCTGGTGCGCCAGCAGGCGGAGTTTGCCACGCGGATGCAACGGCGCAACGACGGGCTTTTGTACCGCAAAAGCCGGGACAGTGCCCAGAAGCAGGTGCGCACCCTGGCGGCCTGGCTGCGGGAGCCGACGGACACCAAACATGTGCCCAAGAAGATGCGCACCGCCGTGCTGAACGTGCTGAACCTGTTTGACTGGAACACCAGCAACGCGGGCACGGCGACGGCGCAGCGGTGGCAGGAAACCATGAAGGACATTGCCCTGATGGCCAAGGACGCCGAGGCGCTGGAACACATGGGCGCAGGCGCGGGCGACTATGCCGATTTTGACCCCAGCCTGCCGGGATACATTGACACGCTGTTGCAGCAGACCGGCGGAAAGACGGGGATTGGGCAGTTCAGCGGCGAGCAGATGCGGCAGCTGGATGTGATTTTGAAAAGCATGACCAAGAGCATCACGCAGGCCAACAAGCTGCTGGCCGAGGGCAGCAGGGAAACCATTGCCGCCGCGGGCGACGCGAGTGTGGCCGAGATGGCCGCGCGGGAAAAGCAACAGGTAAAGAACAAAAACAACCTGTTGGGCAAGGCGGTGAAGGCCGCCGCCGACACCACGGCGGGCGACGCCCTGGGGCAGCTGCTTGGCGTGGATATGATGGACGCAGGGCGGTATTTTGCCGCCCTGGGCGACACGGCAGAGCAGATGTACCGGCCCATACGCGAAGGGTTTGACAAGCGGGCGTGGAAGCTGCGCGAAACGGTGGAGTGGACGCAGGCCCTGCTGAAAGACAAAACGGACGTGGACAAGTGGACGGGGCGCAAGGCCGAAAAGCGCAAATTTACCGTGACCGACGCGGCCAGCATGGCGGACACCGTGCTGGAGCTGACACCGGGGCAGGCCATGGAGCTGTACTGCCTGAGCCAGCGCGCGGCGGCGAAGGAGCATTTGATGATCGGCGGCATCCAGCTGAAGGACGCCAAGGGCAAGCCGGGGCGGCGGGTGAAGCTGACGCCGGGGCAGCTGGCGGAGATTACCGGCAGCCTGACGACCGAGCAGGTGAAGACGGCACGCGCCATGCAGGAATACCTGAGCACGACCGCGGCGGCGTGGGGCAACGAGGTGAGCAACACGCTGTACGGGTACGACAAATTTACCGAAACGCACTACTGGCCGATGAGCAGCAGCAACGACTTTACCGCCACAACGGCAGCCAGCAGCAGGCAGGCCGGGCTGAACGGCATTAAAAACGCCGGCATGACCAAGGCGCTGGTGAAGGGCGCCAACAACCCGCTGGTGGTGGGCGACGCCTTTGACACGTTTTTTGGGCACACGACGGAGATGGCGACCTATTACGGGTGGTGCATCCCGTTAAGCGACATGATGAAGTGGTACAACTGGCGCGCACCGGAAAGCGCCGTGAGTGTGAAGGAGGGCATTGACAACCTGCTGGGGCGCAAGGGCAAGGACTATTTTGAAACGCTGATGCGGGACATTAACGGCCAGGGCCGCGCCGAAACCGCCAGCGGCGGCGAGCGCCTGATGAACACCGTGACGCGCAACTGGAAGGTTGCCAAGGTGGGCGCGAACCTGCGCGTGGCGGTGCAGCAGCCGACGGCGTACTTCCGCGCGGGGGCGGAGATCGCGCCCAAATACCTGCGGGGCGCTTTGGGGCGCGGCGCGGCCAACCTGGGCAAAGGGCTGGCGGCCAGGGCCAAGGGCCAGACCTTTGAGGGCGGCATGGCGAAAGCCGAAAAATACTGCGCCATTGCCTGGTGGAAAAGCCAGGGATATTTTGAAACCAACCTGGGCAAGGACGTGCGCGCCATGGCGCTGGACGAGGAAACGGCGCTTGAGCGGGTGCGGAGCGCCAGCACCGCGATGGCGGAGTGGGGCGACAAAACCACCTGGGGCGCTTTGTGGAACGCCTGCGAGCTGGAAACGCTGGACAAGCACCCGGAGCTTGAATATGACAGCGAAGAATTTAACCGGCAGTGCGCCGCGCGGCTGAGCGAGATTGTGGACAAGACGCAGGTGGTGGACAGCGTGCTGCACCGCAGCCAGATCATGCGGAGCACAGCGACGTTTACCAAGATGGTGACAAACTTTATGGCGGAACCCATTAAAAGCTATGCCATGGTGGCCCAGGCGGCGGTGAACCTGGCGCAGAACCCGAAGGACAAGGCCGCGCGGGCAAGGTTTGCCCGTGTGGGCGTTACCTATGTGGCAACGGCGATGGCGACCGCCGCGGCCGCGGCCACCGTGGACACCCTGCGGCACCCGCGCGGCGACGACGAGGACGACGACGAACGGCTGACTGCGGCAAGCCTGGCCAAGGTATATGCCCAGAACGTGCTGGAAAACTTTGCGGACGGGGTGAATTTGCCGGGGAACCTGCCGCTTTTGCAGGACATCATCGGGTTTATCACCGAGCGCGCGGACGGGAACGCGACCTATACCATAAAGCGCAACGACGTGGAGTGGATCGGCGACGTGATGGACGCGGTGAGTGTGTGGAACAAGTACCTGACGGGCAAAACAACGAGCCTGTACCAGGTGCTGTACCGCACGGCCAACGCGGTGAGCAATGTTACCGGCGTGGCGGTGAGCGCAGCCCTGCGCGACGTGAAGGGCGTATACGACACGCTGACCGGCCTTGCCGGCGCCGACGACCCGCTGGGGATGGACAAGGACCTGAACCGCATTGCCCTGGCGCTGGACGGCGGCGACGCTGACAAGGCGAGCCGGCTGTTTGCCGGGCAGGTGGACGCCAAGGTAAAGAGCGGCACCGACCCCGCCGACGCCGTGACCGCCGCCCGCAGCACCGTGACGAAGCTGTACAGCAAGGCGTACCAGCAGGCGGACAGCGAGGAACGCGCCGAGATGCTGGACGCCCTGATGGGGCTGGAATACGGCGGGGAGCGGGTGTACGATTTGGACACCGTGACCGGCTGGGGCGTGACGGTGGGCAGCGCCGACATTACGGCGGCGCTGGACACGGCGGACGCAGACGCGGTGCAGGAGATGATCGACGAGAGGGTGCGGCAGCTGGAGCGGGCCGACGAGGAAGCGGCGGCGCAGGCAAGCCGGATGATGGAGGCCGGTACCCTGACCCGCGAGGAATATGACAGCGTGCTGGACAGCGCCAGGGACGCCAAGGAACTGCGCACAGCGATCCGCAGCGCCATAACAAAAGAGATGAAGCCGAGATACCAGGCGGCGGACACGGCCGGGCGGCAGGAGATTGCCGAGATGCTGTGCAGGCTGAAGGTGGACGGGCTGACGGTGTACGAGGCGGACGATTTTAAGAAATGGGAATGAAGCTCCTGAACCAATAACGCATAAAGATGCCCCCGGCGGGCCGTGTGAGAGCGGCAACCGGGGGCGTTTTGAATTTTACGGGACAAGTGGGGGCGCGCCCGGATACGGCGGCATGGCAAAATAAAGGCAGAAGCGGGCGCACCGGCGCAAAAGCCGGAAAAACAGCCCGGCAAGGAGGGTATGGTATGACCCAGGGAACGACCCCGACGCTGGTGTTTGAGCTGGACATAGAGCCGGGAACGCTGGTAAGCCTGTATTTGACGTTCCGGCAGGGATACGGGAGGGAAGTGACCCGGCGGGAGGACAGCATTACCGCCGACAATGACGCCAAGACCCTGACGGTGACGCTGACACAGGAAGAAACCTTAAAATTTGAGGAGGGCGGCAACGTGGAAATACAGCTGCGCGCCGTGACAACGACCGGCGCGGTGCTGGCCAGCAATATCGTGGCACTGCCGGTGGAGCGGATACTGCTGGGCGGGGTGATCACATGAAGCTGAGATTGCTGAACAGCAGCGAAACCGTGCAGATGAGCCTGAGCGGCGGCGAGGCGGTGAGCCTGAGTTTGAAAACCGGCGCCGTGCAGACCGGCGGAAGCCTGAGCATTGGCCACGGCCTGAAATGGGAGAGCGGCGCTTTGTGTGTGGACTGCGCCGACGCTGTGGAAACCGACAACACCCTGCCCGTGACCAGCGCCGCCGTGGCGGTGGAGGTGGGCAACATCGCGGTGCTTCTGGGCACCATTTGAGGAGGATAGAACATGCCAGACACGACACAGACCAACATTGCGACCGAGATCACCCGCATCCAGAACGACCGCAACACCATACGCACCAAGCTGGTGGAGCTGGGCATGGCGGAGAGCACGGCCAACCTGGACGCGCTGGCCACCGCCATCAGCGGAATCACCAACCAGGGCGCAGTGAGCGCGACGGTGCAGGAGGGCGACACCTACACCATTCCAAAGGGCTACCACAACGGCAGCGGCACGGTTTCCGGCGTTTCCGGCGGCGGCAATTACAACCTGCAAAGCAAGAAGGTGACGCCGACCAAGAGCCAGCAGAGCGTGACGCCGGACAGCGGCTATTATGGCCTGTCCGATGTGACGGTGGCGGCGATCCCGTCCAACTACCAGGACGTTTCGAGCGTGACGGCGACGGCGGCGGATGTGCTGTCCGGCAAGATCGTGGTGGACAGCACCGGCAAGACCCTGACTGGCACGATGGCCAACAACGGCGCTGTGACCAAGACGCTGGACACCACGACCACCAGCTACACCATCGCCAAGGGCTACCACAGCGGCAGCGGCAAGGTGAGCATTACCAAAGAGAGCAAGAGCGTGACGCCCACCAAGAGCGCCCAGACCGTGACCCCGACCAGCGGCAAGGTGCTTTCCAGCGTGAGCGTGGCGGCCATTCCCGCGCTGTATGTGGACACGACGGAGAGCACGACCGACGCGGCGAGCGCAGCCAACATCCTGAGCGGCAAAAAAGCCTGGGTGAACGGCAGCCAGGTGACGGGCACCATGGCCAACAACGGGGCCACCAGCCTGACCATTGACGGCCTGACGACCCTGAGCGTGGCTGTGCCCGCGGGGTACACGAGCGGCGGCACCGTGAGCCTGACGGATGATATATACGACGCGCTGGCGGCGATCTGATGCTGCTGAAAGGAGAAACGCATGGCGGACACGAACATTAGAACGCAGATCAGCCGCTTAAGCGGGGCGAAAAGCGACCTTGCCACGGCGATCACCGCCAAGGGCGTAACGGTGCCGGATGACACAACGCTGGACGGGTACGCCGCGCTGGTGGAGCAGATCGACACGGGGGTGGATACCAGCGATGCTACGGCGACAGCGAAAGATATTGCCAAGGGCAAAACTGCTTATGTGCAGGGCCAAAAAATCACGGGCAAGCTGTACGAGTATACTAAAGGGAAAACAAAAAACTACTTTACTACGGGCTCTGAAAATGTCACGTTTGAACGTGACAGCAATAGAGATTTAATCAACATAACAATCCCCTGGATGGGCAACGACGAGATCATGCGGATTGATAGCTATATAAAGCTTGGAGCCGATGCTACTCTTTTTGGCGACGCTACCGCTGCGGACGTGATTTCCGGCAAAACATTTACCAGCAAAGCCGGGCTGAAGCTCACCGGTACCAACACCAACGATGCCGATACCAGTGATGCCACTGCAACGGCGGATGACATTGCCAAGGGCAAAACTGCTTATGTGCAGGGCCAAAAAATCACGGGCACTGTGGAGCCTGCCGAAAGCAATAACAACGTTGAGGCTTATGCCATTACGAACACCAACCCCAGCGTTAGTTTTAAGCGCACTGACGGGACAATCAAAATTTGGGGCTACGGCACCATGACCAGTTCCGGCGGCTGGGGCCAGCAGACTACGAGCCTGGTCGCGTTTGAGGGCGACAAGTACCACAAGGGCGCTATATATGGCAGCCCAAGCAGTACCAGTTTGAGCCTAAGCATCAGCAACGGAAAACTGACTGGCCTGCCGAGTGGACTGACGGCGATCAACGCGATTGTAACAAGAGGTATATGATATGGCAACACAAGCAGACGGATTGACCAGCAGTGTGCCGGACCCGCTGAGCGAGGTTTTGGGCTGCGGGCTGGACAGCGGCGACGACAGGCGGCAGGCACAGGCCTATGCCGTGCAGGCTGCCAAGAGTGCCGTGCAGGCAGACGCGGACGCAAAAAGCGCGGGGAACGCAGCAGTACGCGCCGAAAGCTGGGCGGCGGGCGGAACAGGGACCCGAACCGGAGAGGATGCGGACAACGCCGAATACTATGCCGGGCAGGCCAAAACCAGCGCGACAGCCGCAGCGGCAGACAGGGCCGCCGCGGAAACAGCCAGCCAAACCGCCGTAAGCAAGGCGGAGGCGGCGGCAGCCAGCGCAGAAGCGGCAGCCAAAAGTGCCATTGAAGCAAAGCCGAGCGATGTGGCAACGCAAAGCACAAACGGCCTGATGAGCGCGGCGGACAAAACGAAGCTGGACGGCATTGCCGAAAACGCCAACAACTACACCCACCCCAGCTACACGGCAAGGGCCAGCGGGCTGTACAAGGTGACGGTGGACGGCACCGGCCATGTGAGCGCGGTGGCAGCCGTGGCCAAAAGCGACATTACGGCGCTGGGAATACCGGAAAGCGATACCACATACAGCGCCGCCACAACAAGCGCAGAGGGCCTGATGAGCGCGGCGGATAAAACAAAGCTGGACGGGGTGACGGCCGGGGCAAACAAGTACACCCACCCCAGCTACACGGCAAGGGCCAGCAGGCTGTACAAGGTGACGGTGGACAGCACCGGCCATGTGAGCGCGGCGACGGCTGTGACCAAGAGCGACATTACGGCGCTGGGAATACCGATTGGAGAAGATCACGAAATAACCTTTTCAAACCTTGCAACAGGCATAACTGTACCGAACGGCGGCGGCAAGGACAAGTGCTATTGCTATACAGTAGGAAAACTGGGATTTTTAAGTATAACATTTGAGAGCGAATATAATACCAGCGGCACAGCTATTGCAGCAGGCAAAACACTTTTTTATGTGGAAGGGGTGCCAAAATCAATTCACACCAGATACTTGAGCAAGAATGCCGACGATGGGGATTTCATCGCCATCAGAAGCAGCGACGGGGAACAATATATACTTGAAGCAACTCATACCTCAACCGACGCACTAGGGATAAAAGCAAAAGAAGCTATCCCTGCCGGATACAGGTACAAAATCAATGTGGTGTTTGTTGAAGTATAAAATGTCTGAACGACAACGGAGGTGTAACCCCAATGAGATTACAAAACGGCGATGTCCTGTTTGCCTGGCCGCTGGCACAGCACGTCATCACGGCCGGCTGGACGTACACCAGCGGCGCGGCACACAATGCCATTGACCTGCGCACCCAGAGCGGCACCAGTTGCGTGCGGCCGGTGTATGCCGCCGAGGACGGCACGGTAGACCAGGCGCAGACCTGGGACGGCAAGACCTGCACGGGGATGCAGAGTTACGGCAACATGGTGCGGCTGCGCCATGCCGATTACAACGGGAAAAAGCTGCAAACGCGGTACGCGCACCTGCTGAAGTGCGTTGTGGAGCTGGGCGACGCGGTAACGGAGGGCCAGCTGATCGGGTACAGCGGCGCAAGCGGCAACTGCTACGGCGCGCACCTGCATTTTGAGGTGCTGTACAAGGGCAGGCGGGTGAACCCGCTGAACTGGCTGGACGCTGACTTTACGCCCGCCAGCGCGGCGGTGCGCAGGCACCTGGGCAGCTATACCAGCGTTGCCCGCCCGGCGGATGCCGAACCCGCCGCGAATGCCCTGCAAACGGTGCAGGCCAACGGCCTGACGAACGCTGAGGCCATGAGCGTGTACAGCCTGGCGCTGGCGCTGGGCCTGGTGGGGCTGGGCCTGTACAGCGCCGAGTACGCCGACGCGGCGCACACAAAGCAGAACCTGCGCATTGGCCCGGTGAGCGCCGGGGACGCCAAGGCGCTGATGGACAAGCTGACCGAGCTGGGGGCCGCGGACAAGGCCGCCAGTACGGCAGCATAAGAAGGAGGGAACAGGCATGACAAAGCTGTTTATCAGCCAGCCGATGCGCGGGCGCAGGATGGCCGACATTGTGCGGGAGCGCAAAACGCTGGTGGCCGACGCGGCGGTGGCGCTGCAGGAGGACGAGATCGCGGTGCTGGACACCCTGTTTGACGACACCGATGCCACGCCGCTGGCCCTGTTGGCGCGGGCGCTGGGGAAGCTGGCCGAAGCGGACGCGGTGATTTTTGCGCCCGGCTGGGAAACGGCGCGCGGGTGCCGCATGGAGCACCTGGCGGCGGAAGAATACGGGATCAGGATCGTGGAGGGGTAGAAAAAATGGAAGAGCAAAATATGTTTTTGTGGATCAAGGCGGCGGTGACGGCGCTGTGCGCGGCGTTTTCGGCGGCCTTTGGCTGGCTGGGGTGGCTGGTGCTGGCCTGGGCTGTGTGCATGGTGATCGACTGGATCAGTGGCAGCGCGGCTGCGGCGTCCAAAGGCGAGTGGTCAAGCGCTGTGGCGCGCGCAGGCATCTGGCACAAGGCCGGGATGGTGGTTGTAGTGATTGTAGCCGCCATGGCCGACGGCGTGCTGGGCGTGGCGGTGGAAAACCTGCCCGTATTGGGCATACAATACACCGTGCTGATTTTGCCGGTGGTGCTGGTATGGTACATTTTTACCGAGCTTGGCAGTATTGCCGAGAATGCCGCAGCCATGGGCGCACCTGTGCCGGAGGGCCTTATAAAACTTTTGGCCGCAGGAAAACGCGCGGCGGAAAAGTGCGTGCCGGATACCGATACTGACGAAAAAAATTGTGAATAAAACGCGAAAGCGGCGGGCGGCCCTGTGTTTTGG
>ERZ772821.1790-NODE-1790-length-12234-cov-3.012973_pt1 | contig 12234 bp, 8 predicted proteins | sample MGYA00580859_ERZ772821 | MGnify/ENA primary metagenome ERZ772821 (study PRJEB29015, sample SAMEA2737674) | human gut metagenome | biome: human gut; feature: human-associated habitat; material: faeces | place: China | collected 2012 ...
CCGAAGGCGTACATAGGTACGTCGAGAGGTGAGATTCGCCCGTAGCAAAAAAGGCATATTCTCCCGGTTTAATGAAAAAAGTACAAAATTTGTTGTTTTGAGTTATTCTGCTTATCTTTTAGACCATTGCTTTTTTTGTATTTTTCAGCTTTTTTTGCGGTCTGGACTTTTTTAACAGCCACCAAAAAACAGAGGCAACACGAAAACCGTGTTGCCTCTGTGCTTTTTTCTTATAAAATTAAAACTCTTTATAGAATACGAGAGAAGATTTGTACATCATATAGATGTCGTTCTTCGCCGCGATTTCGTAAGGTGCGTGCATTGAGAGCAGGGGAACTCCGATATCGACGTTTTCGATGTCTTTGTCCGCCAAGAACTGTGCAACAGTTCCACCGCCGCCCTGGTCAACTTTTCCGAGTTCACCGAACTGATAAACAACATCGTTTTTATCGAATATCGCGCAAAGTTTTGCGATAAATCTCGCCGAAGCTTCGGAAGAACCCGACTTACCTCTTGCGCCCGTGAATTTGCATATTGCACAGCCCTTGTTCAGGTATGCGGTGTTGTTCTTCTCGAAAGCCGAAGCGAAATCGGGGTCGAACGCCGCCGTTACGTCTGAGGATATAGCCGCAGAGTTCGCAAGTGCTTTTCTGACATTCTGCGAAGCGTTTACGCAGAGTTCTTCGATAAAGTTTTTCAGATAATCGCTGCGGAGACCCGTAACGCCCATACTGCCGACTTCTTCTCTGTCCGCAAATACGCAAACCGCCGTTTTGTTGGGAACGCCGGCGTCAAGCAGCGCTCTGAATGCGGGATATGCGCAAACTCTGTCGTCGTGTCCGAACGCAAGTATCATGCTTCTGTCAAGACCGAGGTCTCTTGCCTTTCCTGCGGGAACCGCGGAAATTTCTGCGGTCAGCAGGTCTTCCTCGTTTATACCGTATTTCTCGTTGAGAAGTTTAAGCACCGTGGTCTTTATCTTATCTTTTTCTTCTTCCGCGTCGGGACGTGAACCCGCGATGATGTTCAGGTCTTCACCCGTGAACGCTTCCGAAAGTTTTTTGCCCGCCTGATCTTTTCCGAGATGCGGAAGCAAGTCCGAAATGCAGAAAACGGGGTCGCTTTCATCTCCGCCGATGTTTATCTCGACAACGGAACCGTCCTTTTTGTAGACCGCGCCTATGAGCATAAGCGGATTTGTTACCCACTGGTATTTGAGGATTCCGCCGTAGTAATGCGTTTTCAGCAGGCAAAGACCGCCGTCTTCGTAAAGAGGGCTGAGTTTGAGGTCAAGTCTGGGGCAGTCAACGTGCGCCGCAACAAGGTTGAAACCTTCTTCAAAAGGTGCTCTGCCTATCGTTGCAAAAATCGCGGCATGACCTTTCTGGACGTGATATATCTTGTCTCCCGCCGAATACTTTTTGCCGTATTCGAACGGAACAAAACCCGCCTTTTCAGCCTCCGCAACGGCATTTTTCACGCCGTAGTATTCGATTTTCGATGTGTCGAGAAATTTTTTGTAATCTTCGCAAAATCTCTGCGCCGCAATCAGTTCTTCTTCACTCATGGAAGAGAACGTTTCTTTTTGTTTGAAACTGAGTTCACTCATTTTATTTTTCCTCCTTGACAGGATAAATATTGTATTTCTTCATCAGCTCGTCCGCCTGTTTTTCAAGTTCGGCAAGACTGTTGTTGACTGTTTTATGCTCCGTGTTGGATATATAAAAAGAGTCGTCTTTCTGACCGTTTAACCGCGTTTCCGCATCTTCCTCGGAAAGGTTGTCCCGTTCGATTATTCTGCGCTTGCGGACCTCTCTGTCTGCAACGACGCAAACCGATGTGTCAAACGCATTTATCGAGCCGCTTTCAATAAGCGCAGCTCCGTCCACGATTGCGCCCACCGCTCCGTTTTTCTCTGCATCGGAAATCATCTTTTCAACCGTTTGCATAATTGCGGGGTGCATTATTCGGTTCAGCGCGTCCGTGTTCTCCTTTGATGAAAACGCCCTTTTTGCAATCATCTTTCTGTTCGGCGTTCCGTCGGGGTTCAGCACTTCGCTTCCGAACATTGCGGCAAGTTCCGCGGTCTTTGTTTTTATAACTTCGCGTGAGATCTTGTCCGTGTCTATGTGGACAAAACCGTATTTTCTGCGCAGATAATCGGCAAAAGTCGATTTGCCCGCTCCGGTCTGTCCCGTCAAACCTATCGTAATCATCGGTTTTCTCCGTCCGCGTCGAATATTCTGAATTCACACGCTCTTATAAGCCTGTTGTAAACCGCAAGTCCGACACCCGATGTTTTTCCCGCTCTGATATAAACTTCTTCAATGCCGTCGTCGTCAAGTTCGCGGAGCAGATCGAAAAGTTTCGCCGCCTGCCGTTCGCTGTCGTCCGCTGCACCGTAGGGGAATACTTCGGAAACGTCTTTGAACGCTTTTTCTTCTCCGTCGAAGCATATAACCGCCGTTCGTTTATCTTTTGAAATACGGTTGAGTATAAACTCCGTCGCCTTTTCCTGACTTCCGAGTACCGCGTATGCCTCCGCTTTCGGGGCATAATGCTTGTGCTTCATTCCGGGGGACAGCACTTTTGCTCCTGCGGGCAATTCTTTTGTAACGGCTTCCGCGATTTTTAAGTCAGGCAATATTTCGCGCAATTGTTCCGGTGTTACAAATCCGGGTCTCAACAGCACGGGCGGCTCGGTCGCCACGGTCACAACCGTTGATTCCACTCCGCAGTCACACGTTCCGCCGTCTATGACAGCGTCAATATTTTCTCCGAAATCTTTCAAAACGTGCTTTGCCGTCGTTGCGCTCGGCTTTCCGCTGATGTTGGCGCTCGGCGCCGCAAGGGGAACTTCCGCCGCATTTATTATCGCTCTTGCCACGGGGTGGGACGGGCAGCGTATAGCCACGGTGTCAAGCCCTGCGCTGACTATGTTCGGAATGCATTCCTTTTTCGGCAATATCATTGTTAAGGGACCCGGCCAAAACTTTTTTGCGAGTGCCGCCGCTTTTTCGTTCGGATATGCGTATTTTTCAATATCTTTTGCGTCGGTTATATGCACAATGAGCGGGTTGTCTGCGGGTCTGCCCTTTGCCGCGAATATTTTTGCAACTGCCTTTTTGTCAAGCGCGTTCGCCGCAAGCCCGTACACCGTTTCCGTCGGAATTGCGACGACGCCGCCGTTTTTCAATATTTTTCCCGCTTTTGCTATGTTTTCTTCCGTTGCTTTGTATATCAATCTCGTTCGTCTCCGTTATTCGGAAAATGTCCTCGTCATCAAAGATGCCGTGATCCTTCCGACTTTTTCAAAATCCATATTTTTAATAAATATTCTTTCAAGCGCGTCATGGTGCGCCTTTGCGTTCTTTAATTTATCCGTTGCCTGTTCAAACAAGATCCCGCACGCGCCGTCTGCCGCACCGTCCGTTATGTCCGTCAGCGTCGAACCTCGGAACGGGGCAAACTCTTTTGTTTCCGCCGCTTCGAATGTGGGACTGAGCGCAAGCACAGCCAATTTTTCCGTCGGAAAGACCGCGCCCATTACCGTCTGCGGCAAAAGAGGATCTGCAAATACCGTGACGGGATAGAGTTTGTTCTTCGCTTCTTCCGCTATCTGCGCTATTGCAAGGTTTGCTGCCCCGCAGGCATAGGGAATGGTATAAATTTTATCTGCAAGCGTTTCGCAAGTTTCGTAAAACGCCGTTGCTCCCTTATATGAAAATGTTGACAGAAAGCGTCTTTCAAATATCGGTTCGCAGTTTTTCTTCTTTTTTTTCAGGAACGTCCCGCAAAAATCTTCCGCCGTTCCCCTTATTCGTCTTTCCTCTTTTTCCGTTGCGTCCGCAAATGTCGTATCAAGTATTTTGCCTGCGGCTTCAAGGTATCCGTATGCGCTTCTGTATGCTTTTGCGGTTTTGTCTTTTATGAGAAGTATTTCTTCCGTTGCTTCCGTCAGCGCTTTTTCGTCCCAACAGTCCGTGATGTTGATTATTCCGCCTAGACAGCCTACGTTTTCAGGCTCGAGAACATGCGGTGCCGTGCCGTCGCATACCGCGACATTATGCTTTTTCAGCCACACTCCGTCAAGTGAATCGGGGTCGGACGAACAACGGATATATTCGACGTCTTCACCCTCGTTTTCCGCATACGCGCCGATGTTTTTCATCAAAGTGCTTTTGCCCGTCCCCGGACCGCCCTTGATGATATACTGCTTTTTCCCTTTCAGAAAGTCTCCGTAAAGCGATACGAAGCCTTTCGTTGTGTTTGCAGATAAAAAAGTGTCGATTATCATTTTACGCGCCTCCGCATGATTATTTCTCAATAATAATATGCGCAGACGCGTTAAAAAATCCGTATATCAGTTTTCTGCCAAAAGTTTGTTGTATGCCGCAAGCAGTTCTTCATAACTCGAAAAACCGAGTTCTTTTATATACTGAGCCATCTTGGCTTCCGCTTCCGCCGCCGAATTTGTTTTGTCCGTCGCTTGTGATTTGAGTTCTTCTCTTCTGGCGGTTCTGCCCGTAAGAGACGTTTTCAGGTCTTTCAGCACGGAGTTCTTTTCTCTGATGCTTTCGTAAACATCTTTTGACTTATCGTCAAGATTCTTCTCAGCAGAGACCGAATTCGTCATTCTCAGATACTCATCATATTCTGACTTTTTTTCGTTTACGGAGTGGATAAGAAGAATGCATGCGATGACAAGTATTATAATGACTCCGCAAAGAACCGCCAAAACGGTTTTGTATGCGGATCTCGAATGCTTTTTCTTTATTTTCGTTTTTCCCATCGGTTCAATCTCCGTTACTGTCCGTCATTGAGAAGTTTCAGATACATTTCAGCCAAAGCATTGAATCTGTCTGCTGCTTTCTCTCTTGTTTCGGCTTTCGATATCATATCGTTGAAATCGTTTATCTCATCGTTTCTTTCCGATATATCTGAATTGAGTTTGTCCAACTGCTGCTGTAACTCTGTTTCCTGCTTCACCAATCCCTCATATGAATATTCTGCTTTCGCGTCTTCATATATCAGTCTTGCGTTGTCTGTCTGCATTATCGCCTCTTTTCGTTTCATCAGCAAAAACATAAGAGTAACGATAAGAAGTGCAATTATCACACAGAGTGCAATATTGATTCTCTTCATCGTTTTTCTGTGCAATATCAGTTTTTTCCTTCCCACTTCGGATCCTCCGTAATATAAAGTGAAATTAATACGCTTTACCCCAGTAAACAAGATGCTTTGCGGGTTTTCCGCAACAAACGCACTTGTCTGAAAGGTGCTCTTGCTCAAACGGAATGCAGCGCGTGCCGACACCGTACTTTTCTTTTATCGCGTCTTCGCACGCTTCGTCGCCGCACCACATCATTTTAACAAAGCCCTGTTTGTCTTTGACTATTTCCGCAAGTTCCTCTTGGGTGGTTGCAGTATAAGTCATTGCGTTGCGTCTCGCAAGCGCTTTTTCATACATTCTGTCTCTTACGGCCGTCATAAGGCCCGAAACGACATTTGCAAGTTCGTCAAGAGCCACCGTTGTTTTTTCGCTGTTGTCTCTGCACGCGACAACGCATGTTCCTTTTTCGATATCTCTGGGACCGACTTCTATACGAACGGGAACGCCTCTCATTTCATATTCGGAGAATTTCCAACCGGGCGACTGTTCGCTAAGGTCACATTTAACTCTGATGCCTGCGGCTTTGAGCGCGGCTTCGAGTTCCTGCGCTTTTTCCGTAACTCCGGGTTTGTGCATCGCAATGGGTATTATTACCGCCTGAATCGGAGCGATTGCGGGAGGCAGAACAAGACCGTTGTCGTCTCCGTGAACCATTATAACCGCACCGATAAGTCTTGTGGTAACGCCCCATGAAGTCTGGTGAACGTATTGAAGAGTGTTGTTTTTATCAGTATACTGAATGCCGAACGCCCTTGCAAAACCGTCCCCGAAATAGTGCGAAGTTCCCGCTTGCAGAGCCACTCCGTCATGCATAAGCGCCTCTATGCAATACGTCGCTTCCGCGCCTGCGAATTTATCACTTTCGGTCTTTCTGCCGCGGACAACGGGCATTGCCAGGGACTCTTCGCAGAAATCGGCGTAAACGTTAAGCATTCTTTCCGTTTCCTCTATTGCCTCTTCCGCGGTCGCGTGCGCCGTATGTCCTTCCTGCCACAGGAACTCTCTCGAACGCAGGAAAGGACGCGTCGTCTTTTCCCAACGCACAACGCTGCACCATTGGTTGTAAAGTTTCGGCAGATCTCTGTGCGAATGTATGATATGTGAATAGTGTTCGCAGAAAAGCGTTTCGGAAGTCGGTCTGACGCATAGTCTTTCCTGCAACTGTTCGCTTCCGCCGTGCGTTACCCACGCAACTTCGGGCGCAAATCCCTCAACATGGTCTTTTTCCTTTTGAAGAAGACTTTCCGAAATGAACATAGGCATGTATACGTTTTCATGCCCCGTTGCCTTGAATCTTGCGTCAAGGTCTTTTTGTATATTTTCCCAAATGGCATAACTGTAAGGTCTGAATACCACACAGCCCTTGACGGACGAATAATCGACAAGTTCCGCTTTCAGCACAATGTCGGTGTACCATTTTGCAAAATCCTCGTCCATCGAAGTTATGTCTTTAACAAGTTTTTCAGCCATATTGCTCAACCTCAATAATATATAATAATTATTCTTATTATATATCAAACCCTCACTTTTGTCAATGGGTTTTCATAATTGTCGAATTTGTTGGCATTCGGCGCTTTTTTCACTCTGTATGACGCAGTTTTTTTGAATTTGAAATAAAAATGACGGGTGTCACCGAAAGTTCGGAATATTTTGTTGAAATGATACAGTTTTGCGTGGGCGGAAATGTGCTGAATACATATTTGATGTGGCTGCCGCTGTATTTTTTATTGTTAATGTTGAACAAAAACAATGTGCGATACCATTGATTTTTCGTCGTTGTCCCAAGGCTCTGTTTTCTTGCATTTCATCTTCTTTTCTGTTATAATTCTATATATAATTAACGCGATTCCGGTTTTTACTAAAATCGGTTCTTTCGTGTTGGGTCCCCGAAAGCAAATGGAGGTTTTTTTGATGAAACATTGGTTAAAGGCAGCCGCTGTCTGCGCTGTTGTTGTTTGTCTGTGCGCGTCTCTTTTCGCGTGCGGCAAAGGCAGTGCGGGACTTATCGAAAACAGCGAGTGGAAGAACAACGCTTCCGTTGTTTCCCGAAACAAGGAACTCTCTCATTCTCCGATAGTTTCTTACGACAGCATTGACGAGGCTTTGAAAGCCGATATAAAGGCTTCTTCCCGTTATCTGAGTTTGAACGGCGAGTGGAAATTCAATCTCGTTACGAAAGAAGGCGACATTCCCGCCGGATTCCAGGACAAGGATTTTGATTCGAGCTCGTGGAATACCATTCGCGTGCCCGGCAACTGGGAAACGCAGGGATTCTCTTCTCCCGATTACGGATATGACGATTATACATGGAATTCGTCCGCATTGACGCCTCCCGAGATCCCCGAGGAGAACGAGATAGGTCTTTACACCAGAGAAATAGATGTTCCCGCAGAGTGGAAAGGTCAAGAGGTGTTTATATCTTTTGACGGCGTGGAAAGCGCATGCTACGTTTACGTCAACGGCAAAATGTGCGGCTACGGCGAAGATTCATACACTTCGAAAGATTTCAGAATCACGCCTTATATAGAAGCGGGAAAAACGAACACGATAGCCGTTAAAGTTTTCAAATACTGCGACGCATCGTGGCTTGAAGCGCAGGACACTCTCAAAATGGGCGGAATTTACAGAGATGTATATCTGTATTCGTCCGAAAAAACTATGATAAAAGATTTTTCCGTTCAATCGACCGTCGATATGAAAAAAGAGGGCGGTTTTAACGGGAGCGCACTCCTTTACCTTTCCGCGGACGTAGCCACATACGCAAACAAAGAAGACGGTTGGTATACAGAGTTTTCTCTTTATGATGAGAACGGAAACGCGGTTGTCGAACCTTACCGTTTCGGCGCGGATATTTCTTTTTCTGCTGATAAAACGGGCAACGCATATACAGCCACCGTCAGCGGTCGTGTTACCGCGAACGGCATTAAACTTTGGAGCGCGGAGGAACCCAACCTCTATACTGCGGTATATACTCTTAAAAAGCCTGACGGAACGACGGTGGGAACAGTCAGCGAACGCATCGGAATAAGAGACGCCGCGTTTGCATCCGATGACAGCGGTAAGCAGATATTTACCGTAAACGGACAGACTGTTTCGCTTTTCGGTGTTACTTACTACGAATTCAGCGCAATCAACGGCAAAGCCCTGACACGCGATGAAATGATTGAAGACATCAAAAAGATGAAAGAACTCAACATCAACGCCGTCAGATCTCCCGGCGTTCCTCTCAGCCGTGAGTTTATTTCTCTTTGCAACGAATACGGTCTTTATGTCGTTTCCGATATAAACCTTGAATCCGAACCTTATTCGAGTAAAAAAGAGCAATCCATACCCGGCGACCAAGGCATTTGGCAGACTGCGCTTCTCGATCGCCTTTCGAATGTCGTTGAGCGCGACAAGAACGCTCCGTCCGTTATTCTTTGGGGACTCGGAAATGAGTCCGGACAGGGCAGTGTTTTGACCAATATCAAAAACTACCTCATAGAAAACGATTCCAGACTTATAGTTTACGACGCATATCTTGACCTTGATAAGGAAAATTACGACAATGACGATTATATCTCCGACGGAGACCTTATCGCCGCTTCCGGTTGGGATATGGATAAATTCAACGATATCCTCACAAACAAGGAAATCACAAAACCCATCATTCTTCAAAATATAGACAGCGCACTTCTTTCTTCCGGCGGCGGTGTTGACGGATATGTAGATTACATAACCGCAGATAATACCGTGCAGGGCTGCTTCCTCGCAAATTGGGTTGACAAAGCGATCTACGTTCCCAAGGACAGCAAAAATGCGGTTCAGGTCTGCAAGGAAACTCCGTATAGTGCGGATAATGCGGATCTTTACGAACTTAAATATGCCGCGTCATGGGGTTCCGAAGAGGAGTCTGCGGCGGCATCGCTCGGAATGTACAGTCTTAACGGTATTCTCAATGCAGACAGAACATTCCAGTCCGACGCGCTTGAAATGAAAACTTCCTACGCGCCTATTTACGTTGAACCCATAAATGTGAAAGACGGCACATTCAGAATAAGCAACAGATTCGGATTTACCGATGCCGGATCGAAATTTACCGTTTCTTATTCCGTTTCAAACGGTGTGAGCGGCAATATCGACATATCTTCACTCAAAGCGGGTCAAACGCTTGATATAACGCTCGACTACGGAACGGTTGATTCTTCTGCGGATGTTTTTGTTACCGTTTCGGTTAAGTACAATGAAGTTCCCGCATGGGCGAGAGACGGCTATGACGGAACATTGTTCTCTGTTCAATATGACGTAACAGGCAACGGCGCCCCCGTTAAAAACGGCGGTTCCACCGATGTTTCCGGCAGTGCATTGACTCTTGATATATTCCGTGCTCCGGATATATCGACAATAAACACAGACCTTGCGAACGGTACAATATATGTAACAAACTATTGCAGCGAAGCGTTTGACGATATATTCACTTTAAAATACATCGTCGTTGAGACAAACAACTTCTGCAATGACCCGAAAGCGGTCGTATATGCAAGCGGAAAGGTCAATACAGGACTTGCCGGGTATACGAAGGACGGCACCGTAAAACTTCCGTTCTCAGTCAAAGCGGTAGAGAACGGTTCGTATGAGGTCGTTATCTCTGTTACGACGAAAAAGGCATTCGGAGATATTCCCGCAGGATATGAACTTCTTTATAATTTCAATTCGGGAAATCTCGGTTCAGAAATCCCGTTCCCCGTTGATTCTTCGAGAACTCCTGAACCGGTTATAGATGAAACGACCGGCGAACAGAAGATAGACGAAAAGGGAAACAGAGTTTGGGTCAACGGTGCCCCCGATCTGACGGAATACACCTCTTCGACTGTTTATTACCGCGCACCAGATGAAGTCAATCCGACCCCCGCGCCGTATATTCGCCTTTCCAATTCGAGAGTTACCATTGAAATAGACCCCAACACCGGACTTATAAATAAGTATACTGTTGACGGCAAAGATATTTTCGCGACGGCCGATTCCGAAAACGGTGTGCAGTCAAGCGCATACGGAAGTCTGTACAGAAATCCGACCGGCGGCGACTATGTTTCCGGCACAGCAAAGGATTCCAAGACTCTTTCCGGCTTTGACTCGGGGAATGTAAAGAAACTTCTTGACGGCATTGTCAATGTCAGAAAGACAGATGACGGACATTACAGAATGTCGCTTCGTTACAGTCTTCCCGTTTCCGACGGCGGCAACGTTTCCAATCTTGCTGCTTCCAATACGGAATATGCGGTCGTTTATGACTTCTATCCGAACGGCGTTATGAATATCAGTTCGGCTTATTCGCTTAATGCCGAGTCTGCCGTTCCGCTTTCCATATCGAGCATTCTTACCATGTCTTCCGATCTCACAAAGGCAACATGGTACGGCAGAGGCCCCGGCGAAACTTACGGCGACAAACTTTACAACTCAACGGTTGATGTCTTCTCCTCTTCCGTTTCCGATCTTGTTCCCTCGTATCTTTTCGCCAACGGCGGAGACAGAAGCCAGACAAGATGGCTTGCTCTGACCGATGAAGCAGGAACAGGTGTTCTTGTAACTTCCGATACAAACAATTTTGCATTCAATCTTTCGAAACAGTATCCGCACTCTTTGGCTGCATATGCTTCGGATTCCATGAATAATCCTTACACCGTCCTCAGCATAATCGGTGCGCAGAGCGGATGCTCCGTTCCGAGCACTTCGGATCAGGCGTATTTGGAATCAGACTCTTCGATAGAGCCGGGCAGCGTGCTCTCCTTCTCTTACAGAATAGTTCCCGTTTCCACTACCGATGTTTCCGCATATAAGGCAGAAAGCGCAAGAACTCTTTCGTCTGCGGGTAAGGCGACCGTATCGAGAAGCACCCTTGCGAACGGTCAGTCCTACTCACTTCGCGGTCTTGCAAGCGGTCAGTATGTTTCCGCAACAGATAACGAACTTTCCGTTCTTGAGGGTCTCGGAAGCGTAAATCAGAGATTCCAGATAGAAAGAACCGATTCTTCCAGCATCTACATCAAATGCACGGCAAACAACCTTTATATGACGGCTGTCGGCGTTTCAACGAGAAAAGCCCCGTCAATCGAGGTTGGATTCGCACCTCTTGATACCGAAAAAACACCGTGGCAGATGTGGTATTATTCCACCAACCAACTTGCTTGCGAACGTCTTACAGAATATTCGCTTACCGTTATGCAAAAGGCCATGTTCTCGGGCGCGAGAGTTGCTCTTTCGAATATCCAGGGCAACGATTCCGCATATTGGACTATCAACTATGAGGTCGGTAATTCCGAGTTTGCAACTATAAGAAATAACAACTCCGGACTTTATCTGACTTATGTTGACAGCGTGACATATTCTTCATCGGCTCTTGCCGCATTGGACAGACGCACGATAGGATATGCTCCCGATATTGATTGGAGCGTTTATCAGACAGCTGAAGATCTTGCCGCAAGCTCTTCCAACTTTGCAAAGACGACGGGCAGAATCACTCAAAGCGAACTGCTTCCCGCAGATTCCCAGACTTGGGTGTTTGTGGCAGAGGGTGAATCCGATTACCGCATATACAACACATCAAACGGTATGTATCTCGGCGTAAGAACCGTTGACGGCGTTTCGTCCCTGGTCCTTTACGACGCGACAAATGCGGATGAGGAACCCGCTTCTCTTGTTTGGAGAATCAGAAACAGGGGCGGTGTTTACAGCATAATCAATGTTGATACCGACCTTGCGCTTCAAACAACATTGAAGAGAGTAAAACTCACTCAGGCAGAAATGGACAGAGATTTCATCACCGATCCCGAAAAAGCTTTTAAGAACACTTATGTTCTTACTCTTGCAAAGTGGAACGGCAAAGTGAATCAGAAATGGAATCTTGCGTCCGACAATGACCGCAAAGTTTCCGTACAGATAGGTTCCGAGTGGTACGTTGACGGCATAGAAGAACAAAAGTAACAATAATTAAAAATCGACCTTTCGAATTTACTTCGTGAGGTCGATTTTTTTGTAATCGAAAACCACGCGATAGTCGCGTGGTTCAAAAGAGGTTAAACCGT
>ERZ772821.1792-NODE-1792-length-12226-cov-4.432832_pt1 | contig 12226 bp, 7 predicted proteins | sample MGYA00580859_ERZ772821 | MGnify/ENA primary metagenome ERZ772821 (study PRJEB29015, sample SAMEA2737674) | human gut metagenome | biome: human gut; feature: human-associated habitat; material: faeces | place: China | collected 2012 ...
CCTCAACTGCGGCGACGGCACCATGACCGACGACGTCATCCGCCTGCGCGAGGAGATTGCCGAGCAGATCCGCGCCCTCAGGGGCATGAAGGAGATGGCCAAGCTCTACGGCTACGACATCTCGCAGCCCGCACGCGACGCGCACGAGGCCGTGCAGTGGCTCTACTTTGGCTACCTGGCCGCCATCAAGACCCAGAACGGCGCCGCCATGTCCGTGGGCCGCATCTCCACATTCCTGGACATCTACATCCAGCGCGACCTCGAGGCCGGCAAGCTCGACGAGACGCAGGCGCAGGAGCTCATCGACCACCTGGTCCTCAAGTTCCGCATGGTCAAGTTCGCGCGCATCCCCAGCTACAACGAGCTGTTCTCCGGCGACCCCGTGTGGGCAACACTCGAGATGGCCGGCCTTGGCCAGGACGGCCGCCACATGGTGACCAAGAACGACTTCCGCTTCCTGCACACGCTCGAGAACATGGGTCCCGCGCCCGAGCCCAACCTCACGGTGCTCTACTCCAAGCGCCTGCCCCAGGCCTTCCGTCGCTACGCGGCCAAGATCTCCATCACCACCAGCTCGATCCAGTACGAGAACGACGACGTCATGCGCCCGGTGTGGGGCGACGACTACAGCATCTGCTGCTGCGTCTCGGCCACCCAGACCGGCAAGGAGATGCAGTTCTTTGGGGCCCGCGCGAACCTCGCCAAGTGCCTGAACTACGCCATCAACGGCGGCAAGGACCTCAAGTACACCGACAAGCAGGGCAACCACATGCAGGTTGGCCCCGAGCTCGCCCCCATCACGAGCGAGTACCTCGATTACGACGAGGTCATGTACAAGTTCGACATCATGATGGACTGGCTGGCCGGCCTGTACGTGAACATCCTCGACCTCATCCAGTACATGCACGACAAGTACTACTACGAGGCCGCCGAGATGGCCCTCATCGACACCGACGTGCGCCGCACCTTTGCCACCGGCATCGCGGGCTTTAGCCACGTGGTGGACTCGCTCTCGGCCATCAAGTACGCCCGCGTGCGCACCGTGCGCGACGAGTCCGGCCTGGTCGTCGACTACGTGCCCGAGGGCGACTTCCCGCGCTACGGCAACGACGACGACCGCGCCGACGACATCGCCGTGTGGCTGCTCAAGACCTTCATAACCAAGATCAAGAAGCACCACACCTACCGCAACTCCGAGCCCACGACGTCCATCCTCACCATCACGTCCAACGTGGTGTACGGCAAGGCAACCGGTGCCCTGCCCGACGGCCGCCCCGCCTACACGCCCTTCTCGCCCGGCGCCAACCCCAGCTACGGCGCCGAGAAGAACGGCCTGCTCGCAAGCCTCAACTCCGTGGCGAAGCTGCCCTACGAGTACGCCCTCGACGGCATCTCCAACACGCAGACCATCAACCCCGGCGCGCTTGGCACCGACGAGCAGCAGCGCATCGGTAACCTGGTGAACGTGCTTGACGGCTACTTTGCCAACGGCGCGCACCACCTCAACGTTAACGTGTTTGGCGTCGAGAAGCTCAAGGACGCAATGGAGCATCCCGAGAAGCCCGAGTACGCCAACTTCACGATCCGCGTCTCCGGATACGCGGTGAAGTTCATCGACCTCACGCGCGAGCAGCAGCTCGACGTTATCGCGCGCACCTGCCACGACCACATGTAGGACGGTTACGCGATAGACGCACGTACGGGGGACGGCTGCCTGGCGGCCGTCCCCCGTTCTTTATATCGAGCAGCCCTCTTGGCACCAGGGCCAGCACCACCGAGTGCTTTTGAGAACAAATTCGACGTTTTGGGCCGCCCGAGGATGCCATTCTGTCCAATTTCTTCTCAACAGCACCAAACGGCCGGGTAGTGAGGACTGTTTGGTGTGTTGCTCGCCCACTCGGGGTGAGCTCGCAGGGTCAATCAGGACTTAGCAAGCCGCAGAGCAATCAACGAGAAAGCTGCTGCACCCGCAGCAACGATTGCCAGCACGACAAAGGCAGCTTGTCCATCAAGTACCATACCAGCTGTTATTTCAGTATTGTAAGTTTGGGCAGATGCCACAACCGCTGTAACAGCGCTCACCCCTACTGAGCCACCCAATTGTTGAAGAGAGTTGCAAACCGAAGTTCCATCAGCCCGCAGGCCATCGTCAAGAGAAGAAAGACCGTAAGTCATTGAGGGGCTAGACAGCAGTCCTTGCCCCATTCCTGATAGCAGGTACCACACTGCCAATCCCCAGGCGGTGTCTAATGAGCGGACGCACATCAGAATGGCACCCAATACCAACAGTGCTGCACCTGCTGCAATGGGAGCGCGCGATCCTTTTCTGTCAAGGAGTCGACCAGCAACCGGTGAGAACAGCATTGTCGCCACACAACCTGGGACCATCACAAAGCCAGAAACCTTTGCCCCCATACCAAGAGCTACCTGGATGAAGTTGGGAATCAACCACGCATATCCGAGGCATACGAATGACGCGCTCGAGATTGCAGCTACTGAAGCAATAAACCGAGTTGAGGAAAACACTTCAGGAGACACTAGGGGATATTTGGCACGTCTTATGTGCCTTACAAATAGAACAAGAAAAATGAGACTGGCAATCAGAAGAGTTGCAACAAGAACAGTGAGCCCACCGTTAGAGAGTCGATTCACCCCCACCACAATTAGGAGAAAACCAAATGCAACGAGAAGGAACCCCGTCGCGTCAAATGGGCGTATAGCCAGTTCCGTTGTCTGTCGTAGACAGACAACTCCTGCAACGAATGCCACAGCAAGGAGGGGGACCGCAAACAAAAAACATCGCATGCCACCCAAACGCTTCTAGCACAACTCCACCATAAGCAGGCCCAATTGCCGGTGCCAACGAAATTATCAGCGACGCAACGCCCATCATCATGCCCATGTGCTCAAAGGGTACTTGATCTATTACAACGTTGAACATAAGCGGCATCGCAACGCCAGTCCCCAGCCCCTGAATAACTCTACCAAACAGGAGCTGGGGAAATGTAGCTGCGGTACAGCAAAGCAGCGTTCCCGCTGTAAAGGAAAGTGTTGAAGCGACAAAAAGACGACGCAAGGAATAGCGTGACTTGAGTACAGGGAATACGGGAATCGTCACCGACAAAACGAGTAGGTACGCGGATGTAATCCACTGTATTGTCGCCGTATCAACCCCTAGCTCCAACATCATGACCGGAATAGCAACGTTTGTTGAAGTCTCAAACACAATCCAATCGCACAGAAGGCGAGACTACCCGAAGCGATTATTGAAACAACCGTCCTCGCATCGAGTACTCGGGAAAATGTGCCTTTGTCACTCGTGTTAGTGCTGCTCACATCCCCACAGCCTTTCAAATTGACTAGTTCAACATTTTGATTGAGACAGTATTGAAAAGAATCCCTTTTCCAGAAAAACGAGGCCGACCTCACGGTCGGTCTCGTCAATACAAATGCATCGGCCCTTCCCTGCATTGTTTTAGAAATTGAATCGCTAGTTCTAAACGGCCGCGTTCGCCTCGGTCGTCTCCTCTCCCATAGAACGCTCGTATGCCTTGAGGAATGGGAAGTAGATAACCATGTCAAGCATAATCAATACGACGATGAGCAATACTGCTTTCCAGTCTCCGGTCGAAAAGTACGCACCAAAAACTGAAGGCATATTGTATGAGAGCATCGCATAGGTTCTCCCGATGATGTTGGCGGACATCAGTGAATAAGAAATGATAACGTTAGCGATGCTGGTTACAATGCTGGGAATGAACAGCAGCGGGTTCAGCATGATTGGAAGTCCAAACGTTATTGGCTCAGAAATGCCAAAAAAGGCAGGGACGATGCCGAGTTTTCCAACAAGGTTGACTTCCTTATTCTTAGAGCGAAGACAAAGCAGACCTAGAGCAAGGCAGTTTCCCAAACCCCCGATAATGCAAAAATAGCACCAAAACGAAACAGTGAAGACATGAGGCAAAGCTGTACCCGCCGCCTGAGCAGCAGCATTAACGGAGAGAGTACCGTACTCAATAGGGCTAAGGAATCCAGACCAAACCGTGTCGTGTATTCCGAAGAACCACCCAAAATTGAGCAGAAATGCAACAAGAATGGCGAACGCCATATTATCGGTCGCCTCAACCGCAGGCGAGAGTGCCCCAATAACAACTGCCGCGAAACAAGTTCCCGCAATGTTCTTGCAAAGTATAAAGATGACCGAATCAATTCCGAGAACAATGAGACAAGGGACAAGAGAACCGAAGGAAACCATCAGAGCGGGTGGAACGGAATCTGGCATCTTAATCCATCCGACTTTGTGCTCATAAAGAACACGATAGAGCTCCACAGTCATAATGGATACAAAGAGGGCAACCAGGATTCCCTTGCCATCAAAGTAAGTCAGCTGGCCAAGCACATTCCCAAACGATATTTCCCGCGGATCAATTACAAGCATGCAGTATCCCGCAAGAGAAATAATGATTGGAAGAAACACCTCCATTTCATACGATTTGGCGAGGTAATAGGTAATACCAATACAAACATAAAGAGAGAGGAACCCAAGGGTAACCTGATTGAGCCAACCCAGAACGAGGGCATTCTGCTGGTCGAAAGCCGCCCAAGCCAACAGTATTCCGTTGGTCGTGTCATCGGTTACTGGAGCAGAATTAATGACTGCAATAATGCCGCCAAAGAAAATTGGAGGCAGTATGGTCATAAAAGTATCACGTATGGCCTTTAGATGTCTTTCGCTTGCAAGCTTATTCGCGCCTGGCATGATATTCTTTTCAATCCATGCGATAAAAGCTTCCATAGAAGAACCTCCTCCTCCAACCAGCTATTTCGTTGTCATACGGTTGAGTTGTTCAACGACCTTTGCTACGTTCATGGTGCCGTATGTCCGGGGCTCTATCACCTCCACCGGGACATCATTGCCAACCTTTGCTTGTATTCCAGGAAGGAGATATCGAATCTGAGGACCTATTAGTACGCAATCAACCCCATCCAAATGTTCCTCGTATTCCTGTTCTCCGTATGCATAGACGTCGTAATCATTACCACCCATATCGTTTAGCTTCTTTGCCATAATTGATGTGGATAGGCCGCCATTACACACCAGCACAACTTTTTTCATCGAAACCTCCTCTAGCGAACGTCCAGCCAGTTGCTTGCTATTTCATCCCGATACCAGTAATAGGAGTCCTTTGGAATGCGTTTACACCCGTGGTCGAAATCAACGGCAACAAGCCCATAACGTTTCTCGCAACCGTTTTTCCATGAATACAGGTCAAAGGGTGACCACACAAAGTACCCGCGAACGTCAACACCGTCTGACTGAGCTTTCAAGAGGTAGCGGACATGCTCTCTGATGTATTCAATCCGATACTGGTCGTGAACTGGTCCGTTATGGATATCCTCGTAGTTCCCGAATCCATTCTCGGTGACATAGATTGGCCCTGAGAACTTTGCTGAATTGCGTCTTAGGCCTTCGCGGAGCCCCTGAGGATATATGATCATTCCCCAGTCATTCCGAGGCAGTTCCGTCATGTCATCGTTGGCAACCTCAAACCAGTTTTTTACGACGGTTCTCATATTGCCTTTGTAGTTCTTGCCAAGATTGTTAACTTTGACGTCTGTCTCACCACCCGTATATGGCTTAACAAACTGAGGCGAATAGTAGTTCATGCCCAAAAATTGGACCGTATTGTTTTTGATGAGCTGCAACTCTTCGGGCTGAGCAATCGAGAGATCAAAGCCCTCAGCTGCCAGTTTCGCAACCATGTCGGAAGGGAATGCCCCAGAGCAGGCGGTATCGATAATCCAGTTATTGCAGTAGTTATCAGCGTTGCGGAATGCCAGCTGGCACGCTTCGCTGTCATCAATTCCATAAATCGTTTGATATGAGGTCACGATACCAATCGAACCCAGAATGCCAAGCTCTTTAAAGGATTTAACTGCAAGAGCGTTGGCATACATGACGTTGTATGCGGCATTTACTACTTCCTGTGGATTCTTGTGACAAGGAGGGTAATTGCCCGACATGTATCCCGAGAAAACGAACCACTTAGGCTCGTTGAAGGTTGTCCAGTGATCGACAAGGCCGTTAAACGCCTTGAATACAACTTCACAATAATGCTGAAAAGCAGCCGCTGTCGCCTTGTTGAGCCAACCTCCCTTCTCCTCTAGGTATTGCGGAAGATCCCAGTGATAGCAGGTAACGAACGGTTCAATTCCGTTCTCGTGGCAGGCGTCGATCATCTGCCGATAGAAGTCCAAGCCCTTCTCGTTAATTTCCCCGGATTCATTCTTAATGATCCTTGGCCAGGAGAGTGAGAAGCGATAGGCATTCTGGCCGCCCTCAGCCATCTGTCTAATGTCCTCACGAAACCTGTGGTAGTGGTCGGAAGCGACATCTCCATTCTCAAGGTTTTCCTGGTGAAGATAGTGATCCCACATCGATTCGACTTTTCCGTCTTCGTTCCATGCGCCTTCACACTGATAGGAAGCCGTTGCCGATCCCCAAAGCATTTTCCCGTTCATCTCCCATTCACCTCAATCTACTTGGAACACCGTCCTCGCAAATCAATCTCTTTGTCCGCCTTGATTTCATACAAATTGATAATTTCCTCAATTAATTCCCTTGCCAACTGTGCTGTCATCAAATGGTCTTGGGCATGAACGAGCAGCACGTCAACGTCAACATGATCACCAGATGCCTCTTGAGTCAAAAGGCGCGTCTGGCACCTGTGTGCAAGCAGACTTTCTTTCTTGGATTCTTCAATAAGTTCGCGGGCCTTTATAAAATTATTGTCTCGCGCATATCCGAGCGCTTCAAAAGCTAAACTGCGAGCCTGACCCGCGGACGCGATGATTTCGAACGATACTTCTTCTGAAGACCCAGGTGCTTCCGGCACATCACTCATCCCCTGCATGATTGGTTCCCCTTCCTAAGACAATCGATGAGACACTCCCATGTCTGCGTATTAACTAGTTCGGAAATCGCTTCTTTGCTCACAAACAAATCGGCTAGAGACGCAAATGCGTCTGCTACGTCATTGCCACTTCGTGCATAAGAAACGAGAAAAACAGCACGAACATCGTGATTGAACTCATCCCAAGACAGAGGCTCATCAAGAAGAGCGACTGCCACTGCCGTTGTGCTTCCCTTTGCCTCGACGGGATGTGGAAGAGCCACCTGGTTCCCAAAGCACGTAGGTGCCACCTGCTCTCGCAAATCCACCGACTTACGTAGCGTCAAATCTGCAAATCCTGCAGAGACGATCGATGAGCACATCATGTCCAACAGCGAGTTCTTGTCCTTCGCTTTCACGTGGGGAAAGAACAGCTCACGGGAAAACAATGATGTGGCATCGTTTGCATCTGCCCTCTCCAAAAGGCGTCGTATACCATTTCCAGCATCCCTATCGAAGAAGTAGCTAATCTGGCAAACTGGCACTGGAAGATCTGGCAGCGGGACCGTAGAGAAGACGTAATCGACATCGGAAAGATCTTTTCCGGCTACACTTGCGGCATCACATGTATCGCACCGCTCGAGCAATTCACCAAACTCTGAAATAAAGCGCTGGCGAAGCAAACGCGCACTCCCCATTCCAGAGGCGCACACCACTAGCACACGCATTTTTCGGGCTGGCGTTCGCCGACGTTCCAGCGAAAGCGCAAATGACAGAGCGAGAAAACCAGTCTCGTCCTCATTTGGCATTGCACCATAGTGGCGCTCAAGCACTTTCCCCGCCTCAAGCGCCATTGTCCATGCAAGCGGATAGCGCAGCTTAGTCTCTTCGAGCAATGGATTCCTTGCAGGCATTCCATATCGAAGCCGCACTGAGAGCGGCACAATGTGGCGAGCAAGGTTCATTCGCAGTTCTAGGTCACTTCGAAGGTCTATCCGCATAGTAAGACGAACGGCATCAAGGATTTCACCGACAATATCCCAGACACTACCGCTGATTACGGTGCCATCCGTATCAACCTCTTGGGAAAGAGCATCGATGGAATGCTTCCCTGCAAGGTGGATAGTAATGAAAGCAATCTCTGAACTTGGAAGATCTATCCCAAGGTCATTCCCGATGGCCTGGGCAAGTCGTTGCGCAGTAACGTTTTCGGGCAACGCCATAAGGCGTTCTCTCTGCTCGACATCCATAGGAACATAGCAACCTTGCTCTATTCGCTCGGCCGCAACCACAAGGTGCACCACAAGATTCTGAAATGCGGTAGAGCTGATAGAGAAGTTATTCTCTCCAAGTACCCGCTCGACGGTCTTCCCTATTGTCTGCGCTCGATTAGATAACGCCTCAGTATTTTCGGTATCACCAACAAGAGAGGACGAGATGACCGAAGCAAGGCATGTACGTCTGTTGATTTCTGGCCCCTCGACACGAATCCCATACCGCGGACGCCTTACAAGCGAAAGCCCAAACTTGGAGAGTTCAGTTTCAACCTCATGCAAGTCCCCGGAAACGCTTTGAGACGAAACGAAGAGGCGGTCGGCCAGATCTGGGACTCGCACCCAGCCATCGGTAAGTAGAAGGTAATTGAGGATACGGGGCACGCGCCTGACCGAACCAGCCTGCTCCTGTTCGACTTTATTGCCCCGATCAAGCCAAGTTTGAAATGCATCTTCATTAAGGACCTCGAGTTCATATACATTGTTTTTTCTCGAGAACCGAATGAGAGCGATATCTTCAAGCATTTGGTTTGCCGCATGGACATGCGAACGCACTGTACGGGCACTCACTTTGAAACGTTCCATGAGCGTCTCAAGGGAATCACCCCCGTCATCAAGCAGTGTTTGTATGAGCTCGATGGTTCGCATCTTTCCTCCTTGGTTTTGCATATTAAAAAGTCGACAAGAAGCATTCCATCACGTCGCCTGCCACTTTCGTGGCAGGCGACGTGATGGAACTGCGCGTTTATATCCACCTGCAACATAGCCGCAGCACAAGCGAAACGAGTTATGGCTCCCGAAACAATCGCTGAGTCAATAGTCCTGGGCTGAGAGTTCTTATCGTGCTTTCCGGCCGATGGTGTTGAGAACTTTTCGGACGTTTTAAGCCGTGTGGAAGCCCCATTCTGGCGAATTCCTTCTCATCAGTACAAGGCGGGTCGTCAACGCCCCCCAGTCCGCCGCCGCCCTATTGCCGCCAGCGTGGGAACAACCGCCAGCGACACCAACGCCCCCGCCAAGAAGATGAGCAACGAGGGAGTAAACCCATCCCCCACCACGCCAAAGCCGCCAATGGCGCCAGACCCGGAGCTCACCGCCGACCCAATCCACGGTCCCACAAGCATGGGGACCAGTACAACCATGAACATGCGCACGCCCTGGAGAACCCCCGCGCGGTCGGCCGGAGTATTGTTGCGCACCTCGGCCGCAAAGCAGGCCACGGCCCCCAGATACCCGCACAGCATGAGGACCGAGCCCACAAAGACGCCCGCAACGCTCGTGAGAAGCGTGAGCACCAGGCAGCCCGCCACAAAAAGCGCCAGCGGCAGGCGCACGGCGCGCTCAAAGCCCAGCCGGTCCAGGCGCCTGCCGTAGAAGATGGTGAAGACGGCCGCAATCACAATGCCCGGAGCCATCACAAATACGTATCCTTCGCCAAGCACATAGGGAAGTCGCAGGTAGAGCACGTAGTACGGCATAAAGACCTGAAGTGCCGTCGAGAAGATGCAGTAGCCGAGAAGCACCAGGTAGAGCACCGGGTTCTCACGCATCGCCGCAGGCGAGAAACCCCGCGCCACCCCGTGCAGCCAGGCCTGCTCGACCGTAGGTGCCGGGTGGGAATCGCGCATGAGGACGCCGGCCACCACCGCAGCCGCCCCCACCAGCACACCAACGGCCACAAAGAGAGACGGGTAGTCGTACGTCACGGTGCCGTCATCACCCACGTGCATGAGGGCCATCGCACCGCCAAAGACGGCCAGCATCGCGATGAGCGGCATCGCAGAGTTCACACCCTCCACACGCCCGCGGTTTGTCTCGTCCGTCACGCCGGTGAGCCAAGCGTTGAACGCCGCATCGTTGGAAAGGCTTCCAAAGAACGTCATCACGCAGTCGAAGATAATCGTGAGAGTGACGCCCATGCGTGCCGCCTGGGCGGCATCCGGCGAAAGCGCGTCCGAGATTCCCTGGATTGCCGCAAACCCAATGATCGAGACGCCCCACAGAGCCGCTCCCGCCACCACAAAGACCTTGCGGCGGCGCACGCGGTCCGACCACGCGCCCACAAACAGCGTGGTCAGCGTGGCCGTAAGCGCCGAGGCAGAGACCATGAGAGCAACGTCTTGCAGCGATGCTCCAAAGGAGTCCTGGACAAACAGGTTGAGAAAGTTATTCTCGACCGCCCAAGCAACCTGCCCCACAAAGGCGAGAAGCACGATGACCAGCCAGGTAGTTCGAGATATTGTGGGCCTGGTGTCACGCAATGCGGTAGGTCCGGTCTTGTCTGCCATGGCTACTTCTCCCCTCTCGGCATCCCCCGACATGCCTCCTGGTGCTGTTGAGAACTATTCGGACGTTTTGGGCCGTGTGGAGGCGCCATTCTGGCGAATTTCTTCTCAACAGCGCACGTGAGGCAACCTGCCACCTACAGCAGCAGCTTGTTCACCCGACGGTCATAGCTGAGAAGGCCGTTGGTCTCCTCCTCCACGTCCGAGAGCTGCGTGTACACGTAGCCAGAAAGCCCCTTGACCTCGAGCGCGTTTACCTTGTCGAGAAGCGCCCGCACCGCGCGACGCCACTCCCTCAAACTGGTAAACCCAGCGTAGCCATACGGCTCCAGAAACGAGCTGTGGCCCTTAACGTGCCAAGTGAGCCCGCCAAACTCAGATATCACAAAGGCCCGAGACGAGCCACGCGGAAGGTGCACGCGGAGCTTCCGGAAGTAGTTGTGCTCGCTCACAAAGTCACCGCAGCCCTGGTCAAACCAACCGCTGGTAGCGTCGATGGGCCGCGTAGGATCGATTGCACGCACGCGACGGACGGCATCGCGCGCGTTGAACTGCCCCCAGCCCTCGTTAAAGAGGACCCACGTCACAATGCAGGGGTGATTGCGCAGGTAGCGCACCGTGTCCTCGCAGTCGCGCATCCACTCTTCCTGGAAGGCAGGGTCTGCCGAGGAGAGACGCACCTGGTGAGATGCGGTGTCGTCGCGGAAATGCCCGCAGGCAAAGCGTGAAATAGTGGGCTTCTGGTTGACCTGCCACATGTTGTAGGGAGCCGTGCCACCGCTTACCATGTCCTGCCAGACAAGCATGCCCAAGCGATCGCAGAGCCAATACCAGCGGTCCCGCTCAACCTTGATGTGCTTGCGCAGCATGTTAAAGCCAAGGTCCCTTGCAGCCTTGATGTCTGCCTCCAGCGCGCTTGCCGAGGGCGCCGTGAGAAGGCCGTCCGACCAGTATCCCTGGTCGAGAAGGCCGCGCAGGAAGAGCGGCTGATGGTTGAGGCAGAAGCGCGGCACGCCCTCGGCGTCCGGCTCTACGGAAACAGTACGAAAGGCGCAGTAGCTCGTCACCACGTCCGCGCCGTACTCGATGCGCAGACCGTAGAGATAGGGGTCTTCCGGGCACCACAGATGTGGCGCCTTAACGGGAATGCGCACGGCCACGCTCTTCTCGGTCGCCACCATCGCGCCGCGGGCGAGCAGCGCGCCCTCCGCCGAGAGGAGTGACAGGCGCAGCTCCTCGCCCGACCGCACTATCCGTGCGCTCACTGAGACGTCACCGGCATCCTGGCTGGCGTCAATGAGCAGCTCCTCAATGTGGTTCTCGGGCACGCGCTCCCACCACACGTCCTGCCAGATGCCGCTCTGCGCGGTGTACCAGATGGTCCCGCACTGAAGCAGCTGCTTGCCGCGCGGATGCGACTCGGTGTCGCTGGGGTCGCGAACGCATAGGGCAAGCTCGTTATTCTCGCCAGGCAGCAGAAGGTCTGTTACGTCGAACGAGAAGGGCAGGTAGCCGCCGGCATGCGTACCGGCAAGGCGTCCGTTCACGTAGCAGGCACAGGCGTAGTCCACAGCGTCAAAGTGGAGGAGCAGCCGCTCGCCGGCCTCGAGCGCAGGAGCTTCGAACATGCATCGATACCACAGCAGTTCGTCCGGCTTGAGCTGGCGCCCCACGCCCGAGAGCAGAGCCTCCGGCGAGAAGGGCACACGGATGCGCAGGGGGAACGCCGCGGGAACGCCAGCGGTGCGCTCCGGTGCGGGCCCGCCGGGGTTGG
>ERZ772821.1793-NODE-1793-length-12224-cov-3.559126_pt1 | contig 12224 bp, 10 predicted proteins | sample MGYA00580859_ERZ772821 | MGnify/ENA primary metagenome ERZ772821 (study PRJEB29015, sample SAMEA2737674) | human gut metagenome | biome: human gut; feature: human-associated habitat; material: faeces | place: China | collected 2012 ...
TTCTTGAAACAGAATGATTTATATCCAAAGTTGAGATATAAATCATTCTGCTTCAAACAATCGCTATAATATTCTTGAAACTTTTCTTGCGTTAAAGTGCCTTCTTCTCGAATAAACTTTGTATCATTTTCGTCGCTTTTTTTCGTTCCATTCGTGATAACAGTGATATTATTTGCTTTTTTTCCTAAATACTTTTCTTCTATTCTGGCTTTCATACCACTACTAATCACACTAATTGGTATATTATTTTTTTCTGCTTTTATTAAAAAATCACGTTCTATCTGCTTTTCGTATGCCGGTGCAGAAACTGAATCATTCAAACCAATTAAACCATGTAAAGTAACTGTATACCTTACTTTCATTTCCTCACAAATTCTAATATAGCTTTCTGTAATAGTTCCTATACCATGTATATGAACTATGTCCGGTTTTTCCTTTTGAATTTGTTTTCTAACATATCCGCCATCCACTTCATAAAAAACATGTCTGGCTTTATCTTTTACTGTAACACCATTCGCAAAAAATGCTTTTATTCCTATTAACCAATCCTTTAATTTTGCATTAGAAAAGAACTGTCCCCATGTATGAGAAAGGATTTTAAAATTCTTTTCATTTTTTTCCTTTGTAATAACTCGTGTTAATAAAACAACATTTTCTAATTCAGCCACTGAACTTACTATATTTTGAACCATTATTCCAAATCCAGTCTTATTTTTAGTAAATTCAATTATATTGTCATCATATATATACGGAGCAATAATCATTACTTTCATTTATATCGTCACCTAAAAAAATTTGTTTTCTGATTTCAATTCATAATAATGTTGTTCGTTTCTCATTTTAAATACTTTCGCCGGATGTCCTCCTGCAATTGAACATGATGGAATATCCGATACAACAACGCTTCCAGCTTGAATAATAGCCCCTTCACCAATTTTAACCCCTTGTAAAATTGTAACATTTTGCCCAAGCCAAACATTATCTTCTATCACGACATCACCGTCTATAGTCGTTTCGTCATAAGGAATAGATTTTCCCTCATAGTTATGATTAGAGGTTAATATCAATATTCCTCCTCCTGAATGAAAATTATTTCCAATAGTAACATTTCCATTTCCTGTAACTTTCATCCCATTAAAATGACAATTATCTCCGATATAAGTCTTAGATGTAAATTTACTCCAATGGTTTATATGTAATCCCTTTCCATATTGCTTGGCTGTTTTTTTACATAGATTTGTATAAAAACCTGTTCGTATTTTTTTTATAATTGTTCCTATCATACGCTTTTCTCCAATACTTCTGATAAAAGTCTATGTTCCTTATAAAGGCAAACATATCCCAATTCTTTCAGTTTGTTAAAATTTTCAGGATTACTCATATTATCTATTATTATTGGAATTGAATTGCATAATGCCTGATTCAATACCGTTGAATAAAGTGAAATTGCAGCACCAGATTGTAATAAGGATTGCTCTATCGAAATTTTTGCTGTATCCTCTACATTTGCAAAATCAAATATCTTTTTAACAAGATCCATATTAGAATATCTCGGATGCGGACGTATTGAAATTTTCTTTCCACTCTTATTTAACTGTTCCAATATTTTTGATATTTTCTTTAACACCTCTTCCGATTCTGCGCCTAAATAATATGTATAATCATATTTCTGTGTTCTGATCAGTTCTCCATCGAATTTCAGAGAAGCTGGAACTTCAACAACAAACTGATTTTTATCTGCCTTCATAGAAGCTAATATTTTTCCGTAGTATTCATCCCAAATATAGCATTCATCAAATTTGAAGAATGAATCTCTCATATAGTACATTTTTTCTCCATGCATTACATCTATATGCTTGATATTTCTTTGTTTACAGTAAGCAGTCAGTACTGAAGATGTAAAAGAGTATTCCGCACAAACCGCTATTGCTTCAGGTGAATATTCTTCAATGGCAAAACTATATCTTCCAATTTTAATCAAACATTTTAAAATAAACTGCCAAGAAAATGGATATCTACATATTATTCCTTTTATAAACTTTTTATCTTTTGCAGTTAATAAAGTTCCTTCTACTGGATTGCATTCAATAGCTTTATATCTTTTTTTCAAAGACTTTGGCAAAATATTTTCTGGTTTACCATCTCTAAAAAATACCAAGTTTTTCTGCTCTAGCCGATTCACCTGAACCTTTTTTCCGTACTTGAACCAATAGAGAATCGCTACTGGAAATGAAACCAGATTTAACAAAAAAGTGATTCCTTTTCCATTAAACTGCATCTGACATTTATACTGAAAATATGATCTTTCAATTTCATCTCGTGGATTTCCTAATTTAGCAATGTATTTTTTCTGCTGACCGACATCATATGAGAATAATGCGTCTTGCCTTCTTTCTAAAAGAACAGCCATTTTACGCAGCATATCATTCATACCCATAATTAACTCACCTTTTTAACGTACCGCATCTTTTTCCAGCATCCATAAATTAAATTTTGTAAAGTCAAAAATAACGATGCAATACTATTTTTATTATCTGCTTCCTTGAATAACTTGTAGTGCCATCTTACTAATTTTAAATATCCATGATTAGATATTGAACCTGACCGTTTTCTATACTGTGCCAGCACTTTATCATAATGATAACAGTTTGCCTTTTTGATTACTTTTAACCACATAGCATAATCGTTATTCTTTTTAATATCTGCAATCTGTATTTTGCCAATCTTCTCTGCATCATACATTACAGTCAAGCACCCCGGCCAGCAATAACGATACATTCCCATTTTCGTAATCTTCTTAGGTCCGGTTACTTTTACTCCATTTGTCACATCATTTTCATCAATTTCTTCATAGCTAGTATATGAAAAGGAGTATTTATTTTTTTTCATATACTTTATCTGTTCTTCCAGCTTAGTCGGATACCATAAATCATCACTGTCCAAAAATGCAATCCACTTACCTTTTGCATTTTTTAATGCTTTATTTCTTGATACAGCAGCGCCAGAATTTTTTTTGTTTTTTAGATAAATAATTCGTTCATCATCATACTTCGATACAATCTCCTCTGTATTATCTGTTGAACAATCATCAACTATCAACAGTTCCCAATTTTTGTATGTTTGCTCTAATACAGATTCTATTGTCTTACCAATAAATCTCGCAGTATTATATGAGGGCATTATTATTGAAACTAACTCATTCATTACTTTAATCCTTTTAGTAGTTCTTTTGCTTCATTCTGTTTTTTATCGTATTCTTCTTTACTTATCTGTTTTGTTTGGAGAAGATAATCTCCATAATCTGCAGCAGTTACACTACCTTCTTCTGTAATTCCCTCCTGCTTAATAAATGCTTTTTCAACGGTTCTAAAAAGAATTTTCAAATCACGTCCAAAAGAAACATGTTCTATATACTCCAAGTCATACTGCAATTTTTTATCCCATGAAATTGCATTTCTACCACTTACTTGTGCAAGCCCGGACAATCCAGGTTTTGCAGTATGACGCATTCTTTGTTTTTCTGACATAAACACCATATCTCGAACTAACTGCGGACGTGGTCCTATCAGTGTCATCGTACCATTTAAAATACAAAATGCTTCTGGCAGTTCATCCAAAGAGGTAGATCTAAGCCATGCGCCAAATTTTGTCAGACGCATTTCATCGGGCAGCAAGTTTCCCTCTGCATCTTTCTTATCTGTCATAGTCCGAAACTTATACATTTTAAAAATTCGTTCTTTTCCCGTTTTCGGATCGATCAGTCCCGGTCTATATTGAGTAAACAACACTGGACTTCCCAGTTTGATCCGAACCAACAGAGCGATGATTGCATACAACCAACAGAATACGATAATTGCCAATCCAGAACAAAAAATATCAATTGCTCTTTTTATGTATCTTTCATAAAATCCCATTTTACGGTACAATTTATGACTTTTTTCTTTCTCCATAAATCTCTCCTAAAACAATTTCTTATTCAAAGCAAGCCTTTATCACTTCAATAATTCTATCCTGCTGCTCTGCTGTCATTTTATTATCGCTTGGCAGGCATAATCCTCTTGTAAAAATGTCCATTCCTACATCAGCTACCCCACCTGCAATATACGCATTTGATCTGGCACGTCCATTTCCATCTCTAACAACAAATGGATTTAAGCGATAAATCGGCTGCATATGCATTGGTTTCCAAATTGGACGTCCCTCCGCATTAATAGATGAAATTGCTTCCAGGATTTCAGTTGGACAAGTTTTTCCTGCTTCTTTTACATAGCAAACATCCTGTTCGCCACGAACCTGCTTGCACATTGCCTCTTTATCAATAATCAGACATGACAACCAGTAATTCGGCTCAGAATTTTCAAAGTCAATTGGATTCATAGAAACTGGAAGACCTTTTAATCCTTCTTTATATCTTTCATAAATTGCTTTTTTCTGTGCAATATGTTCGTTCAAATAAGGGAACTGACCGCGTACTACGCCAGCAACTACATTGCTCATACGATAGTTGTATCCAAGTTCTTCATGCTGATACCATGCAGCATTTTCTCTGGCCTGTGTAGACCATTTACGAACTTTGTTTGCAGCTTCTTCATCATCAGTTAAGAAACATCCACCTGCACTTCCGGTGATAATCTTGTTTCCATTAAAGGAAATCGTATTATACTTTCCAAATGTGCCAGTCTGTACTCCCTTATATGTAGCTCCCATAGATTCCGCAGCATCTTCTACCAGAATTGCATTATGTTTTTTAATAATAGCATTTAATTCATCTACTTTTCCTGGTGTTCCATAAAGGTGGGCAACTACTACTACCTTCGTATCCGGATAAATTTCAAATGCTTTTTCAAGTGCCACTGGGTCCATATTCCATGTGTCATATTCCGTGTCAATAAATACCGGTTCACCGCCCTCGTAAACAACAGGATTTACAGTGGCATCAAAAGTCATATCCGAACAAAAAACTTTCTTTCCTTCCAATGCACCATGTCCAACTTTCGGCATACCATATGCTTCAATACCAGCTAATTTCATAGCAAGATGCAATGATGCTGTTCCGGCAGATAATGCAACTGCGTATTTGCAACCAATATATTCACATGCCATTCTTTCTACTTCATTGATATTCTTACCAACTGTAGACATCCAGTTTGTTTCATATGCTTCCTTTACATATTCAATCTCCGGACCGTGCATAGTCGGGCTGCTTAACCATACTTTAGACTCAAACTTCTCAAATTTATTACTTTCTTTAAACATGACTTCTACCTCTTTTCATCCATTTTGATATTAAGCAATTTCTTTATTTACATCTTCTGGTCTTTTGAATGTTGGAACAACACTCCTCAGTGCTTCTTTTGCAATTAGATCATCCCCTGTATCGCAAGCATCTTTAAGCACCTGAATCTTCTGGTATATTTCTTCCTGGCTCAGTGCAGTATCTCTTTCGATGAAGATCATTCTGTTGTCTGTTTTATCCAGTTCCTCTGTCTTAACTAATAATTCCTCATATAGTTTCTCTCCCGGTCTTAATCCGGTTTCAACAATTTCAATTCCCTGTACCCCAGACAGACGAATCATATTTTCTGCCAGATCCATAATCTTTACCGGCTGTCCCATATCCAGAACGAACAGCTCTCCATTATTGGCAATCGCACCGCTCTGAAGTACAAGCTGTGATGCTTCCGGAATTGTCATAAAGTATCTGATAATTCTCTTATCTGTAACAGTAACCGGACCACCATTCGCAATCTGGCGCTTAAACAACGGAATAACTGATCCGGCACTGCCAAGTACATTTCCAAAACGTGTTGCACTGTATTTTACTTTTCCGTGTGTACTTGCACTCTGGACAATCATCTCGCACATTCTCTTAGTTGCGCCCATAACATTTGTCGGATTAACTGCTTTATCTGTTGATACCATCATAAAGCGTTCTGCACCATACTTCTCACAAAGCTCCACCAGATTCTGTGTACCAAATACATTGTTGTAAATAGCTTCTACACAGTTGTGCTCCATCAAAGGAACATGCTTATGAGCGGCTGCATTGATAATGATCTGCGGATGATATTTTTCAAATACTTTTTCCAATGCTTTTCTATGAGTAATAGAGCAAATTTCAATCTGTAAATCCAGTTTATTTCCATAGGCAATCTTCAATTCCTGCTGAACATCATATGCACCATTCTCATAAATATCTAAGATAATGATTTTCTTCGGATTCATCTTTGCCAACTGTCTGCAAAGTTCTGATCCAATGGAACCGCCACCGCCAGTAATAAGTACTATCTTGTCTTTGTAGTAAGCATTTGTTCTTTCATCAGAAACCACTAATGGTTTTCTAAACAAAAGTTCTTCAATATCAAATTCTCTAAGATGCCTCTTTCCGCCTGCAGTATACATGGTCGGATAATCATAAACTTTCAACTTATATCCTGCATTTTTGTAATATTCATAAAGAGCTTTTTTCTTATCTGCATCCATTGATGGGATTGCAAAAATAATCTCCTGTACTTCAAATTCGCCTAACTTCTGAAGTGTTGCCTCATCTTCTGACCAAACTGGAATGTCATGAATTTCACGCCCAACTTTCTCTTTGTTTACATCAATGAATCCCCTTGGAATATAGGCTGCTTCTGAATTATTCAAAAGTTCTTCAGCTAAACTAACTCCTACTCGACCAGCGCCAATAATTGCAACTTTGATTTTCTGAACTTCTTTATCATTTCCTGCTTCTATTCCAGAAAATAAACGTAATAATATAGAAAGTAGCTTTCCTCCAACTGTTTTCTGATTTCCGCATTTATACGCATAGCGATACAGCATACGTAACGCTAACGCACCTAACAAGTTCATACTGGCTAATGACAACATTCTGGCAAATGTCATTTTTTGCACTGGAAGCAGAAGTTCCAGACACAGATACACAATAAAAGCAATAGAATCTGTAAAAAGCAAACGGATATAGCACTGAATCCCACCATATCTCCATACCTGTCCATAGATTTTACCCAAAAGACGTGCTGCAAAAATGCATCCTGCTGACAAGCATACTTGTTGAAGTATTCCTGTAGACGATAATTTGTCCATACCACCATAAATAACTAAAAGTATAACTGCAACGATTGCGTATACAATCAAATCATACCCAACTAACATCCATCGTATATTTGTAGATTTTTTTTGTTGAGTATAATTCAAGTTCTTATTTTTTTCATTTATTGTCTTCATTGCTTACCCCGCCCCACGAAAATTGGGGAAGTTCATCCTTCCTATAATCTTTAATCCTTATCATTTCTTTGTTAATAATGCAAACCGGACACTTCCCTGTTCTGTGCTTGTGTTCATTGCAACTATGCTTGTTGATTTCACAATTGTTCCTAATTTTAATATGTAACTATCTCCAATAAAACAATATGGCTCTACCACCACATTGACACTAATGACCGTTACCTGCCCAATAGTACTTCCATATCCAATAGCAGCTCTCGGTCAGCAATACAGCCAGACATTGAATTAACTGATATAGAAATAGTAGAATCCATGTGAAATAAAACTGGAATATTGTAAAGTGCCTCCAATTCTTGTTCCTTTCAAGTCTTTCTTTTCCATCGTCACATACAGCTATTGCACAATTATATTCCGGATGAGAACTTTCTACATCCTCCAGCTTTCCAATAATTCCTTCTCTTTCATTATCTACAAAGGAGATTGCCTCAAAGCATCCCATAATTTTGTTCTCTCTCTAACCATACTTAATTCAAAACATAGAATTCCTATTACAATTTATATTTTTATCCTCACTAACTTTATAGTTTAAACTAGCAAAAGCCTATTATGATCACTCACAACAGACCTTACCTAATCTCCTTTCTTTACTCCTCTAATTTCTATATCCTATACAGGATGATAAGTACTTACTACTTTCTGTACTCGTTCTTTTATATCATCTTTATTCTTATAAGCAGCTTCCAGAAGCCCTTCCAGCTGCTCCAAAAATTCTTCAATATCAAACGGAATCGGGCACCCAATATGAATCAGATCATTCTTCGTCTTCTTCAATCCTTCTTCCGCCATCAACTTCTCTTCATACAGCTTCTCCCCCGGTCTAAGCCCCGTATATGTCAACTTAATATCCACATCCGGCTTATACCCCGACAGTCTGATCAGGTTCCGTGCCAGCGTATCAATCTTCACAGGTTCTCCCATATCCAGCACAAAGATCTCTCCGCCTTTCGCATAAGTCCCCGCAAGAAGCACCAGACTCACTGCCTCCGGAATGGTCATGAAATATCTGATAATATCCGGATGTGTAACTGTTACCGGTCCTCCGGCTTCAATCTGTTTCTTAAACAGTGGAATCACAGAACCATTACTTCCCAGTACATTTCCAAATCGCACTGCCACAAACTCTGTCTGTGTTGTCTTTAAGCCTTCCAGTACATTCGGTGAGCCAATCACTTCATCCATTCCATGTGTAAAAAGCTGTGGAATCTCATCTGCTTTTCCTTCTTTAATCTTATGGTCGAATGCCTGGATGATCATTTCACAGAGACGTTTGGAAGCACCCATGATGTTTGTCGGGTTTACCGCCTTATCTGTACTGATCAGTACAAATCGTTTACATCCGTGAGCCATTGCCGCATATGCTGTCTTGTATGTACCCATTGCATTATTTTTAATTGCTTCGCATGGGCTGTCTTCCATAAGCGGTACATGCTTATGAGCAGCTGCATGGTATACGATTTCCGGTCTGTAGTCTTCAAATACTTTGAAGATTTTTCTGCTGTCACGGACGGAACCGATAATGGTATCCAACTTCAGATTTGGATATTTCTTTCTCAGTTCCTGCTGAATGTCGTAGGCATTGTTTTCGTAAATATCAAATAAAATCAGGTGTTTCGGATCATGTGCTGCGATCTGTCTGGCTAATTCGGAGCCAATGGAACCGACGCCAGTAACCAGAACAACCTTTCCTGTAATATATCTGAAAACCTCATCCATATCCGTCTTGATCGGATCTCTGCCAAGGAGATCTTCTATCTGGACCGGTTTCATTTTGCTCACGGAAACTTCGCCTGTATAAAGCTGATACATTCCCGGCAGATTCATCAGTTCGCAATTTGTCTCATTGCAGACCCTTAAGATTTCTCTTTTGTCCTCAGGTTTGGCACTTGGAATGGCTACATAAATCTTTTCGATGCCAAATTTCGCAACTGCTTCCATAATGCGCTCTCTGCTGCCAAATACCGGAACATCATCAATATATCTGCCCCATTTATTCTCATTGTCATCAATGAAGCAGTAGACCTTCTCACTGGTTTCCTTGGCATGTTTGATATCGCGGAAAATCATCTGACCTGCACTTCCGGCGCCAATCAGCATGACTCTTTTTTCATAAGGTGCATTTTCATTTCTTCTTCCTCTAAGAAGTAAAACAAAACGATATGCGAATCTAACTCCCAATGTCAGGCAGAACTGGATGATAATACCGAATACATAATAGGAAACCGGCATTCTCTCCACACAAACTGTCACGCCAATGAAATAGATTACTCCTGTAAGTACGGTTCCAATAATCACTCGGATCAGTTCTGTATAACTGGCAAATCTCCATATGCTTTTATAAAGACGAAGAAACCAGAACACAACTATACAAAACACCGCATAAATCCATGCAGTGCGGAAATAAGTCTGTATGTAATCTTTCTGGATGCCATCAAATCTACAGTCAAACCTGAGCCACAATGCGGCAAGGTAAGATACCAGAATTGCTATAAAGTCATATACCATCAACAACAGGGACACCAGTTCCCAGTGTTCTATTTTTCGTTTGTTTTTTTTGTCGCCTTCACTCATTTGTTATTCCCTAAAACCTTTTCTTTTTATTGTTATGTCATCTTTTTTAATTTTTTAGCTGTTTATTCTTTATAGCTGTCTCTTTTGTATTTTCCTAACACAAACAAGCCACAGTCTCTGCTACAGACTCTGACTTCGGGTTCTGTTTTGTTCCTCATCGCATTGTTCTCCTTCATTCGCTTTCTCTTCCTCTGATGCAGGTTTATTGATTTTATATGCTCAGCTTTTTGAAATAATCTCAAGCCCTGCACATAATTCTCTGTCTGTGTTCCCTGCTGCAAATCTCAGCTTTGCCAGCCTTTTATGCCGATCTATCCTGCTGATCATTTTTTCCCTTCCCTGCAGAGGGCCTTTGGTCACATAGGTTCTTCCATCTTTGATGTATCCTGTTGACATAGAGATCTTTTTCGTTTCCGGCATCATCAGATTCCGTAAAAATACTTCCTGCTCAGGAAGTAAGGCTATGGCATTTGCTGTGATATTCTCTGCAAAAATATCAGCGCATTGCAGCCTGTGCAGCATATCTGCCAAATCATTTCTGTCTCTGCATTCGATAAGAAAACAATTTTTGAATGCCGGTTTCTGTTCCATATGCCATGATCCCTGATATTTCTTCATGCAGTCGTAGATAGGTATAAATATCTTTTTCTTCTCTTCCTCTGACAGTCTGGTGTCATAAGATCGGTTAAGTTCTGTGATTTCATTTTCTGTGTACTCATACATAAACCACATGACGAAAGTCACCTCATTTTCGACAAATTTCACAGAGTATCACACTATACGAAAAAATCCCCGGAATTCCTTTATTTTTCGAAATTCCGGGGATTTTTGACGGTAATCACATGACTGCTAATAGAGCAGAAAGTTTTTGCATATTCTGTTTTTTTAATTCCATGGAAGGATGTACATATCGATTCATGGTAATGTTTACACTGGCATGCCCCAGGATTTCACTCAGGCTTTTGACATCGAAGCCAAGCTCTATACACCGCGTGGCAAATGTATGTCTCAATGCATGAAAGTTTACAGGAGTCAGACCACATTGCCTTTGTACATAACAGAAATAATTCTGCATGGTACGTGGTTCTATATATTCTTCATCAGGAGATGCAAGAACATACCCCTGACGATTGGGAAATTCCCGTTGGATGAGTTGGACAAGATTATCCGGAATAGGAATTGTACGGATTGAACATTTACTTTTTGGTGATGTGACTGTAATATGCGTCTTTTGGGAAGTAGATTCAGGAATCTGCAATCTCTGCATTGTTTTATGCACATAAATGGATTTCTCCTGAAATGAAATATCTTCCCATTTTAAAGCACAGATCTCACCGACCCGCATTCCTGTAAAAAGACATAACAAGATTCCTATATTTCTTTCAGATATATTTGCATAAAGATATCTGCAAAGGATTTCCTGTGCGGAACGTGAGATGATTACAGTATCTGGCGCAGTCTGTCGGATAATGATTTCCTTTCCTGTAGTCGGCGGCTGATAGCCCTGTATCTGGGCATATCTGAGCAGGCTTCGCATCAGTGAAAGAATATCTGCCACAGTCTTAGGCGAAAGCCCTTCTCCGGAAATTCCACCATGATCAAGAAGATTCTCACAGAACTTCTGTATTCGTGACGAGGTCAATTCGTTTAGCGGAGCATTATCAAATTCCGGTAAAATGTGGGAATGAATAATATTATTATATTTCACATAGGAAGATTTCTTTATCTGCGCCTGTATTGAATTGAGCCAGTCATCTGCTAATTTTCTGATAAAACAGGGTGGCATTGTACTTTGGGAGACTTGTCTGCTGGTAGGCGGGTTGGATTCAATGTGGATAATAGCCTGACTGCGTTTTTGTTTTACTTCCTTATAGGTTGGAGCATATACATATCCATAAATAGCTTTTCCAGTTTGTGACCGTGCTTTAATGTATCGGCCTTCCCAACGTCCATCTTTTCGCTTGTAAATATTTTCACCTTTTCTTGGCATACTGATAATTCTCCTTTCGATATTCGTATGACGATAATTTTACGATGAATGAGCTAAGCTTTTTAGCCCTATATAGCGAATTGATGAACGAACCTCCTTAAAAAGTTAACAAAAGCGAATGTTAATATAGATATACTTTATTGAAAAAGCATAGAATTTAATTGATTTTCTTGGAAATATTGACAAAATATGTTGCATTATGTAAAATTATTTGTAGTTGTGAATTATTGAATTCAAAAGAAATTACTTCATAGAGTGTGATACTCTACGATTTTAAAAAGAACATTTTGGGCTTTTCTAATGTAAAAAATAAAGGAATATGTCTATGATTATTATTCCCTGTTTGTATTGATTTATTCGTATTTTTAATTTGTGG
>ERZ772821.1802-NODE-1802-length-12185-cov-3.504782_pt1 | contig 12185 bp, 11 predicted proteins | sample MGYA00580859_ERZ772821 | MGnify/ENA primary metagenome ERZ772821 (study PRJEB29015, sample SAMEA2737674) | human gut metagenome | biome: human gut; feature: human-associated habitat; material: faeces | place: China | collected 2012 ...
ACGCGAGGATAGCTTGTAGATACTTGGCTCAGTAGAGCCATTGAACAAGAAGCCCCCACTTCAAAATCAGAGATTTAAGTGGTGGGAGCATGTCACAACAATAGAAATTGTATCGCAACAGCGATATAATAAATAAAAGATCATATGCCTGACATGGGAAATATAAGAATCAAGGATGAAAATATGAATAAAACAACAATCATAACCAACGTACAAACCCATCTTTTTGAGCTGCAAGACTTAAAATACCGCGACTTCCATGCAAAACTAATGCCGACAGTCAACAAAGAAAAGATCATCGGTGTCCGGACGCCGGCACTTCGTGTATTTGCGAAGAAGTATGGAAAAACGGATGAAGCAAAAGAATATCTGCAGATACTGCCACATCAGTACTACGAAGAGAATAATTTGCACGGACTTTTGATCGAACAGATTAAAGACTATGACACATGTCTGGAAGAACTGGAACGTTTTCTTCCGTATATTGATAACTGGGCGACCTGCGATATGCTTGCGGTCAAGGTAGTGAAGAAACATCTGGATACATTTATAGATGAAGTATACCGATGGATGGAATCCGACCATGCATATACCATCCGGTTCGGTATCAGTATGCTGATGCGCTATTATCTGGAAGATACATTTCAGATGGAGTACCCGGATAAAGTGGCACAGATCCGTTCGGAAGAATATTATGTAAATATGATGCGTGCATGGTATTTTGCGACGGCGCTTGCAAAGCAGTATGATAAGATTCTTCCATTTATCGAAAAGCAAAAATTAGATGTCTGGACGCATAATAAGACGATCCAGAAAGCTATCGAAAGTTACCGGATCACGCCAGAGCAGAAAGAATATCTAAGAGGGTTAAAGATTAAAAAATGAAATCTATATCCATTTATACGATCACAAGAAATCAGAATATCGAGCAGCTGCAAAAACTGGAACGTCAGTTATCCGGAAGAGACTATTTTCTGAAAATGCGGGAATGGGAACTTGAAAGTATGAAAGCACTGACAGCCGAATTGGAAACCTGCATGGAGGATGTATATGCACTCCGTTTCTTTTATTCGTTTCAGATTCCGAGACTTGGAAAAGAATTTGACCTTTTGCAGATCAAGGAAGATCAGATTATTAATATTGAATTAAAAAGCGGTGTGGTATCGGATGAGGCCATTCGCAGACAGCTTTTGCAGAACCGTTATTATCTGTCGGTGCTTGGAAGAACGATTCATTCGTATACTTATATCAGCAGCCAGAACCGCCTGGTAAGACTGACGAATCATGATCATATCGCAGAGGCAGACTGGGACGAATTATCCAGAGCTTTGAAAAGAGAAAGTCCGGATTATAACGGGAATATCGAAGAACTGTTCCGCGCAGAACTCTATCTGATCTCACCGCTCAGAGAGCCGGAACGCTTTTTACAGAAAGAATATTTTCTGACGGCACAGCAAAGAGATATCGAACGACAGATCCTGAAAGGAATCCGTGCAAAACATTCCGACTATTACTGGTTCAGCGGACTTCCGGGGACGGGAAAGACGTTGCTTCTGTATGATCTGGCAATGAAATTGTCAGTGCGTCAGCGGGTCTGCATGATTCATTGCGGGGAATCAGGAAATGACTGGAGACTTTTGCATAAACGTCTGCGCCGGATAAAGTTTCTGTCTGCCGGTCAGTTATCGTTTCAGACAGTAAAGCAGCCGATAACCCAAAACGTGTGTACGGAAGAACCCTCTGATATATTTTTAGAATCATACAGTGCTATTCTGGTGGATGAAGCACATCTGCTTTCCATGGAACAATTAAAGATATTAGAAGAGCGTAAAAAACAAATCCCGGTAATCTTTTCCAGCGATACGGAAGATATGATCTCGCCTGAAGAACTGGATCGTGAAATACCGCAGCGGCTTGCCGGTCTGCCGGATGTGCAGAGCTTTCATCTGACGAATCGTATCCGTACAAATGCAGAGCTATCTTCCTTTATCCAGAATATGATGGATTTGTCACGTAGAAAAGGGAAGAATGGATATCCCAATATTGAAGTAGTGTATGCGAATGATGATACAGAAGCAGCATATTTGTTACAAGGCTATATGAGACAGGGCTATCTTATGAATTCAGATGTGAGGGATGTGAACCGTCTGGCGGTCGTGATAGATGAACGGTATTATTATGATGAGGACAGTTATCTCCGTACGAGAAAGATTTGTGAAGATGCATATGAGACAACTTGTACAACAATGTGTAGAGACAGGAAATCAGATGTAAGGATTCTTTTTCACCAGTTGAATCAGGCAAAAGAGAAACTGGCAATTGTGATCAAGGATAATCCGGAAGTGTATGATACGATTTTGAATCTATTATAGAAAGAAAAATTGCCTGGTTTCGAAATGCGTGGTATAATATCTCTCAGGTAAAATATTAAATCAGAGAGGTTTTTACAATGGGAGAAAAAAATTACAGTAAAGTACCTGTATTTGAAAATGGACTAGCACAGCCTGTTTTCAAATTCACAGACGGAAAGACAGGAGAAAACTATGATCCTGCCACATCAAGTATCGTAAGATACTGCGTATATGTGGAATCTGACTACGACATGGACGGTGATGGAAAAAGAGATCTCGTCAAAGCATTTATTCAGGTTCCGAGAAGTGCTGTAGAAGGCAGTTATAAGGCGGCAACATTATATGAAGCACGTCCGTATTGTGCAGGAGTGCAGGCAGACGGATATGATCATATGAAAGAAGTAGAAAGCAAAGAATACCGCAAATTTGACTTTGCAGATCTTGACAAAGAAGTGCCTGCACGTATTCCGGAAGGGACGATCAGTGCCATGGATTTTGCATTAAAGGCAGATCCGGCGGACTGGTATTATCCGGATAAAGGAAACAATAACAGCATGGTATATGAAAATCTAGATAACTTCAATTATTATCTGGTGCGCGGCTTTGCAGTGGTTGTAAGTGCCGGATTCGGAGCGCTTGGCTCAGATGGATTCAACTATGTCGGTTCAGAGTATGAAAGAGATGCATTCAAATCTGTTGTAGAATGGCTGCATGGCGACAGAGTGGCTTACGCAGACCGTGAAGGAAAGATCGAGACGAAGGCAGACTGGGCGAATGGGAATGTTGCCATGACCGGAAGATCTTATGCCGGAACCATGCCGTTTGCAGTTGCAACCACAGGCGTAGAAGGCCTGAAAACAATTGTTCCGGTTGCAGGTATCGCAGACTGGTATACACAGCAGAATATGCAGGGTGCACAGCGTTACTGGCCGAAAGAGATGCTGAACAGTTTCCTGGCATATTTCTGTTCCAGCCGTTATAACGATGAGACATTATCTGAGAAACAGTTGGATGATATTGCAGCATTCCATCATGAATTAAGTCTTCAGCAGTTAAAATGCGGATTCGACTATGATCCGGAATTTTGGGGAGCCGGAAACTACCGTCTGCATGCAGACCAGATCAAGTGCAGTGCGCTGATCGTACATGGATTCAATGATGAAAATGTATCTACAAAGCAGTTCGAAATGATGCATACCGCATTCGAACAGGCAGGACAGACAGTGAAACTGATCCTTCATCAGGGTCCACATATCACACCGACCATGGCGAATAAGAATTACGGAATCCTGATCGATGGAAAATTCTATGATGATATCGTAAATGAATGGATATCCCATTATCTGTACGGAGTAGAAAATGGTGCCGAAAAGATGCCAGAAGTACTTGCGCAGACAAACTATGACCAGAAAAAATGGGAAACAGAAAGTGCATGGGAAACAGAGTATACCATGAAGCTTACTTCAAAAGAAGAGAGTAAGACAGTGATTGATACAGACTGGGAAAAAGCTGGTGTCAGTGCAGAAAACTTTGATGATGTGATGGCACTGAAGTCTACAAATATGGCTCAGCGTTATGTGACAGATCCATTTGAAAAAGCCGTGACTGTACAGGGAACGGTATGCCTGAACTTAAAGGCAGCATTAAAAGACGGAAATATCGAAACAGATTTCGATCCGGAAAACAGAAACGATGTGGATACACTGACCATGCAGCTTGGTAATTCCAAAGTATCCGGCAAAATGGATGATGTAGAGATTGCAGTGCTTCTCTGTGATGTATGTGACGAAGAATTCGACAGTATCCAGACTGTAGATCCGGAAAGAAATATTGTTCCGGTCACGACAGTAAAAGAAGGCGGAATCATGAATGGCGGAGATCTTCCGGCATTTGATGAGGCAGAATTCAATACTGTACATAAAAAATACCGTGTGATCACACGTGCATTTGCAGATCTGTGTAATCCGGAAGCAGGTTACGCACCGGAAACGGCACAGAACAGCATCGAGCTTAAAAAAGGTGAATATCATGATTATACCGTATATCTCAATGCGACAAGATATACTGTAGAGCCGGGACACAGACTTGCAGTAGTTGTTGCAACAGAAGATCCGGTAAACTGCCTGATCCATAAGACATATTCGGTAGAGATTGATGACAACTCTGTGATGGTGGAAGTTCCTGTGACAAAAGCGAGTGAGGACATGGGACTGAATAAAGCGGAATAGATAGAATATCTATCGGAAATGAGAAAAGTACGAGCTGCTGGTTGAAATATTAGAAGTAAATGATTGAAAAAATAAGAACTGCTGTTTTAGGAGTAAAGTCTTAAAATAGCAGTTCTTTTGTGTTGCCATGTGTTCGTAAGGAGCTGCTTGGCTGCCAAAACATCTGTAAGGAGCTTTGCCAATGGTAAGTTTTTTGTATCAGCAGACGTTTTTTCAAGAATTCATGGCCACAAATCCCGGAATTCATGGCCAGTTATAACAATATTTGTAACTATCGTGGTACAATGAATGCAATAATTATGTGAATAAATACGGAGAAAATATAAATGTTTCAGATAGCAATGATAGAAGATGAAGAACATACAAGACAGGAAGTGGAAAGACTTATTAGCCGGGAGTTCGAGAAACTTAAGGTGCAGGATATAACTACCGAAATATATAAAACAGCCGAAGAATTTCTGGAAGTTAAGAAGCACTACGATGTAGTTATCTCAGATATTGATCTTCCGGGGAAAAGCGGGATCGATCTGGGAAGAATTTTAAAGGCAGAACAAAAAGATATCTGCCTGGTATTCCTGACATCGTACGCCGAATTTGCAGTGGATAGTTATGTCCTCGAGGCATATCAGTATATTTTGAAAAGAGATATGAAGGAACGTTTGCCGGCAGTATTACAGAAAATTTATCAGGAAAAGCAAAAAGAGAGCCAGAATTTCTTCTGGATCGGTGGGGTGACGGACCAGAGAAAATTATATCATAAAGACATTATCTGTATCCGCAAGGTCAAAGGGCAGAAGTATGTTGAATTTGTAATGGTAAATGGCGCATACAAAGAACGTCTGGCACTGCATCAGATTTTTGAAGATTTGAAAAGCCCGGCTTTTATATTTGCCGGAAGAAGTTATATTATCAATATCGATCATGTGGATCGGATCACGACGGATGCAGTCTATCTGGAAGACGGGATTAAGATTCAGGCAGGGGCAGAGACTATTCAGGATGTGAAGACACGGATCATGGAATACTGGAGAAATGTAGAATGAAAGAATGGACGAGAAAGCGAAAAGCAGATGTTTGTATGGGGATTCTGCTACAAATATATTTCTTCTTTCCATGGATCCGTATAGACGGAGGGTATCACACGATTCACGTGTATCTGATCGAGATATTCCGGAAAGAAAGCTGCATCAAGGCATATAATTATATTTTCTTATCTGGGCATCCAATCTTATGGAAATATTCCGGTTTTGCGGCAGTGACATTTACCATGATCATAGCATTTATGATTGTGATGCAGATGATCGAACTATGGCAATTGTACAGACATATGAAAGGGATCAAAACGTTTGATATACACAGGTATGTCTGGGTTCTTGCCATCGTTCTTTTTTTCGTATATCTTGATGCTTCATACATCTATCTGGATGACAGTGCGCTGTTCAAGCTTAGAATCTATATGTATATGGTGATATTCATAGGTATTATTGGAATCTGGATGTTTCTGGATATCGAGGCGGCTGCAGGGGATACGGAGACAGCAAAGCATAAGACAGAACTGAAAGAGCGGGACGAACAGTTGCTGCAGGTAAAAGTGAAAGCGCTGGAAGAAAAATATCAGGAAATGTTAAAGAGCCGGAAGGTTGTACATGATATGAAAAATCACCTGCTTGCATTGAAAAAATACGATCAGGAGAGAGACTGGGAAGGACTGCACTAGTATCTGAATGAATTAAGTGATGATATGCTGGATGACAGCTATCAGATCTGGACGGGTAACCGCATGCTGGATATGATCCTCAATCAAAAGACGAAAGATGCAAAAGAGAAAGAGACGGATATGCAGATTGAGACAGAAGTATTTGCAACCCTTCCGTTTTCAGACAGGGAGATTATTTCACTTTTTGGAAACGTTCTAGATAATGCGCTGGAAGCCTGTGAACGGATCCAAGATAAAAAGCGCTGGATAAAAATTAAGATAAAAAAGAAGAATCATTTATTATATATTGAGACCTCAAATGCAATTAAAGAAATGCCGGTGCAGAATCAGAAGGAATTTGTATCAGTAAAAGAAGATGAGATACTTCATGGATATGGAATGAAGAACATACAGGATATTGTCAGAAAATATGACGGCATATTCCGATATAAAATTTACGGGGAGTATCTGGTCTGTATCATCTCGATATATGATATAAGAGGGGCGGAAGAGGAATGAGAATGGAAGAGAAAAAGAGACGGATGAATATTATTCTGGGGATCATACTTCAGATATATTTTCTGTTTCCGTGGATGAATATAACGGGAGAACGGAAGAATTTTATTATGTATGTAATTGCTGTGTTGAGAAATCACAGTTGTGCAGATACATATAACACGACGTTTTTAGACGGAGCAGCAGATGCATTACCACTGGATATTCATACACTGGCAAAAACATTCACGGTATGTGTTATGCTGTATGTCGTTCTTGAAGTAATCGAAACAATACGGCTTATCTGTAACATCAAGGGATGGGAAATAAAATTTTTATCTATCATAGAACTTATCGGATTATTTGCAATGCTGTCGGTAGTGGCCGAGATTGGACTTAACAGTTCATGGAGCAGTGCGGGTACGATACAGGTGTTCCCGATGTATCTACTTGGGTATCTGGCAGTATTTCCGATATGGACGGGGATACGGTTACTGATGCATAAATCCATGGAAGAATGGGAAGAATCCGGTGAACAGATCCTGAAAACTCAGGAAAATGATAAGCATTATAAACAGGAACGGAAAAGAAGATTATATTTTCCAGGGAAATATTCGAAGCTTTATTACCATGTGCTGTGGGAGAATTTTAAATATCACTGGAGAGATTTTTCTTTTTTATTTGTATCGGTTCTGTTATCGGCAGCATTTCTGTTCATTGGATTTGGAATGAGAGAGGCATTTTCCGGAAGCTATGGATATGATAATGAATTACTAGGGCTTGGGCTGACTGAGATTATGAAGGACTGCCTGATCGTGATCGTACTGATATCATTGTTTTTGATTACGGTTGTCATGGTATTCTACCGGAAAAAACGGATGGCGGATGATGGGATTTTCCGGACACTTGGCATGCGGAGCAATGCCGTGTTCTGGTCCTGGATCGGAGAATTACTTGCCGGATTTGCGGTGGCACTGGTGACGGCATTTGTGATTGGAAGAGCCATTTTGTTTGGCATATATGCCGCTGTTATACAGCATTTTCCTAAAATCGATATGAAATCAGAGGTATCGTGGAAGGTGTATCTGATCACGGCAATCGTGATAGCTGTTATCTGTTTGTTTGCTTTTGGTATCTCTGGGGATATCCATGCAGGAGAACGTTCCGCCGATGCCAGAAATGCAGCGGTGAAAAGTGAGAAGATTCCGGGAATATACAGAAAAGCAGGGGCGTTGATCAGCGGGCTGCTGGGAGTAATCGTCCTGTATCTGTATACACAGAGAAGATTTTCAGAGAGTATCTTTCTTTTGTGTGGGTTCTTCCTGTGTTTGTATGTTTTTCTGTATAATATAGGTGCCATGATCCTGCGTAAAAAAGAAACGTCTATGGATCAATACCTGCGAACCCTTCCGGAAGAACATATGATACGACACAGATACCAGACAACTGTAAAGTATCTGACACTTATGATCGTGATACATGTATGTGTGATGTCCTTTTTCTCGGTAAAAGTTGTATCTAACAGAATCGCAGATAAGACGGATACGCTGTACCCATACGACTATGTATGGCTTGCGAATAGTAATGATACAGGGATTATCGAAAAGCTTAAGCAAGAATGCAAAGCAGAAGTGACCAGTATTCCGATGGTCCGGGCAACAACGATAGATAATACAGAACGTCTGGAAGGACCATTTGATCTTGTCTGGCAGCAAGGCCAGAATATCGGTATATCAGAGAGCAGTTATCGAAAGTTAAAGAAGGCAGTCGGAGAAAAACCGAAAAAGCATCTGAATCTTGACAAGAACGGAAAGAAAATTTATGTCGTGTATCAGCAAGATCAGGGAACAAAGGCGAAACCAATTGATCACTATCAGTTGATGATACATCCGAATCTGCATATCGGACAGCCATTGTTTGGCTTTGATACAATGGAGCACCAGACTTATTATCCGGTACGGACGATTACAGGTTCCGAGACTTCGAGTCTGATCGGTGCATTCAAACAGGGAAAATACGAGAATCTTATTGTATTCGCTGATGCATATTTTGACAAAATAAAAGACTATTGGAAAACGACAGACATGAGTACGGGAGAAAAAATAAAAACGTCGTATGCGGTATTGGAAGAAAATATCCATGAATGGCCGACGAAACTTGTCCTTGCAAATGTACCGGAAAAATACCAGAAAAAAGCAGATCAGTTGACAATAGATTTTGCAAAGCAACATGCATATGATGAGTCATTTGATTCGCTTGTAAAAAGTACATATACGAAGACAGAAGCAGCGAAAAAGCGGCAGATGGAGCGAATCCTTGAATGTGTGATGAATGGATTTGTGCTTATTATTTTATCTGTGATCAGTATGCTCCTACTTCATATGAAGGTTCAGATGGAACTGCCGGATATGCGGAAACGGTATCAGTTCATGAACCGTCTGGGAATGAATCGCAGGGAACGGATCTGCATCGAGAAAAAGGAAATCAGCCGGTTTGTGACGATCCCATCTGTTATTGCCGTTATAGTTACGGTACTGTATTCTGGAATTGTATTTGGACTCAGGGATTATCATCTGAATGATGTGAAGAATTATGTGATAAATGCAGGTGTACTCTGGATTATATATTTCATATTACAGTGGCTGAATCTGAAGTGGCTGGAAGATACGATTGTGAAAAAGATTGAAAAGGGAGCAGATTTGTAATGAATGAAAAATTAGAAAAGAATGAAAATAAAAAAACGGCAGACGTATTAAGAGCAGAGAATCTGGTCCGTGATTATGTGCAGTATGGAGAAGATGGTGAAAAGAAGAAAGAGATCCACGTCCTGAAGGGATTAAATTTTTCTATCCAGAGACAGGAGTTTGTCGGAATTATGGGAAGATCCGGATGTGGAAAGACGACACTTTTGAAACTATTGGGTATGATAGACCGTCAGACCGGAGGAAAGCTGTTCTTTGAAGAACATGATACGGAAGATTTGTGGAAGGATGAATTTGCGGACATACGACGGAGAAAGATCGGATTCGTGTTCCAGGACTTCTATTTGATGGACAGTCTGTCCGTCAGGGAAAATATCATGCTTCCGAAGATCCTGGATAAGAAGAGTGCGAAAGAGTGTATGGAAGAATCGCAGAAATATGCAGAACAGTTCGGAATTACACATCTGATGAACAAGAAGCCGTATGAATTATCCGGAGGTGAAAAGCAGCGAGTGGCGATATCCAGAGCATTGATCAACAATCCGGATCTGATACTTGCGGATGAGCCGACCGGAAACCTCGACTCTAAGTCCGGTGATGTGGTAATCCATACACTGAGTCATATCAATCGGGAACTTGGCAAGACAATTGTTATGGTAACACATGATCCGAAGATGGCAAGTTATTGCAGCAGGCTGATTCTTCTGAAAGATGGAATGATTCTGGAAGATATGAGAAATGGCGGGGATCAGGAAGCGTTTTATCAGGAGATTCTTGGGAAGATGAAGGAGTTGTAGAAAGTTCACAAAAAATCAGTATTTCTAGAAATTGCATTGAAAATAAAAATCAGGCATGTTATTCTAGCGGCACGCAGATAAATTCTAGCATCTGCAACGTATCTATATTTATCAATTCATTTACTTCAAGCCCAGATATTCGGGCATTAATCAAAAATGAAAACCACAGAAAACAGATAAATACATGCCTGATAAAGAAAGTTGTTTATATATACTGGTATATATATAAAATGTATGCTATGATATTCATAAAAATAAGCAGTTTTTCTTTTAAAGGAGTTATATTTGTATAAGAAAGGAGAACTGTTTATGAACAAATGAAAATCATTAAAAGAATTAAACTTGCTGGACAAATTTCTATTCGATGAAGCAATGGATGACCCTGAAAATGTAAAGACGATGTTAGACATCATATTAAATAAAAAGACGAATCTGAAGCATTCACCGCAGACAGAGAAGGAACAGAGAACGTCTACGGATAATCGGCAGATCCGGTTAGATGTCTATGCTATGGATGAAGATGATGTGATATACGAAGTGGAGGCGCAGAAAGAAAATACGCATAATCTTCCGAAAAGAAGTCGTTTGTATCAGGGAATCATCGACAGTAAACTGCTGCCGCCGGGTGGTATCCCAAGAACTGATAGAACTTTTGAAATATATGGAACACAGTACAGATGAAGTGTCAGAACAGTGCAAAAGTGAACGGATTCAAAAGATGCATAGACGAGTTTGTCGGATTAAAGCAAGTGAAAAAACAGAGGTGAAGTATATGCAGGCATGGGAAGAAAAATTGCTGGAAAGACAAAAAGAAAAAAGAGAATTGCTCAGAAAAATGAATCATAAGATGTCCATTGAGGAAATTGCAGATGTATTGGATATGGATGTTTCAAAGGTGAAAGATATCATTGAGGAACAATATGATACAGAGGATTAAATCGGAAAATAATCGCAACGAGAGAGACCATCTGATATTATTCGGATGGTCTCTTCTGCCATTTCTTTATGGTTATACTGTTCCGGTAATTGTCAGAGTGCTGAATCCCGGATTAGAACTCCATTCACCGGTAGTCTCGTTGACGGTAAATGTTGCTGCAGGAACAGTAACTTTTCCGGCACCGGTAGCAAAAGTACCGGTAGTTTTATCATAAGTGTAGTCTTCACCTTCTGTCCATGTGCTTCCGTTAAAGGTGACAGTCAGATTAGAAAGTATTGGATTAAACGTATCGGTAACGATTACGGCTGTGGCTTCATTTGCAGGAACGTTTCCTTCATTCTGAATCAGGAACGTGTAGGTCAGGCTTCCGTTTTCAGTAACAGGTACCGGACTGATAGATTTTGTGATACCTAAGAGCGGCAAGGCTTCTGCATTTACCGTTTCCTTAGCGGTGATAGAAGTAATGCCGTCTCCACTTGCAGTGACCGTGTTGGTAATGAATGATTCATTGGTGAGAGGAGCGTATTGATTTACAGCTGTTTCATAGACCAGTGTCAGATTGCCATTTGCGGGAACAGTTAATCCAGAGAAGATAAGCGGAGGACCTGCGGTTACAGCAGGTGCAGCCTGTAACGTTCCGTTTGTATAGTATTTTACCGTGTTATCCAGATACGTTAACGGTGTCAGTGAAGTAGTAGAAAATGCATACGCACCAAGGTCATCTGTGAGTGTAAGTCATGTAATAGGAGTGGTACCGGAGTTAACAATACTTATAATATAGGTGACGGTACCTCCCGGATGATAGGTATTTTTTACTGCAGTTTTCGAGATTGACAATACTTCGAGAATCTCACCGACGGCAATATTTGAATTAGTAACAGAATTTCCGTAACGGAGTTGTGCCTGGTTCGTAAATTGAGCCATATTTTTAACCTTCCTTTCATATATGTGTCTACAATATAATATATGTCTGTGGAGT
>ERZ772821.1805-NODE-1805-length-12163-cov-5.958953_pt1 | contig 12163 bp, 6 predicted proteins | sample MGYA00580859_ERZ772821 | MGnify/ENA primary metagenome ERZ772821 (study PRJEB29015, sample SAMEA2737674) | human gut metagenome | biome: human gut; feature: human-associated habitat; material: faeces | place: China | collected 2012 ...
CATCTGCAAAGTCAATAGCATCTGAAAAAAATCACTTTTCACTTTTTTGTGCCTCGATTCGCTCCGCCAGATCATTCAGATAAACCCACCTGTCCATCTTCTCATCCAGATCTGCCTGTGCCTTCTCCTTCTGCTCCATGATCTCACGAAGCTTCACAGAATTGGTGGCATTGGCCTCCATATCCTTATCCAGCTTCTCCAGCAGTTCCTCCAGCGCTGCAATATCATCATCGATAGTTTCAAATTCCCTCTGCTCTTTATAGGTAAATTTCAGCTTCTGGGGACGATTCTGCTTCCAGTCTGCCTGAGCCGACTTCTTCTTTTCCGCACCAACTGCAGTGCTCTGTCCTTCAGATACTGCCCCGCCTTTTCTCGCCAGCGCCTCTGTATAATCCGTATATCCGCCCTCATACTGGGTCAGATGTCCATTCCCCTCAAAAGCAAAAATCCTGTCCACAATATTATCCAGAAAATACCTGTCATGAGACACTGCGATCACAATCCCTGCAAAAGAATCCAGATAATCCTCCAGAATGGTCAGTGTAGGAATATCCAGATCATTACTTGGCTCATCCAGAAGAAGCACATTCGGCGCCTCCATCAGAACCTTCAGCAGATACAGACGCCTCTTCTCACCACCTGACAATTTGGCAATGGGTGCATACTGCATGGCAGAATCAAAAAGAAACCTCTCCAGCATCATTGTTGCGGAAATCTTCCCGTCTCTGGTCGGAATATACTCTGCCACGTCGCGGATATAATCGATCACACGCTGATTGGTATCCATATCCGGCACTTCCTGTGCAAAATACCCTATGCGAATGGTTTCTCCAATTTCCACTTCTCCTGCATCCGGCTGTATCATCCCATCAATAATCTTGATGAGTGTTGACTTTCCGCACCCATTAGGACCAATAATCCCAAGACGCTGATTGCGCAGCACAATATAATTAAAATCATCCAGGATCTTCTTCTCACCAAAACTCTTGCTGATATGGTGAAGTTCGATTGTCTTCTTTCCCATACGTGTCTCAACAGAATCCAGCTCCACATTCGCATCACGCACCGGAGCCTTTCCGTTCTTCAGTGCCTCCAGGCGTTCCAGACGTGCCCGCTGCTTGGTACTTCTGGCTCTGCATCCACGCTTTGCCCACTCCAGTTCCATGCGGAGTACGCTCTGTCTCTTCCTCTCACTGGCAAGCTCCATCTCCTCACGCTCTGCCTTCAATTCCAGAAACTTCGAGTAATTAGCCTCATAAGCATAAAGGCCGCCATGGGAAATCTCCAGAATCTTATTAGTAACCCTGTCGAGAAAATATCTGTCATGAGTAACCATAATCACAACGCCCTTAAAACTTCTCAGAAAGTCCTCTAGCCAGGTCACCATCTCATTATCCAGATGGTTGGTAGGCTCGTCCAGAAGCAGCACATCACAGGGATTCACCAGAGTCCTTGCCAGTGCCACCCTTTTCTTCTGTCCCCCGGATAAATGATCGATCTTCTCCTCATGGTCTGTAATTCCCAGCTTATTCAGAACATTCCTTGCCTCGCTCTCAGTACTCCAGTCCTTCTGCCACTTTCCTTCTGCCACATAATCCAGGACAGAAGCTCCCTGCGGAAACTCCGGCATCTGCGGAAGATACGTGATTCTCAGGCCATTTTGAGTGATCACCTGCCCCTCATCCGGCTCCTCCAGACCGCCGATGATCTTCAGAATCGTAGACTTCCCAGTCCCATTAATCCCGATGATCCCAATCTTATCTCCCTGATGCACCCCGTAGGAAACATCATCCAGCACCACCTTCTCACCAAACACCTTGGAAACATGCTCTATATTCAAAATATTCATAAATTCAAACCTCTCTCGTAATTTTCGCTTCCTGTCTGTTTCTGCTCATCTGTAACACTTCCACAAAAACTATAGAATTCGCTCCTCATTATACCATCTTCCCAGCCATTCTAAAACCCCCGGCACAGAAAAAACACTCCCCTCCGAATAAATCTATCCGAAGAGGAGTATCCTCAAAATCACATATTTTTGTTCCTGAAAAAGAATTGCTTAGTTCATCTCAGTTCCATTCTCAACTGCATACTTCAGTCCCTGCACAGCAACCGCCAGCGTAGCTTCCTCTACAGTAGCGCTTCCAAGATCACCCATATCCAGTGTCAGTGTATCATCATCATTCACTGCCACGCCAAAAGTAAGTGCCATCTCAGAAACTTCATCAGTAATCGTCACAGTACCATTCTCTTCATCAAAAGTACCTTCACCAACAAAGCTTACATAGTTATCATCCTGATCGATCACAAGTACTGAGCAGAAAGTTCCATCCTCATTAGCTGCATAAATAAAAGTCTCACCCGCTTCTGTTTCGCCGGAATAACACTCTGTCAGGATATCACCCATATCCTGATAAGTCTGATTGTAATCCGACTCATCACCGTCTGCCTCATAAGGCTCCAGGGTTGCAGTCAAGTCCAGACTGTCCGGATCATAAAGTTCCAGAAGATTCTCTTCCTCATTTGCCTGCACCAGATAAGTTACCATATTTTCATCATCATACGTGCCGTCGTCATTTGCGAACTGCATTACCAGAGCTGTATATTCTCCGTCTGAACTCAGAGCATATACACCAAGAACATCCTGCTCTTCATCCTTCCACTGGCCAAAAAACGAATTATCTTTGTAGAATCCGTAGATATCTCCTGCGCTGTCCTTCCAGAGTCCTAACATTGCCTCTGATACATCCGCGACATCTCCGTCATCTGCTGCTTCTTCTGTAGTCTCCTCTGCTGCCCATACCGGAACAACCATAGAGCTTACCATTGCAGCAGCACAAAGACCTGCCATTATTTTTTTCCAGTTTTTCATATTTTTTTACCATCCTTTCTTAAAATGTGTGTACATATTTCTAAACTGAATTTCTATGTTCTTACTATAAAAAATTTCAGTCTTATTTTCAAGATACATGGGATTAAATGACATTTTTCATGAAATATGGAAAAATGAATAAATACTTATGGTATTACTTGCTTTCAGTAAGGAATCCGTACTTGAATAACTCATGAAAATACGCTAAAATACAAATTATGTTTAAGTTAATTTAGGAGGTACTCCTTTTGAATATTGCAATCCTTGACGATTCAAAGGAAGATCTGCGTCAGGTAAAATCTGTCATTTCTTCTTATTATGAATCCCAGAATACATCCGCAGACATCCATTTGTATTCCAGCGCAGAAGCTTTTTTTACTAAATACATACCCGGATTTTACGACCTGATCATTATGGATATTTATATGGGCAGTATGACCGGTATGGATGCAGCCAGAAAGCTCCGCGAAGCCAGGGATACAACTGCTCTGATTTTTATTTCAAGCAGTGATTCCTTTGCTGTGGAAAGCTATGATGTACAGGCATCCTACTATCTGCTGAAGCCCTTTGACCCGGAGAAGCTTTGCCGGATCCTCTCAACAATCCAGTTCAGGCAGTCGCAGAATTCCAGATATATAGAGCTGATCTCCGACCGTACCCCTGTAAAGATCCCTGTCAGGAGCATCCTGTACGTGGATACCTACCGCAATGCAGTTCAGGTACATACCACAGATGCAGGCATTATACGCTCCTACATAACCTTCCAGAAATTCGAAGAGCTTCTGGAGGGAATGAAATGTTTTCTCTCCTGTTACAGAGGCTGTATCGTAAATATGGATCACATCGAGAAATCCACAGATGAAGGCTTTGTTATGGACAATCAGGAGCTTGTTACTGTACGCAAGCGTGGCTCCAACGCAATAAAAAAAGCATATCTGGAATACTTATTCTCTTCAGACTCTGATAAATAAGTATTTCCGATATGCCTCTTCCCCTCCGGGCAGTAACTATTTATTTACTGTACTGTTTTCACCGGCAGAAAGATATTTACTTTAAAAATACCCTCTTCTGTATTAAAAACTACATATCCGCCCATTCGTTGTACCACTTCTGCTACAGACGCTGTTCCGATTCCAAAGCCTTCATGCTTTGTTGAATAAAAAACTTTTTCCCTTCGCTGGATTCCATTGGAATATGGATTTGAAATCTCTATCAGAAGCTTCCTGTTCTTAACCTTTGTAAGCATCTTTACATAAGGCTTATTTTCCGGCAGCAGATCTTTTACTGCATCTACGGCATTTTCCAGAAGATTTCCATATATTTTGCACAGATCTGTATCTGAAATGCCAATATTCTGCGGCAGCATCATATCACATTCAAAAGGAATCCCTTTCTCTCTCAGTTCTCCTGCATAAAAATGGATCACTGCATCTACGGCCATGTTTCTGCAATAACAGATTAGCTTTTCCTCTTCTGTTATAACGGATGCATACTCCTGCAGGTATTCCATCATCTCCTGATATTTTCCCTGCTGGGTGTAAGACATGATGGTGCGCAGATGGTGTCTCATATCATGGCGCATCCTGCTGATCTCATCCATCTTTTCTGTAAGTTCCTCATAATTCTGTTTCTGTATCTGCAGTTTCTGTTCCATCTGACGGCTGTATTCTCCATAGGTAAGCTGAAATCTGTAAGCATTGGCAATCTCCATCCACAGAGTCAGTCCCACACTGGCTACAAGCACTACTGCACCAATTTCCGTAAACCACCCGCCAATGATCGGCTCATATAATCTCCATATCCGGTCTGCTGCCAGAGACGCTGCATAAACAACAATTCCCACTAAAAGTACATTACTGTACTTCTGTTTTATCTCCTTTACACTTCTGAAAAGCAGATAACCGGCTGCTGCCCACTTCAAAATCTCTGTAAGCTTAGAGATCAGATACAGCCCTGTTGCAGACTGGGCTCTGCTGCACAGCATTTCTGCCACAAAAACCATCACTCCGGCTGCTACGGCCACACCTGCAAGAATTTCCGGAATCCTTTCCTCACCTCCCAGGATCTTCTGTTGTACCAGCATAACACCGGCAAACATCAGATAATAGAACAATGCCTCCATTCCATAACAAGGCTGTACTTTTACTGCAACAAAGGAATGCAGGATCGGATAAGAACCATATCCCAGTACACAGATACAAAGCAGGGCAAAAAGTCCAAACTCCACTTTTTTAGTTCGCATATACATATACACTGAAAAAATCAGGACAAAAAATGTAAAAGCCATAAATACCACAGCAATCATAAGTGACAACCCGCGGATAATATTCACTTTAAAAGGAGAAGCCAAAACCGGCACATACTGAATTCCCGATGACACCGAATGTTTGTCTGTCACTGCGATCACAATCTCTGCAGTTTCTTTTCCCTCAAAGGTAAATACCCTGTTCTGAATCTGCTCCTGGTAATTGTCCGGATCCGGATTTCCCATCTGCCCCATCAATTCCCCATTAATATACAGCTTGTAAGCAGAAAAAATCTCTGTCAGGCCAATAGCATATTGTTTTTCTTTTTCAGGAAGCACCAGGGTCATCCGATAGGTACCACTTCCAAAAGGAGATTTATTTTTGTCGCCCATATCCATCCCACCGTACTCGCCAATGGAAACATAACGGCTGTAGTAGTCCTCCTTCTGTTCCTTTATTTCCTGCGGTGTCAGCAATACATCCGGATAATATTCCCATTCCCTGGCAAGATAATGCACAGAATCATCATCAGGCACATAGAGGATTCCCTGAATGGCCTGATCTCCCCTGGCCGTATATTTGTTATCAAAGCGATAAAACAGAAAGAATACGCCCATAGCCAATGCAAATACAGCTGCTATAAGTAGTAATGAATATTTCCAGTTCTTCTTCATTGCTGACACCTCCTTCTGTTTTCAGGTGCTTTGTTTGCCTTTCCACTGTCGCTTATCTGCGTTTTTTACGAATTGCAAAAATAATGGCGGCCACCAGGATACATACTGCCGGTAATGTAAGTATTATCATCAGAAACTGTTTGGCGGAAGCTTCTGCTTTCTGTTCTGTTTTCTCTTCCGACACCGACTCTTCTTCTGTAAATCCTGTGTCTTCTCCATCTGAAACAGCTTCCACGCTTTCTTCATCCGTCTGATTTCCTATACTTTCTGACTTTCCATCTGTCAAAAAATAATCCCCTGTCTGGTTGATCTCCATACGGAGAACATTTTGTTTTTCCTGATAATTCACTGCATATTGATTTCCCTGCACATCCTCCGCTTTTACTGTTTCAGGTGACTGGATTCCACCAAACACAGATGTCTGAAATTCCACCACTGTTCCCGGAACTTCTATTACCTCCTCACCTCTGACAAAAATCCGCAGAGAAAATGCAGTTTCTGACGTTTTCTCGATTCCTATCTGGATTTCATCCTCTGCATTGATCTTCCATCCGTTCACTGTATCCGGAGAAAATGTTACAGAGATTCCCTGTTTCTCAAACCTTGCACTTCCATTCTGTTGGATCATAAGAAGCATTCTCTTTCCACTGACTGCAGTAATGGTGTCGGTGCTTAACTCTGTCACAGAATTCTCTGTATCCGATATTTCAGCAGCTTTTGCACCAGAAGCTTTGTTACTACTGCTGTTCTGTCCGTCTGCATTATTGTCTGTTCCGTAAGAGTTGTCATAATGATATCCGGCACTTCCCGTATTCAGATTCTCTTTCTTTTCTTCCTGTACTACTTCTGACGAAGCAGGTGCTTTCTGCACAATGTCAGGAAGATCTTTTTCCTCTCTGTCCGAAAAATTTCGCTCATGCCAGTATTCGTTGACAATAAAGGCATCATTATAGGAAAAAGAATAAATTCCTGTGCTCCCTTTCTCATAGACAGCACAGATCTGGTAGTTCTGTCCTTTCTTTAATATCTCTCTGTAATAAATCTGAATTCCATCAGAAGTCACTTCCACCAGGTCATCATCTATTTTCCGGTAATTCCCCTCATTCTCAGAAAGATAAACCTGTATATTCCGGCGTTCCTCTGTGGAAAATCCATCCAGTAGCATAGGAAATTCCAGCAAATCCACAGTTGGCATACTGTAGGTATTAATCTGTGGTTCTCCTTTTTTCTGTACAGAAAGATATGCATATGCCTCTGGCAGCGTCAGGCTGTCAGCTACTTCATATCCCTCTGGGATCACAAATGACCCGGTTACCTTGTACACGCCTTGTTTTTTTGTATTTACCTGGCTCAGATCCCAAGAGGATTCCAAAATCAGCTCCGGATTCTCCGCTGTATTTTCAAATGTTTCTGCAGTGCTGACCCTCAGTCTGACATTCTCCTTCAATTCTTTCTCAATCTGCTTCAGGCTTCCCCCCGTTTTTACTGCATAGGCAGCACATCTGCTGAGATATTTCTCATCTCCGGTATCATAAGAGCAGATGATCTTTCCAGGCTTCTGTGTGTTTCCAAGCAAACTGTGCTGATAACCGTAAATTTTAAGACTGCCGTCTTTTTGATATTGAAACCGCAGAGTATTGGTCTGCTTCCTTCCATTATCATAGGTTACCAACAGAGAATAGGTATTGCCCACAACCATACTCTGGTTAGATACATACAGGCCCTCCTCTTCACAGAGAGCAAAGCCCTCCTCAGTGAGGTTGATCCACTGTCCGCTTTCTTTCTTCAGATAAGCTTCCATGGAGTCAAAATTTTCCTGCTTCAACCAGGGAAATATATAGATTCCTGCCGCAGTCAGCCTGTAATATATATTAATATCCGGTTTGTCCGGGTACTGCACAGAAACAGTTGTCTGTACCTGCAGACTTTCACTCTCATCAAAAGCATACTCAGGCGGAAGCTTCAGTACACCTTTCATTGTGTAAACGCCTGCCAGTTTCATATTTACAGACGAAACATCCCAGAACACCGGAATATGCAGTGTATCTGTGTCTGTATAAACTGTATAGAAAACCCGAGACAGTTTCTCAGTAATCAGTTCGCTGCTTTTATTTATTTCTACAGCTACTGCAGGAATATCCTTCGGTACGATCACATCATTTACCCGGATCACCGCGCCCCATACTGTGGTATTTTTTTTCATTCCCCATATGCCAGTCAGACACAGGGCTATCATAAAAATCAGAACTGTTATTTTCTGTTTTCTCATGCTTTTTTCCATACTTTCATTTTACGTTACTGTTTACTCTGTTCTCAGTAACCATTTTACAGCTTTTTCTGTAAATAGTATCCCTTATCTTTATTCTCAATTGTCCGTATTCTTAGCTTACCTTATTTTCCTGATTTCATCAACAGACATAGGATAAACTGCATTTTCTCATGAAAAATGGTTACTGTTCACTCCGCGCTGAATTATCAGCGCAGCTCCACACGGATCGTGATGGAGTTGTTGAATGGGCTAATGAACAAGCGCGTCTTGCAAAACAGTTCTTTTTTATACGACAAAATATACGCACCAGTTTAACACCAGTGCGCATATTTATTACTTCAACTATAATACTTTAACAACTACTGTCTCCCATAGTTTTTACTATTTGACATTAGCCTTTACATATTCTGCCCATGGTCCGAATACTTTTTCGTTATTGTCAGCAGTCCGATTCCATTTACGCAGGCTTAAATAATAAGTTCCTTTCTTTACATTTTTAAATGTCACAGTTGTTACATCCTCGTCCTCTTCAATCACATATCTCTTGTATTCAACAGGACGTTTTTCTCCATATAGTTTCTCCAGTTCTTTACCAAGAACAACCTCTGCTCCTGTTGCTTTTCCGGTCTTGGAGAATTTGACTGTTACTGTTGAACCATTTGTTTTAACACTGATAATTCTTGGCTGAGATGGAGTTTTGGCATTAACAACTACTGTCTTTACTTCCGACCACTCACCGAATGTTTTCTTCCCATTTGCATCTTTGACCCAGGCGTGGCATGCTACATACCAAGTTCCTTTGTCCATATATGTAAATGTTGTTTTCAGTCCTTTTCTGTTTTTATTTACTTTCTCATATTCTTTGGTCTGCAGCATATTGGAAGATTTACCGATCACGTAATCATAGCCCTGCGCACCTTTGCAGCTATCATACAGAACAACCTTTACCTGATTTTTATTCTTATATGTATATGCGTTCTTTATCATCGCTTTTGCAGGTTTCACGCAGTTTCCATCTTTATCTGATACGCTTCCGTCCATTGCATAAACATTACCATCTGTATCCACGATTCTTCCATCACTGAATATTTTCCATCCTGCACCGGTTTCCAATTCAGAAAGTCCCAGACGAATTACCAGAGTTCCGTCACCTGTGATCACTTCATTTTCTTTATTGAGCGTTGGCTTATTTTCCTCATTGCCTGGTTTTACGATTACTCCATTTGGAAGTGTAATCTTTCCGTCACTGTCTACGATCGTACCATTCGGTGTTTTGACGCTTCCATCCGGAAGATATTCTGAACCATCCGGATAATTATCCGGAACAGGTTTCACGGTCGGTGTCGGACTTGGAGTAGGTGTTGCTGTCGGTATTACTATTGGTGGATAATATGGAGTGTAAATTGTAAATGGTATGATTTTTTCCAAACCGTCATAATTGTCATTTCCGGTAACAGTTGCTTTCATATACCAGCTGCCAGATGAAGTCGGCTGAGTTTCTGTATAAGTTCCATCTTGTTTATTGCTGTAGCTAAAAGATACTGTTCCAAATTTCGCTTTACCTGCAGGTTTCGACGGAGTCTGGTCACTTGTCCAGTTGTTGATTGCCGGATTCACTTTCCATTCATTCTGCGCTTTACTTATGGTAAACGCTACTCGTTTAGAATATACGGCTTCATAATCCTTACTTTCTTCTGCATATGCCATAACAGAATATTCGCCTGCATCTGTCGGAGCAGCGTCAATTTCTGTCCAGTCTGCTCCGTTTTTCTGATACCATTTTAAAGAAGCTTTCACTTCTTCCGGTACAGTTGTTATAGTAGGAAACGCCACAGCATTTCCATCGTAATCTTTATCTAAACTATCGGCTGAAATTGATATCGAGGCTCTGTGTTTTACTTCCGGATATGTAAGAGTAAATGTACAGCAGCCTCCATCTTCGCTGATTCCCTGACCAGTTTTTACAGTCACTGTAGCCTTGCTTTCCACATCTTTATTTATGGCTGCGTTTGTATTTTTCCATGAATATACATTAATAAGATTTGCAAAGTCCTGAACCTGATTAAAATGATAATTATGATTCTCACTGTCAGTTAATGTAACCGTTACTGTTAACACAGGGATATCACCGTAAGACCAAACGGTATTCCCCTTATATCCACTCCAATTTCCAACTACTGACATAGGCGCCTTGGGATAATTTGTCATCTTTGCGTTAACAGAAATATCTTCACCGGATGACATATCCACCTTTTCTTGATCCCGTGGTTCATTTCCAACGTATAAATCTATCTGGGGAGCAATGCCTTCGGAAATGTACATATAATTTTCTCTGATTTTTAATTTATATTGCTCACCATATGAACTATCCAGTTCTATATTAGATTTCTCAGGTATTGCCTCAGGTACTTCAAGTACTTTTATTCCTCTTAATTCTTTTTGCCCTATATCATTTAAACGTACTTTTAGTTTTCCAGTTCCTGTTATTCCTTGAACTATTTCTCCCGGAGAATTTAAAGTATAAATAAGTGTGTTTTCTCCATCAATTGTAAGATTATCGGCCAAAAATCGGCCATTTAATTCCGTATTTTTTAATTCAACTTTATTGGCTTTTATAGTAGGACAAGCAATTTTGCTATCATTCAACGTTACAGCACTTAATCCATTTATTTCTTCTATATTTGCATTCTTAACAGTATCCAAAACAAGATTTCCAGGTTCTCCACTGGCTTTGTATTGGAATATACCAGCAGTTTTTATAGAAATATTGTTTAATGTAACTGTTATGTTCGGATCTATATACCAATCCCTATTTCCTGTCAATGTCAAAGAACTATCATTCGATTGACCAGTAACTGTTATTGTCTTATTAAAATGAACCGTGTTTGTCACGCAGTCCGAAAGTAATATAATCGTTCCGCCATTGTTTATACCCTCAAGAGCTCTTGAAAATGTTTGAACCGGAGTAGCTTCTGCTCCCGTATTTTGGTCATTTCCTTTTTTATTGTCTACATAAATAGTATCTAATGTCTTCTTTTTTATCTTACATTCATTAGACCAGTCTGTACTTTTCTGTACATTAACATAATCAGGATTCTTTATATTTTGTTTTACAGCACCATATTGATCATTAAGTTCCAACATAAGTTTTATGCTGGACTCGCCTTTGTTAACTGGAACTGTATAGGAAATTCCTTCTTTTTTAAATGTATTTCCATTTAAATCCCATGTTCCTGTAAATATCTCAGATGCTTCTTTTTCAGAACCAGGTATCATCCCTGTTATCTTTGGCTCTATCATATCACCCGCAGTTACCTCTGACGGCATACGTACCTTTATCTCTTCCTCCCCATCCTTTAATATATTGATTTTTAAGTTTTCACTTGTCCTTCCAAGATTTTCCTGGTAATTCACATATACCTTTCCAGATCCAGGGGCATCGATATAACCTTTATTTTTTATAATACCTTTAAGCCAAATCGTTTCATATTGTTTTGTCGAATCTATACTTAAATTAGCATTTTGACAAATTTCTATATCTGTAGTATACACTCTTGAGCGACCACTGGTAATCTTAAATGTATAACCACTTTCTATTATTATTTTCTTACCATCCGGCAACTGATAATTTCCTATATCCCCTCTGATTCTAATAATATCCACAGAAGGATCATTTGCTGCATTCTTAAAATCAGCATCCGTTATAACTACTTTCTCTGTCTCTGCCTCTGTTTCACTTTCTGTAGCAGAAACTCCTTCTCCATCATCATTCTGAATCTGTGGCATATCATCTGAAATTTCATTTTTATAATCCTGATTTTCCTGACCATCAGAGAATTCTTCCGTTATTCCTTCTGGTGATGAAAATTCACCTGCTAATACAGGACTGAAAATAGTGGTTACAGCAAGTATTGCCGCCATAACTGCCGCAGTTATCTTTGATTTTTTAATCATTCTCCATTCCGTTACTGAAAACTTATAAAAAGTTATAAACTTCTATGTTCCATTCCTACTTCAACGAGTATGCTTTTGATGATATAAATATCAATCTACTCACAAGTTCTTGTACTCTCCATAGGCGTAAATTCCGGACTAACGTATC
>ERZ772821.1814-NODE-1814-length-12111-cov-11.406437_pt1 | contig 12111 bp, 8 predicted proteins | sample MGYA00580859_ERZ772821 | MGnify/ENA primary metagenome ERZ772821 (study PRJEB29015, sample SAMEA2737674) | human gut metagenome | biome: human gut; feature: human-associated habitat; material: faeces | place: China | collected 2012 ...
GGCGCCGAGACGCTGCACTTTTCGGGCGCCGGTACCCTGCGGCCCACCGCCGCCGGGTGGGACCTGCCCTATACCGCCGCCTGCCGGGAAAATGGCGCCGCCATTGCCTCCCGCATCCGCCTGACGGAGGAGCCCCGGCGGGCCATCCTGTGGACCCTGGGGCCGGAGGGCTATGGCCTGCCCCTGGACCCGGAGCACGAGACCCAGGCCCGGCTTTCCCTGGGCCTGACCGTGGCCGTCCGGACCCGGGCGGTGGAGTTTTCCCTGAAGGAGCCGGACCGGGGATATATTCACCTGGCCTATACGCTGCTGGACCGGGGCCTGCCCCTGAGCCGGATGCAGCTGGAGATACGCATGACAAAAGAAACGATATAAGGAGAGCATCACCATGAATATGATCCAGAACGCCAAGGACCAGGTGCTGGACCTGACCGTCAGCGCCTATCAGAAGGCCGCGGCAGAGGGCCTTCTGCCCCAGGACGCGGCTGTGACCCCGTCGGTGGAGATTCCCAAGGACACCGCCAACGGCGACTATACCACCACCTTCTGCCTGGCCGCCGCCAAGGCCCTGAAGAAGAACCCCCGCCAGGTGGCCCAGATCCTCATGGACCACATGGACCTGTCCGGGTCCTATTTCACCTCCGTGGAGATGGCCGGGCCGGGCTTCCTGAATTTCCGCCTGGGGAACAAGTGGTTCCGGGACACCGTGGCCTGCGTGGAGCAGGAGGGGGCGGCCTACGGCTGCAACGACGCCCTGAAGGGTCAGAAGATCATGGTGGAGTTCGTCTCCGCCAACCCCACCGGCCCCATGCACATGGGCAACGCCCGGGGCGGCGTCCTGGGCGACACCCTGGCCTCGGTGCTGCAGAAGTCCGGCGCCGACGTGTGGCGGGAGTTCTATGTCAACGACGCCGGCAACCAGATCGAGAAGTTTGCCAAGAGCCTGGAGGCCCGGTATCTGCAGATCATCAAGGGCGAGGACGCCGTGGAGTTCCCCGAGGACGGCTATCACGGCGACGACATCCGGGAGCTGGCCCGGGCCTTCTATGACCGGGAGGGCGAGAAGTATCTGGACTGCGACCAGAAGACCCGCCACGACGCCCTGGCCCGCTTCGGCCTGGACAACAACATTCCCAAGATGCAGCGGGACCTGGCCCGCTACGGCATCACCTATGACCAGTGGTTCTTCGAGTCCAGCCTCCACGAAAGCGGCTATGTGGCCGACTCCGTCCAGGCCCTGACGGACCTGGGCTATACCTATGAAAAGGACGGGGCCCTGTGGCTGCACACCAGCCGCATCCTGGCGGAGAATCTGAAAAAGGCCGGCAAGTCCGACGCGGACATCGAAAAGCTGGGCCTGAAGGACGACGTACTGCGCCGGGCCAACGGGTTCTATACCTATTTCGCCGCCGACATCGCCTATCACCGGAACAAGTTTGCCGTCCGGGGCTTCGACAAGGTCATCAACGTCTGGGGCGCGGATCACCACGGCCATGTGGCCCGGCTGAAGGGCGCCATGGACGCCCTGGGCCTGGACGGCGAGCACCGGCTGGACATCGTGCTGATGCAGTTGGTGAAGCTGGTCCGGGACGGCGAGGTGGTGCGTATGTCCAAGCGCACCGGCAAGGCCATCAGCCTGACGGACCTGCTGGACGAGATCCCCGTGGACGCCTGCCGCTATTTCTTCAACGCCAAGCCCGAGACCCAGATGGAGTTCGACCTGGGCCTGGCCGTCCGGGAGGACAGCGAGAACCCGGTGTACTATGTGCAGTATGCCCACGCCCGGATCTGCACCCTGCTGAAGGCCCTGGAGGCGGAGGGCTACACCGTCCCCGCCGCCGGAGAGGTGGACTTCTCCCTGCTGTCCGGCGAGGCGGAGCAGGCCCTCATCAAGAAGATCGCCGCCTACAGCCAGGTGGTGCGCCTGGCCGCCCGGGACTATGATCCCAGCCACATCAACCGCTACCTGACGGAGCTGGCCGGGGACTTCCACCGGTTCTATACCGCCTGCCGCATCAAGGGCGAGGAGCGCCCGGTGCTGCTGGCCCGGCTGAAGCTGGCGGATACCGCCCGGTCCGTTCTGAAAAACGCCATGACCCTCATCGGCTGCACCGCCCCGGAGAAGATGTGAGTGTGACAGAGCATAACAAAAAGGAAGCCTTCAGGCTTCCTTTTTGTTATGCGTGGTATTCCGGGCCGCGGCCCTGATAGATGTCCTGCATCTCCCGGTCGATCTCGCTGATAGCATCGGAGCACAGCCGCAGGCGGGCGGCGTCCGAGGGGGAGAAGTCCCGCTGGGACTTATAGCGCAGTTCGTGCTCCAGGCTGGCCCACATATCCATGGCGATGGTCCGCAGCTGGATCTCCACCGGCAGGTGCAGCGTCCCCTCGGAGATGACGATGGGCACGTCGCAGATCAGGTGCAGGCTCCGATAGCCGGATTCCTTGGGCTCCTTGATATAGTTGACCTCCCGGATGATCTTGAAATTCTCGTTCCGGGCCAGCAGACTGCGCAGGTAACAGATATCGTCCAGATAGTTGCAGATGACCCGCACCCCGGCCACGTCCTGAATATGGGCATAGATGTTGTCGATGGTGACCTCGAACCCCCGGCGCTTCAGCTTTTCCACGATGCTGTCCACGGTTTTGATGCGGTACTCGATGTGGTGGATGGGGGAGTGGTCATACAGGCTGGCAAACTCCTCGTCCAGGATCTCCAGCTGGGTGACGGCAACCTTCAGGGCGCTGCGGTACAGGTGGTTCACCCGCACCATGCCCTGGGCCAGCTCCTGCTGTTCCGGCGTACCCCCCTGGGGGATATGGATGTCCTTGAGCCGGATGGTGCCGCTTTTTTCGATCATCATGAAAAAACTGCGCCTCCTCGTTATTGGTTCTCTTATTGTTATGATTATAACATACGTCTATGACGGGTGTGTGAATAAATTGCAAAATTCGCCGTAGAAAAATCCGCCCCTTTTTCGTCATTTCGCCAAAGAACCCCATTTGCACCGGGGGCGTTTTTGTGGTATCATAGGAAAAGCGAAAGGGGGGACGGCGGATGCACGTCCGGGAGCATTTGCGCACGGTGGGCCGCCACCGGCGTCTGGTGCGGTACTACTGCCTGCGGCTGGGGCTGGTGTGGCAGGGACTGACCCATGATCTGAGCAAATACAGTCCCACGGAGTTCTGGCGCAGCGCCAGGTATTACCAGGGGTACCGCAGTCCCAACGACCAGGAGCGCAAGGAAAACGGCGTCAGCCTGTCGTGGCTGCACCATAAGGGCCGCAACCGCCACCACTTTGAGTATTGGATCGACTATTGCCTGCGGCCCGACGGCAGTGTGTACATGGGCGGGTGCAAGATGCCCAAGCGGTATGTGGCGGAGATGTTCTGCGACCGCATCGCCGCCTGCCGGGTGTACCAGGGGGAGAAGTATACCGACGCCTCGCCCTATGACTACTATCAGAAGTCCAAGGACCACATTCTCATCAATCAGGAGACCAGCGACCTGCTGGACCGGTGGCTTCTGCTGCTGAAGGAGCACGGCGAGGAAGCCGCCTTGCCCCAGATCCGGCAGGAGCTGAAGGACCCGGAATATTGAGAGATAACGCACCCCAGGGACGCGGAACCGCCAGGTTCCGCGTCCCTTTTTTGCGGGGGTGCCGGACTTGGCTCTCCCTATGGGAGAGCTGTCACCGAAGGTGACTGAGAGGGCCTGTAGGAGCGTAGGCCCACCAATATGGCGCTTCCTATGCGGCAGGGCACACGGGCCCTGCCCTACAGGTGTTCTTTCAATAAACGTTCCGTAGGGCGGGGCCCATGTGCCCCGCCGCGATAACCGGCACCTCCCGATACACCACCGTAGGGGCGACGACTCTGCCCCGCCCAATGGCCCGGTGCTTTTGGGCCCGGGTAGAACCCGGCCCCTACGGACGATTCTCGGGAAACCACCCCGCCCCACAAAAAAATGCGCCCCCGTGGGGCGCATTTTTTCAGCTTAAAAAAGCCTCGCAGAATTTGCCGCCCGCAGGCGGCAAATGAAATGTAATCCATTTTTGGCCGGGGCGTGTACCTGGCCAAAAATACTTCTCAGTCTGCAAGTGTGGAATTTGTCCGCCATCAGCGGACAAATTATGCGCGCGGCAGACTGCAAGCCTTTTGCCCAAAAAGGGCCTTGCCCTTTTTGGGCAGTCTCGAAAAATGCGCCCCCGTGGGGCGCATTTTTATAACACTGGTTCATGTCCGCTGTTTTTCCCGCAGGGCCAGGGCGCGCCGGGCCACCACCGGGTCGGAGTCATAGTGGACGTATCCGCCCCGAACCCGCTGGATGGCGTCGTTGCCCTTCCCGGCCAGGACGATCACCGCCCCCTCCGGGGCCTCCAGAATGGCCTGCTCCACCGCCCGGGTGCGGTCTAACTGGATGGTGACCCGGGCGGGGCCGCCCTGGGCTGCCGCATGGGCCAGACGGCCCGCGATGTCGGCGGGATCGTCGAAATCCGGGTTATCGGTGGTGAAGAAGATCCGGTCGGCGTATTTGCCGCACATCTCGCCCATGCCCTGGATCCGCTGGGGGGAGCGGCCTCCGGCGATGCCGGTGACCACGGTGATGGGCGCGCCGGGATAGTCCCGCTTCAGGTCCGTCAGCAGGGCCTGGGAGCTGGCCCGGTTGTGCATGCAGTCCACCAGCACGTGGACGCCGCGGCCCTCGTACCGGTTCATGCGGCCGGGGACCTCCAGAGCGTCCAGGGCCGCGGCCATCTGCTCATGTCCCGCCCCCAGCAGACGCCCCACGCCGATGGCGGCCAGGGCGTTTTCGATGTTGAAATCCCCGTCCATGGCCAGGTGATAGGGGTGCAGGGCCTCACTGCCCCGCTCCTGGACGAAAAAGCGGAAGCCGTGGGTCAGCTTCTCCACCTGCCGGACGGTCAGATCGCAGTCGTCCCGGTCCATGCCCACCAGCATGACCGCCCGACAGCACCGCCGGGCGGTGTCATATACCCGGTCAAACTGGGCCGTCTCCCGGCAGATCACGGCCCGGCCGCTGTTTTCCAGCAGTTGGAGCTTGCATTGCAGATACTCCTCCATGGAGGCGTGCTCCTTGGGGGAGATGTGGTCCTCGCTGAAATTCAGGAACACGCCGATGTCGAAGTGCTCGCCATAGACCCGCTCCACCTGATATGCCTGGCTGGATACCTCGGCGGTCATATACGGCAGGCCGTGATCCCGGGCCTGGGCAAACAGCCATTGCAGGTCCAGGGACTCCGGTGTGGTCAGATGGGTGTCCACGTCCGGGCCGCCGCAGTAGCGTCCGGCGGAGGAGCTGAGGCCCATGGTCCGGCCCGCCAGGGCGTTGGTGACGGCCTGGATCATATAGGAGGTGGTGGTTTTCCCCTTGGTGCCGGTGACGCCGATAAGGGTCAGGCCGTCGGAGGGATTGTCGTAAAACCAGCGGGCCGCCAGGCTCTGCGCCTTGCGCACATCCGACACCCGGATGCAGGGGATGTCCACCCCGGGAAAGTCCGTCTCCGCCAGGGCGCAGACGGCCCCCCGGCTCCGGGCCATGGCCAGATACTCCGGCTTGAAGCCGTAGCCCTTGCAGATAAAGAGGTCGCCGTCCCGGGCCTGACGGGAATCGTTGCAGATACCGGTGACGGCCGCGTCCCGGGCCGCCGGGGCCGCCAGCAGATCGTACTGCCGGAGCAGGTCCTCCAGATTGCGGGTTTGTTTCATAGGTGTTCCTTCTTTCGGGGGCTTATTTCATATTGAGCTTCCAATCGGAAATGCCGTAAAACGGGTTGGAGGCGGTGGGGGTGATGGGGGAGGACGCCGCACCGGCGGGCAGGAGCACGGAATAGCTCTTGAAGCACACCGGCACCATGGGGGCCTGGTCCAGGAGCTTTTCGCACAGGGCCGTCATGGCGGCGGACCGCTCCCCGGCCTCGGCGGCGCACAGGGCCGCCAGCAGGGCGTCCGTCTCGGGGTCTGTGAAGCCGCCGTAGTTCATGGCGGCATAGCTTTGCAGAAGGGGGCGCAGATCCCAGTCGGCGGTGAGCTTCACCTGGCACAGGCACAGGTCGAAGTCCCCCTGCTCCAGGGCCTGGACATACTCGTCATAGGGCAGTGAGCGCACGGTGACCTGCAGATCGTACCGGGACAGCCCCGCCGCGATGGTCTGGGCGGTGGACACCCGGAAGCTGCTCTCCTGGTTCACCAGCAGGGTCAGGCTCCGGGTCTTGCCGGTGTTCAGCCCCGCCGCCTCCAGGGCGGAGGCATAGCCATCCTGGGAATAGGCGGTCTCCAGGTCCTTGGGATACAGGCCGCTGGCCGGGGACACCGGGAACTGGGCCGCCAGACCGTGGCCCAGCAGATAGGCGCTGACACAGCTGGCCCGGTCCACGCCCAGGGTCACGGCCCGGCGGACGGCGGGGTCGTCAAAGGGGGCCCGGCGGGTGTTCAGGCACAGATACTGCATAATGGTGGTGGCGGCGTCGGTATAGTCGCCGCTTCCGTATACGCTGGAGTCATCCGCCCCGGTCAGGTCGCAGAACAGAAGCTGGACCTCCCGGGCATAGAAGGCGTAGGACACGGAGTCCGTATCCTTGCAGGCGGTCAGCTCGATGCGCTCCAGGGGCAGGGACTTCCCCTGCCACCAGGAGGCGTTTTTGGCCAGATGGGCGCCGCCCTCGCCGCTGTAGGCGTAGGGCCCGGTGCCGGTGGGGAAGGTACTGCTCTCGGTGCCGGACTTCACAATGGGGATGTCCAGCCGGGAGACGAAGCTCCGGTTGTCGCCGGTGAGGGTGATGCGCACCGCCCCGCCGCTGGCCCAGAGGTCCGACACCTCCGCCAGCCGCCCGCTGTAGCGAGCGGAGGACTGGGCCCGGCGCAGGCTGTTCACCACGTCCCGGGCGGTAACGGCACTGCCGTCGCTGAAGGTGACGCCGCTGCGCAGGGTGATGGTGTAGGTATACCGGGCGGCGTCATAGGTATAGGACTCCGCCAGGGCGGGCTGGGGGTCAAAGGACCCATCCAGGGCGAACAGCCCCTCATACAGCAGGGCCCCCAGGGTCTGCATGGCCCCGTCGGGGCAGGTGATGGGGTCCGCCGTCTCCCCCTTGAGATAGGGCAGGGCGAAGGAGGTGAGCTTCACGTCCTGCTTCTTCTGCTCCACGTTGTAATAGTCCGTCAGGGTGCCGAAAATGTCTTCCGGGTCAGCCGTCGACCAGTCGCACCCGGTCAGCGCCGTCAGGCACAGGGCCAGAAGCGCCGCGAATATGCGCTTTTTCATGGGATACCTCGATTTCACAGGCAGATCATGGCGATCTGAGCGCCCCGGGCCTGGCCCATCCGCCGGTGGGACCAGTACAGCTCCGGATGGCAGGCGGTGCAGTCCGGGGACACGTCGATTTGCCGCACCCCGGCCTTTTCCAGCCACCGGGCGTTGACGCCCTTCAGGTCCACGTGCCACTTGGGCCCCCGGCGGGTGATATACGGCTCCGCCTCCGCCCCCAGGGCGGCCTCCAGGGCCTGGGGCACGTCTGCGTCCGTTTCAAAACAGCAGGGGCCGATGGCCGCCCCGATGGCGGCCCGCAGGTCCCCTGGGTCCGTGCCGAACAGCTCCTGCATCCGGCGGACGGTTTTGTATACGATGCCACAGGCGGCGCCCCGCCAGCCGGCATGGGCCGCGCCCACGGCCCCGTGCACCGGGTCGTGGAGCAGGATGATGCCGCAGTCGGCGGAGAATACCACCAGGGGGATCCCCGGGGTGTCCGTGACCATGGCGTCCACGCTGGTATAGTCCCGGTCCCGGAACAGGCCCTTGCCGCAGTCCTCCGCCGTCACATGGCGGACATTGTCCTCATGGACCTGCTTGCTCAGCACCGCCCGGTGCTCATCCACCCCCAGGGCGGCGCAGAACCGGCGGTAATTTTCCCGGACCCGGTCCATGTCGTCCCCCCGGCCCACGCCCAGGTTCAGAGAGTCCCAGGGGGCGGGGCTGACGCCGCCGATGCGGGTGGAGAACCCGTGGCGCACGTCGGACAGGACGGTGCTGGTCTTGATAAGCAGGCCGTTTTCCTCATGGGCCAGAAAGGACATGGGCAAACCCTCCGTTACGCGTTCCTGCCGCAGCAGTTCTTATACTTCTTGCCGGAGCCGCAGGGGCAGGGCTCGTTGCGGCCGATCTTCTTGACCTTCCGGGGCTGCTTTTTCACGGTGCCGTCGCCGCCCACGCTTTCGGAGGTGGCGTTGGCCACCCGCTCCCGCTTGACCTCCTCGTTCTTCTTCAGCCGCACGGAATACAGCCGCCGGACCGTCTCGTCCTGGATGGCGGCGATCATCTCCTCGAACATCTCCAGGGATTCCTTCTTATAGGCGATGATGGGGTCGGTCTGGGCATAGGCCCGCAGGCGGATGCCCTGGCGCAGGTCGCTCATGGCGTCGATGTGCTCCATCCAGTATTCATCCACCACCCGCAGAAGGACCACGCGCTCCACCTCCCGCATTACCGGGGCGGTGAACTCGTCCTCCTTCTGCTGATAGTAGCCGGCGGCGGCCTGGGTGAAGGCGTCGGTAACGGCCTGGGCGTCCATGGCGTCCAGCTGCTCCTGGGAGAAGCGCACGGCGTACTTGGGGAAGTACACGCCCTCCACCTGCCGCAGAAGCTCCTGGCAGGAGGTCATATCCAGATGCTGGACGCCGCTGAAGGCATTCTGCACCAGGTGGGTGATGGAGGTGTTCATCATGTTCATGATGACGTCCTTCACGTCCATGCCCTCCAGCACCTGGCGGCGCTGGCCATAGATGATCTCCCGCTGCTTGTTCATCACGTCGTCGTATTCCAGCACGGACTTTCGGGCCTGGAAGTTCCGGGACTCCACGGTGGTCTGGGCCTGCTGGATGGAGCGGGTGAGCATCTTGCTCTCGATGGGCATATCCTCGTCGATGTTCATGCGCTCCATGGCGGCCTGGACCCGTTCGCCGCCGAACAGGCGCATCAGGTCATCCTCCAGGGAGATGTAGAACCGGGTCTCGCCGGGGTCGCCCTGACGGCCGGCACGGCCGCGGAGCTGATTGTCGATCCGGCGGGAGTCGTGGCGCTCGGTGCCGATGATGAACAGGCCACCGGCCTGGCGCACCCGGTCCGCCTCGCCGGAAATTTCCGCCTTGTGCTGACGGAGCTTGTCGGCAAACAGCTGGCGGGCCTCCAGAATTTCACTGTTGTCGGTCTCGGCATAGCCGGTGGCGTCGGCGATGACCTCGTCGGTGTAACCGGCCTTGCGCAGGTCGTTGGTGGCCATATACTCGGCGTTGCCGCCCAGCATGATATCGGTACCGCGGCCGGCCATGTTGGTGGCCACGGTGACGGCCCCGAACTGGCCCGCCTGGGCCACGATCTCGGCCTCCTTCTCGTGGTTCTTGGCGTTGAGGAGGTTGTGGCGGATGCCCTCCTTGGTGAGCATCCGGCTGAGAAGCTCGTTCTTCTCGATGGACACGGTGCCCACCAGCACCGGCTGGCCCTTTTCGTGGCACTCCTTCACCTGGCGGATCACCGCCCGGTACTTCCCCTGCTCGGTTTTGTACACGGCGTCCTCGTTGTCGATACGGACCACCGGGCGGTTGGTGGGGATCTCCACAATGTCCAGCTTATAGATGGTGGCAAACTCCTCCTCCTCGGTCATGGCCGTACCGGTCATGCCGGAGAGCTTGCTGTACAGGCGGAAGTAGTTCTGGAACGTGATGGTAGCCAGGGTCTTGCTCTCCCGCTGGACGGACACGTGCTCCTTGGCCTCGATGGCCTGGTGCAGGCCCTCGGAATACCGGCGGCCGAACATCAGGCGGCCGGTGAACTCGTCCACGATGATGATCTCGCCGTCCTTCACCACATAGTCCACGTCCCGCTTCATGGTGCCGTGGGCCTTGATGGCCTGGTTGATGTGGTGGGCGATGGTGCTGTTCTCCGGGTCGGAGAGGTTATCCAGGTGGAAGAACTCCTCGGCCTTGGCGATGCCCCGGGCCGTCAGGGTGGCGGTGCGGGCCTTTTCATCCACGATGTAGTCCGCGTCCAGGGTCTCGTCCTCGGCCTCCTTGTCGTCGGTCTCCGTCACCACATACTTTTTCAGGCGGCAGGCGAAGGACTCGGCCATGTCATACAGCTGGGTGGATTTCTCCCCCATGCCGGAGATGATCAGGGGGGTCCGGGCCTCATCGATCAGGATGGAGTCCACCTCGTCCACGATGGCGAAGCTGTGGCCCCGCTGGACCTGCTCGTCCTTATAGATGGCCATGTTGTCCCGCAGATAGTCGAAGCCCATCTCATTGTTGGTGCCGTAGGTAATGTCGGCGGCATAGGCGGCCTGGCGCTGCTCCTTGGTCAGGTCGTGGACGATCAGGCCCACGGTCAGGCCCATGAAGCGGTGGACCTTGCCCATCCACTCGCTGTCGCGCTTGGCCAGATAGTCGTTGACAGTGACGATATGGACGCCGTTTCCGGTCAGGGCGTTGAGATAGGCCGGCAGGGTGGCCACCAGGGTCTTGCCCTCACCGGTTTTCATCTCGGCGATGCGGCCCTGGTGCAGGACAATGCCGCCGATGAGCTGCACCCGATAGGGGCGCAGGCCCAGCACCCGGTCCGCCGCCTCCCGCACGGCGGCAAAGGCCTCCGGCAGGATGTCGTCCAGGGTCTCGCCCTGCTGCAGGCGCTGCTTGAACTCCGGGGTCTTGGCCTGAAGCTGTTCGTCGGTGAGTCCGCGGTATTCCTCCTCCAGGGCCTCGATCTTGTCGGCGATGGGGTAGATGGATTTCAGCTCCCGCTGGCTGTAGGTGCCGAAGATTTTCTGGATCAGTCCCATAGTTTTTGATTCCTTTCTGCTATACGAGGGTGCAGAGCACCAGGATATACAAATACCTATATAGTATACCACACCCGTCCCGGCTATGCAAATGAAAAACATGTGAACAATCCCGGGACAGGCCTGGGACAAGCCGGGACAAGCGGCGCAAAAAGGACGGGCCCCGGGGTCCGTCCTTTTTGCTTACTATATTACTGCAAAAACAGGGAGGCCGGGCGATTCACCACCAGCATGTTGTAATACCGCAGCAGGTGATAGTCGTCCTTGTCCAGCTTGATGCTGGTGAGCAGGCGGTCGTTTTCCTCCAGCGGCTCCTTGGAGATCAGGGTCTTCAGGGCGATGGGGGCGAAAAACGGCGTGCTGCCGATGCCGGACAGCAGGCCCACGGCGGGGGTGCGGTTGTGCATGGGGTTGAGCATGCAGATATACATCTTCTCCGCCTCGTTGATCTGGTTGGTGAGCACCATGTGGGTGATGGTGTCATAGGGCTTCATCTCGCCGGTGAACAGGTGCTGGCAGCGGTCCGGCTCCCGGAAATTGTCCACCCCCACATACATCATCACGTCGATGCCCTCGCCGGAGGCGGAGGGGGAGAAACACAGCAGCGACCGCACCAGCTGCCGCACCCGGCCGTCGTAATAGTACATATACGCCCGGGGCTGGTTGAAATAGAAGTTCTTGGGCAGAACGGACTGGGCATGGAACACCGGGGGCTGATAGTCGATGAAGCATTTCAGGTCGATGTCCAGGGCCCGGGCCACATCGTACAGGGTCTCCACGTCGATGGTGATGGTGCCGTTTTCATACTTGGACACCGTGGCCTTGCTTTTGTTGATCATGGCCGAAAACTGCTCGATGGTATAGCCCCGGCTTTTGCGGTATTTTTTGATTCGCTGACCAACATGGTAGGAAAAGGAACCCATGCCGTCCACCTCCTTGCGCTTCTGCCTGAATTGTACCAAACATTTGGTAGGAAGTCAACGAAAAGTTTCTGAATGAGAAACATTTTTTCGGTTCCATATCGCAGTCATAGGGCGGACAGGTCCAGACAGCGGCCCCCCAGCAGGGCGGCCTCCTCCGGGTCGTGGGTGACGCACAGCAGGGACGCCCCCGGCGTATGGCGGCGGATATAGGCCACGGTGTCCCGGCGGCACTGATCGTCCAGGCCCTTGAAGGCCTCGTCCAGCAGCAGAAGCCGCGGCCCGGCGCACACGGCCCGGGCGATGGCCACCCGGCGGCGTTTATTTTTTTCGTAAACAATCTG
>ERZ772821.1816-NODE-1816-length-12104-cov-12.866628_pt1 | contig 12104 bp, 10 predicted proteins | sample MGYA00580859_ERZ772821 | MGnify/ENA primary metagenome ERZ772821 (study PRJEB29015, sample SAMEA2737674) | human gut metagenome | biome: human gut; feature: human-associated habitat; material: faeces | place: China | collected 2012 ...
GACAGCTTGTTTATATTATCAGACTACTCTTTCTATGTCAATCCCTTTTTTGAAATAAATTCGGATTTTTTTGTTCCCGGCCACAATGAATCCTTCTTCAGCTTTGCCGTGCCTTGTTTCAGTTAACGCACAGCAGTTTTGTAAGAAGCCGGTCCGCAGCAGTAACAAGCGTTTGCAGCAGCGCATCCACACCCGCTTCGTCCGGCGCATTTGCCCCGATATAAAGCTTCAGTTTTGGTTCTGTTCCGGAGGGCCGCACGCAAATCCACGGACCGCCCGCAAGGGAATAGCGCAGCACATCGATCCCCTGCATCGAAGCAGGCTCCACGGCACCATCCGTTATCCGTGTACATGTTCCGGCAAGCAGGTCTTCATATGTTTCCACGGCAATTCCACCGAACTCCTTTGGGCAGTTTGTGCGCAGCGCCGCCATTGCGCCGCGAATACATTCAATGCCATCCTTGCCCGCAAGCGTGTAGGATTTTACGGATTCCTTGTAATAGCCATATATATGGTACATTTCGCAGAGCACATCATAAAGCGTCATGCCCTTTTGTTTGTAATATACACAGGCCTCCGCAACAAGCATTGCCGCGCAGATCGCATCTTTGTCCCGGGCGAAGCTCCCCGACAGGAAGCCATAGCTCTCCTCAAAGCCGAACAGGAATGTCTGCTCGCCGGTGCGTTCACAGCGGTCGATTACTTCGGAAATAAAGCGGAAACCCGTCGGCACATCCTTGCAGGCAACGCCGAACCGCGCGCAGATCGCATCCGCCATGCGCGTACTCACAAGCGATTTTGCAACTATGCCGTTTTCAGGCAGCGTCCCTTTTTCCTTGCGTGCCGAAAGCAGATAATGAAGCAGCAGGCTGCCGATCTGGTTGCCCGTCAGAACATCGAACGCTCCATCCTTTTTGCGCACGGCAACGCCGAGCCGGTCAGAATCCGGATCCGTTGCCAGGATTGCGTCCGCGCCAATCCGATCCGCAAGCGGCACCGCCAGCGTAAACGCATCGGGATCCTCCGGGTTTGGCGCCTTTACAGTTGGAAAAGCAGGATCCGGTTTCTCCTGCTCCGGCACGATATACACGGCAACGCCCACGCGCGCAAGCAGCGTGCGCACCGGAACACAGCCGGAGCCGTGCAGCGGCGTATAAACAAGCTTCAATTCCCCGCCATGCACGCGCATCAGTTCCGGGTATTGCAGCAACGTTTCCGTTGCCGCGTAATACGCTTCATCTATTTCCTCCCCGATCATCATGAGAAGGCCCTTTTCAATCGCTTCGCTTTCCTCCATGCCGCGTACCGCAAAATAATCCGCGCAACGGATCTTGGCAAAAATTTCAGCCGCCTGCGCAGGAGCCGCCTGGCCGCCATGTTCCCAATATACTTTATAGCCATTGTATTGCGGCGGATTATGGCTCGCTGTGATCACTACGCCTGCAATACAGCCAAGGTGCCGAACCGTAAAGGAAAGCTGCGGCACGGAATGCAGCGTTGTATAAAGATACGCCTTGATTCCGTTCTGCGCAAGCACAAGCGCCGTCTCGCGTGCGAACGCATCGCTCATCCTCCGGGAATCGTATGCGATGGCGACGCCGCGCGCAGGCCCATCCGCAAACGTGCGGATGTATTTTGCAAGGCCTTCCGTGGCACGCCGAACCACATGCACGTTCATGCGGTTCGTACCTGCGCCGATGATGCCGCGCAAGCCCGCAGTGCCGAATTCCAGCTCCGTATAAAACCGTTCCTCAATCTCCTTTTCATTGCCTGCAAGAGCCAACAGCTCTCCCCGCAGCGCAGGATCAAGCCTTTCCTCTCCCAGCCATTGCCGGTATATCGTTTCCGATTGCTTCATACCCATTTTTCCCTTCTGAAAAACTATTTCTCTTTCTCCGCCACCATTGCATATCCCGCTGGAACCTCGCCCGAAGAAAGCACGGCATCGCGCACCATGCTGTAAGTACAGCCGTTGCCTACGATGATATGATCGTGCAGCGTTATGCTCACCGTTTGCAGCGCATCGTATACCGTGCGGGTGGTTCTGACATCTTCGCTTGAGGGCTTCGGGTTGCCGGATGGGTGGTTATGCGTCAGGATTACGCTGTTCGCACCATGGCGCAGCGCGCATTCCAGCACCAGGCGGGGGTAAAGCACCGTTTCCCCCAACGTGCCGGAAGCGACCTTGTCCGCATGCAGCACGGTGCGCCGTTTATCCAAAGAAATTACATAGGTTTCTTCATATTTTGCGCCTGCAAGCAGCGCTTGGCAATAACGCGAGGCCGCTTCCGGCGTGTTGACCACCGTCCGTTCGGCGCAGAGAGCGCTGCGGCACTGCATAAGCGCGCCCGCAAGCGAAAGCAATACAGCCGTCTGCGGGCCGATCCCCTCCTGCCGCATCAGGTCGTATGGGTTTGCGGCAAGCACCTTATCCAACGATCCATACGCTGCAAGCAGGCTGTGTGCAAGCGGGTTCGTATCGCGCCGCGGGATGGCAAAGGTAAGCAAAAGCTCCAGCAGTTGATGCTCGTGCAGCGCGGATGCGCCATGTTCCAAAAAGGTTTGCCGCAAGCGTTCCCGGTGTCCTTCATGCATGGTTCCACCCCGTCCTCTTCTTTATCCTTTCATGGCTTCCATTGCGTGCGGCGCGAAAACGTGCTTGTGGCCAACCAGCAGCGCTACCCCGCCGCAAAGGAACAGCAGGATAATGCTCAAAATGCCGAGTGATGCACGGTTGGTAAGCGTATATACAAGCGAATACAACGCCGGGCCGATCACGCAGGAGAATTTGCCGAAGATGTCCAGGAAACCGAAGTATTCATTGGAACGCTCCGGCGGGATGATCTGGCCGAAATACGAACGGGAAAGCGCTTGTATGCCGCCCTGCACCGTGCCGACGAGCGTTGCGAGCACCCAAAAGAGCACCGTGCTCGTGCGTGTTGCCGCCGCCACATCGCCGCCCAAAAGCTCCGCGCGTTCGATGTTGTTGCCCATCAGGAAGCCGACGATGGTGATTGCAAAATACACGCCCACCGCAATCGAGATCATCCGGATGGAGCCGGCTTTCTTTGCAAGGTTCCCGAACAGGATGGAAAACGGCACCGCAACAACCTGCGTCACGAGCAGGGCCAGAATCATGCCGATGGTGCCGAGGCCAAGCGTTGTGCCGTAATTCGTTGCCATGCTGATGATGGTGCTCACGCCGTCAATATAAAAGAAATAGGCGACCATGAAGTACAGGATGCGCTTATCCCTCAAAATCGAGCGGAATGTTTTCGCCATGTTGGAAAACGCAGCGCGCGCAAGCTGCGCCGGCGGCTCTTCCACGCTGTAAACCTGCTCCACATTTTTAAGGAAGGGAATGCTGAACACCGCCCACCAGACAACCACGATCAGGATCGAAATTTTATAAGAAAGCACATTCTGCCCCATCAGCAAAAGAATGACGATGGAAATCACAAACGGGATGGTGCTGCCGCCGATATAGCCCATTGCATAGCCCCAGGCAGAAACCTTATCCATGCGTTCCGGCGCCGTCACATCCGTCAGGAACGAATCATAAAACAGGCATGAGCCAGAGAAGCCGATGCGGGAAATCACAAGGCCCACGAGCATCAGCTGCCAGGAATCAAACACAGCCATCGCCGCCGTAAACACAAGGCCCAGCAACAGGAAGCCTGCAAAAAGCTTTTTCTTCATGCCGCGGAAATCCCCGATCGCCCCGAGCAGCGGCGATAGGAGCGCAATGATGAGGTTCGCCGCTGAAACCGCAAAGCCATAGATTTTATCGCCCGTGTCGGTTGCCGCCATGGCAAAATAAATCGGGAAAATTGCAGCCATGATGTTCGTTGCGTAAACCGAGTTTGCCCAATCGTAAAGAATCCAAGCGCGTTCTGTTTTTGAAAAGCGCCTTTCCCTTGCCCGCATTGGTGTTCTCCCCTTCCACGCTAAGCCTATACCGCCTCGCACTACTTACATTATAAATTACGCGATTTTATCTGTACAGGCATTTTCCGGCATCCCGGAAGTCTTTTCCAAAATTTAACATGCCATCAAATTGAGCATGCATGGAGCCGCGGGGAGGCCATCCCATGCAGTGGGCTCAGGGCGCAGAGGTACGGCAATCCCCCGTAAAGGCCGTGCGTGTTGCCCACAATTCGCAATGGTCGCGGTTTGCATCAATCCCCCGGCAGCACCTTTTATAAAGGGGGCTTAACGGGCAGCTGAAAACCAAAAGGCTCCTTTTTGAAAGGAGCTGTCGCCGCAGGCGGCTGAGGATTGGCCTGCCGATCGCCGCATGCCGCGCTTTATTCCGCTTCGGCAATCATGGCTGCAATGTTGGAAAAGTCAAAACCGGTGCAATGCTCCGCTACGTCAAAGCACGTGTGAAGCCCATTTGCGCCGTTGGTGTGGATCAAAAGCGCATCCCGCGTCACAGGGTCGAAGCAAACGAAGGACTTGAAGCCGCCGTTGTCGCCCCAATGCCAGATCACCTCTTGATACAACCCCCAGCCAAGGCCCCATTCCACACCGTGGCCGGCCGGATTGCGCACCGCGCGCACCCGCGAAGCAAACCCGGTTTCCGAAAGGATCTGCGCCAGAAATTTTGGATAATCCGCAATCGTCACATACAGCGAAAACGCGGCGTTTGGCTCAAGCGCAACCGCGTGCTGCGCGCGCCCGCGCTTGGGTTCCGGCGCTCCCGCTTCATCCCAGGTGCGCGCAAGCGTCCGGTTGAGCGGCCCCGTCCACACCATCGCCGCATCCTCCATGCCAAGCGGGCCGAACAGCTCCGTTTGCAGCAGGTCGTCCAGCCTGCGCCCGGTGAGATGTTCCACAACGGTTTGCAGGCAAGCGTATCCCGTGCCGGAATAGCGGAACCCCTGCCCCGGCGCAAATGCAAGCGGCAGCGGCGCGGCGCCCCAGTTGGGCAGCCCCGTTCCATGGGAAAGCACATGTGCAGCCGTGGCTTGCGCAAAACGCGGATCCTCCGTGGGCAGGCTGCCCGGCAGGGATTCGCACAGCGGCGCATCCAGCCGGAGCACGCCTGCTTCAACAAGCCGCAATACGAGATACGCAAACACGGGCTTCGTCAGCGAGGCCGCCTCGAAATGCGTTCCCATACTCACGGGCAAGTTGCGCACCGAATCCGCAATGCCGAGCGTTTCGGCGCATACCTGTTCCCCTCCGGAAAAGAACGCCATCGCCAGGCCCGGAACCTTGTTTTCTGCCATGGAAGCCTGCGCCGCCTGCGCGACCGTTATCAGGCGCATTCTTTCAATCTGCATTCCGTCCCCCTCCTTATCCGCGCGCCCGGCGCAATACGACGCCCGCACGCGCGCCTGTGTGGCGGCCGTTTTCGGCGGTAAGCACGCCGTTGACATACACCTTCAAAATCCCCTCGCAAGCCTGCTGCGGGTTGGTGAAATCCGGCGTATCCCTGAGCGCTTCGAAATCAAACAGCACAAGATCTGCCCACATGCCCTTTTTAATCGTTCCGCGCTCGGAAAGCCTGAGGCGCGCCGCCGGAAGTCCCGTCATCTTATGCACGGCGGTTTCCAGCGAGAAGAGCTTCCTCTCACGGCAATAATGCGCAAGCACACGCACAAACGTGCCGTAATTACGCGGGTGCGGCTTTCCGGGTTCGTCAAGCGGCATCGCCCCGCCGTCCGATCCGGTCATCACATAGGGTTTGCTCATGATGTGTTCGATGTCCTCCTCGCACATGCCGAAAGAGATTTCGCCCACGCGGTCGTTTTCGGCAATTACGATGTCGATCAACGCATCCGCAGGCTCCTCTCCCATTCGTTCCGCGATCTCCGGGATGGAGCGCCCTGCCATCCATTGATTCTCCTCCGTAGTGACATAGGAAACGAACAGATCCCCCCAGCGCCCGCGGTGGGAGGCCTCCATCTCATCGCGCACACGCGCGCGCAGCTCCGGGTTTTTCAGGTGTTCCAGCAGCGCGGGAACGCCACCGTCAAACGCCCATTCCGGGATATTGACGGAAAGCGTCGTTGCGGAAGCGCGGTATGGATACTGATCGCAAAACACCTCAAGCCCTTCCCGGCGTGCGCGTTCAATCATGGCCGTCGTGGTGAAGCAGCTCACCTGCCAATCCGGCTTGTAGGTAACCTTATGGTGTGAAACTTGAAGCGGCACGCGCGCCTCCCGCGCAATGCGGATGGCTTCCTCCGTGGCCTTTACGACGGTTCTCCCCTCGCCGCGCATATGTGTGGCGTAATAGCCGCCATAGGGCGCCACCGCCTTTGCAACTTCGATGAGTTCCTCCGTATCCGCATAGCTGCTCGGCGGATAGATGAGTCCCGAGCTTATGCCAAACGCACCGGCTTCCATTGCTTCCGCAATCAGCGCACGCATCCGCTGAAGCTGCGCGGGCGTCGGCTTTTCCGAACCGTATCCCATCGCGCAGGCGCGCACCGCGCCGTGCCCCACAAGCATGCCCAGGTTCACCGAAGGCGCCGCCGCTTCAACGGCGGAAAGAAACGCATCCATCCCAGGCCAGCCGTCCTTCTTTCCCTCCGGCGCAGGGCCGGCGGATGCGCCGCAGTTTCCGGCAATCTCCGTCGTCACGCCTTGCAGGATGCGGCTTTCCGCAGCCGGGCAGGCAAGGATGCTGTCGTCGCTGTGGGAATGAATATCAATGAAACCGGGCGCAAGGTAATGATCCGCTGCATCCACAGTTTCGCGCGCCTCGCCGGAAAGTTTTCCGATTGCGGCGATCTTGCCTCCTTCCACCGCGATGTCTGCGCGGTACCACGGCGCGCCTGTTCCATCCACAATTCTTGCGTTTCGGATCATCAGGTCATACATACGGCAAATGCTCCTTTTCTTGTTTATAAAGTTTTTATTTTGCTTTTCTGTCTTTCGCTCTACGGTGTGCCTTGTTGTTTATGCTATCACGGATTCTCCCCCGAATCAATATTCCTCCTTTCCTTGTCAGCATTTTATCTCGCATCTTCGCAAAGCGCGTGATATAATATGCCGCAAGATGATTAAGACATTAGAAAACAAACGGTTTCATAAAGGCATCAGCCCCATTCGGATCCTTCCGCTGGGCTTTTTGTGCGTCGCCCTTCTTGGAGCGCTGCTGCTGATGCTGCCCATCGCTTCCCACGGGGATCCGCTCAGTTTTTTTGATGCGCTGTTTACCGCAACGTCCGCCTCCTGTGTGACCGGCCTCGTCGTGGTGGACACGGGAACGCATTTCACGCTGTTCGGGCAGATCGTCATCCTTGTGCTCATCCAGCTTGGCGGGCTTGGCTTTATGACGGCTGCAACACTGCTGTTTCGCGCAACGCGCAAGCGCATTTCCCTGCGCAGCCGCATGACGCTTGCCGAGTCCTTCGGAGAAGACAGGCTGCAGGGTGTGATCCGGCTCTGCATGAGTGCTGTGAAGTATACCTTTATCATTGAGGGCTGCGGCGCGGCGCTCCTTTGCCTGCGCTTTGTGCCCGATTTCGGTTTGCGCGGCATCTGGATGGGGATTTTCCACAGCGTGTCCGCCTTCTGCAACGCCGGATTTGATTTGATGGGCAATTTTGCCTCGCTCACCCGCTATGTGGGCGACCCGCTTGTCAACTTCACCATTATGGCGCTTATCATCACCGGCGGGCTTGGTTTTTCCGTAATCGTTGAGCTGCGCGAGCACAAGCGGTTTCCCAAGCTTTCCATGCATGCAAAGCTGGTCCTTACAGCCACCGGCGTGCTGTTAATGAGCGGCATGGTGCTGTTTTTGCTGTTTGAAGCGGGGAACCCCGCAACAATGGGCGGCCTTACGCCCCCCCAAAAGCTGCTTGCCGCGCTGTTCCAATCCGTGACCTGCCGCACGGCGGGTTTCAACACGATCCCGCAGGAAACCCTTACGGACGCAAGCAAGTTTCTTTCTTCCATTTTAATGATTATCGGCGGCGGCCCCGCCGGAACGGCAGGCGGCATCAAAGTCACCTCCGTTGCTGTGCTGCTCCTGACTGCGCACGCCTGTATCCGCAACCACCGGGATACCGAAGTGTTCGGCCGGAGGCTTTCCGCCATTTCCGTGCGCCGCGCGCTCTGCCTCGCCCTCATCGCCATTTTGGTGCTTTTTGCAGCGCTTATCGGCATCACATTCGCAGAGCAGCATGCGCATGCAAACCTTAGCTTTTTGGATTTCTTCTTTGAAGCTACCTCCGCGCTCGGCACGGTTGGCCTGACGGCAGGCCTTACTGCCGCTGCCTCCACATTTACGCGCGCAATCCTTTGCGCCCTGATGTACCTTGGGCGCGCAGGGATTATGACCATCGCGCTCGCAATCGGCGGGCGGACGGAGGAACCCGCCATCCGCTATCCGGAGGGCAACATTCTGATCGGCTGACACGAACGCCGGGAAAGGAACCGTTATTTATGTCCAAACATGCAAAATCATTTGCCGTAATCGGGATTGGCCGCTTTGGGGAAAGCGTAGCCCAAACGCTCTGCACGCTCGGCCACGAGGTCTTGGCTGTTGACCGCGATGAAGCACGCATTGCCGCCGTTGCAGATCACGTCACACATGCAGTGGTTGCAGATACTACGGATGAGCGCGCGCTCAAGCGCATCGGCGTGCGCAATTTTGACTGCGTCATCATCAGCGTTGGGGACGACATCCGAGCTTCCATCCTTACAACCGTGCTTGCAAAGGAGCAGGGCGCGCAGCTTGTAATTGCCAAAGCATCCGATAAGCTGCATGCGCGCCTGCTGGAAAAGACCGGTGCAGACAAGGTCGTGCTGCCGGAGCATGAAGCCGGTGTGCGCCTTGCGCGTTCCCTGGTTTCGGGCAGCATCATCGATTATCTTGACCTTTCCGACAAATACAGCATCAATGAAACGCTCATTCCTGCGGCTTGGGTTGGGAAAACGCTGATTGAGCTGAATGTGCGCAATCGGTTCGGTGTATCTGTGATCGCCATCCGCCGCGGCGAAGAAATTATTGTAACGCTGGACCCCAAGGCGCCGCTTCGTGCGGGCGATGTGCTCGTAATGATCGGCGCGAACGAATCGCTCACGCGCATCGGCCACGGCAACGTATAGCGAATTGCGCAAAACGCAGGGAGCGCCTTGCTCGTCAAGTGTTGTGCGTGCTTCCCGGATCCACTTGGTTTTTAACAAACTGAATAAAGGCCGCCTCACATGAGGCGGCCTTTGCCGTTGATACTCTGTTCGGTTATTTGCACTTACGAGCGCTTGCGTCCAAAGATACGCTGGAAGAAATCACGGATCGCATCAAAAACACTGCCGCTCCCCTCCGGTTCGGGAAGGCGTTTCACCTCACGCAGGCGTACCGTTACGCAGCGCTCTCCGCTTTCCCCGCAAAACGGCCGGAAGTTATCCGTAACGGAAACCGGCCGCGGCGTCTCAAGCGCAATGGTCACGCCCGCAAGTGTAAATGCATAGTCCATCAGGAAAACATATTAGATATATTTATTAATCCATTCGTACAGCAATAATCTTCAAGTATCACGTTGCATACGTCCCTACTCGAAAATACATTATCCACAGGATTGCCAAAATTATCGTAGCCCGTGGCAGTACAGGTTAATGCATCAGCAGTTGTCAACGTCACATTACACTCTGCAATATGCTGCGACAGCTCAAAGCTCTCGTATCTCGTAATAAAGCTCGGGTTTCACATAGGCTTTCATCCTTCTTTCCTCCCCGTTTCATGGCAATGTAAAAATATTTGAAATCCGCTTCAAACTTCACGCGAACCCGCTCAGTCGCCTGCACCGATGCGCACAACCGCAGCCTCGCCCAAATAGCAATCCACAGCTGAAACAGTTGCGCTGCCGCCGGCAGGGATATCTCCCGCCGCGTACGCATACGCCGTTCCGCCAAAGTATACGTCCTCAAACACCGTGTGGCAATACACCGTAACTCCCGCAATCGCTTCGGCAGAATTGTTGGTGAGCGTAACCTCGGTCTCCTGCACTGCGGCGGAAAGCCTGTCCGCCATCAGCGGCGTGCTTTGCTCAAACTGCGTTGTGCCGGCAATCGCCGTGCAGAAATTTGAAAGCGCATAGGCGCTGTTGTCTTTTGCAAATGCCCAAACGGTCTGCCCGGCCGGAAGGTCCCGCACCTCGAAAGCGAGTTCCTTCCCATCCGCCAATGTAACGGTAAGCCGCGCCTCCGCAAGATGCTCCTCCGAGCGGTTCGTGATCACGAGAGAAGCAATGTCTTCGCCCATTTCGTCCCCGCAGTCCGGGTTGTATCCCGAATATTGGAACAGGGAATCCACCGTAAGTTTCCCTTCTTCCAGCGGATACGGAAAAGCAAGGCTCTGTATGGTCGGCTCCGGTGTATGCACTGTATCCCCCGCCGCTTGCGTCGCGTCGGGCTCCACTGTTTCGCCAGGCTTGTCCTGCTCTCCCACAGGCATACCCATGGGCCACAAAAGTCCCCAAATTAAAACGGCAAGCAGAACCAACAGCACCGCAATGACCGCAATCATCAGCACCGTTGTTCTGCCGTGCACCTGTTTTCCGCTCATTCTTTCTCCTCTCCGCAAAGCAGCATGCCAGCTTTTTCCATCTGCCCGATAAAAGCACGGACGTCAGCCGTTGCCCGGTCCACTTCGTATTCCACTAAAAGCGCTTCCACCAGCTCTTCTTCCGTGCGTTCTTCCTGCAATGTATTCCAAAGCAGCAATCCGCTTTCGCTGAGGTTGAGCATCCCGTGGAGCTTTTGGGCGGTTTCCCCAACCGGAATCAAAATATGCTCGCCGGCAATTTCCCGCAGCACAAATTCTCTTGTTGCTTTCAAGTTGCCTCCCTCTGTTGCAAATACCCAAAAACCCTGTGGCACAACCCGTGCAGTCCGCAGTTCCGGCTTCCGAACCCAATAAGGGTATACTCCCACTTCTTACCTATATATTTTGTTTATCATATCGTCAAATCAGCCAATTTGTCAATCAGAAAGCCATCAAAACATCCTCTTTTTTACCTAATTCATTTATATTTGACGATTTGATATTACATTTTCTTCATTTTCTAACCGTCATATAAAGCAAGGCGCCCCTTCCCCCCCTCCATGAAAACATTTGCCTGCATTGACAAGCTTCCCGGCGTCACGTATAATAAATGATGCTCAAATGCTTTCGGCTTTCGTTTCGGATTCAACTTGTCCGCATTCATGCCAGCAAAGTGGAGTTTTGCCTCCTAAGCAGAAGCGGTGGTGGTAGGAGAATTGAACATGTCTCCGTAGCTCAGCAGGATAGAGCGTTCGCCTCCTAAGGGAGTGTTGGAACACTCGCCTCGGAGCACCAACTTAATACCATGCGCCTGTACCTCAGCAGGATAGAGGGTCCGCCTCCTAAGGTAATGTAGGTACACGCGCCATCCGACACAACCGAATAACAAGTTTCCGTAGCTCAGCAGGATAGAGCGTCCGCCTCCTAAGGTTGCGTTACAACGGCCACCTCAAAAAAAACTAAATAAGGGATTGCAGTTCGACTTTGATCGGGCTATAATCATATATCAGACACGTCCATATAGCTCAGCTGGATAGAGCACACGCCTCCTAAGCGTGGGGTCGGAGGTTCAAATCCTCTTATGGACGCCAGTGAACAACGCCGAAAGCCTTTGTTTTCAAGGGTTTTCGGCTTTTCTTATATAAAAAGCTACGAAAAAGCTCTTTCACTGTATGAGATAAAATTCTACTCCAAAATTTGATTTTTGACAACCCCTCCAGAATCGAACGGTTGTTATAAGACAAAATCGCCAGCTAATTTTTAGCAGAAAACGGGCTGTTCTTGCTAATGAAAATGCCCTTCCTGCTAATCAGCCCCAAAATCGTGCCAAAAATCCAGCTAATCAAAAAAGGCGGATGTTTTGAATACCATGCAGTTATAGCAGATAAAATTAAATATCGTTATGTACATAGAGCGTCTATTTGCCCCGCATTGGGGATGGATAGGCGCTCTTTTTTTATGCCCAAACCCATGGGCAAATACAAGAGATTGGAGGTGTTTTATTTGAGCAAGCCTGTTTATACCGCAGACAAGCCGAGCGACTGTCATTACTGCTACTTCTGGACGAATGGCAGAAAGGGCTGCCGTCTGGGTAGAAATA
>ERZ772821.1824-NODE-1824-length-12072-cov-6.081884_pt1 | contig 12072 bp, 24 predicted proteins | sample MGYA00580859_ERZ772821 | MGnify/ENA primary metagenome ERZ772821 (study PRJEB29015, sample SAMEA2737674) | human gut metagenome | biome: human gut; feature: human-associated habitat; material: faeces | place: China | collected 2012 ...
CTGTAATAAACCGCACACCGCGTTCTGCGAAAAAACTCTCATAATCAAACTGGTGAATCATACCTTTTAGATACGGCGCACGTGCTATAAAGCTAGTTATCGGCTCATCGCTGCCAATCCGGCGGCGGATCTCTTCCATGATTTTAGGATGTGCAATCCCACAACCATCAAAAGCATTTATCTCAATATCTTTGGTGGTCTCGGCAATATCTTTCTGTTCCCATTCACGGTCTTTGCCAGTATTTTTATCCTTGAATTGTATCTTCTTGTCATACACATAATTGATGTGCTGATTTTTAATAGTTAAAAAGCAATCAGGGACAATTACAATATTGGGCAGCCATCCTTCGATACAATGGCAACTGGAGTACATAAGCCCACGGTAAGCATATAGCTTCTGCAATACAGTCTTATCAATCTCGATTCCCATCGTGATCCGTTTATCCAGTTCCTTAGCCAGCCGCTTATCTACAAAGCTCAAAATTCCCTGGCGCACCATGCTCGCACTTCGCTCACTCAGCACAAATTCCTGTTTGCCAATCTTGAACCCGTGTTGGATCAGCCGCTTCATGGCAGGCTTTTTGTTCTGCCCGCCAACGCAATTTACAAACACTACAAACCGGTTATACTTGTCCGTTTCATACGTCATCAGCCGGATCTGCCTAAATAGCATATTGTCCTGCTGCTTAACCTGGAACCGCTTTTCTTCATCCTCATCAAGCTGGATATTAAAGTCATTGCTGATAATAAAAGATAGCGGGAATTTCCGTACAATGTACAGTGGAGGTGCAAACATCAGCGTCCCTCCTTGTTATCCTCGTCTTTTTTCTCAATCTCTTCAATAGAAAGAGCGCCATCCGCAAAAGCCTCTTTGTAGATACAGAACCACAGCACGCCAATCAGCAGCGGCAATACCACAAACAAAGCAATAGCGAATGCCCGGCTCACAATTACCGAGGAATACCAAATGATAAATACAGCGCAAGTCAAAAATACAATTGCCTTAAAGGCATCCTTCACATCGTACAGTGCTTCAATCAAGCAGTACAGATTTTCAATTTTTTTCTTTTCCAAATAATGACCTCCCTGTCTGACATTTTGCCAATCCATGCAGGGGCCATTATGCCCTGTTCATAGATTTCAAAGCCAGACTCCTGCATTTCCGATAAAATCACCCCCCCTGCCCCATCGGGGCCAGTCTATTTATATTTTCGCCCTGTTGGGCGTTAGTTCTTAGTAAAGTTCGTCCTCGTCGCAAACCACATCAAGCGCAGTTTCATCAAGTACATCAACACCTGCTTCGGCAATGTCAACCGGATACCAACACGCATTTTTATCCTTTTCTTTTATCTGCGCTTCTGCAGACGCGACAATTTTACGTATGTCGCATTCATTGCAGCACGACAAAAAGACAATAATTGTTTTTGCTCTATTCCCGCTGTTTTTCCCTTTCGCGCCATATATAGGTAATATAATTTTTTCTGATTTTAACCATGTTATAATAAGCGATACTTTTCTTGAAGAAATATTTAACACATCATACATGTTTCCCAAATAGCCAACCCATACTGGTAATGGTTTACGTCTCTGTGTATACTGCCAAGATGTTTCTTTAAGTTTTAAATACATATAAACAATAAGTGCATCAGTAGAAAATTTCCAATTTTTATTATTGTAGTATATTGCTGAAAACAACTTATTTACTTCTTTAATGCTCACATATAAAAACGGCTGTTTTTTACCGTTCGTACCTTTTTTAATGGCATTCTTTAAGTCATCAGTAAATTTGTAAAAAAACTTTGCGGTAGATTTTCTATCAAATTTATCAACCACTATGTACTCTCTATCAATCAGCCACTGAATCGCGTCTGCCACGGCAGCATAATGTACTTCCCGCAGTTGTATATTCTTATAAATTCTTATTCTGTCACATATATTTTTTAATGTAACAGGTAAATTGTAACAGTCATTTACAGTAGAGTTATCCATTATGTACATGGTCAAATAAACAGGCAGTGCAATTTTATTGACTGGATTTATAATCAAATCTTGTGGCACAATGATCCTATGTATCTCGAAATATTTTTTCTCTAAATACAATCTATCACACTCCGGCCATGCGATATAATTTAATAAACCCGCCAGTAATAAGGTCCTGACTGTATTCCTCCCCGTCCAGTACCACATATTTGTGCCCGTCCGAATCCTTATGGCTGCCAAGGCACGGCACCATTTTATTGTTCAGCTCCGGGATGTCCGGCGCAGATACAATAACAATATCTCCATGCAGTTCGCAAATATCCAGCTCGGTCAATTCCCATAGCCGGAAACTCGTACAAGGGATAGAAGTAATAGCCTCAATCGCGGCCTGCCAATCATTCACAGCCTGTATCTCTTCAGACGTATCCGTCCAGTTCATAGGCGCATCACCAAGCGCGGCAATCGCATCTCCACGCAGGATTAAATCATTTTTAGTATTCATCAGTATTCTCCTTTTCACGGCCAGCTTTTAGCGGCGGCAGGCCATCGTACATTCGCTGTATTGCTACAAGCATTTTGTCGTTTTCCCAAGCTTGTTTGTAACTCTTAAACGGGAAACTTCCCCTATAAGCCCAGCAAATTAGTTTCCGCTCCTGTGGAACACGTGGATGGCACTTGGATGGATCAATACCAATATAATTTGCCGTATTTCTATCCCAACCACTGGCCATCATCAGTTTTACATATCGTTTTCTTGTCATACAGATCCCCCATTAACTTCAAAAGTTTGTGACATCGTTCCGTCTGGAGCAATACTAATCTTCGAGACAGTAACAGTGGGACAATTATCCGTTTCGTCCTCTCGTTCATAATCACGACATTTAGCAGGGAAACCACTACCAGGACTATGAAACCTTGGACATGTACAATGGATATATCCAAGTGAATCTATATCAGCGCAATGTCTACAAGTACGGCAGTCCTTTGCTGTTTCTATCTCGATAACCTCACGCTCTTGCACTTTTTGTAAAAATACCCACCCACAAATAACCAGCCCAAGTCCGTATCCCGCACATTTCAGCCAACCATATATAATATCAGGCGACATCTATCTCCCCTACTTTCTCCCAGTGGTCATCGCACCACACATAACGCGCATTTGCATGAACCGTAACTGGCTTTACAACCGGATTCCTATTCTCGCACAAAGATGCTATAAGACCCTCGAATATATAATCCAGTTCTTTAGCTTTCATTTTGTTATGCGTTTTATGTACAATCTCTGCCGCATGTGGTTCAAACTGTTCAAGGTATATGTTATCTTGCATAGGTCATATCCACCTCCACGTGGTTAAATGGCATCATAAATTTTACCAATCTCATATTTGTAGTCGCTGACTTTTGTCCGCTTATAAAAATCGCAGTAAGCAATGCCATCTTCATCTATTACATATTCAATCCCTTTTGTCAGAATAGATGTATCACGCACACCATGCAAAAAGAAGACTCTGAATTTATCGTTCTTCCGCAACCGGCACCAATGTGAGTCCAAGGTATGCTCATGTGTAAGAACGGTGTACTCCTTATCGTCCATGGCCAGCCGCATGTAATCATCAAACAATTCTTTTTGCGGCCAAAACACATCGCAGCGCAGTCTCAGTGCAATAAAACCAGCATCTTCACACCAGCTTACAAACTCGTCAAACCACTTTTTAAAATCAGGAACCGGTTTATAGATCACGGCCGAAGCAGAAGTGGTAATACCCAACTGCTTGAGCGTGTGCGTCATGCTGTAATACTGCTCTCGCGTAAAAGTATTCGCCCCCATGATTCTCTGGCGCCTGTCAAAATCATAATCATGTACAGAGATATTCACATAATCCACAACGCCTTTAAGATAATGTGCCACTTTCATCAGATTAAACCCATTCGTCGTCAGTGTAACTCGCTGCACTTTGCTTTTTATATCTGCCTCATCCAACTCTCTAAGAATCGTGATAAACTGCGTCAAATTCAGCGTTGGTTCATTCCCCGTAATATCAAGCGAGATAGGGTTTTTGTCACCAATTTTTTCTATTAGGTCAACAAGGGATCTAAGATAATGTTTATGGAATTCTTGAAAATCATTCGCCATAACCGCATCATAGTCCTTCATATAGCAAAAAGGACATTTACAATTACAGCCGCCAGGAATGACCAGCTTTATGGTGATAACCTTGTTGTAATCTTTGCGTTCAATATATTCCATGATTTTTATGATGTTACCGATGCGGCGTTCCAGTTAATTGGTTGCAGTATTTCTTGTACTGCATTTGCATCATCTGGATCGACTCCAACAGTGGCTAACTCCTCTCTCAAAATTTGTTGTAATTCTTCTGGTGTATATTTGGCAAGTAATTCTTTGATGGTTTGCTGCGGAACAGGCTCAATATTTTCATCCAGCCAATCATCAATCTCTGCCCGAAGCGCCTTTAGGTACTCTACACATTCGTCATGTACCTTACGTACACTGTACATCTGCAAACGCGGGTCAAGTTTCTTGGCATCCTCAGCCGCGAACATCAGCTCCTGCAGCATCACATCTGCCATCTGCCAATAGAAATTTACAGAGTTCAGGCATTCTTCGTCATAGTTGGTTTCGCCAACAGGCCGCGTGCTATGAACGGTTTCGTCTATGCGCTCGTACCATGCCATGGCCAGCTTGCAGTTCTGGCGCTCATTATAAGATAGTAGATGTTCACTCATCGTTATCAGCTCCTAAGACAACACTTCTGAATTTCTCTGGTGTTATTTTCCCCATGCTTAAATCGATCTCTGCAACAAGGTTGTCGCTGTTCAAATCATAACTATCAAACTCTCTAAGGAGCAAACGAATATCAGTAAAGAGACTATGCGCGTCTGCACCCTTAGACTCATCAACGCAAATCTCTCCAATGATATCTAATGCGTATTTATAATCCTCTATCAGTTTGACAAGTTGGTCTTTGCTTAGCGATTTTAACCGCAATCGTATACGTTCCGTCATCGTTACTCACCTACGAAAATGTATTGGTCAACATATTTACGGTCTTCGCCTTTCAGGATTGGCATTTCAGTGTCAACCACCCATTTACCATCCTTGTAGATACAGGCTGTGCCACGCTTGCATGTGGTAGGATAATTATTCCAGTTGATGCCAAATTGCTCCATAAGCATGTCCTGAATGTCGTTGCATTTCTTCCCCTCCAGCTGTTTGTGTGAGAAATATGCTTGCCCCACCATCTGGATGGAATTGCGTGTCGCATCAAGCTGACGCCAGTAAATCAGATTACAAACTTCTTCCTTTGGGATATTGAAGCAACGAGCATCAAACATAGCGCCGCCTGCCAATGATTTAGTATAAGATTCTATGTACTTCAAAGCGGAGCGTTCATTGTCAGATAGCTCACGATTTGTTCCACCAAGATACCAGTCTTCAATATTGGCTTTGCCATAATCGTCAACGCCAACGTCAAAGAATTTATTAAATGCTACGGTTGCCATACTGGCGGACACGCTGCATAGCTTCTGAACTTCGTAATCAAACCAAGCGTCAGTGGTAAGTGTCTGGTAGTCAATCAGGATCAGCGTGATTTCATCGGACTGTGTATAGCCAAACACGCAGCCCTGGATATTCCGGCAAAGATACTGCATGGTGTCCCACATAGATTTCATCAGGATCATATCAAAAGGCTTTTGAAAGCCACGAGTAAATGCGTGAAACGCTTTGCCGTCGATTCTCAATGCGACCGGCATACGTCGCATAAGTTTAGTTTTTGGAACGGCCTCGTAATATTCTTTCATACGAGTACCGAGATCATCATTCAGGCTCATAATAATCTCCCCTCCGCTTTTTTCGTCAGCACCAAGATTGCGCATTTGCCATAATATTCGTTGTACCAAGCGCAATTCGGGCTGCATTCCCGTTGTCTCATTGTTGGAGCGTCATACTTTAGCGGGCAAACATTACCTTCTAAATCTTTGTTGAAATCAAACATTTGGTTTCTCCGGCTCCTTCCCTACTTCCTTACAGAAGTCCAGGTAGTCATCTACAGCATTATGGAATGATTGTTCAATCTCGCGCATTGAATCTGCCTGGAACGTAATAAGGTCCGTAATACCATCCAGCTTGCCGTAAAGGATAGCTCTGCCGGTCTCTTCGTCGCATTCCATACAGATCTGTGTGACACCGTAGCCTTTGTAGACCATGATGCAAGGGCGTGTGATTTCTTTGACTGGGTTGTCGTTCATGTTATATCCTCTGTCAGTCATTATATGGAGCCCATCCTTTTGCAGCTGCCGTTGTTTCAATTTTTAACGCTTCTTCGCGCAATTCTCCAAAGCCGTATTCATCATCCCATCTCATACGGGAAACAATCGTGTCGCAAGTCTCACACAGGTAGTATGATTCCACTGTGCCGCCATCCGCGCTTGTGGCAGAAATCATTTTTACGGGCGGTTCAAATTCACGGCCACAGCCAAAACAGATATGCGGTTTTCTGGTCGTGACATATTTATGTCTTAAAATGGTGCTCATTCTGCTACCTCTTCTACATATGCCATGTTCTTGCGCAGATTGAGCAATTTCGGATTGAGAATACAAGCCGGGGCAACAGCGCCGCAGTTGCACGCACCGTAGTTGTACAGCAGACCACCCGCGTTCACAGTGCGAACGATGCTCGATCCCCCCGCGTCGGAATCCTTATCACCACAGCGCCAAGGCGTGGCAGTCCAAATCAATCTGTCGTAGTGCGGGATGTAGTCACGATACTTGCGGTACTCATCGCAGGTGAGGATGAAAACGAGGTCTGCCACAGCACCATAGGCGCGGTCGCCATTATCTGCGACAAGGTCAATGGTATGTGACAGCAGACTTTCTTTCTCAAAAACAGCGTTAGCCATATCAGATAGAATCCCCCGTACATTACTGGTGCGGTAGTTATTCATATTGCCTTTTTCGTCGGCAAAAAGACAACTTGGGCAGAACTTTTTATCGGTAAATTTATCACTTGGGCAGAATTTTACATCTTTTGCCCACGGCTTTGCCATAATGGCCAGCACGCCGCCGTCAGGGTGGTTCGGGTCAAGGCAGACCCACTCGAAATTCTTGAACATGAAGTGTTCGCCGGGGCGCAGGGTTGTAATATTAGTCATTGTCGGTCACCTCCTCAAGCCAGTATTCGCGGCGGCACTCTACACACCTTTTATTATCGCAGCATTTACTCATTTCTTTTTCGACGCTGCATGGCAGTATGTTTATAACATCTCGACAAAGATCGGCGTTCGGAAACATCTTCAAAAACTCGCTCTGACGAGTCTTGATGGGATGCTCTTTCGCCCATTGCTCGACTTTTGAAATCGTTTTTTCAATGTTTTCAACTGAATAGTCGCAGACCCCAGCCATGCACGTGCCTTTTTCCCAAATAGGACATTTTTCGCAGGCTTGATTTTTACATAACCTGTATACCGTTTTGAAAAATTCAACTGCGTCCATCAGTAAATCTCCTTCCAATATTTTTCGCGGCATTTATGGCAATCCATTCTGTCGCAAGGTTGTCCCCAGCCATTGTCGATAACCTTCGGGCAGACCAGAATTATTCCATCAGCAACAGGAGCATCCGGGAACAATTTCAAAAATTTGCTCTGCCGGGTTTCTTTTGGATGCTCTCTGCCCCATTGTTCAACTCTTGCAACGTACCGTTCGATAGTTTCATCATCAGCGTAAGGACTGGATCCGTCGGGAATGTTGTGATTCCAACCGTTTTCCTTGCAATAACGACGGCGCAATTTTAAAAATTCAACAGCGTCCATCAGGATCTACCTCCCCTAACCAATACGCCTCGCGGCAAGCGTAGCAATCGTTGTTGTATTTCTTGCATCGTGCGCTCGAAAATTCATAAGTCGGATAGTCTGGACATTGCTCAATAATTCCGTTTTTATCAAGCGAGGCGTTTGGGAATTGTTCAAGCATCCTATCCTGACGAATAACCTTGCGCGGAAGCGGGTTGTTTTTGCCCCACTGTTCGACTTTATCAATCAGCCGATCAATATCCGTAATTGCACCGGGATAACACCCGTCTGTAATCATCACACAGTTATCACACGATGTATTATTACAATATCGTATAAAACACTTCAAAAATTCTTTAGCGTCCATAGTCTTCCTCCCAATACTTATCCCAGTATGCTGGCCCATGTGGCTCTTCTGACCAGTATTCATGCTTGCAGGTGGCGCAATCTTCGTTGTAAATATCACATGGGGACAATCCATTATCGTAATAATTATCTTCACCGTAGTCCTCCGGGCAAAGATCCGGATCACCATTGGCGTTAATGGGTGAATTTGGAAGGGAGCGTAGCAAACGGTCTTTGCGGGTTTCTTTGGCGGGATGGTCCTTATTGTATTGTTCAACAGTTTTTATTGTGTCAAGGAGCAAAGCATCGGAACATTCGTAAAAGTCATTATTACAAAAATCGTGTATTGGGCAGCAGGTGCATTGGCCGCGTTTGTCGCACATGCGCTTGGCAGTTTTTAAGAATTGTAGCGCATCCATCAATCACATTCCTCCTCTGTATAATACTTTCTTTCTTCTTTAAGTTCATCCGGTGTGGTAATATACTCGCAATATCCAGGAAAGATCTGATCATCTCTGTAATACCTGCAATCGAATAAGGCATAAAACGGGCAATCCCAGCAGCCAATAGGTCGCTCGTCTAATACAATCCGTGCCATCAGTGCGTCTCCTTCGTCAGCCTACTGGCTATTTCGTTAATATTATCTGTGGACGTCTTGATTTTGTCATAGGCATCGGCTTTTTGCTTTTCTATGGCGGCAAGGTCGCTGGCTAGGTCATCGTGCATCATGGCGTATAGCTTTGCCTGCTCTTCGTATTTTTCGACTCGCTTAGCTCTTTCGTGTGCTAAGTCCTTTTCTGTTATATGTTCATTGACCAGGCTTAGTGCCCGCACAAAATCCAGAAAGTTTAGAGAAAACCTCTTACCGCGATATTCAAAACTATAAAAAGAAAGGCAATACTGCGAATCGATAAATCTGAAATTCTCAGGGTGCAGTTTGTACATTTTTTTAAAGGTACTGTATGGAATACGCGGGGTATTGTCAAAAGCACTGTCTACCTGTTTGTAACAGGCAAGCAGGTCTACAAGCGGGAAGTTGTCGTAGCAAAATATGAAGTTGCAAATAGTTAAGCCACAAATAACAGCGCATACGATAAGTGCAAACGTAAACATTCCATAGTCCTCTTTGCTCTCGTTCGCAAAAAGTTCTACAGCCACGCGATACTCGGTACACGTACAAGCGATAGAGCTTATATCAACAAGAATGATCCACGCCGCAGACAGGATTGACGACGTCAAAAGTCCGGGCAGCTTATAAATCTCATGTGTCTGGCCTGATGTCCGCGTAAACACTATGGTTGCGACAATAAATATCAGGATATTGGTCAGTATAGTTGTCACTTCTTTATCCTCGCTTTCCAGTCGCCACAGCAGCAATCACCATCTACGAAACCCGCGACATATGGGCTGTTGGCACCGCAGCACGCTCCAGTGAACGGTTCTCAGCGCTTGCATCAATCGATCTCATCGCGCCACCTCGGTATACCAAATCGTTGTGTAGACACGGCGGTCATCCGCAATCTGCGTGATGTTCTGAATATCAATTTCGCGCTTATCGTCAATCATGTTCATCCAGCGCCGTACATGGTAAATCACTTCATACGGGTTGCTATCTTCCAATGTAACGGCATGCAGGGCGACATGTCTGCCCATAACGGGTGCGCCATTATATGTAATCATTTCTGGTAGAACCTCTCTGGTGCGCAGCATCAATCCTGCGGAGCATCGTCATCTAACGGAGTTGGCCGATATCTCGTCAGATCCGCATAGCTTGGTATCATTCGCAGCTGCTGCCCTACCTCCAGCATCGTAGTTTCGCGGTCCACATGGTGCGCGTCCGCAAAGTCTACAATGTCATCAATAAATGTGGTCATTAAGTGGCGCATATCAGCGCGGAATCCCGGCCGATTGCGGTTGATAAAGTCCTTGGCAGCTGGCGAAAGTGTACTGGCGGTTGTTTGTGTATTGTTCATTGTTAAAACCTCTTATCATACATTTATAATATTTATGTGCCGTTAATTGTAGCCTGAATTTATAAGCCGCCCAATGCGGCATCAACACTAAGTGCGGTTGCGTCAATCTGTTCCTGTTGCAAACCGATATAACGCATTGTTGTAGTCTGGTCACTATGGCGGAATTTGGCCTGCAGGGTCTCCATGATCTGTGCTGCCGGTACTCCGCTCTGGCTTAGTGTACTATTAGCAGCATAACCATAGGTCTTGCGCATACTATGCGTACTGATATGGCCTTGAACTTCACATGCCTTAGCAGCCTCTGTCAAAAACCGATAAACTTGGCTTTGCGAAAGTTTCTTAGTCATACCACCGGCGCGGCACCACTTTTGGCTCTGGAACAACGGCCAACTGGCATCCAGCACGCCACTCTGTGCTGTGCGGATCTCATTGACCAAATCAGTAATTGCATTGGCAGCCATTGGAGTTATCAGATCAGTTGTGCGCTTGTGCGTTTTCTGGTTGATGATCTGAAGATGGCCGCGAACAGATGCCTCTGCCAGATCATACACATCGCCAATGGTCAGATTCAGCAAGTCCCCTACTCGTAGGCCAAGCGTAATACCACATATATATAAGGTATAGTTGCGCTGCCGGTTTCGTTCGTTGCCGTGGGTCAGCAGGTAGTTGCCAATTGCGCGGAAATCATCCTGATTGCGGATAGGCTCTGCCGCTGTGGCCTTTTTAGAGCCGTCGAATTTGTAGGGCGACAACGTAGTGCAGCGGTCATGGCTCCTGACCGGGGTCTTATGGGCGTCACCCACTACGATGTTCATGTTGTTAGCTTCTGCCAAAGCCTCAATCAACACAGAACGCTCATCCTGGGTCTTGGCGCGGAGCAACATGGCTGTCAAAGTCTGGATTTTGGATTTATTGGCTGCATTAGTGGCTGTGGCGAGCTTATTAGAGCGTTTCATAGTGTGGAACTCCTTAGTCTGTGTGCATTAGCGGTATTTTGCGGCGCTTTTTCGTTTCCGTAACTATATTATACACTACATTTAACGGCACGTCAATAGAAATCGCGAAAAAATATGCCCCTGAAAGGCGTAAAAGTGGCCTCGCAGGGCGTTTTCGGGGCCGCATGGAGCGGCACTGCTGCAAAATCAACGAAAATACGCTCTTTTTTGATGAAAATGGGCTGAAATTGATCGTTTTGATGTAAAAATAGGCCGGAATTTATGGTTTTGAAGGTATTTTGAAACGGTGATTTTGGACGGTGGAACGTGGAATTTCCGAAGTGGTGGGCCGATGATGATAATGGACATTGTGTTGATTTTCGTTGATGTATAAAAACATGGCGCTGATGGAGGTAAGCGGCCTATATATAAAGGTAGGCGATTATGAGAACCGAGAATACAGCCGAGAGTGTGGTGGGATGACTGGGGCCGAAAAACCGCGTTGTTCCGCCTTTTCTTTTTTATCCCACCCCCACTACCAAAATTTTCCGGCACGCTGCAAAAACTTCATTTTTTGACGGTGTATCGCAAAAATCTGCATCATGCACACTTCCCCCAAAAGTGTGCATATCACGTCAATCCTCCCTACCTTATATACGCGAAAAAGCGCACGCGCATAGTCTATCAAAAAATACAATGCAAGGTTTGGTGTATTATATGGGTGTCCTAAGTGACACGCACAAAACCCCATCACTTAGGGCAAGTACCTTGACAGTCGAATACATGCCCACTCTTTTGAGTAGGTTTGCATAGCGCTTGCGCCTTGCATGGGTGTGTATCCGATTCGATGGGTAAACTGTACCTTGAAAAGTGAATAACCGATTTTTCCGAGAAAAAAGTTACAAGTGTACCATGTTGTTAGCGCCTCGGCTGGCCTTGCCAGTACAGCGGCTTTAGGTATCACTGTAAAGTAGCCCAGTATCCGCTTGGAGTGTACCCTCACGGCACAAACCCGGTGTTTCAACACATAG
>ERZ772821.1833-NODE-1833-length-12014-cov-3.176603_pt1 | contig 12014 bp, 12 predicted proteins | sample MGYA00580859_ERZ772821 | MGnify/ENA primary metagenome ERZ772821 (study PRJEB29015, sample SAMEA2737674) | human gut metagenome | biome: human gut; feature: human-associated habitat; material: faeces | place: China | collected 2012 ...
GGAATTTGACGTAAATACCTTAAGTGAATGGATGACTAACTTAATATATACTTTAGACAGTCCCGATAATCTTTTTCCGTCAATACATTGCCTTGAAAGTTGGCTGATCTTTCGCGGACTTATGAAGTGCAAAAAAGTCCCGAAAGGTTTTACCGTGGGGTTCGGAGTGTTCAGCTTTCTTGTTTTCGCTTCCGTTGTGCTTGTCAAACAGCACGTTTTTGTTGATATTCCCGCAGGAATACTCGTTGCGGAAGCGGGACTGTTCATCTCCCGCAAATTCAGATTGAAACGCATTTACGAAAAAATATATTTTGCCCTTTTCGGCAAAGGAAAAAAGGAGCGACAAATTGAAAAATAAAGAAACATGCAATATCGCGGCTCCGCCGAAAAAGAGCGATATAAAAAGCAAACTGATTTGGACGCTCATTTTCGTTGTGCTTGCCGTTATGAGCGTTTTTGCGGTTACGAATATGAGCAAGGATTTCACTGTTGAAAAGTTCCTTGCTTATATCGCCGACACAGACCCTCTTCTGATATGTGTGGCGGTTATCGCCATGCTCGGCTTTATCTTTTTTGAGGCGTTGGCGGTTCTTGCCGTTGTCAAAGGTTTCGGGTACCGTCAAAAATTCATTCACGGTCTTATTTATTCAGCGTCCGACATATATGTTTCGGCGATAACTCCGTCGGCTACGGGAGGTCAGCCCGCTTCCGCGTATTTTATGTGCCGCGACGGTATTCCCACGGGAGTTGTCACCGTGTCCCTTATGGTGAACCTTGTGATGTACACCATATCCATTGTCGTCATAGGTCTTTGCAGTATAATTTTCAATCCCGGGATATTCTTGAAGTTCGATGCTTTTTCGCAGACGCTTATCGTTCTCGGAACTTTGATACAGGGGCTGATAGTCGCCGCGCTTGTATTGCTTTTGCGTCATGAAAAAGTGCTTAAAAAGATATGCAACGGCGTGCTTTCGTTTCTTTCAAAAATAAAATTGCTCAAAAACAGAAAGAAGTACGAAGAAAAACTTGAAAAGACGATAGAAGATTACAAGCATTGCGCCGAAATGATACGCGGGCGCAAGGCGATGATAGTCAAATGCTTTATTTTCAATGTGCTTCAACGTGTTTCAACGATACTTGTTCCCGTTTTCGTATTTCTTGCCGCAGGCGGGGAAATTGCAAAGGCAAGAAGCGTGTTTGCGGTTCAGAACCTTGTCGTTCTCGGCTCCAACTGCATTCCGCTGCCCGGCGCGATAGGCGTTGCGGACTACCTGATGCTTGACGGCTTCGGCGCGCTCGGCATCGAAAATCATTCGTCAATGGAACTTTTCAGCCGCGCACTTTCGTTTTATGTCTGCGTATTGTTGTGCTTTGCGGCAACGGCCATTGCTTTTGTTGTGAAAAAACAGCACAGGAAGAAAAGAACAGAGGTAGAAAAATGATAGGATTTTATAACTACACAGTAGTGTTGACATATCTTTCGCTCGTTTCGGCAAGCACGGGAATATTTGTCGCGCTCAGCGATAAAGGACACCCTTACATAGGAATAATCTTTCTTCTTTTCTGCGGTCTTTGCGACGCATTTGACGGCAAAGTGGCGCGCACCAAGAAGGGCAGATCGAGCGATGAACAAAAGTTCGGCATTCAGATAGACTCTCTTTCCGACATCATCGCGTTCGGCGTACTTCCCGCCGCGATAGGCGCAACGCTGCTCCGCGTCCGACCCAAAAGCGAGTACATTTTCGGCAAGGAACTCGGAACGTGGACAAACATTTTTTCGGGCTTTTTGTTCGCGATTCTCGGACTTTATATCCTTGCCGCACTTATAAGACTTGCCTATTTCAACGTGACCGAGGAGGCAAGACAGGAGACGGAAACAACGTGCAGAAAAGAATATGTCGGACTGCCTGTCACATCTTCCGCCCTTATATTTCCGACGTTTATGCTTGTCCGTTATATCCTCAGCATCTTTTGCAAGGGTGTTGATATAACGCTTGTATATTTTCTGCTTCTTCTTGCGACGGGTGTCGGCTTTATCGCGCCGTTCAAGATGAAAAAACCGGGGCTGAAAGGCATTTTGATAATGGTCGGCGTAGGACTTGCCGAATTTATTACATTCCTTGTGCTTTTCAGAATACACGGTGTTCAGTAATATGGAAAAAATACGTCCCGTTCCCGACGGCGGAGTATTACGGTTTATGTATGAAAACGCCTTTGGCAGAGTTCTGTTGAAGGCTTTTTCCGCCCCTTGGGTATCAAAGACCGTCGGCGCTTTTATGTCATCGCGTCTGTCAAAACCGATAATTAAAAAGTTCATTCGCAGCAATTCGATAGATATGAGCCTGTTCGAGAATGAAGAATACAAAAGCTTCAACGATTTCTTCGTTCGCCGAATCAAGCCCGAACTGCGCCCCGTCGATTTTGACGCGGCGGCGCTTGTTTGCCCCTGCGACGGATTTTTGAGCGTTTACAGGTTGAACAAAGACACCGTTATGCCGATAAAGCAGAGCGCATATACGCTCGAATCGCTTCTGGGTGACGCCGAAAAGGCAAAGGCATTTGAAAACGGCACGGCGCTTGTGTTCCGTCTTTGTCCGACGCACTATCACCGCTATTGCTTTTTTGACGACGGAAAAATAGAATCGTCCAGATACATAAAGGGCAAACTTCACACCGTGCGCCCGATAGCGCTTGAAAAATATCCCGTTTTCTGCGAAAATTGCAGAGAGATAACATATCTCGAAACAGCATCTTTCGGGCTTGCCGCGCAGATAGAGGTCGGCGCGATGCTTGTGGGCAAGATAGCAAATTCCGTCAAGAGCGGTTCGTTCCGACGCGGCGAAGAAAAGGGAATGTTTCTTTACGGCGGCTCGACGGTGGTCGTTCTTTTGCGGGAGAATGCCGCCGAACTTGACGAAGAGTTTTTTACCGCAACCGAAGAGGGCTTTGAGATTCCCGTTGTTCAGGGGCAGCGTATAGGATACTCAAAAAAGACCGTAACGGCGTGATTTTATATTTTTTTGTACACGTCAAGTAAACATAGGTTGAGTATGTTCAGCCGAAATATAAAAAATCCGACAGCACGGAAAAGGAGGGTATATGGAAAACAAAAAGTGGATGACCGTCATCAAGCCGAAAAGCAGTTGGCGGGATATTGACTTAAAAGAACTGTGGCAATACCGCGATCTGATATATCTTTTTGTCAAGCGCAATTTTGCTACGATGTACAAACAAACGGTTCTCGGTCCCGCATGGATAATAATAAACCCGCTTTTCAGCACGCTTATCTCGACTTTTGTTTTCGGCAACATCGCAAAACTCTCCTCCGACGGCGTGCCGTATTTCCTGTTCTATATGTGCGGAATAACCGTATGGAACTATTTTTCGACCTGTCTGACAAACACTTCTTCCACGTTTGTGGGCAACGCCCGCCTTTTCGGGAAAGTGTATTTCCCGCGTCTTGCCGTTCCCGTTTCGACTGTAATAACCGGACTGATGAACTTTGTGATTCAACTTTTTATGTTCATCGTATTTTCCGTATGGCATATAATCGTAGGCGGTTCAAGCCTTTTCGGAGAGGGCGTGCTGCACCCGAATTTCTGGATATTCGCGCTTCCTTTGCTTATTTTGCAAACGGCGCTTCTCGGGCTTGGCTGCGGCATAATAATTTCGTCGCTGACGACCAAATACCGTGACTTGACGGTGCTTGTGGGTTTCGGCGTTTCTCTTTGGATGTACATAACCCCGATAATATATTCAACGTCGGCTATCGCAAGCGAAAAACTCCTTTTTGTTTGCCGTCTGAATCCGATGACGCCCGTTGTCGAAGTTATGCGCCACGCTTTTCTCGGAACGGGGGAGATAGATTTTCTTTCGTGGGGAATAAGTATAGCGGTAACCGCGGTTATTCTTTTCGTCGGCGTCGTGCTTTTCAACAAAGTCGAAAAAACGTTTATGGATACTGTATGACGGGGGGGGCGGAAAGTGACTGAAAACATTGTTGAACGCTTTTCCGATACTTCGGAAAACGAAATAATGATAAAAATTGATAATGTCAAAAAGCAGTACCGTCTCGGAACGATAGGCGGCGGAACTTTGCGGGGCGATCTTCAATCGTGGTGGGCAAAAGTACGCGGAAAAGAAGACCCGAACTCAAAAATCGGCGCAAAAGTCTACAAGAAAAACGAAAAGTTCATGGCGCTTGACGGGATAACCTTGGAGGTTAAAAAAGGCGAAAGGCTCGGCATTATCGGACATAACGGAGCGGGAAAATCGACGTTGCTCAAAATTCTTTCCCGCGTTACCGCGCCGACCGAGGGCACGGTTTATCTCAACGGCCGTATTTCAAGTATGCTTGAAGTCGGAACGGGCTTCCACCCCGAACTGACGGGCAGAGAAAACATCTATCTCAACGGTGCTATCCTCGGCATGACCCGTGCGGAAGTCGATTCCAAAATAGATAAAATTATCGAGTTTTCCGAGTGCGGGCAGTTCATCGACACGCCCGTAAAACGATATTCGAGCGGAATGTATGTCAAACTTGCATTCTCCGTCGCGGCACATCTTGACAGCGAAATTCTTGTCATGGACGAGGTTCTCGCAGTCGGTGATATGAAGTTCCAGCAAAAATGTCTTGACAAGATGAATGATGTTTCCAAAGAGGACGGCAGAACCATTCTTTACGTCAGCCATAACATGAACACTATCCGTCAACTTTGCTCCCGCTGCGTTGTTCTTGAAAAGGGTCAGATTATATTTGACGGAGACGTTGAGGAAGCCGTTCAGGTCTATATGAACAATGTGCCGGAAAACATCTCTTCTCATCGGGAACTTGAAAATGCGGTGCGTCCGAATTATATTTCGGGCTCTGCAAAGTTGCTTTCGGCGGATTTCGAGGGCAAGGAAAACTGTGTTTTTGAAGTGGGGGAGGAAATTCATCTGTTCTTGCGTTGGCGCGCCGAACGCGATGTGGACAATGTGTGCTTGCGGCTGACGCTTTGCTCTCCCGACGGAGTGCCCGTAGGTTCTGCCGTTTCGGGCGGACTCGGAAGTGCAAAAGCGGGTGAAACGGTCGAAAGCCCGGTATCTGTTTGTTTTAAGGGGCTTTCGCAATGTCGCGGCTATCTCACTTTTGCCCTTTTCAGACCTATCGACATGGGCATGAGTGACGTTATTGATGAAGTCGAAGAGGGCTGTCCCATGCGTTTTTTGGACGGTGCCGATCCTTCGACAAGGCTGCGGTGGCCTCTTCGGAAATGGGGTTTTGTCCGTTTTCCCGATATAACGCGGCGCGATAAATAAACCACGGTATAATAGAATATCAAACGGGATTTTGTTGGAGCAAAAGTTTCGCCGCAAAAACCTTTCAGGCATATTTCGGAGTATATTATGGTCAGCAAATCAGGTTTTACAAGGGGAGTTCTCGACGGGCTTCCCATTTGTCTGGGATACCTTTCGGTGTCGTTCGCCTTTGGTATCTTTTCCGTCAAATCGGGGCTTTCCGTTATCGAGACCCTGCTTATTTCAATGACAAACGTCACTTCCGCAGGGCAACTTGCGGGTGTGCCGATAATCGCCGCGGCAGGTTCGCTTTCCGAACTTGCGGCAACGCAGTTTGTCATCAATCTGCGTTATTCTCTGATGTCCGTCTCTCTGTCCCAAAAACTCGGACGGGATGTTAATCTTTTTGACCGCTTTGTCTTTGCGTTTGTCAACACGGACGAGGTTTTTGCCGTGGCGTCTTCAAAAGAGGGCAAGGTCGGAAAGTTTTATATGTACGGGCTTATTCTTCTCCCGTTTGTCGGGTGGAGCGTCGGAACGTTTATCGGCGCAAGCGCGGGCAGTATCTTTCCTCCCGTTTTGGTTTCCTGTCTCGGCGTTGCGATTTACGGAATGTTCATCGCGATTATAACGCCTGTCGCAAGGCGCGACAAAGCCGTTGCAATTTGTGTGCTTATTTCTGTTGCGTTGAGCTGCGCTTTCCGTTACGTTCCGTTCCTTTCGGTCGTGCCGGACGGTTTTGTTATTATAATCTGCGCGGTCGCCGCTTCGACCGTTGCCGCCGTCCTGTTCCCCGTAAATGCGGAAAAAGAGGAGGTCGCCGCCGATGAGACCTGAGTTTTTCATTTATCTTGCCGTTATGGCGGGTGTGACTTATCTTGTCCGCGCCATTCCTCTTTTGCTTGTCAAAAAGCCTATAAAAAATAAATTTCTGCTGTCGTTTTTGCATTACATTCCGTATGCGGTGCTTGCCGCAATGACCGTTCCCGCGATATTTTACGCGACGGATTATTTTATCTCCGCACTTGTCGGATTTGCGGTTGCTGCGGTGCTTGCGTTTTTCAAACGCGGGCTTATGGTCGTTGCCGTTTGTTCCTGTGCGGCGGTGCTCATAACGGAACTTTGCATCATTTACGTTTTTTGAGGTTGAATATGCGCTGTGAATCCGAAAACAAAAAATCCTTTTTTTCACGAATAATCTGCGTTGTCTCGGCAGTCGTGTTCTGCATTGTCGGGCTTTCGGCATGTGCGCCCGAATACAGGGAATTCATAGACGACGGAGTTATTACAAAACAGGCGTTTTCGGGAAATGAAGCAACAGGCAGCCTTGAAGCCGCTCCCGTCGGAACTTGGAGCACCGAATTGCCGTTTTACAGGCTCGGTTTTACACAGATTTCCAATCTTCGCACAGATGAACTTGCAGGCATGATAGACGGTATCTCCGATTCGGTTCATGCCGAAATCGTATTTTGCGAAAACGGAGACTTTTTCTGCCTTGCCGACCGTGAAGCCGTGATTTCCGCATGTTCGGCGTTCGGTATCGGTTTTCTTGATATTCTGAATGACGCAAGCACCGAAACGCTGGCAAAAATGAAGAAGATGTCTGTCGGAGACTTTGAAAACGTTCTGTCCGCACACGGAAAGACAAAAGAAGATTTTGCCGCGGAAGTATCGGAGTCACTGATGCGGTTTGTTGAGAAAAAAACAGAACAATTCAGAAATTATGAAGATTACGGCACAGAGGGGCTCTGCATTGTCTACAAAGGAGTTTACACTCTTCGCGGGGGCAGAATATATCTCGGTCAGACGCAATCGTCCGTATTCAATGAGGGAAGCATCGTTGCCGATATGAAAGACGAGAAACTATATATTGCTTCGGACACCGACCTGCACTTTTTCAGCGATTGCGAGTTTGAGCGCGTGAACTGATTTTAGGCTTGAACAAAGGTGCCGAACCGATAAAAAAACGAACAAGACCGACGGGAGAATAACACCTCCCGTCGCATTTGATTTTTCGGGGCGGAATATTCGGTCGTTTTTCCCATGCCACAAAAAGATTGCATAAAGTTTTTCCGAAAGCAAAAAGTGTCTGATATAATAAAACATTATACGATGATTTGATTTTTTGATTCAATATAAAGAGAAATGCTCCGAAAAAGGGAGAAAAGAAAGAAATTATGGAAAAAGAAAATGTTTTGTCTCTCGGCATTGACATAGGTTCGACGACCGCAAAAGTCGTGCTTGTCGAGGGTGAAAAAGTGCTTTATGACAAATATGAGCGTCATTTTTCGCAGGTGCGGCAAAAGACGCTTGAAATGCTGCGCGTCATAGAGCCGCAACTGCGCGGGCGTGAGTTCACGGTCGCTGTCTCGGGATCTGCCGGTATGGGGCTTGCCAATGCCGCGGAAATACCGTTTGTTCAGGAAGTTTATGCCACGGCGGCTGTCGTCCGCGAAAAAGAACCCGATACGTCCGTTGTTGTGGAACTCGGAGGAGAAGACGCAAAGGTTATTTTCTTCAAGAACGGCGTGGACGAGCGCATGAACGGCACCTGTGCGGGCGGCACGGGCGCATTTATCGACCAGATGGCGGTGCTTTTGGATATGACGCCCGACGAAATGGACGAAATAAGCCTGAAATATACCCGCCTTTATCCCATTGCGTCCCGCTGCGGCGTTTTTGCAAAAACGGATATTCAGCCGCTGCTTAACCAAGGCGCAAACAAAGCCGATGTTGCGGCAAGCATTTATCAGGCGGTGGTCAACCAGACTATCACGGGACTTGCACAAGGGCGCAAAATAGACGGAAAAGTGCTTTTTCTCGGCGGTCCTCTTCATTACTGTCTCGGACTGCGCGACCGCTTCCGTCAGACGCTCGGACTTGACGAAGAACACGCCGTGTTCCCCGATTACGGGCTTTATTCCGTGGCTCTCGGCGCGGCATATTACGGCAGAGACACCGGCAAAATGTTCAATTCCGAAAAACTGTTTGCCGCGCTTGAAAAAAATGTCGGCGGTGTGGGCAACGGCAGAACGGCGCTTCCTCCGCTTTTCGAAAACGCAACGGAATACGAAGCGTTTGTCGAAAGACACAAAAAAGCGTCCGTTCCTCTTTGCGACATTGCTGATTATTCGGGCCGCGCATATCTCGGTATCGACTGCGGCTCAACGACCACAAAACTTGTGCTCATCGGCGAGGACAGGCAGATACTTTATACCTATTACGACTCGAACAAAGGCAATCCCGTTGAGATAGTCCTTGAACAACTGAAAAATATCCGCAAACTTTGTTCCGACAGAATAACCGTCTGCGGCAGCGCGGTCACGGGCTACGGCGAAGACCTGATAAAGAACGCTTTCAATGTTGACGAGGGCGTTGTAGAGACCGTGGCGCATTATACCGCAGCAAAATATTTCCGTCCCGACGTTGATTTTATTCTTGATATAGGCGGACAGGACATCAAGTGTTTCCGCATAAAAAACGGCGCGATAGATTCGATAATGCTCAATGAAGCCTGCTCTTCCGGCTGCGGCTCGTTTATCGAAACGTTTGCGCGTTCAATGGGCTACGACGTTGCGGATTTTGCCCGCCGCGGGCTTCACGCAAAAGCGCCCGTCAATCTCGGAACACGCTGCACGGTCTTTATGAACTCCTCCGTCAAGCAATCCCAAAAGGACGGGGCGACCGTTGAAGACATTTCCGCGGGACTTTCCATAAGCGTTGTCAAAAATGCGCTTTACAAGGTTATCCGCGCCAATTCGCCTTCCGAACTCGGCAAAAACATCGTTGTTCAGGGCGGCACGTTTTATAACGACGCTGTTCTGCGCGCTTTTGAAAAAGAACTCGGCGCAGATGTTATCCGCCCGTCCGTTGCGGGGCTTATGGGCGCTTACGGTGCGGCGCTCCGCGCCATGCGCTTTGAAAAAAGCGGGCTGCTTTCAGCCGAAGAACTCGAAAAATTTACACATACGTCCCGTTCCGCGATCTGCCACGGCTGCACAAACAACTGCCGCCTGACCGTGAATACGTTTTCCGACGGCAAAAAATTTATTTCGGGCAACCAATGCCAGCGCGGGCTCGGCATAAAGGATGCCGAAGAACTGCCGAACCTGCACGCCTATAAACGCGCGCGCCTTGCCGAACTTCGCGGCGCAAAGGGCAAACGCGGCAAAATAGGTCTGCCGATGGCTCTCGGAATGTACGAACTCGCACCGCTTTGGTATGCGCTGTTCTCCGCTTTGGGATATGAAGTCGTTTTCTCCGCGCAGTCGGACAGACATACCTATGAACGCGGACAGTTCACCATTCCCTCGGACACCGCCTGCTATCCCGCAAAGATAATGCACGGGCATATAGAGGAACTTATCGCCGACGGCATAGACAAGATATTTTATCCGTGCCTGACATATAACGTTGACGAAGAAAGCGGGGACAATCACTACAACTGTCCCGTTGTCGCATATTATTCGGAACTGCTGAACGCGAATATTGAAGACCTTAAAAAAGTCCGATTCCTTTACCAGTATCTGAACATAAACAACAAAAAGGTGCTTGCAAAGAACCTTTTCGACTGCCTCAAAACGGTCGAACCTGATATTAAACTTTCGGAGATAAAACGTGCCGTAAAAGAGGGCTTTGCCGCTTATGGCGCATATATGGAGGACATTCGCCGCGAGGGCGAAAAGGCTCTTGAATATGCAAGAAAGAACGGCAAACGCATAATGATACTTGCGGGCAGACCGTATCACATCGACCCCGAGATAGGACACGGCATAGATAAACTTGCAAACTCTCTCGGCTTTGTCGTTGTCAGCGAGGACAGCGTGTCCCACCTTGCAAAAACACCGTCCGTACACGTTCTGAACCAATGGACGTACCATTCGCGCCTTTACCGCGCGGCTCGGTATGCGGGCGAACACGACGACGTTCAACTTGTTCAACTTGTTTCGTTCGGCTGCGGCATAGACGCGATAACGACCGATGAGGTCCGCTCGATACTTGAAGAAAAGGATAAATTCTACACGCAGATTAAAATAGACGAGATAACAAATCTCGGCGCGGTCAGAATAAGACTTCGCAGTCTTATCGGCGCACTTGAAGAAAGGGGGCTGTAAAATGGAAAAGAACTATGTTGCCTTTACGGAAGAAATGAAAAAGGATTATACTATTCTCGTTCCCCCGATGCTCCCCATGCACTTCAAAATGATAATCAGCGTTCTGCGGACTTACGGTTATACCCTGGAACTGCTTGAAGATACGGGACCTCATATCGCGGATATGGGACTGAAATACGTTCACAACGACACCTGTTATCCCGCAATACTGATGATAGGCGAGTTTATGAACGCTATACTTTCGGGCAAGTACGACCCGCATAAAGTTGCGATAATCATGTTCCAGACAGGCGGCGGCTGCCGTGCGTCAAACTACATTTCGCTGCTCCGAAAAGCGCTCAAAAAGGCGGGTTACGGTTATGTTCCCGTTATTTCGTTCAGTCTGGCGGGCATTGAAGATCACCCCGGTTTCAAACTGACGCTTCCCAAACTTCACGGTATGCTTTATGCCGTTGTTTACGGCGACCTGCTTCTGAGCCTGAGCAACCAATGCCGCCCCTATGAAATAAATAAAGGACAGACAAAGGCTCTTGCCGACAGTTGGACGAAAAAACTCGGCAGAGAACTCGGCTCGGGCGCAAAGATAAGATATAATGATATAAAGGAAAACTACAAAAAGATAGTTGCCGATTTCGCCGCGATACCTCGACGACCTTCTGGTCGTAGCCGCGGTACTCGATGCCGTCGAAGAAGCGGCCAAGGACCTTCGCGGCGCGGTCAAGGTCGGCATCGTCGGCGAGATATTCGTCAAATATTCGCCGCTCGGCAACAACAACCTTGAAGATTTCCTCGTTTCCGAGGGTGCGGAAACCGTTGTTCCCGGGCTTATGGACTTCTGCCTTTACTGTGTTTACAACAATATTAACGATTATCGCCTTTACCGCCGCGGAAGCGTTTTTTATATGCTTTTGTGCAAACTTGCGTATAAATTCGTCTGCGACAAAAAACGCGACGTCTGCCGCATTATAGAAGAGGACGGTAACTTTGAACCTCTCACGGATTTCACGCATACGCCGAGCCTGACAAAGGGATATATCGGCACGGGCACGAAAATGGGCGAGGGTTGGCTTTTGACCGCCGAGATGATAGAACTCTCTAAAATGGGAGTTAAAAACATCGTCTGCACCCAGCCGTTCGGTTGTCTGCCTAATCATATCTGCGGCAAGGGTATGATGAAACTCGTAAAAGAGAAGAACCCCGACGTCAACATCGTTGCTATAGACTACGACGCGGGCGCAACGCAGGTCAATCAGGTCAACCGCCTCAAACTTATGCTTGCAAACGCAAAAACTTCGGAGCCGTCTCCCCGCCGCGCGCGGCTTGACAATTCCGAGAACAAGAAAGATAAAGAACCCGCAACGGTTTGATATAGAAAACGCCCCGAAAGTCAAAACTTTCGGGGCGTTTAACTGCGATTGAAAAAATATTACTTGTTTGCGATATGTACTCCCGGAATATTGTATGCTTCGTCCGGGTCATCCTCAAACACGGGGTCGGTCCGACCTTTTGGGCTTACATAAACGGAATAAATTCCGATATTGTCGCATTCGAAGAACACGGCGCCGAAAATGCGGGTTGCCGTTTCCCTTTGCTTTGTTTAATGCGCAAACTGCGATTCGT
>ERZ772821.1838-NODE-1838-length-12001-cov-4.398041_pt1 | contig 12001 bp, 6 predicted proteins | sample MGYA00580859_ERZ772821 | MGnify/ENA primary metagenome ERZ772821 (study PRJEB29015, sample SAMEA2737674) | human gut metagenome | biome: human gut; feature: human-associated habitat; material: faeces | place: China | collected 2012 ...
CAACGGAACTGGGGCAGATTCAGATTCAGTATATCCCGCGCCGCCTGCAAGTATATCACCTGCGGGATCGGCTGTTCGCACGGACGGCGTGGGAGGACCGCCCGGGCACCGGGGCCACCGGCTCGCCATGCCCGCGCCTGCATCGGGACGCAGGCGTGTGACGACTGAGGGGATGCCGTCCGGGTCCGGGCGGGCCCGAGCCTCGTCGGCCCGGGCCCTTCGGCCCTCGCTCGGAGGGGCTAGGAGGTCTTACGCGGCCTCCGAGAAAGCGTTGATGTGGTGCTTGAGCATCGCGCGGCTCTCGCCGATGACCATCATCGAGATGATGTCGAAGCGGACCTCGAAGTTCGGCTCGTCGTCTGACTGCGCCAGGTACTTTGCGGCCAGGATCTCCATCGCCTTGCGGTCGGTCTCGGACTCGGGCACGAAGCCTTCGAAGCCGGTCTTGACCGTGACGTCGATGAACACGAGCACGTCGCCGTCGTATGCGATGAGCGGTACCGACTCCTCGGAGCCTTCCGGGCTCCAGTTCTTCTCCAGGACCTCGTAGCCCTTGAGCTCGCAGTAGCGGGCGGATGCGCTGACGGCACGATCGATAAGGTTGTTGTCTTTCATGGTGACCTCCTAGAATCTCGGCCGGCCCCTCTGGCCTGCCTTGTGGCTGCGACGGCGCGCGGGTCCCGCCCGGACGCAAGGGGGAAATGCGAAGCCGGCCTTGGGAAGGTCTCCTCCCGGTGGTGTTTTTCCAAGCGCAGCGGTTTGTTTTCGGGGCGCTGGGACGATTTGTCCCACCGAAAAGAAATTGAAAAACATCGCGGCCCTTGCGCCAGTGCGCGGGTTCCGTGCGACAGTGCGCTGCTCAAGGAAGGCAGGGGATGGCGAGCCTCGGCGGTCACTGGGACAAAACGCTTCGTGCTGTCCCATGTGCTGTACACCCGCTATAAATCGGTCGCGTTAAGGTAATCGCATCATGCTGGTGGCGGATGGTGGAGGTGTGAGCATGAACGAACACGAGGCTATTTCCATGTGGAAGCTCGGCTGGGGCAACATGAACGACGCGCTTTTCGGCAGCGACAAACCCGAACGGAAACGGCGCCGCGCGATCAAGAGCGACTGGGAGCTTCACCGCATGCCGCGAACGAGAGCGCATTTCGACCTTGGCATCCCTCTTTCTGACGAGGAGTTCGAGGAGCTCGCCTGGGGGCACATTCCCGATGCCATGGAGGACCACTGGTTCATGCACTTCGACGGCGAGGCGTTCTGCTTCCACAGGAGCTGGACGGGGTTCTGCATCTACCGCGTTTACGTGAAGCGCGAGCGGGATGGCTATGTCCTGCACCGCGTTACGGCGAACCGCAGCAAGAAACAGTTCGAGGAAGAGAACGACGAGCGGGATGCCGTCATGGTGGCGATCCTGGTCGGCCAGGCGCTCGGCAAGGACGTATCCACCCTATGGGAGCGGTTCTTCGCTTTCGGCGAGTAAATCGTACTCGATAGGCCATTCATCTGCACGCAAGCGGACGCAGCAGGCCGTGATGCGGCGCTCGCAACGATATAATCTGACTGGTAACGAACAAGCGCTAAAAGGCGATTAAATAGGAGTTTCAGATGGCTTCAGTCACGCATATAACCAGGAATGTGCATCAGCCACGCGGAGGGTACATCCCGCTGGATAGCTTCGAGGAGCAAGCATTCGAGGACGCACTTCCCTTCGACGGCGATTACAGCATCGTGCCCGGCACGCTGGGGACGACCGTGGACTACCTGTCACGTGCGCTTCTCGGCTTCTCCGTGAAGAAAGCGTTCAAGATCGCCTTGATGGGCGCTCGCATAATCGGCGCTAAAGAGGATGGCTATGCCAACGACCTTGCCAATCAGCTTCAGGACGCCATCGACTCCGGCGACCTTTCCGACGAGGACATCCGCAACGCCGTGAAACTCGCCCGCTATGATGCCGCCTACCGGGCTGGCGCCAAGTCGCACAACCCGAACGAGGGCGCCGTGGTTGATGAGAAGACGGTTTCGGACATCCGCACGCTCGTGAAGCGCACTGTTTCCTTCTTCGAGGAGAACGGGCCTGTCGTCGACGTGGGAATCACGTTCGAGGGCGGCTACGGCGGCAACATCGACTCCGGCGACGCCGACCTGATGACCGAGGACACGCTATGGGATCTGAAGACGTCGAAAGACAAGCCCGGCCCATCGGACACCTTGCAGCTGGCGGTTTACTACCTGCTGATGCTGCGCAGCTCGAAGGAGGAATTCAAGAAGGTCAGGCGGCTCGGAGTATTCAACCCACGTCTCAACAAGTCGTGGACGATAGACGTCCTGGACATCGACGAGAGCGTGATGGACCTGGTCCAGACTGAAATCATGGGAATCGGGAAGCAGACCGAGCGCAAAATCAACTGGAGCAAGGAGCCGAGCCGCACGGTTTACTACATGATCGACTGGATACGTGACACGGCCGAGAACGAGAAGGACAAGGGCACCAAGTTCGAGCGTGCGAGCCGCTACTACCTGAAGAACGATCCGCTGTACGCCGCGCGCTTCAGCGAGGTGTGGATGTGGAAAGACGCGCCGACCAACAACGGTGCGGACATAGGCATCGACCTGGTGGCGCAAGATGCCGAGGACGGCAGCTATTGGGCGATTCAGTGCAAGTGCTATGACGAGGCGTCGACGCTGGACTACAAGACGGTGTCGACCTTTTTCGGCGCACAGGGCAACAACGACACCTACGCGCACAACATGCTGATATCGACGACCGAGAACCTGACGCCGAATCTTGATAAGGTGCTGAGCGACTGGAGCACGGTAAGGCTGTTCCCGAGCGAAATGGACCAGGCCGACATCGACTGGCAGGCCTTCGTGGAGGGCAAGGAGACCGCCGAGCGCACGCTCTACGAGCCGCGCCCGCATCAGGAGCTGGCGATCGCAGACTGCATCAAGGGCTTCGAGGAGAATGACCGCGGCAAGCTGATTATGGCGTGCGGCACGGGCAAGACGCTCACGGCGCTGCGCCTGACGGAGCAGTACGCCGGCGCGGGCAGCTTGGTGCTGTTCCTGGCGCCGTCCATCGCTCTCGTTGGGCAGTCGATGAGATCGTGGGTGAACCAGAGCAAGTTGCCGATGCGGGTTTCCGTGGTGTGTTCGGACGAGAAAGCGTCGGCCGTAGATGGTGACACGTGGGATACCTCTCTCAAGGACCTGCCTTACCCGGCAACGACCGACCCGGAGGCGCTGTTTGCGCAGATTGACGGCAAGGTAGTCGACGATGGACTGACCGTTATATTCAGCACCTACCAATCGATCCAGGTCGTATCCGACGCCCAGAAGATGGGGTTGCCGGAGTTCGACCTCGTCATCTGCGACGAGGCCCACCGCACTACAGGCGCCAAGGAAGCCGCGGCGTCGAAAGAGGACGTGAGCCAGTATGTTAAGGTGCACGACGACAGCATCATCGCCGCACGCAAGCGCCTGTACATGACGGCTACGCCACGCATTTACGGCGACAATGTGAAGAAAGTTGCCAAGGCCGACGACTACGTTGTCGCATCGATGGACGATGAAAGTATCTATGGCCCCGAATTTCATCGGCTTACGTTTGGCAGGGCTGTAGATGAAGGACTGCTTACTGATTATAAAGTGATTGCGCTTACCGTAAGCGAAAGCATGGTTGACCAGGTTTATCAAATGGCCATGGCCAGCGACACTGGTTTCGAGATACCCGACGCCGCTAAGATCATCGGCTGTTGGAAGGGCCTGCTCGACCAGGGGCGCGAAGACGGACACAAGTTGAAGAACGCCGTTGCCTTCTGCTCGACTATTGCCGAGAGTCAGCGCATCTCGAAGTTCTTTACCAAGACCGTGGCGTCCTACATACGCTACGAGCGAGATGAGAAGAGCGTCGATTTGCCCGAATTCTATTGTGACATCGAGCACGTGGACGGCACGATGAACGCCAAGGACCGCAAAGACAAGCTGGCGTGGCTTGCCGACGTGGACGACGAGCGGTGCCGCATCCTTTCCAACGCGAGATGTTTGGCCGAGGGCATCGACGTGCCGAACCTGGACGCGGTCATGTTTCTGCAGCCGAAGAAGAGTCAGATCGACATCATCCAGGCTGTGGGCCGCGTTATGCGCAAGTTCGAGGGCAAGGAGTACGGCTACATCATCTTGCCGATTGTGGTGCCAGCCGGTATGACCGCAGTCGAGGCACTTGATGACAGCGAGCCTTATGCCGTTGTATGGCAAGTGCTTAAGGCCCTTAGAAGCCACGATGAGCGACTGGACGCAACCATCAACGCGTTGCCTTACGACAAGGACGGCAAGAACAACAGCGTGGTAGACGTCATTGATCTTGCGCAGCAAATTGCAGAAGAAGAGGCGAAAGCGAAGCACGAGCAGCTCCGCATGTATTTCAGCGATCAAGAGCTGCAAGAGGCAGTAAATGCAATGATCGTTCGCAAATGCGGGACGAAGGTCTACTGGGAGGAATGGGCTAAGGACATCGCCCAAATAGCCAAACGGCACATACAGCGCATCGAAGAGCTTGTATCTCCGGGTGGCATGGCTCGCGAACCTTTCGAAAAATTTCTCAAGGGGCTTAGGGATTCGTTGAACGATGGGATAACCGATGGCGAAGCCGTTGATATGCTTGCCCAGCATATGATCACCTTGCCAGTGTTCGAGGCGCTATTCAGCGGGGCGGAATTTGCATCAAGCAACCCAGTATCCATAGCTATGGAGCGGATGATCGACGCCTTGCGTAAATACACATTGGAGACAGACGAAGAAAAGCGCGAACTTTCGGAGCTTTATCGGAGCGTCGAAATCAGAGCCGAGTCGATTCGTACCGACGCTGGCAGGCAGAGAATAATCAAGGAGCTGTACGAGAAGTTCTTCAGCCAGGCATTCACCAAGACAAGCGAGAAGATGGGCATTGTCTATACACCCAATCAGATAGTCGATTATATTCTGCGATCTGCAGACGCCCTTCTAAAGCATGAATTCGGCCAATCGTTTGCCGATGAGAACGTGCATATTCTCGATCCCTTTACCGGGACGGGCACATTCATTGTGAACCTGATTAACAACCAGGAACTCATGCCATCGGATAGCATCGTATATAAATACGCGAACGAGCTGCACTGCAACGAGATAATGTTGCTTGCTTACTATATTGCTACCATCAATATCGAACACGCCTACCACGCACGCGTCTCGGGCGATTACGTGCCATTTCCCGGCGCTGTACTCACCGATACCTTCCAAATGACCGAAGAGGGAGATCCGCTCGATCTCGAAATATTCACGCAGAATTCGCAGAGGGTTATTGCGCAAAACAAACTGCCCGTGCGGGTGATTATCGGAAATCCCCCTTATTCAATCGGACAGAAAAATGCGAACGATAATAATCAGAATATGAAATACAAGACCCTTGACGGCCGCATTTCCGATACGTACGCCAGACAGTCGCAAGCAGGGCTTGTCAAGAGCTTGTACGACCCCTATATCCGTGCATTCCGATGGTCAGGTGACCGTATCGGAGACAGAGGCATTGTATGCTTCGTCACGAATTCCGGATGGCTCGATACGAGAAGCATGGATGGTTTTAGAAAAGCCATGGAAGAAGAGTACTCGGGTGTCTACATCTACAACCTTCGCGGAAACCAGAAGAGTGTTAACTGGCGCGCTGAAGGCGGAAAGGTGTTTGGAAGCGGGTCGCAGGCAGGCATAGCCATAACCATGCTCGTGAAGAACCCGGCGCATAAAGGCCCCGCTGTCATCAAATACCACGAAGTGGCAGATAGCATGACGGCCGAAGACAAGCTCGAGGAAATAGCTCTCGCATCATTCGATCCAGACGATGAAGCGTACTGGACGATAATAAAGCCGAACGAGTTGGGGGACTGGATTAATCAACGAGATATGGCGTACAGCACATTTATCCCAATCTATTCGGACGATGGAAGAGGCATATTCAGCAGAATTACTAATGGTGTTGTAACCAATCGAGATGCATGGGCGTTCAACTATTCGGCTGAAAAAGTCGAATGCAATATGAAACGGCTTATCAGTACGTACAATGCAGAAGTGGCACGATACATTGGTGCGGGCGCGCCAAACGATATCCGTTCATTTGTGGATAGTGATCCATCTCATATCAAATGGACGGCAGCGCTATTTACGCGGGCTAAGCGTGGTGAAACGATTAGTTTTAACAAGAAGCATATTATTGAGGGTGTATACAGGCCTTTCTCGAAGCGATACCTTTACTACGCGACCGAGGTTAATGAGCGGATTGGACTGCAAGGCTCTTATTACCTTGATCGACGCAGGAGGAATCTTGCAATAGGTTTCAATTCGCCTGGATCAACCGAAAGCTTCGCTTTCATGGTCGACCGCGTTGCAAACTCGTCTTTTGGCGGTAGCGAGGGCAGCCAGTGGGTGCCCATGAAATGGTACGAGCGCCAGGAGCCGCTCGGAGGACTCTTCGGAGGCGATGGGCAGAGCGACATTGTAGAGCACGATGGCGTAACCGATTGGGCGCTCGAGCAATTTAGAGCCGCATACAACGACCCCACTATCACCAAGGAAGACATTTTCTACTACGTCTATGGCATCCTGAACTCGCCTGAATACAAAGAGCGGTTCGGCAATGACCTCAAAAAGCAAACTCCACGGATACCCCTCTCCAGGCACTTCAGGGCGTTCGAGAGCGCCGGGAGAGGCTTAGCGAACCTGCACGTGAATTACGAAAAGGTTGAACCTTATCCCCTTGAGGTCAATGTACCAATAGACTCCGAGAACTGCGAAGTACGCCAAATGAAATTCGGCAAACGCGGTGGCAAGAAAGACATGACCAGAATCGTCGTAAACGACAAGATAATCGTAAGCGGCATACCATTGCACGCCTACGACTACTACATCAAAGGCCGCAGCGCCATCGAATGGATCGTAAAAGAATATGCGGTTCAGAATGACACCAAAGGGAAATCTGGAATCGTGAACGACCCGAACGAATATAGCGAGGATCCTTCATACATTGTTGACTTGCTCAAGAGGGTTGTAAGGGTGGCGATGGAAACGCTTGAGATAACAAGTTCGATGCCGGCAATCGATGAGATAGCAAACAACGGTTAGCGGGCGAGCCATGCACGACTTGAACCTGACACTATTCTACAAAACCTCATTTCAAGTAAGAGCGCTCGGGGATGGCGGCGATGCTCTGTGGGGGCTCGTATGCAACATCAGGAACTGGATGACCAGTAAATGGCGTGCCAACGGAATCAGCATTCCCACCCAGAATGCGGTTTGGTCCAAATTCAAGGCGGGGTCTTCGATAGTGTCCGAGGACCCCGAAGGAACCGTGAGATTCTATTCAAGCGCCTATTGGGATAGCGAGACTCTGAATTATTGGGCCTGTTCGATCACGGAAACGGTGACGGTAAAGGGATACGCTCCGAGGCAGTGGGTGACGGAGATTGGCTTTGCATACAAGGAGTCGACCTTCGGAACCGTATCAATCGTCCTCTCGTATGGTGACTGGCCAGGGTATCTTGGCGAATGTCAGGAAGAGCCAGGGCCGTCTATTCCGGGAATCATCGGTAGGCTTACCAATGACTATAGGCTGGCTTGCGAGATATGCGGTATGCCCCTCGAGCTTGGAGCCCGGATGCTGCGAGTTGGCGATTTTCCGCGCTTCTGGGACGTGATATCGGACGAGGAGCGAGATGTTCCGGTTGTCTACATTAGCCCCAAGAGATACGCCGTCGACGGGCTGTTCGCCATCGATCCGCAGGAGGTTGCGCAAAGCCTTGGGCCCAGCGCTATCGTTTACTATGCAATCGATCCGTCGTTTAGCGACGAAATGCGCTCGTTGCTGCCGAATGCGGATTACAAGTGTTACAACGGTTTTGTGCGCGTGTACACAGCTAGGCCTTGCGTGAACGAAGCCGGTGACCCCGGAAGGCATCGGTATTTCCCGCCGAGCGCCATAGAGGGGATGGGCGACGAGAAGTTCATCCGCATGTTGAGGCGCGCGTTAGCCCAGGACGTCCATTTCTACGAAAGCATGGTCAGGCTCGATGTCGTGAAAAACAAAGTGCGCCGCGTTGCCGTGGCAAAGCGCGCCGAGGGACAAGTTAAACTCGCTGAAAATCGAGCCAAGATGGCCGAGGAAGAGTCCATGGAGCTGATGATCGGCCTAGAAGACGAAATGGTGGCTACCCAGCGCGAGAACGAGCGTTTGCAGCATGAGCTCGATGAGCTTCGCTCGAAGAACTACTCGCTTGAGGCCAGGGCTCAGGTTGCGGAAGATGCCTTGAGCGGGCGCAAGAGTGCAGCCGTGATTGACGAAATAGACATGCACCGTTACTCGCCGCAAGCGCTAGCCGAGCTGTTCGCGACCATATACGGCGATAGAATCGACTTTACTGAGCGGGCGATAAAAACGCTCGGAGATTGTGGCACCCGCCCCGACATCCTATGGAATGCGCTGTACGATCTCTGCACGATAGCCCATGAGTTGCATACGAACCAAGGCGAAGCCGACATAGCCAAGGCTTTCAATAGCAAATCTGAATTTGAGTATTCGAGGGGCGCGGGCATGATGACCCGAAAAGACGCCAAACTCATCGGGCAATACAGAGATACGTACCATGGGCGAGAAATCGATGTAGAAAGCCATATCAAGAAGGGGAACAAGGAGTCAAGTGATCAGTTTATCCGCGTCTACTTTGGATTCGACAACGAGAGCCAGAAGATTATCGTCTCATCAGTTGGCAAGCATCTGGATACCTATTCGACTAAGTTCATGAGGTAATGCCCAGATGAGGGCGGTAAGACACCTTTGATTGGCGGAACGAGCTTGTTATGAAGATAAACGATGTGTTGAGCCAGATTGACTTAGGCAACTACGCGTTGCCGGAATTCCAGCGGGGATACGTGTGGACCCGCTCTGACGTGCGCAAACTCATGTATTCGCTTTATCGGGACTACCCTGTTGGTAGCCTGCTTATTTGGGACACCGCGACGGATCCGGATATGATTCGCGGCGACGGTACGCCATCCTCCGGCACGGTCTCCCTCATCCTTGATGGGCAGCAACGGATGACGTCGTTGTTCGGCGTGATCCGCGGCAAGGCGCCCCAGTTTTTCGATGGCGACGCCAGCGCGTTCACGAACCTGTACTTCAACATCGATGAGGAAACGTTCGAATTCTATTCCCAGCAGAAGATGAAGGGCGATCGCGCCTGGGTGAGCGTAAGTGAGGTCATACCCGATTCCGGGGCATTTTTCACGAAAGTCATCGCCGAGCGGCCAGCCGATATGCAGTACTACGCCGAGGCTATGACCAAGCTGAACAAGCTCTCGAGCATCAAGGACCGGGACATGCCCGTGCAGGTGGTCGCCGGCGAGGACAAGACCATCGACGTCGTGGTCGAGATCTTCAACAACGTGAACTCCGGCGGCACCAAGCTGAGCAAGGGTGACTTGGCCCTTGCAAAGATATGCGCGCAATGGCCGGATATGCGAACGGAGATGAAGGCGATTCTCGCCCGGCTCGGGAAGCGCGGCTTCTGGTTCAAGCAGGACTGGTTGTTGAGGTGCCTGACCGTGCACTTGACCCGCAAAGCGTACTTCAGCGAACTCGACGGCGTCTCCATTGCCGAGGTTAAAACTGGCCTCAAGGAGGTGGAGGGGCTTATAGGCACTTGCCTTGATCACATATCCTCGCGGCTTGGGCTCGACCACGACCGCGTGATCGGGAGCCATTACGCAATCGTGCTCATGGTCGGTTACCTGAGCATGAAGGGCGGTAAGCTCTCAAGTGCGGAGGAGTGGGACAAGCTCCTGTTCTGGTACGTGCACGCGTTCCTCTGGGGCCGTTACGCGGGATCGACGGAAAGCGTGCTTTCTCAGGATCTCCGCTGCCTGGAAGACGGCAAGGGCGTAGACGGGCTTGTGGAGCTAATCCACCAAAACCGCGCCGACCTTGCCTTGAGGCCGCAGGACTTCTGGGGATGGAGCAAGGGCGCGCGCTTCTATCCGTTGCTCTACATGATCACGCGAGTGAATCATGCACGCGATTGGGGTACGGGCATCGAGCTCTCGCAATCTCTTCTCGGGAAGAACTCGTCGCTGCAGGTGCACCACATCTTTCCCAAGCACGTGCTATACGGCGCTGGGAAGACCAAGTCCATGGTTAACGCCCTCGGGAACTACGCCTTCCTCACACAACAGACCAACTTGGACATCTCCGACAGGAAACCCGAAGACTACTTCCCCGAATACATGGAGAAATGCCCGGGCGCCATCGAGTCGCACTGCGTGCCAACGGCCGGTCATCTGCTAGCGGTTGACGCCTACGAAGAATTCTTGGAAGAGCGCCGTAAGCTTTTGGCAAAGAGTGCGAACGCCATTCTTGAAGACCTGTGGAAAGGTAAGCTTGCGCAGCCTTCCGCCCCGATGGCGAAGATGGACGTTACCGAATCCGAAGACGATGAGGATGAAGCCATCGAAGAGATTATTGCCTGGCTGAAGGGCGAGGGGTTTGCGCCCGGGATCAAGGATTACAGCGCGGTCATAGGCTATGCGGGGACGCCGATTATCATCGATGTCGCCTGGCCCGACGGCCTGCAAGAGGGCTTCACCGAACCCGTTGCCCTCATGATTAACGAGGAGCCTGGAGACGTCTACCGTGTGAATGCCGTTGGCTACCGCGTTTTCACGCGCGCTGACGACCTGAAAGATTTCGTTTGCTCGAAATACGGGGCCGGCCCCGATTAGCGCAAAGGGTGATTGGCAATGGCGAACTCTGATAGCTGCGGGAGGCTGGCCGAAACCATCAGGGAGCTCTACGGTATCGTCGGGAGGCTCGAAACCGAATACCGCGACCATGACAGGCACTTCACGCTCGACGGGCACCTCGTCGGCAGCATCGGCGAGGTGTATGCGGCGGAGCGGTACGGCATCAAGTTGTTCGCTTCGTCCGCACCGGCCCACGACGGCACCGCACCTGACGGCAAGCTCGTTCAGGTCAAGGCAACCCAACGCGATTTTGTCGGCATCAGCGCAGAGCCCGACTTCCTCATAGTGCTGAGGATCGACGAGAGAGGCGGCATCGACGAGGTCTACAACGGGCCCGGGGAACCCGTGTGGAGCCTCTTCGCGAATCGCAAGCGCCCGAAGAACGGGCAGTACCAGGTTTCGCTTGCCCGGCTGAGAAAGCTGAACGAGGAAGTGCCTCTTGAGATGAGGGTTCCAAACCTGCCCTAGGCCCTGTTTGGCCTTGAAAACGAACGCCCTTCGGGTAGGGAACACAGAGGGCGGTACGTGGGCTACATGGCAAGCACAACGCAACAAGCAGGGAAAACAATCGAAATCGGACGGCGTGAGAACGTCGCCCGATTTCGATTGTGGGGGAATTCGGGGGGAATGGTGCCGACATCACCCCGAAAAAGCCGTTTTCGGGGTGATGCGGAGAACCCCTCCGCACTGGCATAGTGGGATACCTGCGGAGGGGTTCCGAAGGAGAAAGCCGCCTATCCGACGGCCCGCCTCCGCAGCATCGTCCGGATGAGCTCCAGCCCGCCCGACTCGATCGACTCGTCGCTGCCGAAGCGGTCCACGACCCGCTCGGCCTCCTCGTCGGTGATGTCGCGGTCCTCGCCGGTCTCCGGGTCGAAGCCCACGCAGACCATGTCGCCGAAGACGATCGAGTATAGCTCGCCCTCCGCGACCGCGCGCGAGAAGTCCATCTGCGAGAGGTAGCCCGCCTCGGCCATCTGCCGCGTGGCGTATACGGCGCGGTTCGCCGTCTCGAGCGAGGCGCCCAAAAGGCCTTCCTCGTTCACGTAAACTGCCGGCTCGTCGCCGAAGATGTAGCCCGCCGCCTCGATCGGCCCGCCGACGCATGCCTGCAATGCGCGCAGGAAGCTGCCGTGCCCGTCCGCCTCTAGCGCCTTGCGGTACGGACGTCCGCCGACCGGCA
>ERZ772821.1848-NODE-1848-length-11966-cov-3.021157_pt1 | contig 11966 bp, 12 predicted proteins | sample MGYA00580859_ERZ772821 | MGnify/ENA primary metagenome ERZ772821 (study PRJEB29015, sample SAMEA2737674) | human gut metagenome | biome: human gut; feature: human-associated habitat; material: faeces | place: China | collected 2012 ...
ATACCATCGCAACCGCTGTCAAAATGGGAATAGGGGGTTTCCTGCATCAGGACCTCAAATGCGAGAAGGGTATTTGGAATCATAAGAGTTACCTCCGTTGTGATAAAAAAATAGCCCCGGTATTGTTCCACTCATGCGTGGTACAGTACCGGGGCTATCCCGTTGAGTATTTTGTTATTTGCTGCGACCTCCTTTCGAGAGCGCGGTTGCAGCTCACCGCAGTCATACAGCTTGTCCTCTGGATGCTTGCGAAATCGGACAAAATCAGCGAAACACCAGTGTTTTCAAGGCTTTCTGACCTTGCTCCTATTATAACTTAATCGTCCATCCGCCTTACAATGCCTGTAAATAGTCGTTGCCGTTTTCGCATAATCATGGTAGAATAGTAGTAGAATACACGGTAAGGAGGAACGGATATGCGATATACTGTAGCTGAAATCAAGGAAATCGTTGCGGCTTTGGCGGCCCAATATGGGGCAGACCGGATTTATCTGTTCGGTTCCTATGCCAGAGGGGATGCTGACAAGGACAGCGACATTGATCTGCGCATTGATAAAGGAGCCATCCGCGGCTTGCAGCTTGGCGGCCTAGCCGCTGACCTGGAAGATGCGTTGGGAATCCCTGTGGATTTGATTCCTACCGGGAGCCTGGACAGCAAGTTTTTGAATTCTATTTCTGATGACGAGGTGTTGCTGTATGAAGCCTCTTGACCGGAATATCAGCATTTTAGAGCGTATTGTGGGCTATTGCGACCAGATAGAGGAGACGATTCGTCGTTTTGGCAATGACTACGGCGCATTTTCCGCAGATGCGATTTATCGGAATGCGGCGGCACTGTGCGTTCTGCAAATCGGTGAATTGGCCGGAAAACTGACGGACGAATTCCGTGCAGAGCATTCCGGCGCACCCTGGCGGCAGATTCGGGGAATGCGGAACATTGTGGCTCATAGCTATGGCACGGTTGACCCGGAAGTCACTTGGGAAATCCTGACAGAGGATATTCCAAAGCTGAAAACGTATTGCAAGCAGATTATTGCGGGATCAGAGCGCTGATCAATGAGAGACCGACCCGGTGGATGCCTTCTGAACATCTACCGGGGTTTTTCATTCCTGTTTTAGAAAATCCTTCTGTGCTGCGTTTTATCTCGCCACCTCAAACGTCGCACACGCATTCCATTCAATGTGGATTGTATGTATCTGCTCGCTATATTTACTTTACGATGCTTATAGTATCATTTACCACGTAATTGCTAAGAAATCGTTTTTCGATAGTACCGATACTTTTGCCAGATATTCTATTGACATCATACTGTATATTTGATTATACTGAACTTGGAACATATAGGAGTATTTCCCATGAAAAAGGAGGGCAAATATGCAGGGAATCGATTGGAAATTGTATCAAGAGGATCCATTTTATCGCGATCTTGTAGACCGCATGTTAGAAAACGAACAAGAGGCCGCTCGCCTGCGGCAGCAGTTACGTGCGGAGCAGGCACAGTTTGATGCAGAGGCAACCTATAGACGGCAAAGAATGCTGGGATACGCGAATCAGCTCCCTTATCGGGAGACGACTCCGGTTCGTCCAATGCAGTGGAGCGCCTCTTATCCGGCGTATCAGGACAACTTTGTCAATTACTGGTCTGCTTCCACACAATCCGCTGTGCAATCTGGTGCCCCTATGCCGAACCAGGAAGAACTCCGTCGTGTGTTCCACTCTGCGGTAGATTGCACTGCGCAGTTAACCAAAGAAAACGCACCTGTTCCATCGATCATATTCGATGGGTTGGGACTGCTTACTGCAGGAAATCTGTTTGAAGCGGCAAAATCGGCGATTTCTATCATTGACACCGCGAAAAAGCTCATGTTGTGAATATTTCGCAAACCCTTTACCAGCACATAGGAAGCCTGCATCATTGATCGGTGCAGGCTTCCTTTGCTGAACAGGAAAGGAAGCACCGTACTGCATCCAAGTTCAGCAATTACAGCCAAAGTACTTTCAATTTATTCATTATTGAAACGATGATAAAGATGAGGTTGACAAGAAATACATTTGTGTGTATACTATAATTGTATCATTGATTGAAATATGATAAAATTGAAAGTCAAGTGAGGAAATTGAATGAGAGATTTCAACTTCAAAGCAGAATATAAAAAGCTCCTGACGCCAGAGGTTGTGGCCTACCTGACGCAAATTCACGAATACAAAGGGCAGCAAACCCTTTTTATCGAGACAAAGGCGTATGAACTGTCTGATCTCTTGGAGGTTGCAAAGATACAAAGCACTGAAGCCTCCAACTGCATCGAGGGCATTGTTACAACAAACGAACGTCTGAAAAAAATCGTTCGTGAGAAGACCATCCCCCGGAACCGCAGCGAAAAAGAGATCGCCGGATACCGCGATGTACTTGCAACAATTCATGAAAGCCATGACTATATCCCGCCAAAGCCCTCCATCATTTTGCAGCTTCATCGGGATCTGTACAAGTACAGCGATAAGTCCATCGGCGGCAGCTTCAAAAACTCGGACAATGTGATCGCTGAGGAATTGCCAGACGGCCAGCAAATCGTTCGGTTTGAGCCTGTCCCGGCATGGGAAACACCGGAGGCCGTTGCAGCATTGTGCAATGCTTTTGAAGCGGCAATGCAGGATGCAGAGCTTGACCCGCTGCTGCTGATTCCCATTTTTATACTGGACTTCCTCTGTATCCACCCCTTCAACGACGGCAACGGCCGCATGAGCAGGCTTCTGACGCTGCTGCTTTTATACCGTTCCGGCTATATCGTTGGCAAATATATCAGTATCGAAAAGCTGATCTCCGACACCAAGGAGACCTATTACGAAGCCCTGCAAGCCAGCTCCTATAACTGGCACGAAGGGACGAATGATTATGCGCCCTTTGTCACCTATATGCTGGGCGTTCTGGTGGCGGCTTACCGGGATTTTGAAAGCCGGATCGAGCTGCTGACCACCAAGGGGCTTTCCAAGCCCGACCGGGTGCGCGAGATCATCAAAAACCACCTCGGCAAAATCACCAAGAGTGAAATCATGGCAAAATGCCCGGATATCAGTCAGGTCACCATCCAGCGGGCACTGGCAGAGCTGCTGAAATCTGGTGAGATCATCAAACTCGGCGGTGGCCGCTACACATCTTACACTTGGAACAGGGAGAGAGAATAAATGATTACAGGCGAACTGAAAAATAAAATTGACAGCCTTTGGGATATTTTTGCGGCGGGCGGTCTGGTGAACCCGTTGGATGTGATCGAGCAGATCACGTATCTGATGTTCATTCACGACCTGGATGATTCGGACAATCTCCGGGCAAAAGAGGCCGCCATGCTGGGGCTGCCTTATACCAGCATCTTTACCGATGAGGTGCAGGTGGGTGAGCGCACCATCGACGGTCAGCAGCTCAAATGGAGTGTATTTCATGACTTCCCGGCGGGGAAAATGTACTCCGTCGTGCAGGAGTGGGTGTTTCCCTTTATCAAAAACCTCCACGGAGACAAAAACAGCGCCTATTCCAAGTACATGGATGACGCCATTTTCAAGCTGCCCACACCGCTGCTGCTTTCCAAGGTGGTGGATGCGCTGGACGAGATTTACCGCCTGATGAACGAATCCCAGGCGGTGGACGTGCGCGGCGACACCTACGAATATCTGCTCAGCAAAATCAGCCAGTCCGGCCTCAACGGTCAGTTCCGTACCCCGCGCCATATCATCCGCATGATGGTGGAGCTGATGGACCCGAAAGCCGATGACGTCATCTGCGACCCGGCCTGCGGCACCTCCGGTTTTCTTGTTTCGGCGGGCGAGTATCTGAAAGAAACCCGGAAAGAAGAAATCTTCTTCAACCGCCAGAAGAAAGACCATTATATGAACCATATGTTCTTCGGCTACGACATGGATCGCACCATGCTCCGGATCGGCGCGATGAACATGATGACCCACGGCATTGCGAGTCCCTTTATCGAGTATCGGGACAGCCTGTCCGACCAGAATCCGGACAAGGAGAAATACTCTCTGATTCTTGCCAACCCGCCATTCAAAGGCAGTCTGGATGCCGATACCGTGTCGGCGGATTTGCTGAAGATCTGCAAGACCAAGAAAACCGAGCTGCTGTTTCTGGCCCTGTTCCTGCGGATGCTGCGCATCGGCGGGCGCTGTGCCTGTATCGTCCCCGACGGCGTGCTGTTCGGTTCGTCCACCGCGCACAAGGCTATCCGCAAGGAGCTGGTGGACGGCAACCGGCTGGAGGCCGTGATCTCCATGCCTTCCGGCGTGTTCAAGCCCTACGCGGGCGTGTCCACTGCCATTCTGATTTTCACAAAAACCGGACACGGAGGCACGGATAATGTGTGGTTCTACGACATGACCGCCGACGGCTTCTCACTGGACGATAAGCGCAGCCTGGTGGCGGCCAATGACATTCCCGACATCATCGCCCGCTTCCGCAATCCGGAGGCAGAAAAAGACCGCCAGCGCACGGAAAAATCCTTCTTCGTGCCCAAGGCGGAGATCGTGGACAACGGTTATGACCTGTCCATCAACAAGTACAAGGAAACGGAGTATAAGCCTGTGGAGTATCCGCCTACCAGTGAGATTATGGCGGAGCTGCGGAGGCTGGAGCAGGAAATTGGCGAGGAAATGAGCAAGTTGGAAGAACTGCTGGAGCAGGAATAATTCGGATTTGTGGGGATGTAGGGATGGAATATAAGCTAGAAGAACTGTTTGATTTACAAATGGGGAAAACTCCATCGAGGAATAATTCAGATTACTGGAATACAAAAGACAATAAGTGGATTTCGATTGCGGATCTTTCTAAATGTGGAAAGTATATCGGTGAGACAAAGGAATACATTTCGGACGATGCTGTTGTAAATAGTGGTATAAGCAAAATACCAGCAAATACGGTTGTTATGAGCTTTAAGTTATCCATTGGGAAAACGGCAATTACGGCTGAGGATATGTACTCAAATGAGGCAATAATGTCATTCCATGATAAACATATTGTCAATCTAACACCTGAGTACGTTTACTATCTCTTGCTTGCCCATGATTGGACCGATGGAACCAATAAGGCGGTAATGGGTAAAACACTGAACAAGGCAACTCTTTCTAAAGTCAAAGTTAATATTCACTCTAGTGAAGAACAAGCTGAAATTGTTGCTTGTCTGAACAGCGTTACGAGCGTGATTTCTGCCCGCCAGCGGCAGCTAGAAAAATTGGATGACCTCGTCAAAGCCCGATTTGTCGAACTGTTCGGTGATATTAATGCCAATGACAGAGAATGGAATGTTCAACCGTTAGGGGAACTCTGTACAATTGTTAGAGGCGGTTCGCCACGACCTATTGAAAAATATCTTGGCGGTGATATTCCCTGGATAAAAATTGGTGATGCCACTGATGGAGAAAGCATATATCTCTACTCTACAAAGGAACATATTACTCAAGCAGGTGTGTCAAAAAGCCGAATGGTCAAATCAGGTAGTCTGATATTTGCCAACTGTGGAGTATCATTAGGTTTTGCCAGAATCATAACTTTTGACGGGTGTATCCACGATGGATGGCTTGCAATGGAGAATATTGATGAACGATTAGACAAAGTTTTTCTGTTGCAATCATTAAATCAAATGACGGAGCATTTCAGAAGAATTGCTCCTGCGGGAACGCAACCCAATTTGAACACAGCTATCATGAAAGATTATAAGCAAATCATTCCTCCGCTGGAGTTACAAAAAAAGTTTATTGCTTTCGTGGCCCAGGCCAACAAATCAAAAGTTGCCATACAGAAAGCATTGGACGAAGCACAGCTTCTATTTGACAGCCTGATGCAGAAATATTTTGGATAAGGAGAATATGATGATAAACTACAAAGAATACTACATTGCCTTCCTTGATATTCTGGGCTTTTCTAGTAAAATTGGGAAAGAAGATGCCACCATTATCCATGGTATATTTACAAGGATTAAAGCACTGAAAAGGATAACCCGAGGTACTGCATTTGATGGTCATGCGGCAACCGAATTAGAGCAAAATACGAAATTTCTGTTTTTCTCCGATACAATAGTTTGCGCCATTCCTACGTCAATTTACGGAGCATTTGAAACCCTTACAAGTCACTGTATGATGATTCAGCACTACTTATATTCGGAGGAGTCGCCTGTACTGCTTAGAGGAGCTATTGTTAAAGGAGAAATGTACATTAATGGGTCGGAAATGTTTGGCCCGGGCTTGATTGATGCATACCGAATGGAAGAAAGTCTTGCCATATATCCAAGAATTATTATGACAAGAGGCACCTACGAAGATGGAATAGCACAGTCGAATGGTGGAGAAGAGATAATGTATGTGTGCGATACTGACGACGGCCTGAAAATGGTAGAGACATTAAAATATTTCGATTATTCACCGGAATTAGCTAGGTTGAAAAATCTAATTGAAATGAAAATTGCAACTGAGCAAAATGCTCGTGTCCGTGAGAAATATCTATGGTTAAGGACTCATTTTAATCTGTGTGCAAATAAGGGCTCCCGTGTTCCTGAATTCCGCGAGCCTATAAAATAGAGGAAGTCTAATGTCCAGTCAGAATATTTTGGGTAGTTCACAAGAGGAACCATTCCGGTACAGGAGGATGAAATGACCATATTTTACGATATTGCGCTAAAAGGGATTGATGACGCAATTACAGCGATTGATAGGATTACGGATAACACAAAATTTGCAGAACTAGAAATCCAGCTTCATAGTGATATAGTGGGTGCTGTACACCAAATTGCTGACTACTATGCAAGGATAAATCATTCTCTTTTGTCCAAGGAAGATGACCTTTATTTCCGTGCATTCGCATATCTGAACAATCAAATAAAGCACGATCAATCACTGGAAATCATCTATCGCGAAGTTTACGGAAGTATGTTCCCAATGCACTTCCCGTTCAGGTTTGGGGAACCGGGAGTGTACTGGAACGATTTTGTAGATAATGGCAGCAAATACGCTAGAGGGAAACGGGAAGACTACAACGCATGTCTTATAGAGAGGGACATAAAGAAGACACTGTGTGATATTCGAGAAATCATTGTCAGAACAGCAGCTGAGGGCGAAAATATGCAAACAGCATCGGCCGCAGTTAAATGAAGCGTACAAGTACCGAGAAGGCCCAAAACAGTTCGGAGATAGTCTTATGCAAATACCAAAAGATAAAATGCGAAAAAGCAAAGACTTTGCGCCAGAATATGACGTCCCACGAGTGCAAGCTGCGGTATGCCAGCAAATAGACACGATTATCAGGGAGAGACGATCATGACTAACTTTGACTTTCTTCTAGCCGAAAAAGACTTCACATCTTTCGCCTCCGTAGCCGTCTCCGCCGAGCGGATTTTACATATTGACCCCTCCGCCTGCGTGCTGAACTGCCGCCGGGCGATGGAGTTTGCCGTGAAGTGGATGTACTCTGTGGACAAGGGGCTGGTCATGCCTTATCAGGACTCTCTGGTGAGCCTCATGAATGCCGAGGACTTCCGGGATATCGTGGGCGCGGACATCTGGCGGCGGATGGATCTGATCCGCCGTATGGGCAACAACGCCGCCCACACCGGCAGGAAAATCAGCGAGGAGCAGGCGGTGCTGTGTCTGGAGAACCTGTATGTCTTTCTGGACTTTGTGGCGTACTGCCATGGCGAGAACTAAACAGAGGGACATTTTGACCGCAGCCTGCTGCAGCAGCCCGCCGCGCCCGCTCCGCGAGGGGATAAGGGAGCATCCGACATTGATCTTGCCGCGCTGATGGCGGAGAACGCTGCGCTGAAGGAGGAACTCACCGCCCGCCGTGCCGAGCAGCAGCAGACCTATGTGCCCAAGCCCCTCGACCTGTCCGAATACAAGACCCGCAAGCTGTATATCGACACCATGCTGGAAGACGCAGGCTGGACGGAGGGCAGGGACTGGTTGAATGAAGTCGAGCTGCCCGGTATGCCCAACAAGTCCGAGGTAGGCTATGCAGACTATGTGCTCTACGGTGACGACGGCCGCCCGTTGGCTGTGATCGAGGCCAAGCGCACCTGCACAGATGTGGCCAAAGGCCGCCAGCAGGCAAAGCTTTACGCCGATCTGTTGGAGAAAAAATATCACCGCCGCCCGGTCATCTTCCTGACCAACGGCTTTGAGACCCGCATCACGGACAATCTGTACCCTGAGCGCAAATGTGCAGCTATTTACTCCAAGCGCGATCTGGAGAAGCTCTTCAATCTTCAAACCATGCGGACGAGCCTCAAAAATATCATGGTGAACCGCAATATTGCCGGGCGCTACTATCAGGAGGGCGCGATCAAGGCCGTCTGCGATGCCTTTGCCCGGAATCGCCGCAAGGCGCTGCTGGTCATGGCTACCGGCTCTGGCAAGACGAGGACGGTCATTGCCTTGTGCGATGTGCTGCTTCAGCACGGTTGGGTGAAAAACATTCTGTTTCTTGCCGACCGCAACAGTCTGGTCACGCAGGCAAAGCGCAATTTCGGGAATCTGCTGCCTGATCTCTCCGTCACCAACCTCTGCGAAGAGAAGGGCAACTACACCGCTCACTGCGTCTTTTCTACCTATCAGACCATGTACAATGTCATTGACAGCGTGCAGGATGAGGAGGGCAAGCTCTTTACCTGCGGGCACTTTGACCTTGTGATCTGCGACGAAGCGCACCGCTCGGTTTATAACAAATACCGGGATATTTTCCATTATTTCGACGCGCCGCTGGTGGGACTGACGGCCACGCCCAAGGACGAGATCGACAAGAACACCTATGAGATATTTGAGCTGGAAAACGGCGTCCCCACCTATGGCTATGAGCTGGCACAGGCGGTGAAGGACGGGTATCTGGTGGATTTCCTGTCGGTAGAGACGAAGCTGAAGTTTATTGAGCAGGGGATCGTCTATGATGAGCTTTCCGACGAGGACAAGCAGGCCTATGAAGATACCTTCGAAGATGAAAACGGAGAATTACCGGAGCGCATTGCGTCCTCGGCGCTGAACGAATGGATTTTCAATGAAGACACCATCCGACAGGTACTGAACACGCTGATGACCCACGGTCTGACCATCGACTACGGCAGCAAGCTGGGCAAGACCATCATTTTTGCGAAAAATCACACCCATGCGGAGAAAATCCTCGCGGTTTTCAATCAAGAATATCCGCACCTTCCCGGCTTTGCCAAGGTGATCGACAACTATATGACCTATGCGCAAAGCGCCATCGACGAGTTTTCCGACCCGAAGAAACTGCCTCAAATCGCTATTTCCGTGGATATGCTGGACACCGGCATTGACGTGCCGGAGGTGCTGAATCTGGTGTTCTTTAAAAAGGTCATGAGCAAAGCGAAGTTCTGGCAGATGATCGGGCGCGGCACCCGTCTGTGTCCGGGGCTGCTGGATGGTAAGGATAAGAACAAGTTCTATATTTTCGACTTCTGCGGCAACTTTGAGTTCTTTCGCATGAACAAGGGCAGACCTACTGCCAATATGATCGCCCTGCAAGGTGCGATCTTCTATCTGAAGGCCCAAATTGCCTTCAAATTGCAGGACTTGGCGTATCAGACAACGGATCTGATTGCCTTCCGCAAGACACTGGTGGATGACATGGTGCGCAAGGTGCGGGAACTGAACAAAGAGAACTTTGCTGTCCGCCAGCATTTAAAATATGTAGAGCGGTATGCCGAACCGGACAGCTATAACGCCCTGACCTATGAGGACACCTTGCTCATGGGCCAAGAGCTTGCGCCGCTTATTACACCGGAAGAGGACGATGCCAAGGCGCTGCGGTTCGATGCGCTGCTATACGGCATCGAGCTTGCGTACCTGGCGGGAAAGAAGTACGGCAAGGCGCGGAGTGATCTGTTCAAAAAGGTTTCTGCTATCGCATCTGTGGCGAATATCCCGGAGATCATGGTGCAGGCGGAACTGATCAACAAGATCCTGCACACAGATTATGTGGAGACTGCCGGAATCTGTGAATTTGAGCATATCCGGGAGAATCTGCGCGACCTTATTAAGTATATTCCGATTGGTAAGGTGCACTATGATACAAATTTTGATGACGAAATTCTGTCTGTAGACTGGAAAGAATCTGAGCTGGAGAACGACGATCTGAAGAACTACAAGGCCAAGGCGGAGTTCTACGTGCGTCAGCACATGAATGACGCCGTTATTGCCAAACTAAAGGGTAATGTCCCTTTGACAGTGGAAGATGTGCAGGCGCTGGAGAAAGCACTCTGGAGCGAAGTCGGTACGAAACAGGATTATGTGGCTGAGTACGGCCAGAAGCCGCTGGGCGAGTTTGTGCGCGAAATCGTCGGACTTGATATGAACGCTGCAAAAGAAGCCTTTGCACAGTACCTGAATGATGCGACCCTTGACAGCAGGCAGATTTACTTTGTGAATCAAATCGTGGAGTACATCGTCCATAACGGCATGATGAAAGACCTGTCCGTTTTGCAGGAAGCACCGTTTACCGACTACGGCAGCATCGTGGAAGTGTTCACAGACCTGTCTGTGTGGGCAGGCATTCGACAGGTGATTGAGAGGGTCAATGCGAACGCTGCGGCATAAATGTATTTACAAATTACAAACCCGGCATCTGGCATCCCGAAGCATTTGGTATAGAATAAGACAACATGTGTTACCCTTGCTGACACAGAGAGGACGGCCCGAGTCTATTGCAATGCAATGGGTTCGGGCCGTCCGTTTACATGATTCATTCCTCCGGATGCCGACAGTCGCCGTTTCCGTTGTTATGTACTATTACCACCCCCGCCGTTTAGCCAAATCCAACATAGAAAAGCAGAACACTTCCCACCGTGTCAATGATGTCTGCAACGGGTCGCCCTCGCGGATGCGTAGGGTTCTTCTGATCTCCTTCGGAATGACGATTCTGCCCAGATCGTCCACCCGTCGTACGATGCCTGTTGCTTTCATAATTCTCTTCTCCTTTGAAGCGCGTGACGCGCGGTTTTCTCCTGTAGAAGTATTTGCAGGAAAAGGGGAATTATGTATGGATGCCGAGGCATTCTTCTCATTCGGATGCACCGGATTTTGCTGAAAACAGCGCGTCAGGGAAGTTCCGGAAACACAGCACAGCGAAAAAATTCTGATTTTCAATGGACATTACCTGCCGAATATGGGAAAAATATTGCAAACAAACGACCAAGGGACGGCTTATTGCGACTGCCAGGGGTAAGGCTGACGAAGCGGCCATGGGAGGCAGAGGAAACCATGTTTTACAAAATGATTGAACGTGCAAGGGATCGGTGGTATGCCTCCCCGGACTGCACCATCGGGAATATTATCGATTATATGACCCGGCAGGGGAACCTCTAGTACGAGTTTTTAATAAAACGCTTTTAAGCGTTTTATTAAAAACTCGTATAATTTGACATGGGAGGTCTCCTTGTAATTGAGTGGTGGGGACACTTCCAATTCCAAGGGCCTTTTTGCTAACCGCAGTTAGCAAAAAGGCCGCACAGTTTCCCCTGTTTGTCAAGTATAATTTGAAGTTGTTGAAAAACTGTGGCCCGCATTTCTGCGAGCCACAGCAGTTCTTACCTTAGTGACATTGGCCGGTTAGGGCAGACCCGTTTGTTAAAATCAGGCTTCCAGGTTGATGCCGGTCTCCTTGGAGAAGACGTGGCATACGTGGCCGGGGAAGGAGAAGTGAACGGTGGAGCCGCTGGACAGAGCAGCAACCTCTGCGCCGGTCATGTTCATGGTGGAAACAACCAGAACCACGTCACGACCCATGGAGGTAACGTGCAGGTGGACGGTGGAGCCCATCATTTCGGACACGTCGACCTTGCCCTCGATGCCGCCGGCGGTCAGCTCAATGTGCTCGGGACGGACGCCCAGAACAATATCCTGCTCCGCAACGTTGTTGGCGGCGAGCTTGGCCTGCTTCTCGTCGGACAGAACCACGGTCTGGTTG
>ERZ772821.1854-NODE-1854-length-11929-cov-2.815563_pt1 | contig 11929 bp, 8 predicted proteins | sample MGYA00580859_ERZ772821 | MGnify/ENA primary metagenome ERZ772821 (study PRJEB29015, sample SAMEA2737674) | human gut metagenome | biome: human gut; feature: human-associated habitat; material: faeces | place: China | collected 2012 ...
ACCGATTATGTATATTAAAAGATAAAGCTTTGAATCGGCGAAGATGTTTTCGGGCGTGTTGATAAGCTCAAGCAGCTTTGTTGAGAAAATCAAGCCGAGAGCCATGAGCAAAATACACAGCACGCCGCCTGAAATCAGAGTGGTATAAACCGCCGTTTTCATGTCTCTGAAACGCTTTGCGCCGAAAAGCTGGGAGGTGATGACCGAACAGCCGATATTGCAGCCAAAAGCGAACGCAATGAAGATAAGCGTGATCTCATAGCTGTTGCCGACCGCCGCCAAAGCGTCATTGCCGATAAATTTACCCGCAACGAAGCTGTCGGCAAGATTATAAAGCTGCTGAAATATTATGCTGCCGAAAAGGGGAAGGCAGAATTTCCAAACCACAGTATAGGGCTTTCCTAACGTTAAGTCCTTATTGATAACACACACATCCTTATTGACGAATATTCTTAATTATATTATAATACAAGAAACCATGTATGTAAATCATTTTTTGAAGCTTGGCTGACGGAGTGGAACTATACAATTCTTGACAATTTGTCAAGCCGGCAGGATCGGCAAAGAAATTTTACTTGGCATTCCTGCAGGTTAGGCAGATTAAATTCTGCGCAGGAAGTAAATTTATATCGGAATTTTCAAGGCACGATGTGGGCATCGCACCCTACGGTGATGTGTAAGAAACGAACAAATTGTAGGGGTCGATGCCCACATCGACCCAAAGGCAGAAGAAACTCTACTCAGCGCCCTTTTAGGGTAGCGAAGTGTCGACACGGTAGTGAATGACAGTCCGGTGGACGTTCAGAGCCGGAGCGTGACCGAGCCGCAGCGAGACGCTGTCGGCGAAAGTGATAATGGGCTCCTCCAATGGGGGAGCTGTCAGCGAAGCTGACTGAGGGAGTAAAGTCTCATCAAACTAAAACTCCCTCTGTCACGACTTCGTCGTGCCACCTCCATCAAGAGGGCGGCCACGAATATTCTGCACCGAAAGCAATTTTATCAGATTTTCAAGGTGCGATGTGGGCATCGCACCCTACGGTAAGAGTAGAAAAGTAATGTCGTACAGAGGAATGAAGCATCACAAACGGTAATTTTACTCTCCGACAAATGAAATAGCACAATTCCTTAAAAAATGCATTATTATTCACTTATCATTCACTGCACTGCTCGCCGCTTTTTAGCAAACAACCGATTTATGTGTGCGGCAACGTACTATCGAAGTCAAACGCTTTGTAAATTTGCATATAATATTTTATACACTTGAAAAACCGTTGTGCATATATACAAAAACGCTTGAAGTATGAAAAAATGTCTTGCATAAATATACATTTTATGCTAATATATGTGCATAAAACACAGACAATACTGTATATCGGAGGTATTATTATGAATAAGAAGGATATCAAAAAAATTGTACTCGCTTACTCGGGCGGACTTGATACATCAATTATCATCCCGTGGCTCAAGGAGAACTACAACAACCCCGAGATAATCGCTGTTTCGGGTAACGTAGGTCAGGCAAGCGAGCTTGAAGGACTTGAGGAGAAGGCTCTCAAGACAGGCGCATCAAAGCTCTATGTTGAGAATCTCACAAAGCAGATGCTTGACGAGGTTGCTTTCCCGTGCGTTCAGGCAGGTGCTCTTTATGAGAACTATCCGCTCGGCACAGCTCTTGCTCGTCCGATCATTGCAAAGAGGCTTTGCGAGATCGCCGAAAAAGAGGGCGCGGACGCTATCTGCCACGGCTGCACAGGTAAGGGCAATGACCAGGTAAGATTCGAGGTTGCCATTAAGGCTTTCGCTCCCGACATGACAATCATCGCTCCGTGGAGAGAGTGGGATATCAAGTCACGTGACGAGGAAATCGACTACGCAGAGGCACACAATGTTCCTCTTAAGATAAACAGAGAGACAAACTACTCAAAGGACAAGAATATTTGGCATCTTTCTCACGAAGGTCTTGACCTTGAGGACCCGGCAAACGAGCCGCAGTATAACAAGCCCGGCTTCCTTGAGATGGGTATTTCTCCCGAGCAGGCTCCGGACAAGCCGACCTATGTAAAGATTCACTTTGAAAAGGGCGTTCCGACAGCTATCGACGGAGTTGAGATGGATTCAGTAGCTCTTGTTACAAAGCTCAACGAGCTTGGCGGCGCAAACGGCATCGGACTTCTTGATATCGTTGAAAACAGACTTGTCGGCATGAAGTCAAGGGGCGTATATGAGACTCCTGGCGGAACAATCCTCTACAAGGCACATGAGATGCTTGAAACAATCACTCTCGATAAGGAAACTTCACACTATAAGGCACTTGTAGGTCATAAGCTCGGCGAGCTTGTTTACAACGCTCAGTGGTATTCACCGCTTACAGAGGCTATCCTTGCTTTCGTTAAGGAGACTCAGAAGACGGTTACAGGCGACGTAAACGTTAAGCTCTACAAGGGCAACATCATCAACGCCGGCGTAACATCTCCGTTTTCACTCTACGATCCCGAGATCGCAACCTTCGATGAGGACGAGGTTTACAACCAGGCTGATTCGGCAGGATTCATCAATCTTTACGGTCTGCCGACCAAGGTTTATTCAAAGATGAAGAAAAAGGCCGGTCTTGACTAATCAATAAATATTCGGAGAATTATAAGCTATGGAAAAGATGTGGGCAGGCAGGTTTGCCAAGGAACTGAATAAGGAAGCCGATGATTTCAATTCGTCGATCCATTTTGACTGCAAGATGTATAAGCAGGATATAACCGGCTCGATGAAGCATGCAACAATGCTTGCAATGCAGAAAATCATCACCTATGACGATTGCGATAAGATTCTTGCCGGACTTCAGTCGATACTTGACGACCTTGACAGCGGCGCTCTTAAGTTCGATATGGACGCCGAGGATATTCATATGTTTGTTGAATCCGAGCTGACAAAGCGTATAGGCGACGTCGGCAAGAAGCTCCACACAGCGAGAAGCCGTAACGATCAGGTTGCCGTTGATATCCGTCTTTATCTCAGAGACGAGACGGAAGAGATTATTCCGCTCATCAAGAATCTGCTTGCTGCCATTCTTTCCGTTGCAAAGGATAATAAAAACACGATTCTTCCCGGATATACTCATCTTCAGCGTGCTCAGCCGATAACCTTTGCTCATCATCTTTTGGCTTACGCTATGATGTTTATCCGTGATATCGGAAGGCTTGAGGACGCTATGAAGAGGATGAATTATTCGCCTCTCGGCTCCTGCGCCCTTTCGGGTACAACATACAATACAAACCGTGAATTCGTCGCCGAACAGCTCGGATTTGACGGAATCACGCTCAACAGCATTGACGGCGTTTCGGACAGGGATTTCTGCGTTGAACTGCTTTCTGCGTTTGCCACGGTTATGATGCACATGTCGCGTTTTTCCGAGGAAATAATCCTTTGGTCAAGCTGGGAGTTTAAGTTTATCGAACTTGATGATTCGTTCACCACGGGTTCAAGTATAATGCCGCAGAAGAAAAACCCCGATATTGCGGAACTTGTCCGCGGCAAAACAGGTCGCGTTTACGGCGACTTAATGGCAATGCTGACCGTTTTGAAAGGACTTCCGCTCGCATACAACAAGGATATGCAAGAGGATAAAGAGTCGATATTCGATGCGGTCGATACCGTCAAGCAGTGTCTTGAAGTCTTTCCGCCGATGATAAGCGGCATGAAAGTTTTGAAAGACAATATGCTTGCCGCCGCGCAAAAAGGATTTATAAATGCCACCGACCTTGCCGATTATCTGACAAAGAAAGGTATACCGTTCCGAACGGCATATAAAATTTCGGGTCAGGCGGTTGCGTATTGCATCGACAACGGACTCATACTTGAAACCGTTCCTCTTGATGTATACAAGAGTTTTTGCCCTGATATAGACGATGATGTTTATTCCGCAATAGATCTTTTGACCTGCGTCCGCGCGCGCGTTTCTGCGGGAGGCACGGGAAAAGATTCGGTTGAAAAACAGATTAAAATCGTTTCGGACTTTCTCTCAAAATAAAAATATGCCGCAGGCGTCAGCCTGCGGCGTTGCATTTATGATCTTACTTTTCGTATGCGGCTTTGATGAAGTCGGAAACCGGTTTCGGGTCGTATACGCTGTGCGGGTGGTGTCCTTTGCCTTCCATGATGATGACCTTGAACTTCGTTCCGCCGAGTTTTTCGTAGTTGTCAATAAGCAACTGTGCATTTTCCTCCATCGGTGCGGCAATATCCGCATCGCCCTGAACGAGTATAAGGGGAATATCCGCTTTTGCAAGTTCGGCAATATGGAATTTCGGGCTTCCTTTGTAATCAGCAGCGGTTTCTTCGGTCAAGCCGAGAACCTTTTTGCATATCTCCCAATCTGCGGGAGTGCCCTGACCGCCGAAACTCTTTCCTCTGCCTGCGGGCCATGAAAGAATATCGAGAACCGGAGCGTCAAGATAAAGACAGCCGACATTCTGCGGATATTTTGCGGTGTAGTTAACTGCGTAAAACGCGCCGCGGCTGAATCCGAAGATAGTCGCTTTCGGTTCAAGGTCAAACGCGTTAACGAGAAATTCCTGATACTGTCTCATTATTTCAACAGATTCATCATTGCCGTACATGTCGCTTATGCCGATATACGTCAGCGCCCAGCCCTGTTCAAGCAGGTCGAGGTCAACGATGGGGAACGCGTCGAAAAACTCCGCGCGCCAAACCCATTTATTCTTCGGCGTAAGTTTTTTCGGGAAAACGATTATCGCGTTTTTGCCGAGAACCTTGAAGTCGTAGCGGTCGCAGCCGTGGTAGTCGGACTTAACAGCTTCATATTCGGGATGTTTTGAGAAATCAAGCATGATTTTACCTCCGAAAATCATCGGCGGAAAGAAAAACTTCTCGCCGCATAATCTTACAGGGCGCACCTGAAAGGTACACCCTGTTTGTTTTTTTAGTCAAGATTGAACTTCTTCTTGAATCTGTCAACACGTCCCGCAGAGTCAACTAACTTCTGCTTGCCCGTAAAGAAAGGATGGCACTTCGAACAGATTTCTACGCGTATCTCCTTTTTAGTAGAACGGGTAGCGACCTCGTTACCGCACACACACTTGATAACAGAATCAACGTATTCGGGATGAATACCCTCTCTCACACCTAAGCACCTCCTAATCGGTCGGAATTGGTTACTCAATGATTATATCATATTTTTTCTGTAAATGCAATACTTTTTCCCAAATAAATAAAAAAACACACTTTTTTAAAAATTGATATGCTGATATATTCAATTGCCGTCAGTTTTTTTTCTGTTTCGGTTCTTCCTCTGGAATAAGAGTCTGTGCCACAGCTGCGGAAACGATGCTGTATGCCTGAGCCGAAAGAGCGAGTGAAAGTGATGTTTGCGCGGTTTTCGGGTATTCGGGATCGCCTATGCCTATTTCCGCTTCTCCGAGTGCTGCAAGAACCGCCTTTTCTCTGTTTGCGCAGAAGTTGTCGTAAAACTCCGAAAGAGGTATCTTTTCCGTTTGCGCTTTTACAAGCGCCGAGATTGCCGCGATAGGCATGACCTGCTTGAGACTGCATACCACAACAAGATAAGCAATATGTTCTTTTGAATATTTTTTCTTGACAGGTGCGGGAATATAACCGAGTTTTACATAGTTGTTTATTATTGCTTTGTTTATGAGTTTCGGAACATCGTCAAAATAAGGCTCGAAAATTTCGGAAAGAATGAATATCAGCTGATCCATGTAAAGATTAAGCGACGGAAGTTCGTCCCATGTCGGGATATGCGCCGAATTTATGCGCTCTCGTCTTTCGATTATGGCGCCGAGTATATCCTTTTTCATATCTTTCCTCCTTTCCGTTTGTTTTATTATATCAGCATTGACGTCTTATTGAAAGAGAAAAGGTGATTAGTTTTATAAAATTTCACAAATTTACGGATGTCGGTTATTTACTTGACATCGCATTGTCTATGTGATAAAATAATACATATAAATCTGTCATAAGAGGAAATACAACTTTGAATATTATTGATAAGGCGATACATTTTGCAACAGACGCTCACAGCGGGCAATATCGAAAGGGCGGCAAAGAATATTATATTTTTCATCCGCTTGAAGTTGCCTGCATAGCGTCCGCATTGACTTCCGATGAATCCGTGATAGCCGCGGCTGCGCTCCACGATACTGTTGAAGACACTGCAACCTCAATAGAAGATATTCGTCGCGAGTTCGGTTCACGGATCGCGGCACTTGTCGCGTCCGAGACAGAAAACAAACGTCACGGGTTACCGAAAAGCGAGACGTGGGAGACGCGCAAGAAAGAAACGATAGAAAAACTTGAAAATTGCTCCGATATCGGCGTTCTGATTGTGACTTTAAGCGACAAACTTTCAAATATGCGCTCTTTTTATCGTTTGAAATTCTCCGAAGGTGAAAAAATGTGGTTACATTTCTCGCAGAAAGACCCGAAATGGCATCTTTGGTACTATCGCAGTATCGCGAATATTCTGAAATGCAGTTTTGAAAATACCTGCGCATGGGCTGAATATGACAGACTGATTTCGATTGTATTTGATGAAAAAGAAAGAGGTGAATAACATGGTTAGCGGAAAGTATTCAGGCGGTGTTTTGACTGTTTCTGTCACGGGTAAAATTGATTCCGCAAACGCTGACGCCGTAGAAAATGAGATAAACGAACTTCGAAAAAACGAACATGTTGCGCTTGTCATTGATTTTGAAAATCTTGAATAAATATCAAGCGCGGGACTTCGGGTTATTCTCCGTTTGAAAAGATCCGAAAAGGATATGAAAGTCGCGAACGTTTCAAATGATGTGTACGATATTTTTGAGATGACGGGGTTTACCGAAATGATGCCTGTGGAAAAGGCGTACCGTCGAATTTCACTTGACGGCAGCGAACGGGTCGCGGAGGGCGCGAAAGGTATAGTTTACCGCATAAATGCGGATACTATGGTAAAAGTGTTCAAGGATGATAACTGTCTGCCGCTTATTCTGCAGGAGCGCAACCTTGCTCGCCGCGCCTTTGTTCTCGGTATTCCCACAGCCATATCTTATGACGTTGTTAAAGTCGGCGACAAATTCGGCTCCGTTTTTGAAATGCTGAACGCCGAACCTCTTTCTAAATTTATACGAGAAGATCCCGAACACCTTGACAAATACGCCGAACTGTTTGCGGATCTTCTGAAAAAGATTCATTCAACAGTTGTTGAAACTTCCGACATCCCATCCGCAAAGCCTTGGCTCGACAATATGGTCAAAACGGCAAAAACTTATTTGCCGTCCGATATTTCGGCTAAAATCGAGCATCTTGTCTCCAAACTTCCCGAACCGCATACAATGCTGCATTGCGATTATCATACCAACAATATCATGCTTCAAAACGGAGAGGCGCTTCTGATAGATATAGACAAGGTCAGTTACGGACATCCCGTTATAGAGTTTGCCTGTATGGCGCTCGGTTTTGTCATCTTCGGAGAACTCGATCATTCCGTTACCGAAAAATTTCTCACATACTCTTACGAAACGGGGCTTGAATTCTGGCACAAAGCGGTCAAACGTTACCTCGGAACAGATGATGACAGTCTTGCGCACTCCGTTGAGGATAAAGCATATGCGGTAGGGTATATACGATATTTGTCTCACGTTCTCAAACGCCATTCACACGACAGCAAAGAGGGGAAAGACGCCATAGAGTTTTGTTCAAAACGTCTTGAAGATGTCCTTTCCCGTGTCGAAACGCTCGATTTTTGAAAAATCGTTCAAAAGTTATACAAATTGCTTTTGTCGCTTGACAGGCGCGCTTTGTTATGCTATAATAATTGTCGGTTCAACAGAAAACGTTGACCGACATATATGGGGATGTAGCCAAGCCGGTAAGGCACCAGACTTTGACTCTGGCATGCGTAGGTTCGAGTCCTGCCATCCCTGCCATGATGACAAGTCAATTTTGATCCGAACGAGAAAAAGCGAGAAAACGGGAGATTTCGAGAGATTTCTCCCGTTTTTTCGCGCTTGTTTTTTTCGTAATTTCATTACACATAGTAATCCAACCATTTGGCGATTTTTGTTTGATGAAAATAAGCCAATTCGACAAATGATATCTTCATTCCAAGACCGAAGTGTGTTATAATTATAATCACAAAAGCAAAGGAGGCTAAAGATCATGAGTATCGGAAAGAATATTGCAAAATACAGAAAAGAAAAAAACTTAACTCAAGAAGAATTGGGCGAAAAACTCGGTGTAACCAATCAAGCTGTATCGAAATGGGAATCGGAAGTCTCGATGCCCGATGTGATGCTTCTTCCGGAAATCGCAACTGCTTTGAATATTACATTAGACGATTTATACGGAATTGTGAAGGCATCCGAAGATACATCTGTCACCGCCGATGATTTTCCATCATTCTGCCGTCAAAAACTGATTGAATTGTTCTACTATAACACACAAATGAGATTTACGCATATCGGGTCATCGGACACGGAGGAGTTGGAATCTCAGATTAAAAAACTGATGGACGGTTGCAGAGTCGGTTGCCTGTCTAATACGCAAGGCGCAATTGTTGTAACAGAAGATTTTTCGTTCATTGATAGCACATATAAAGCCGCAAACAGCGAAAATTTAATTAAAAGTAAAGCTGACAATTCTACACTCATGTATTTGGCGGACAAGAATTTACGAAAGGTTTTTTATTACCAATATAAGGCAACTTTTGAAAAGGCGAAGGGAAATAATACAGAATTCACCTTCGAGGAAATCATGAACGGTTGCAAACTTTCTGAGGATGAAACCGCCACAGCTCTGAGGCTTTTGCAGTATACACGAATCAATGAGTCTTATATCGATACTGCAACCAAGACAAAAATATATGTATTTTTGGTTTCAAATGCATTGTATGCTCATGCAATTTATAAACTTGCAGAATTACTTTTCGAGGATGCTTGCTGGGCCGTTGTGAGAGATACCTCTATGATATCTGACTACGCTTTTAAAAAATAACAGACGACTATATCGGTTTTGTCGCAAGCATGGCGTTAAAAAGTCCGGATCACCACAAAAACTTTTACCGCCTATCCTCATCAAGAGTGGTATTTGTCCTCTACCAAAAAATATGCATCTATATTGATTAACACGATCTCATACATCTATATTGGCAAACAGACACAAAAATCTCCCCGAACTTCGTCCTGGGAGATTTTTGGCAAGGTAATAAGTAAGAGTGAATAGTGAAGAAGTAAGGTAACTTTTCGCCGAATCAGAAAGCGTTTTTATAGGATTCTCAAAATACATAAGTCCGTTTACACGCATGATTTTGCAAGCCCGGAAAACAGCGGTGACTTGCAAATCCGGTTCTTGCCACGGAAGAAGTCTGCCCTCCGGGCGCATCTAAATTGGCTAACATCAAAGCATACATCTATATTGGCGAATAGACACACGATGACAAGTCAATTTAGATCCGAGCGAGGAAAAACGAGAAAACGGGAGATTTCGAGAGATTTCTCCCGTTTTTTCGACCCTGCATTTTTTCGGAGTTTCATAGATCCCTTTTGCCCTTTTCGATGCTGTGTCCGGATTCGGACATATAAAACCGTTAGACAGATATAAAAAATATGATATAATTTTGTAAACGTATGCACCCAAATTCAAAAATGCCACACTATATGGATGAAAGGAGGCGAGAAAATGCAGGAAACGAACGAAATGCGTGATAGGCTTGTGAGTGAATTTGCAGAAAACTATATGGAAAAGTTATTTTACTTTTGCCTGAAAAAGACAGGGCGTAGCGTTGAAGCGGAAGATTTAACACAAGATATTGCACTTCAGATCATTACCGCCCTGAATAAAGGCACACTACCGACGAGCTTTTCCGCATGGATATGGCAGATCGCGCGCAACCGTTATTCCGTATGGGCAAAGGAAAAGCATGATCGAAACGAATCGGTAACCGGTTCCGATATCAGCGATTATGAACTTGAGGATGAAAGCAGAAATATCCTTGATGAAATGATATATGCAGAGCAAACGGCTCTGCTTCGGCGCGAGCTGGCGTTCATCAAAAGCGATTATCGAAATATTGTTGTTGCCTACTACATTGAAAACAAAAGCACTCGTGAAATTGCATTGTCGCTCTCGCTTCCCGCAAACACGGTAAAGTCACGGCTTCTCCGTGCAAGACAAATATTGAAAGAAGGTATGGATATGGCAAGAGAATTTGGAAAACTCAGTTACAGCCCTGAAAACATTGCATTTGTTATGAATGGGATGTATGGAAAAAACGGCGAACCGTGGAATTATATTTCGCGTTCGCTCTGCAAAAACATTCTGCTTGCGGCTTATAGAACCCCATCTTCAGCAGAAGAATTGGCAATGGAGGTCGGTGTCGCGCTTCCGTATATAGAAGAAGAACTTTCGGCGCTTGTGGAAGCTACTTTAATGAAGAAAAACGGTAACAAGTACGAAACCAATTTCTTCATTGTAAGTGCAGAAGCACAGGAAAAGATTTACGCACATTTGAGTGGAATTACCCCTGAGCTTACAAAAGCCGTAATAGAGGCCATGGAGTATAATATTGAGTGGTCAAACGAAAATGCCCCCGGTTGGCATGAGGGCTATCAAAGCTATCAGGATATGAAATGGGTGCTTCTGATGATTGAAGCAGATAACGTGTATTTTGATGCCCTTAAGCCATTTAATAAGAACGCGAAGGATGTTCCTAATATCGGTCCGTGGGGACATACGCTTCGTCCAAATGGCGGTGAATGGGATATACTGGGCATGGAAATATACCGCGGCGATGCGCCGGCTTTTGTAGGTCTTCACGGTTGTGTGTCAAATCCGAGTGAAAAAGATTTGCCCGAAATCATGTTCCGCCAATTTCACTACAAATGCTGCGGACTTGAAAAGCGTACACCACCCGATCTGACTTATGCAGACGGGCAGGCGATGGTTGCAGTTGCCGAGGGAAAGAGTGAAGAGGTAGACAATGCTATTCTAAATAGATTGGAATCCTACGGATATATCAAAAAAGCAGATGACGGCTATGTTCCGACAATTATGGTCATGCGGAAGGAAAAGTCACGCAGGATGCCTAATGAGATAAAGGAGCATTTTGAGTCGTTGCGTCATAAAGCAACCGATATAGCAACACGGCATTATTTGTTTTGCCGCGAGCAGATCTATAAAGAAATTCCCGAATTTTTGAAAGAAGACGAATTTCAGATTGATCACGCGTGCGCGAATATCTTTGCAATACGCGGTGCTGTGCTTGAAGAAGCCATCAAACAAGGCTACTTGTCATTTGATAAGGATAATGACAAGCAGATGCTGGGGGCATATTTAGTTATATAATTTTTTACCGCCGAGAGTGACCGTTTGGCTACTCTCGGCGGCTTTACATAAGTCCGCTTACACGCATGGTTTTGCAAGCCCGGTTCTTGCCGCGGGAGAAGTCTGCCCTTCGGGCGCATCTGAATTGGCTGACATCAAACTATACATCTAAATCGGACACACATCACAAAAATCTCCCCGGACGAAGTTTGGGGAGATTTTTACCTATTACCTCTTCACTTTTCATTTTTCACTTATCCCGTCCGGGAGGTTTTTGGCGAAATAATAAGGAATAGTGAAGAAGTGAGGTAGCTTTTCGCAGGGGCGAAAAGCGGATTTTATTGCAAAACCGCATGTTGCCTTACTTAATACGGCAAAGGATAATAATCATGCGTGACGACGTCATGATATGAGCCTGACAACGAATAAAAAACAACCGCCGAGATAACCCATCGCTCGGCGGTGTTTCTTTCATAGTTAATTGCGCGATTGAGATTGAAAATCGGGAAGATTTATGGCATAATAAGTTATCAACAAATCGGGATTTGCAGGTGTGATTGATGAGAATTGTAGAAGTTACAGAAAACAAAAAACAATA